>OFEK01000857.1_pt1 | contig 25401 bp, 30 predicted proteins | sample 1521131 | NCBI WGS metagenome assembly OFEK01 (sample SAMN05720209, study PRJEB24109) | activated sludge metagenome | isolation source: Anaerobic digester | place: China | collected 2015-12-16
ATCATGGCCGAGCAGCTCGATCTTTCCCGACAGCAGTTCGACGACCTGGTGGACTACCGGCTTGACGGGCAGGCGCCTCTCCGCCCTCTACGAAGAGTCGGGCATCCTCTGACAGAGGGAAACGTTGTGCCGGCAAAAGCGGAGTCACGCTGGATATTCCGTGGTCGTTCACACCCGGACACCTTCGGCCGGTGCCTCCCGGATGAGCGGGTTAGCGCTCCGGACCGGTTCGGCGAACTCTTCCCCGGTGCAGCAGATCGGTTCGCCTGGGAGATCGAGCCGCCCGGCCTCGTGGAACCGGTCACGAACGTCCCCGGCGAGATCGCTCCCCTCGTGGAAGTCCCCATGGGCAAACGACCCGTACAGGATGGCGGCGGAGACGTGCCGGCGCGCCCCGGGGCAAGGTCCCTGACCTGCTCGATCACCCAAAGAGCGCTCGCCTCGCGGCACTGCAGATCGAGTCCGCGTGCTCGATACATTCCCCGGCATCCTCCCTGTCGCAGGACAGCGTCAGGTTTCCTGCGACGCTATCCGGGTAACGGGTCGTAATGTAGGCGGCGTCGAGGATCTTCGCTCCGCTCTTTCCAGGAACGAGGGCTCGAACGCACCGACTTCTCTCGTCGTCGGTGAAGGCTTATCCATCTCTGATCTCTTCCAGCATCCGGGCGACCGTCCCCGCAAGGAGGGGGAGATACTGTTCGATGACGTTCCAGACACGCAGGGGATTGACACTGAGATACTGGTGTACAAGGATATTCCGAAACCCGGAGATGCCCCGCCAATCGATCTCCGGATGGTTATCCTTCAGGTCTTCATCAAGGCCGTTTGCGTGGATTCGGCGAGAATCTGGAGGTTTCGGAGGACAGCATCCTGTATCATCTCATCAGCAAGAAACGCCTCTTTCCCGCCGCGGGTATACCTCGCGATTCGGTCGGTACACTCCCTGATGTGAATCAGGTAGAGCGTGGCGTCCGTCACAGCACCACCGCCTCCGCCATCACCCGGTCCCTGATATACCAGTGCAGGGTCAGGGGCTCGGCAACATCGACGGGGATCCCGAGCAGTGTCTCCAGATCTGACTTCAGGGCAACGAGGTCGAGGAGGCTCCGATCCGGTTCGAGGTCGATCAAAAGATCGAGGTCGCTCTCCGCTTCCGCCTCCCCACGCGCTACGGAACCGAAGATACGGACGTTGTGTGCGCCGTGGCGTGCGGCGATCTCGCAGATCCGGTCCCGCTCGGTCATGACCCGCTCTAAGATCCCTGCCCCGTCTGTCATGCCCTCTCATTCAGGAGTATGGAGGACAACCCCCTTGAAACTTGCCATGCAATTCTGGTTCGGGTTGCCCGTCGCGACCACCCTGCTCTCCGCGAAGATTCTCGCAGGTGTGGTCGTTCCCATTAAGACCGGCGATGATCTGATCCAGGGTCCGGCCTCACCCGCGAGGAGTTCACGGCAAGACTGATGAATTATTAGCACAGCGAGTTATTTTTCGTGAGCTGCCCACCCTTATGGACGGGATCGGTCACACCCGGACGCCTTCGGCCAGTGCCTGGAGGATGAACGGGCTCGCGCTCCGGACCAGTTGGGCGAACTCTTCCTCGGTGTAGCAGATCGGTTCGACCGGGAGATCGGTGAGACCGAGGATGGTTGCCGCCCGTCGGTGAGGCCGCTCGCGGAAATCCCCGACGATGATGAGATCGATATCGCTCCCCTCGTGGAAGTCACCTCGGGCAAACGATCCGTACAGGATGATGACGGAGATGCGCCGGCGTGCCCGGATCTCCCGGGCAAGGTCCCGGACCTGCTCGATCACCCAAAGAGCGCTTGCCTCGCGGCGCTGCAGATCGAGTCCGCGTACTCGATGCATTCCTCGGCATCCTCCTTATCATAATACTCCGATGGTGTCAGGTTTCCCACGATGCTGTCCGGGTAACGTGCCATGATGTAGGCGCTATCGAGTGCCTTCGCTCCGGCCTTCAGCTCCAGGAACGAGGGCTCGAACGCACCGACCTCTCTTATCAGTTCGTAGACCGAGTGCGTCAGGATCTTCCGGAATCCCCGGGAATACAGCAGGGCCTTTAGAACTTTTTCCGCGCTCTGCTGCGCCTGAAAACAGGCCCATTCAAAGTCGCCCGACCGGCAGCTGTTCTGTGCACTGATGAGGTCCCTCTCCCCCTGCCGCAGCCACCGGTCCGCTTCCTGCATATTCGCATCCATGGTCTCTGCCCGACGGTTACCATGAGTTGTCGCTCCGAAGATATAAGTGCGCCGCGGTTCTCCCCCGGTCAACTCCCGGCCTCCCGGAAGCCGGACCTCGTCATCGCTGAGACTCTGAAGAATGATACAATGATCTCTGCATGACCCGGCGTCTCCTCAGCGCTGCCGAAGCAACCACTTCCAGAGCGGGATATACTGGACCTTCCCTGCCTCTCTCTGTGTATCCTTCGTGAGGAGGATACACTCCTGCACTCGCATGCCGTACAGGTCCGCAAACTCAAGCAGCGCTCTCTCTTCCCTCTCGGGGAGGGCGTCCGTGTAGGAGACATTGATGGCCGAGAGCGACTGGTCCGGGTTTTTAACGACGAAGTCGACTTCGCCTTTCTTCTTCCAGTAGTACACCTCATGACCTCGCTTCATAAGTTCGACGAAGACGAGATTCTCGGCGAGTCTTCCCTCGTCTTTCGAGAACCGGAACGATACGGCGTTCCTGAGGCCGTTATCGATGCAGTAGATCTTTTTGTTGTTCCGGCTCTGTACCTTCAGCGAGTAACTGAAGTAGGGAACCTCGAAGAGGATCTTTGCCTGCTCTGCATAGTGGAGGTACTCCTTGACGGTCTCGATATCGATGCCGAGCATCTCCTGGAGGTTCCGGTAGGAGTAGGGGGAGGTTACGTTTGTCATGCAGTATGCGAGCAGATCGCCGAGCGCCTTCTGGTTGCGCACTTCGTTGACCCGCACGATGTCGCGGTAGACGATACTATCGTAGTATGCCGCGAGTTGATCCCGCCGGATCGTCTCGTCGCCAAGGACGACCTGCGGGAACCCCCCTTCCCTGAGGTACTCGCCGAGCAGGTTCAGGAACCGGTACTTCGCCGCCGTGAGAGTAACGGGGTCGTGCGGCAGTTCTTCCCCCGAGAAGACCGCGTATTCCGCAAAATCGAGGGGGTAGACATGGACCGGGAGGTACCGCCCGGAGATGAGCGTTGCGAGGTTTGAGTCGAGGAGGTACGACGTCGAACCGGACACGATGAGAGAGTACTGTTTGCGGTCGTGACTGCTCCCCCGACTGAAGTCGGGGGCATCCTGGGTTACCCCTGAGATTGCAGTCCCAATCTCATAATATTGATCGCCGCATTCTGATCCCGATCCATCATCAGCCCACAATGTGGGCAGTTATGGACTCGTTCAGAGAGTGTCTTTTTGACGATCATCCCACATCTGGAGCACTTCTGCGATGTGTATCTGGGGTTCACCAGAACCACACGAGAACCAGCTTCTTCCGCTTTGCTCTCTGTGATCGTGATGAACATATTCCATGCCACATCTGCGATGCTTTTTGCCAGATGATGGTTCTTCTGCATGTTCATGATATTCAGATCCTCAAACACAATTATACCGAACCGATTAACCAATTGACGGGAAGTCTGATGGGCAAAATCGAGCCGCCTGTTAGCGATCCGTTCGTGGATGTGTGCGACGATCTTCCGTGCTTTCTTCCGTTCGGGAGTGCCCTTCTCCGCTTTTGAGAGTTTCCTGTGTGCCTTCGCAAGGGCTTTCTCGTCGGTGCAGAAGAACCGTGGGTTCTTGATCTTCTCCCCGTTCGAGAGCGTGGCGAAGGATTCGAGACCGACATCGATCCCGACTGTAGTCTCCTTTCGTGGTTTGGAGATCGGTTCGTAATCGGCCGAGAAGCAGGCATACCACTTCCCGGTCGAAGACCGCCGGATGGTGAGGGTCTTGATCATCCCTTCGACTGGACGGTGAAGGACGATCTGCACGTCTCCGATCTTTGAGAGATGGAGGCGTTCTCCCTCAAATTTGAACCCCCCTTTCTGTCCTTGAGGGTACGTGAAACTGTCGTATCGTCCTTTTCCCTTAAACCGTGGAAATCCAGGATCTTTCTCGCCTGCCTTCACCCGCCGGAAAAATGCTTTGAACGCAAGGTCCACCCGAACCTGAACATTCTGGAGAGTTTGAGCATAGACCTGTTTCAGATCAGGTTGGTCCTTCTTCCATTGCGTCAGGGTCTTGTTTGTCTCGAAAAGAGAGATAGAACGCTGTTCCTGCTCCCAGGCGTCCTTCCGCAATGCAAGGGTATCGTTATAGACCCACCGACATATCTCAAGCGTCCGCTCAAGGAGAGTGATCTGAGACTTTGTGGGAAAGATTCGATACCGATATGCCCTAAGCATTGTACTCCTATATTGGCTTTTTGCTTAGATGTAGTTATCGGTGGACGGCATTCACCTCCCCACTCCAGTGGGGAGCACTCTGCCTGTTTTGATCGTAGAGTGACTTCACCCACCCGTCGATCGTCTGGAGTTCGTCGAGGATGAGATACGCTGCATCGCCGCCGTAGACGTCTCTCCGGTTGGTCTCAAGCGGGTTATCGAGGCGAGTCACCTCCGGTTCGTCGCAGTTGACGAAGAGTATCGACCGCGGATCGAGTTGGCGGTTGCGGATGAGGTCGTCGATGATCTGGAAGAGGAGCGTCGTCTTGCCCGAACGGCGCACCCCCGTCAGGACGACGATCTCGGTGGTCTTGAGGTACTTCTGTATCTTCGCAAAGTAGTTCTCCCGCCTGATGCCGGCTTCGAAGGGCTTATTGCTCCACCAGGGGTTGAGCGCGACCAGGAGATCGAGGACCGAGGGCATACATTTTGTTGGGTTATAGTCCAACAAAAATGTTTGTTTTTGTCGGGATATAACCCGATCAACATGGCGGCCGGGAATGGGGATCAGACTGCAGTCATATCGCCGGCAAACGATGCCGCCTCCGCGCCGCAGGTATGCCCCGGATGCACTTCCTGATGTGGAGCGTGGCGTCCTTCACAGCGGCACCGCCTCTGCCATCACCTGGTCCCTGAGATACCAGTGCAGGGTTAGGGGCCCGGCAACATCGACGGGGATCCCGAGCAGTGTCTCCAGAACCGACTTCAGGGCAACGAGATCAAGGAGACTCCGATCCGGTTCGAGGTCGATCAAGAGATCAAGGTCGCTCTCCGCTTCCGCCTCCCCACGCGCCACGGAGCCAAAGATACGAATGTTCCGTGCGCCATGGCGTGCGGCGATCTCGCAGATCCGGTCCCGCTCGGTCATGACCCGCTCTAAGATCTCTGTCCCGTCCTTCATGCCCGCTCCTTTGAGAGTATGGAGGACAACCCCCTTGAAACGTACCATGCAATCGATCGTTGCGGTTTGGGTTGCCCGTCGCGACCCCCCCGTTCTCCACGAAGATTCTTGCACATGTGGTCGTTTCCATCCCTATGGCCGGCCCTTCGCGCCGCTCCGCCACCACCGCAAGGTCGTGAAGGTCTTCCTACAGTTGCTCGTACTCCCGGAGGGGGAGAATGACCGCGACCCGGTTCCCGTGCTCATCACGATCCTATAAGCGAGGAAGCCCACGACTTGAGTCGTGGGGGGAATCGCGTCTACTACAAAGGATATAGTGTATTACAACCTACACGAACATAATGGTCATCCGAGTCGTATCGAATTATCTGCGATTAACAAATCGGCAGTATTTCCTTATCGATACGCTCGCGTACCATTCAAAGAACTTGTACAACGTTGCGCTGTACAGCGTTCGTCAGCATTATTGCGAGTATCAGGAGAACACTGCGATTCTTACCGGCATTCAACCGAACATTACGGTGAAAACGGAAAGTCCGATTCGATCGTACCTTCCGTACACGCGAAACAAGAAATTTCCGTACCCGGATATCTGCAACTATTATCGCATTAAGCCGAATGAGAATTTTCCGTTACTCCACAACGACGCAGCGCAGCAGACGGGACGCAGCGTTGAGGAAGCGTACAAATCATATTTCGCGTTACTCCGACTGTACCGTCGCGGTGAGTTAAAAGACTGTCCGCGTCCTCCGCATTATCTTGACAAAGACGGTAAATTTAAGTTATCCTATCCACGCGCACGGTTGCGGTTGCAGAACGGAAACGTAACGCTCGGCATGTCGCGGGAGTTCAAGAAACGGTATAATCTTACCGGGAACGAGCTCACGTTCAAGATCCCGCCGCACATCAACCCGAAACAGATCCGGGAAGTGACCATTCTTCCGATTCATAACGGGAAGGCGTACAAGATCGAGTTTGCATACACGGCACCGGCCACGCCGGTGTCACTTAACCCCGATCGCTATCTTGCGATTGATCTCGGCGTCAACAATTTTGCGACAATGGTTGATACCACCGGGACTGCCACGATTATCGATGGTAAGTACCTTAAATCTCTGAACCAGTGGTACAACAAAGAGAACGCCCGATTACAGTCGATCAAAGATAAACAGGGGTTAACGTGCAAATACACGAAACGTCAATCTCGGTTACTCATTAAACGTACCAATCGGATTAACGAAGCGATGAACCGGTTTGTGGCGTACATCGTGAAGTATGCGTGTGAACGAAAGATCGGTACCGTAATCCTTCCAACATGGGAAGGTATTAAAGATAAGATTAATCACGGTACTCGAAATAACCAGAACTTTGTTAGCATTCCGTCCGCGAAGTTCCGGTTGAAACTGAAGTCAAAATGTGAACTCTTCGGGATTACATTCGACGATTCGCACGATGAACGATATACGTCGCAAGTCGACGCGTTAGCGGGTGATCCCATCAAGAAACCGTCGTACGGACGTACACGAAGGATAAAACGCGGACTTTACCAGAGTGCCGTAGGCACTCTGATCAACGCGGATGTGAATGGGGCACTCAACCATCTGCGAAAAGTAGCTGGTGATTCTGTGGTACAACAGATAATCAGTAGTGGTCGCGTCAACCGACCGGTACGGGTAAGACTTGGATATGAGTCGAACTCGTGCAAATTAAATTGTAACGAATCGTGTAACAACGGTCTTTACATGCCCACGACTTTAGTCGTGGGTAGTTGACCAACATACTGCTCTGCACCCAACTGCTGGACCCTCCTCACCTCTCTATGGGGTGCAGGAGCTATCAATCTTCGTTCGCTCTGCCGGGCAGAAAATGTCATCCTGCAGCATCTCGACGGAAGAAGTATCGCTATCCCCGTCCATCAGGGAGAGGGACCTGGGAGTGAGGTGTTACGAACGATCATCCGGCAGGCAGGCCTCACCGGTGAGGAGGTCATCTATTGCGGATAGTTCCCGATATCGTCCGGCAGCGATATCTTCCTCGCTCTTTTGTATCATCGCCATTGCTTCGGGATTGCTGAAAATTTCGATGGTATCGAGGAGGGCGTCAAGATCTTCCCGCCGGACCATTGTCTCCTGGATCTTCTTGATCTCGAGATAGAGTTCATCGAGGGTGACAGCCGGGGTCATGGCCGGTAGTCGTCGTCAGCACTATTAGATGTATTTCGATGGAACCGGGGGCTGCTGTGCGTGTGGTTTCCCTCCCCACATATGGCCGGGCCGATCGTAACCACTGCCGGCTCTCTCTGGTCAACTCCCTCGCTCCGCGAGATAGTCCGCATGACCTTCGTGGTAGAGGTTCTATCCTCAGAAGATGTTGCAGCGATACATCGGGATAGTGCTCTTCTTTTCGGTTTTCAAGGTCCTGTGAAATCCGAATCGTTCATAAAATGGTTCGGCATCGGGTTTGGCATCGACGGTGAGAACGCAACATCCTGAGTGTTTCGCCACTTCCGTCGCTATCGACCGTATCGCGGTTAACATGGCTCGCCCAATGTCTCTTCCTTCGTAATCCTGGTGTGTAGCAAATCGGGCGATCTTGATCGCAGGATAGTAAGAGTGGGCATACCAGTCTTTGTTGTCCTCAGGATCAATATCTTTCTTGATGATGCTGTCGTTTAAGAGTGAAAAATATCCTACACACTTGCCATCGTACACGGCGAGATAGGTGACAGCGACGTGAGCATCCTGATTTTTCAGCGCGTCGGCGGTCAGGTAGTCGTTGCGTTCCTGTTGCCTGCAGGAGAAAGGCAGGAGGTCATGATCTGGGGCGAGGTGCTCGAAAGATATGTCCAATAGTGGTATCTTTGGTAATCTGGCGTCCGGGGTTGCCGGGAGGTTCTTGGATGGCATCTCAATCGCGTTAGAATAGGCCAGAGCGGAGACGTGTCAGCGGATGGATTTTACCAGATTCTCTCCGTGGGCACGCACCCGAGCGTGGTCATCTCCCGCCCTTCCGGGGTGTCGTACCGGTCGGGGTCCGCCATGTACTCCTCAAAGCGGCGGGCGTCGTCGCCTTCCAGGTAGAGGCCTAACTCGATCTTTTGGGCCATGTCATCACCATCCTCGCAGGTTTTGGCGTGTTAAGGTGTATTTTCGACCTCCGTGTAGATATACGTTAGTACCGCGCTCACCGGTACGCGGCCCTGAGGGTATAGAGGTCGGGCTTCCCGGAGAGAAAGGCGGAGAGCGACCGCCCGGAGAGTTTCATCATCGCCACGATCTCCCTCTCGGCGCAGAGATCATCGAGTTTCTCGGCGAGCGTCCGGGTGCTCTCCCTGATATCTGCTTCTGTATCAGCCATATTGCATACCCTCAGAGGAGGTATTCAGGTAGCCGGCAGGATAATGCTCTCAATCTTTGCGCCCGGGGTTGCCGGTTCCTCTCCATGGGCACGCACCCGCCCTGATCGTCCAAGGACGGTTCGATCAGCAATTATTATTGCCGTGCATTCACAACTACTCCGTTGTATGCTTTCGGTTAGTCGGCTGGTAGTCCATGAGTTCGCGGCAAAGGCGCGTGCGGTGTGCGGCGATGCAATAGAGGAGATTTTGCTCTTCGGTTCCGTGGCACGGGGAGACGATCGACCTGACTCCGATATCGACATACTTGTGATCACATCCAGAGAGGACTTTCGCCTTCGCGAATACCTCACCGGACTTGCTTTTGACCTGCTGATGCTCTCCGGCGAGCGGCTCTCGGTCAAGGTCATCTCCCGGGCCGATGTTGCAGCGCACCGGCAGTATCCTTTCATCAGGCATGTTTTTCGTGATGCCGTGGCGGTTTAGGGATGAGCGATCCGTCTCAACAGGTTCTGGCAGCACTTCTGATCACGCCAGCGTCTCGATGCCGCACGCATTCTCTGCACCGAAGGGCACTACGAAGACTCGATCAACCGTGCGTACTATGCGATGTATCTCGCAGCCCTCGCTCTTCTGCACCGAAAAGGCGTAGAGACAAAGACTCATGCCGGGTTGATCTCGGCTATCGGCTCCGAGTACGTGAAGACCGGTGAACTCGCTCCTGAACACGGACGGGCGTTGAACCTGATTGAAGAACTTCGTGAGGAGGTGGATTACACGATCTGTCGGGAGATTATGCGGGAGGAGGTGGAATCGGTCATGACTAAGGCAGCAGATTTTGTCGTGTGTGCAGAACAGATCTGCGCAGAGGATTGGACAGATACGTTTTCTTCCTGATCCTGCCTGTATTATTGCCCCTGATCTTCAAGAGGCCTGCGTGGTACAGTGTATCTTCCAGAAACTCCTCATAACTCATTCGTTCGGTCGCCTTCATGATATTTTCCGATTGCTCGTATATCCGCAAGATACGATCGCAACCCGGTCATGCTGTACCTCGCTCGCGTGTACAGAAAATAGCCTCCATCATCACGCTCACACGGAATCTCTCGCTCATCCACTCAACGGAGACCAGATCCACTTTTCTCTGAAATAAGTCCTCAAGAAAATCTCCTAAATCCAATAAATTGTCGTAAGTGTCCATCTCCGGGCGAAATGAGTATATTGACGGGATCGTTCACACCCGGACGCCTTCGGCCAGTGCCTGCTGGATGAACGGGTTAGGGCTCCGGACCGGTTCGGCGAACTCTTCCCCGGTGTAGCAGAGGGGCTCGAACGCACCGATCTCTCTCGCCAGTTCGTAGCGTAGAGACTCCGGGGTCCCTGCACTGCAACCCGATCTTTTGCTATCGTTCCGATACAAGCCTCTCCATCCGGTCGATGAACTGCTCCGTCAGGTCAAGAACACTCTCGATCTCGTCGGGGAGAGGCGCGGGACTGAACGAGTACTGGCTGTCCTCACGTCTCTTTCGCATCCTTGAGAAGAGCGATAGCCATCGGGCATCGAGTTTCCCTGCGGTGACGTATGTGCCGGGATACTACTCGAGGCAGTAGTGGCTCTTCTCCCGGATGCCGTCCGCAAAGAGGACGGATCGACCGGCATGGAACCATGCAAAGTAGAGGCCGTTCATCGCCAGCCGGGTGGTGCCGATGGCCCCGGACTGCCGTGCCTCGTCGAGGTAGGCACGAGCGAGGGCGATCGGCCGGCATGCCTTCTCGTATGAGAGCTCCACGGTCCGGAGTTTCCCGTCGGCAAAGCAGTCATCAAGCGGCCGCAACGTCAACACCCCCCAGGGTCAGGTGTCCTGTTATCAAAGCCGTATAGAACGGCCGGTCGTGTTCTCGGAGGTGCCGCACCCTATCGAGGATGAGGATGTTGACCTCGCAGTGGGTATGCGTTGCGATAGTCCCTTCGAGCTCCGCCGCCCGAATCTCGGTATCGGGGCTCGCGGTATCGACGAGGACCCAGAGGTCGAGGTCGCTCTCCGTGGTGTTGGTGCCGCCGGCCCAGGACCCGTAGATCCCGATCCCCCGCGCCCACTCAGGCAGAACGATCGTGTCTTTGAGGAGATCGAGGTTCATGAGGCGCTTGATGGCCGGCCACAGGGGCGTATCGCCCCTCTGAAATGTCCGGTTCTCCCGTCTGAGCAATCCCTCGCTGACGAGCATATTGAGGTAACTGGAGGCAAGTCCTTTGGAGACGCCGGCGGCGAGGGCGACTGCTCCGACCGTGGCCGATTGCCTGAGACTGATGTGGCGGAGGATGCGGATGCGTTCTTCTGTCCTGAAGATCTCGGAGAGCATGGTCTCGAAGGGGTTGTTGGTGATGGAGGGAGATGTTGTTTTCGATTCGTGAACAGTATGTTCGCGATCCGTGAACATACCCCCTCTTTCCGGAGGAGCGGGTCGATCACTCCCGCTCTACGAGCCTCAGGCTCACGATCTGCTCCCTGGGGATGAGAATAGCGATATCGCTCCGGCGAGGATCGTGGATCCCGGCATCAATCTCTGTATTGCTTCTTGAGCTTCACCGAACTCCATGGCCGGCTCTTCGCGCCGCTCCGCTACAACAGCAAGGTCATGAAGGTCTTCCAGGAGTTGTTCGTACTCCTGCAAAAGATCACTGCGACCCGGTTCCCGTGCTCGTCGATGATGGAGTGTTCTCCCGGTGCACCCATATGCTTCTCTTTGAGTGGAGGGACAATCAACCTTCGTCTGCTCCACCCGGGGCCTAATCTGCAGTCAAGAGATGGGCTTTGCCCGGTACTCTCCCGGCAGACCCTGTCGCGCTCCTCGCCGGCCGGGCCTCCTTTGTTCCTGGTATGGATGAGGATGTGTGTGCATTTCTCTCTCGATCCAAAGAGCCGACGAATCTTCAGGGATTATGGCACAACGCAAGATACATTTTACTCCTCGAAGGATATATTGATCTCTGTATGAAAGTCAACTGCCTTATCGAGAAAGACGAGGATGGTTACTACTATGCTTCGGTACCCTCGCTTCCGGGATGCTTTACGCAGGCAAAGACTTATGAAGAGTTAACGGAACGGCTTTGCGAGGCAATCTCACTCTACCTCGAGGTCAATGAGCCACCCGAACCTGACGAGTTGCGAGAGTTTGTGGGGGTTCAGGCAGTTGAGGTTAGGTCCTGTCAGAGCTGAAAAAGCCATAAAAGTGCTCGAAGAGTCCGGTTTTTCTTTTGTCCGGCAAAAAGGCAGCCATGTCATTCTGCAACACCCCGATGGACGGAGTGTCGTTGTCCCCGTCCATCAGGGGGAAGAGCTCGGGAGGGGGGTTTTGCGAGCGATCATCAGGCAGGCAGGTCTCACCCGTGAAGAGTTCATGATTGAACTGCTGAAGTATCGGTGAGGGCCTTTTTATTCGAAAGAGGGGGCAGTTCAGAGACGAATGCTCTTTGTCACCGTGAACTACCCCGCCCTGAAGGGCGGGGCTTCCCGGCTATCATGGCCAACACTTGCACCACAGAGATGTGATGTAGAGGCATCGTCTCCACAGCACGGGAAATCGAAGATTTCCCTGGCTGGGAAATGCTCTGCATCTCCACAGGCTCAAAGGGCTGTTCCATCCCCACGCGGTGGATATTCACCGCAGCATTGTAATCTCTATCGGCAATAAACCCACAGTATGGGCATTCGTGGACTCTCTCGGAGAGACTTTTCTTCACGATGCTTCCGCAGTTCGAGCACATCTGTGTCGTGTCGCGGGGATCGATTTGAATGAAGTTCGTACCAGCACTTTCAGCCTTGTACGCGAGGTAAGAATAGAATCGTCCCCATGAAGCATCGTGAATACTCCTGCGAAGCCCGCGAGATTTACCCTTCTCTTTGAGATACTTGATATTCAGGTCTTCAACGCAGATCGTTGCATAGGTGTCAACGTACTGGCGGGAGAGTTTGTGCAGGAAATCTCTCTTCTGGTTCGTGATATGATCATAGACCTTTTCCAGTTTACTCTTTGCCTTCTTCCAGTTCTGCGAGAACCGCTTTTTCCGAGTAATGCTCTGCTGCAACGTCTTGATCTTCTTCAGCGAGTGCTCATGGAACCGAGGGTTCTCGATCACTGCCCCGTCGCTATCAACGGCAAACGAGTTCAGACCGACATCGATCCCGACCGATTGTCCCTCTCTCTTCGGTTCGGAGACCTCCTGTGCCGCCAGAACGATCACATACCATCGATCCCCTGAACGGGTGATCAGGACGCTCTTCACCTTCCCGGTATACGGTCGATGCATGGTGAATGGAAGTGCTCCGATCTTCGAGAACGTGATCGTGCTCTGTTCGCGGTCGATCTTGAACCCGGACTGGTTGTAGTTGAGCGTCCGATACCGGGATGCGCTTTTGAACCGGAGTTTGCCGATCTTGCGTCCTCTCTTCTTTGTCTGGGAGAGAGCGGCGATGTTACTCCAGAGGGTATAGTTGACCATCTGGAGCACTTTAGAGTATACGTCCTTCAGAAATGGATTCTCCTCTTTCAGCGTGACGATCCGCGCCTGCATTCCTCGCATCGTCGGCGTGAACCCGTGTTCCCGCGCAGTAGTACATTCTTCGAGAAGTTTGTTGTAGAGCCACCGACAGGTATCGAGTGCAGTATTCAGCCGCGTCCTGGTAATTGCATCTGGATATGCTCGATACTTGTAGGAAATGAGCATGGACAACAAGAGAGTTCATCTGAAAGAAGATATACGTGATCCGTGCGGGGTGAACGTGAAGAAGGGCGGCTCCGCTTCACGGAAGATGCTTTGCATCTTCCTGTCAGGAAACATCCTGGGGAAGTTTCCGTGTCATCCCCACCGTTCAGGGTGGGGACTTCCCGCTCCGCCCCCTTCACCCCCACAAGTTAATATGTATCTATCCTTTTTCGATATGGGCCGGTTTTTCTAAGGATAGGATCTTCGTTCACCGCAACCTGTAGGCGTGCTGGCGGTGATCGATTGCTACCAGGTATACTGTTTTTCTCTTTCGTCGGGGAGGAATAATCAGCCGGTAGCGTTTTGCAATTCTGCTTTCTTCCCGTGCAGTGCACCTGAAAGCCGGCCGCCTGTGTTGAGGGGATCTTGTTTAAGGCGTTGAAGTTCCTTCGCGAATTCGGTTGTTACTCTTCTGTTACATCTGGAAGGCTCTTGACAGACGGATCGATCCTCTCAGGACACCTCACCGAGGAGGCCATCCGTCGAAGAGATCTCGTGGAATCGCCCGGCGGCGATATCGCTCTTCCGTATCGCCGCTCAATCGTCCCGGGGCTGCCCAGGATCTCGATGGTGTCGAGGAGGGCATCGGGATCTTCCCGGAGGGGTGCAGAGCGTGGGTGAGGTTTGAGACCCGGCGCACCGGGAATGAGGGGAGCCCTGTGATTGCATCCGGCGGGTCTCCTGCCGTGCTCCGGCGGCCGTCGCGCGCAGAGCCGGTTCTTCTCGCGGGCCCCGGGGCTGTCGTTTAACGGGGTTTCCGTGGTCGGATCCCGATGCCGGCGCGGGGGAAAGAATCGTTCCCTGGCGGGGGCGTTCTACGCGGATATCTTTTGAAAAAGGCCGGATCGGGAAGGATTATTTTCAGAAACGCTTTAATACCGACTTTTGCCCTTGCGCCCGGGCATTCCGCCGATCCTCGCCGGCCGGCTCTGCCGTTTTTGCCCCCGGATCAGGTTAATTTTACATGAATATTACTCAGAATTCGAGAACGATTTCGATATGCTTTTTAATGTACATGTAGCATCTATCCTATAAAGTGAGCCTTCTCCGGTCACCAGCGCCTCCGATATCCATGTTCTCTTCCACCAATCCCCCGAACCTCTCCCGCCCGGAGAGCACCCCTGCTGAACCGGAGGCGCCGCGATGACCACCCGCACGCGAACCCCCGCAAGCCACACCGGCACGGCCGAGGTGGACCTCGATGAGGAGACGGTCCTCCTCGTCGACGTTCCGGCGAGGCCCGGCAGCATCCGGACCCTGGTTGCGATGCCGGCCTACAACGAGGAGGCCTACATCGCAAAGACCGTCCTCGGTGCTAAGAAGCACGCGGATGCTGTTTTAGTCGTCGACGACGGCTCGAAGGACGACACCGTCCCGATCGCGGAGGCGCTTGGAGCTATGGTCATCTGCCACGCAACCAACAAGGGCTACGGCGGTGCCCTGCAGACGATCTTTGCCACCGCCCGGGACCTCGGCGCGGAGGAGCTCGTCATCATCGACTCCGACGGCCAGCACAGCCCGGGAGACATTCCGAAGTTACTTGCCGAGCTCCGGCGGGGAAACGACGTCGTCATCGGCTCCCGGTTCGTCGAGGGCTCGGCCGGCGAGATCCCTGCGTATAGGAAGGTCGGGATGAAGGTCCTCGACACCGCGACCACGATGGCGGGGACCAACCTTGCGGTCACCGACTCCCAGAGCGGCTTTCGGGCCTACGGTCGGCGGGCGATCGAGGCAATCCACCTCAACGGCGACGGCATGTCCGCCGGCTCCGAGATCCTGATCCAGATCAGCGACCACCGCCTGAAGGTCGCCGAGGTGCCGATCCAGGTGCGCTACGACATCGAGGGGACCTCGAGCGAAAACCCGGTCTCCCACGGCGTCGGGGTGCTGATGAACATTGTGCGGCTGATCAGTCTCCGCCGGCCGCTCACCTTCTTCGGGATTCCGGGGGCCTTCTTTGCGCTTGTCGGGGTTGCTGCGGAGATCTACACCTTCTCCGAGTACTACCGCACCGGCCAGTTCCACTACATCGTCTTCACCGGCGGGTTCTCCGTGCTGATCCTCGGGCTCTTGCTTGCGACGGTGGGGATCATCCTCTACTCGCTCGTTCAGATCATGCAGGGGCAGGGGAGCGGGAGGGCGGTCGCTCCTGCGGCCGGACCGGCGACCGGGAAAGTTGAGCAGGGGACTTCCCATTGACCTAGAGGACCTACAAATGATTGCAATTGTGCTTGGAACGCGGCCGGAGATCATCAAGATGTCCCCGATCATCCGGGAGTGCGAAGCGAAACACCTTGACTACTTTATTCTCCACACCGGACAGCATTATTCCTACGAGATGGACCGGGCGTTCTTCGAGGATCTTGAGCTGCCCGAGCCGAAGTACAACCTCGACGTCGGATCCGGGACCCATGCCGAGCAGACTGGGAGGATCCTGACCGGCATTGAGAAGGTTCTCATGCAGGAGAAGCCTGATATCGTCCTCGTCCAGGGTGACACCAACACCGTCATGGCCGGGGCTCTCGCTGCCGCAAAGCTCCACATCCGGGTCGGCCACGTCGAGGCAGGTCTCCGGAGCTTCGACCGGACGATGCCCGAGGAGATCAACCGGGTAGTCGCGGACCACGTCTCTGACTACCTCTTCGCCCCCACGGAGACCGCCCGGCGGTACCTCCTGAATGAGGGGATCGAGGAGAGCAAGATCTGCGTAACCGGCAACACCATCGTCGACGCGGTCTTCCAGAACCAGGAGATCGCGAAGAAGAGAGCAAACATCCTCGATACCCTCGGACTTGAACCGAAGGGCTACTTCCTGGTCACCTCCCACCGGCAGGAGAACGTCGACAACCCCGAGACCCTGCGGAACATCATCGCAGGGCTTGAGGCAGTCCACCGGGAGTACTCGTTCCCCGTCATCTTCCCGATGCACCCCCGCACCAGGAAGATGGTCGAGCAGTTCGGGATCCCTATGGATGGAATCTCTGTCATGAACCCCGTTGGGTTCCTCGAATTCCTGCAGCTCGAGTCCAATGCCCGCCTCGTCCTGACCGACTCCGGCGGGGTCCAGGAGGAGACCTGCATCCTCGGCGTGCCCTGCGTCACCCTCCGGGAGAACACCGAGCGGCCGGAGACGATCGAGGTGGGGGGGAATGTTCTGGCCGGGACGGGGGCAGATAGAATCCTGGCGTCTGCCCGGGAGATGCTCTCTCGAACCGGGATCTGGGAGAACCCCTATGGCGACGGTATGGCGAGCAGGATGATTGTTACGATCTGTAACGGCATACCGTCGCGAAATAACTCATTGATTCGGTGAGAAATACATGGAAACGCAAAGAATTCTTGTTACTGGCGGTGCCGGATTCATCGGCACCAATCTCGTTAATGAACTGCGCAGTCGGGGTCACGAGGTCGTCGCACTCGACCTCCTGAATAACGACCGGGAGAACTACATTCGTGCGGATACGAAGAATTATCGGCAACTGGAACGGGTCTTCGACCGCTCAAAGTTCGATTATGTATACCATCTCGCTGCGGAGTACGGCCGCTGGAATGGTGAGGACTACTACGAGAACCTCTGGCAGACCAACGTGATCGGGACCAAGCACATGCTCCGTCTCCAGGAGAAGTTGAAGTTCCGGATGATATTCTTCTCCAGCGCCGAGGTCTACGGGGACTATACTGGCACAATGTCCGAGGACGTGATGGTGAACAATCCCATCCGGGATACCTACCAGATGAACGATTACGCCATCACCAAGTGGGCGGGCGAGCTCATGTGCCTGAACTCGGCGGTGATGTTCGGGACAGAGACAGTTCGAGTCCGGCCGGTGAACTGTTACGGCCCACATGAGCACTATAACCCCTATCGCGGCTTCATCCCCAAATTCATCTACCACGCGCTCTTCAACAAGCCATATACGGTCTTCAAGGGCCACAAGCGGATCATCGATTTCGTCGAGGACTCCTGCAGGACATGGGCGAACATCGTGGACAACTTCATCCCTGGAGAGGTTTACAACGTCGGCGGCCGCCCCGAGTGGGAGCGGGAGATCAAGGATTATTCCGACCTTATTCTCAAGTCCGTCGGCAGGGATGACTCGCTCATCACCTACGAGGAAGCCGAGCCGTTTACGACGAAAGTGAAGACCATGGACTTCACGAAGGCTGTCCGTGACCTCAAGCACGACCCCAAGGTCTCGCCGGAAGAGGGGGTACGGAGGACGGTTGAGTGGATGAAGTGGTACTACCGGGTCGAGGAGTGAGCACGATGGAGAACGAAAAATCTCTTTTTGAAGGAAAGACGGTGCTGGTCACCGGCGGCGCCGGTGCGATCGGCGGAAACCTGGTCAGGAGGCTCTCCGACCTTGAAGCGGAGAAGATCATCATTCTTGATAATCTCTCCTCCTCGTACGAGTGGAATATTACTCGGGCGGAGAACGTCCAGTTCATCCACGGCGACATTCTGGATGAGGAGAAACTGAAGTGGGCGTTTAAGTCGAAACCCGATATCGTCTATCACCTCGCCGCCCACTTTGCCAACCAGAACTCGGTCGACAACCCGGAAAAAGACCTGATGGTCAACGGCATGGGGATCCTCAAGGTCCTGCAATATGCTCATCTTGTTGACGTCGAGCGGTTCGTCTACGCCTCATCCGGGTGCGGCATCTACGGCCTGGACTCAAAGATGCCGTTTGAGGAGCATGACATCTCCATCAAACTCTACACTCCCTACCAGGTCACCAAGATGATCGGTGAACTCTACACCAACTACTTCTACAACCTCTATGGTCTCCCGATCGTCAACGCCCGGTTCTTCAACTCCTACGGCCCCGGGGAGGTCCCCGGCAAGTACCGGAACGTCATCCCGAACTTCTTCTACTGGTCGATGAACGGTCTTCCTCTCCCGATCACCGGCACCGGGGAGGAGACCCGGGACTTTACCTATGTCGGGGACCTGGTCAACGGCCTCGTAAAGATGGCCACCCATGAAAACGCTGTCGGCGAGGCGATCAACCTCGGCGCCGGCAGGGAAATCCGGATCATCGATCTTGCAAACTGGATCAACGAGCTGACCGGGAACAAGGCTGGCATTCTCTATAAGGAGCGGCGGGACTGGGACAAGAAGAACCGCCTGCTTTCCTGCATTGATAAAGCGAGCAACATCCTTGGATACACCCCCCAGACCGAGTTCAGGAAGGGGCTTGAGAATACGTACCAGTGGTTTGTGGAGAACCGGCGTAATATCGAGAAAAGTGCGGAGTTTCTGCATCGGCGGGGAGAACTGGACCAGCGGCCTCGTCAACAGGTTCACCATACCAACCGGGAACGAGGAGCGGCGAGACCGGGACAGGAGGGATCTACTGCTCTCCTGCATCGGCAGGACGAGCAGTATCCTCGGGTGCACTCTCCAGACCGAATTTAGAGGGGGGCGCTTGAGCAGATGTACCAGTGGTTTGTGGAGAACTGGAAACATATCGAGAAGAGTGCGGAGTACTAACCGATCCATCCATATTTTGGTGCCCCTATGAGAATACTGCTGGTCGTTGCTTACTTCATACCGGAGATCGGGAGTGCCGCCCATATCTATTTCGATCTCGCCAAGGCTTTTGCAAAGCGGGGCCATACTGTTGATGTCATAACCTCGTATCCTCGAGAGTTCAACCTGAACAAGGAAGATCAGGGGAAGGAGTTCCATCTTGAGGAGGAGATCGAGGGCGTCACAATCTACCGGTGTAAGCACCCGGCAAACCGTGACAATCTCCTTGTCAGGGGACTTGAACATTTTTACCTCCCTTACTATTACTTCAGGAAGTACCGCGAGATCGGTAAGAAGTATGATGTTTGCTTACTCTACATCCCACCTCTTCCCCTGTACTACCTTGCAAAGAAGATCAAGCAGTATGACGGAACTCCCTCTGTCCTCAACTTCCAGGATTTCCATCCCCAGGAACTTACCGATGTTGGAGTATTGAAGAACCCCGTCATGATCAAGATCCTGGAGCACATCGAGGGTGAGGCGTACAGGCATGCCGACCACATCACCGTTCTCTCAGGTGGTGGCATCGAGTATGTGCGACAGCGGGGTGCTGATCCAGAGGAGGTTACTCATATCTTCAACTCTGTCTCCCTCGCTGAGTTCAATGATCTCGTTCAGAGGAAGGACTTCAAAGAAAGGGAAGGTATCGAGGACAAATTCCTGATATCCTATGCTGGGATCCTCTCCCCTTACCAGGGTATCGACAACATCCTGGATACTGCAAAGGCCTTGCAGGACCATGACGATATCATCTTCTGCATCGCTGGCGATGGTGCGGAGAAGCGGCACCTCGATGTGAGGATACACCTAGAAGAGATCAACAACGTCAGGCTGCTGCCACTTCTCCCCCGTGCCGAGTACTTCAACCTGGTTAACTCTTCTGACGCCTCATTTGTCTCGCTCGACGAGAGGATGAAGGCTCCCTGCCTGCCCGGGAAGACGATCAATCTCATGGCATGCAGTCAGCCGATCATCGCCATGGTCGCGGAGGAGAGCGAGACCGCCAACGTCATACGGAAGGCCGAGTGCGGTATCGTGGTCAAACCCTGGGACGTTGCGAGCATACGGTCTGCAGTCCTCCGCTTCAAGGAGGACGCTTCTCTCCGTGAGGCGATGGGGAGCAACGGCAGACGGTACCTGGAGAGGAACATGAGTTTGGAAAAGAACGTCGCCCTGTACGAAGCGATTTTTCACGTCCTTGCCGGGGACGGAGTTCTCGCGAGGAAGTCGATTCCTTCGATGAGCGAGGATGCACCGGGGATTGGGCACCATGGATCGTAGTTTTGGTGGGGAGGGGATTGGGAAGATCCTCCGGGCCTCAGGGCAACGACTGCTTGCCCAGATGAACCCATTATCCAAGATGGTGAGGGGTGTTGGAATATTTTGTTGCATGAGTAAGACCTGCCCGAACAACATCTGGTGGCACATCCAGAGGTCTGTTTTTCAGCAACAGTGTATCTGTTCCAGTTTGGGGTATTGCCACAACATTTCGTGATTTTTATGCATGTCGTATATTTATATCCACACTTTACTTATCCTGGTGGAGCGGGGATTTTGGTCCTTGAGACGGCGAAACGCTTAGCAGAGCAGGGGATAAAAGTTTCAATTATCGCTCAGGCCGGAACATCTGATTTACCTCAACATTATCCGGAGATTCAGTTTAGATTTGTTGGCGGTTCTCTCCCGAATAAAATCTCCTACTGGGTGAACTACTTCAGGATCTACAAAAAGGTTGAGAAAATTCTTGACGAGATTCACCCAGATATAGTATTTCCTCATGTATTCCCGGCGAACTACTGGGGTTTTTTGTACAAAAAACACAACCCCGAAGTCCCATGTATATGGTTCTGTCACGAACCAAGTGCATTCGTCCACGAGAGAAAAGTGATTGACAGTTTACCCAATCTCATGCGGTTTCTGGCCCATTTTTCAAATCCCTTGATGAAGGTAATTGATACAAATCTTGTTTCGCATGTAGATTATGCCCTGGTCAACAGCAAATATACTGCAGAGCAATATAAGAAGATCTACGGAGTCTCCAAAACAGAGGTGGTTTATCCGGGTGTAGATATTTCTGAGTATCCTGCACGTCCAGCAGAAAAAGAAGACTACATTCTCTGTGTCTCCAGATTAACGAAGTTCAAACGGATTGATCTGGTTCTGGATGCTATATCTCTCCTAAAACTGACGGGAATCAGCAAAAAACTTGTGATTGTTGGTGATGGAGAAGAAAAAGAAAACCTCATGAAGCAGAGCCAGAAACTAGGTCTGGCTGATACTGTTATCTTCACTGGAAAGGTAAACAGGGACCTTTTGATATCATACTACGCCAGAGCTCAGTGTGTTGTCTTCCCCGGTATGGACGAACCGTTTGGGATCGTACCTATTGAGGCACAGGCCGCATGGACTCCAGTCATCGCAGCAAGGAGCGGCGGACCAATGGAGAGTGTGATTGATGGGGAAACCGGGTTCTTGGTGGAGCCCAACTCCGCGAATAAATTAGCGGAGAAACTGCTCTATCTTGATAAGAACAAAAAAGTCGTAGAATCCATGGGTATTTCCGGGCGAAAGAATGTAGAGGCCACATTCTCGTGGGACAGAGCTACCGAGCAGATCCTACGAGTCTTCGCGAGTTATGTTCCTTGAGTTTCATTATCAGCTCTCTTTGAGGATCTAATGTCGGGTTGAAGTTGGTAAGCAATGGTAGTCTACATCAAGTGTGGTGATAATGAATGGCAATTCCTGTTATGGGGTAACTTCCAAATATAGGGTATCTGGAGAGTCTCCCCTTTCATCAGGGCAAAAAGAGGGGACAGTGATATTAAAATTGTTATGTCTCATAGAATACGAATTAGAAAAAAGTGGCGATGATAAATGAGAGTGGGTATAATAGGCGATTTCTCAAGAAATAATGATGAAGGCTTAAAGAATGTTGCAAAGCAAACATTCAATGGATTATCTCGACATGAGGAGCTCGATGTCGTAAAGTTAAATATAAGGGGTAAAGCGGTACTAACGCTAATAACTGAAATTAGACGTACAAAACCAGATATTATTCATTACATCCCGGGCCCAACTAATAAGAGCATATTCTTATTGGGACTGTTAAAAATATTGCTGAGTAAAGAAACACGATTTGTGGTTTCTGCGACACATCCGATTTACAGCGCCAATTTTTTAAAGAGAAGCGGTTTTAAACCAGACCTCTACATATCATCATCACTATCACATCTTAAAGTGGTCGAAACCCTGAATATTAAGACATTATATTTGCCCAATGGTGTGGATGTTGGCAAATTCCATCCAGTTTCTCAACAACAAAAAATGACATTAAGAAAAAAATATGGTCTCAAACAGGCTACATTTACTCTCCTCCATGTTGGACATCTTATTCCAAATAGAAATCTGGGCGGTATTAAAGAACTGACTAAGAGCAATCAGGTCGTGATTGTTGCAAGTGACTATATCTCGAAAGATGATAAGATATATAACGAACTTCGAGAATCGGGGTGTTCAATATTTGAGGGTTACTATCCTAACATCGAGGAATTCTATCAATGTGCGGACTGCTACATTTTTCCCGTTGTTCCTGGAAATAGTATTGACTGTCCCCTTTCAATATTAGAGGCTATGGCATGCAATCTGCCAGTTATTACAACAAAATTTGAGGGGTTATCCTGCTTTGAAAGTAACGATCGAGATATTATGTTTGTTGAAAATACTAGCGATCTTGAAAGTTTAGTTGATATAATCAAAAGTACAAACACAAAGAGAACTACAAGGGAGCAAGTTTTGAATCTTAGTTGGGACAACATCGCAGCGACGATAGTTAAAGAATACAAGGACCTTGTGAACTCCGGAGCGAATGTATGTTGAAAAAGGGAGTTCTAATATGCTTTACTGGAATTGATGGTTCTGGAAAAACAACATTGGCAAAAAACATTGCTGAGCATTATCGGCGCGAAGGTTTGCCAGCGAAGTATGTCTACGCAAGGTACCAACTAAGAATTGCAAAGCCACTTGTTCTTTTTGCCAACAAACTGTTTCTTAGGAGGTATAATCCAAATACCGGCTATATAAAATATAAAACCCAAAAACAAAAAATAAATGCGAGATTTAAAAATTTATCGTCAATTTACTTGAATTTGCTCCTTATAGACTATATCATTCAACTGATATACAAGATTTGTATACCTCTTCTTCAAAAGAAAATTGTAGTCTGCGATAGATACATTTACGATACCATAATTACGGATTTTGCAGTGGACATGAATTTTCCCCGGGAGAAATCAGTTCAACTGTTAAAACGTTGCTTCAGAGTAATACCTCAGCCAGATCTATTATTTTATGTATGTGTCGATGTAAACGTTGCGTATAACCGGAAAGATGATGTGCCGTCTATTGAATATCTAATAGATCGTAACAAAAGATACTATGACATACTCAAAGAATTTGACATGGAACTGCTCAATGGAAATTTGTCTCGCGAAGATGTATTCTTAGCATGTAAAAGGAGGATTGACCATGAATTTAAGTGAGCAATTAGCCAAAATCCTTGGCACACCATTTAGCGATGAGCAAATAAAGGACATAGTAATATCAAATACATTAAAGGAAGACTTGTACAGTCATGCGTACAAAAATAAAGTGGGTCTTTATTACCTGACAGAATTGAAGAATCGTGGTATTGACTTAGGCTCCTTAAACGAATATTATTTGCGTGATTTCACTCGTTATGAGGAGACTTACAAGACTGCTGTAAAACTATCGAACAAAATAAGCGCTGTTACTAAAGATTTCGCGCTATTTAAATTTTTGAAACCTTATCCTCATACACCTAGCGACGTGGATGTACTCTTGTTTCAAAGTGAAACTGACTTCCAATCGACTGTGGCATATTTGCTCCAAAATGGTTACCATGAAATCGCAACTGTACCAAGTCAAGTCTGTGTCTATGACTTGCGTGGGGGTTATGAAAACTTAGATTCCAACACTGTGAATGGTAAGAGCGGAGGTAAATACTACATAGACCTTTACAATAAAGTTAGCGCCAGCCATGTTGTGTACTTAAATAATAGTACATTATGCAAATATATCGAATCCGCTGAAAATGAGAATTATGGATGCCTGCAAAATTTAAGTCCAGTAGCAGATCTGCCTGTAGTTTTATCCCATTCAATTATACCTGAACAACTCTTTACTTTTGGTGATTTCTACACCGCATTATACTATATAAAAAACATGGACTCACGGGAAATAAAAAGCAGCGCTTCAATATTTAGAGACAATTCTATGGGTCGAGCAGGAACTGCATCTCTCCATCTCATTTGCAGTCTTCATGATCAATTCTTTGGTTTCATTCCAGAGAAACTAGAAGAATTTGCGGAGAACTTAGGGGTTAATATCCAAAAATGTACCGGCATAAAAAAACCGATTGACATGCCATATAGGTACAGTACTTTAACATTATCATCTGTCTTGATAGAACGTATGAAGGATAAAAGTGGATTTGAGAGCATAGTTAGCCAGGTGAGACACACGGTAACAGAACCAAAACTTGCGAGATGGGTACTATATAATACCATTTTAAGGCGGACTAGAGAAACATATTGAATTACTAAGGATTTAGGGGGTTGTGTCAGTATTGTCCTGTAAAATAGGTAAGACCTGTACCTAATACAAATAGGCTCTCTTCTCTCTTAAACATTCTGTGCCAACTAAAAAACCTATGTCGGCACTCCGTAGTGCTCCGGCATAGAACTGATACTCGATCTCGGTGGATCCGACCGAAAATTTCCGTTATCGGGCTCTGGTAAAGCCCGCCCTATTCCGGGCCGGATCCGGCCTGTCCCTGTGCGTTCGACCGTTTCTCGTAAGCATGTCCTCATCCTGTGGACCGTGGAGGCTATCGCCCTAGGGGGTGGGGCTGACGGGGAGGGGTCCTCCCCTCCCCTGTCTCCAACGCGCAACGATCCGCACCCCTCACCACCCTCATCCCGCCCGCGCTTCGCGCTCCTCCCCCGTCCATCAGGGGCGGGGCAGTCATGATGATACCCAATGGATGCCTTACCCCGGACGGATTACAAGTTTCGGAGAGCGCTACCCGGCACTATGGGCTATCCACAGACCATGGGGAGAGATTCGCCCTCCCCGACCACACCAGCCACAGGGTACCAGTCACCCAATTTTTCACTCTCCAAGGAAAGAGAAGGCTGGGACAGGAGTTCTGGGCATATGACACGACAACCATATCCAGTTACTCTGAAACCCTCCGCCAGGTACATGTCAACGTCGGTATAAAAATCCCCACTTCTGTCGGTGTAAGATTCCCCAGTAGCGTCGGAATAAGATTCCCCAGTTATGTCGGAATACCATTCCCCAGTCCGGTACC
>OFEK01000859.1_pt1 | contig 25321 bp, 39 predicted proteins | sample 1521131 | NCBI WGS metagenome assembly OFEK01 (sample SAMN05720209, study PRJEB24109) | activated sludge metagenome | isolation source: Anaerobic digester | place: China | collected 2015-12-16
GCACAAAGGCCTTTCGGCTGCTGTTTATACCCAAACTACCGACGTGGAAGGGGAAGTAAACGGCCTGATGACCTACGACCGGAAAGTGATCAAAATTGATCCGCAACTGCTTCGGATCCTGCACAAACCGCTCTATCCGGTCAAATACAACCGGGTGAAACAGCTGCTTCACGATTCGGAAGTGAACAACAACGAGCTCTCTTTTACGATGACCAATCCCGGAAGTGGCTGGCAGATCAACCCGGCTGCCGGCAATTTTTCGGTGAATAGCGGCCCGGTCGATGTCAAAAAATCACAATCGGTGTGGTCGGTAAGAAAGTTTAACCTCACTGAAATTCCCGATGGCATTTCATTGAAAATCCTGGCCTACGGCGGAGTAAAAGTGTGGGTGAACGGAAACCTGGTGCTGGATACCCGGACGATCGGGAAAAGGCATTACGAAGAGTTCAATATCAGTGAGTTCTCCGGGCTTTTCAAAAAAGGTGAAAACCTGATTGCTGTTGAAGCCGACAGTTTCGAACTGGACGCCCCGTTTGATTTTGGGGTGTATGCCTATTGATAAAATTTAATTTGAGGTTTACATGTTGTCACGGCCCCGTGCCATATTGGGTAGGGGCTGTGACTTTACCGTTAAAATTGATTAAAATAGTGTCGGCAAAAATATCCGCCGGAAGCGGCGGGCAAACCATTTCAGCTGACACCTAAAAAACCTGTTTATGAAAGAAGGAACCACCGGAAAAAGATTGGGAATTCCGGGGCTTGACGTCCTGTCGCTGGGGGCACTCACCGCGCTTTCGATGCCGGCTTGCAGCGATACTCCCGTACGCCCCGAAAAACCCAATGTCATTTTTGTCATCATGGACGACATGAACGATTACGGGATCGGGCGGCAGGAAAAGGTACTCACCCCCCACCTGGATCGATTGAGGAGTTCGGCCGTTACGTTTACCAGCGCCTGTTGTCCCTCTCCACTTTGTATGCCCTCACGGGCCTCCTTCTTTACCGGGGTGTTCCCGCACCATTCGGGTGTGTATGCCAATGGGGGAGATCCCTGGAACAACTCCGAAGTACTGAAAAAAGCCGAAACCCTGCCGGAGCTTTTTCGCCGGAACGGATATTACACTTTTGGACGCGGGAAGATTTACCATGCCAAAATGGAAGCCGGGCGCATTGAACGCAATTTCGACAACCGGCCCGTTTTTGAAGGCGGTTTCGGCCCTTTTCCCGACGACGCACACCGGGTTTTTTCCGAAAAGGATGTCTTCCAGCAGTTTTGGGGTGTACAGGCCTTTCCCGACAGCCTCTTCCCCGACGTGATCAATACGGATGCGGTGATCGATTTTCTGAAACAAAAACGCGATCAGCCATTTTTTGTGGCCCTGGGCCTGTGGCGGCCGCACACCCCGTTTACCGCCCCCCAACGCTTTTTTGACTGCTACAATCCCGACGAAATAGTGATTCCCGAAGGATATCGGGCTGACGACCTGGATGATGTTCCCGGGTTTGCGCAGGATTTGCTCGATCCGTTCGGACGTTTCGCAGTGACCGGTATAAGGGGCATAACGAAAAGTAAAGTTTTCATGGTTTGATTTATGTGTTTGATTTGCAGAGGGTTTATTCTTCAGAAGCGGCTTAAATTCAGATTGTTGAGTTACATTGAATACCATTTAAGTATCATTTAAGCGGGTTTTTTATTTCTAAAGTTGATGAGACTGTTAATTTTCATCAACGCATCGAATTGATTCTGATTGATGCTTTTATAAACGCCAGGGCCCTTATTGATTCAATAGGTATATCCTTGTCGCTGTGATGCTGGTTGTAGCTCACGAGACGGATGTGGGCCGGGGTATCGCTTTTTTGGATGTATTTAACGGTAACGTATTCTTCTCCTTCCATGTCAATCGAAATCAAATACATTTCCCCCCAGAATATACAGTTTTCAAAGTCATTTACTTGCTTGTAAAGCACAATGTCTCCGCTCTTTAGAAGCGGATACATACTATCTCCTGTTATATAAATGGCCCCATCACATCGCGGCAGATTAGGTATCTGTATTTCACCAACCGGAATTTGCTTGACAGTATCGTTGAATAAAGGAATAAGCCCCGCTACAGCTTCGATATCATATAATGGTATGTGTTGAGATTCTCTCAAGTGGTCTGTTCTGAGTCCAAACGTTTGGACCTCCGGTTCAGCTGTAATATTTGTAATATGGTAAGGTTTTTTATACTTTTTGTTTTTGTCGATTTCCTTACCGTTTTTCTTACCCTTTTCAATGGTAAGGTTTTCTATACCTTTCGTTTTTTCTTCGTCGCTTAAAACGGTAAGTTTTTCTACACTTTTCGTTTTCAACATTTCGCCTGTACCCATGATGAGCCACTCCAGGCTCATGTCAGGGTAGTTTGAGATAATTATCTCCGCATTTTCTGTGCTGATATACTTCCCGGAATCCAAAAAACCATTTGAAAGTCCCGTTTTGAGATAAAATTCTCTCTTGCTAATCCCTTTTACCTCAAGATATTGTAGTATTTTCTGTTTTGTAGTCACAAAAACGTAGGTAATTATTTGTGTTTGTATAGATAAAAGTCTAAATTTGTATAAACAAATCGTAACAAAGTTATGGAGAGTTTGAACAAAATGCAAATTAATCTTTTGAAGGGCAGTTTTACGAAAATCGCTCAACGTGAAGGTTGTTCGCCTGCCTATGTGTCAGCAGTGTTGAGAGGGAAGCATGAAAAAAGGGATACAAGGCTGATCCGGGATATTAAGAAAGCAGCGTCAGAACTCCTTGCAGTGCTTCAACCTTGCGAAAATTGAAATGAATATCATTCACGGCGATATCATAACAAGGTCAGAGCAGGGCAGAAAAACAATCTGGATTAATCAGAGATTGTTGGTCGAAAAATGCAATGTACAGGATGATTACTTGTGGAAGGTGAGATCAATTTTCTTAGGGTCCCTTCCTCCGTCACACCGGCATTTCGATATCCTGCCCGACTCCGGAAAGGCCTGGCGCTGGGCGCGGATGAATGGCACGTTCTACTACGCGCTCAACCGCATCCCGAACCGTGCACCCCGCTTTTTCCGCGATTGCCTGCCTTCTGAAGAAGAAATTTTGAACTTGATTGATAATATGGAAGTGAGAACAAAGTCGGAAGTAATTGAGCACATTAAAAAAGAGCTGGTTCGCCGTGTCAGTGATTTTTTGGACAATTCAGATGTTCAATACTTCCGCTTTGTCTCCGATCCGGCGTTTTCTGAAACAAAAGCAGCTCAGCTCGCAGAGGCAAAAGCCTGGTGCCGGATGATATCATCATACCTCGAAAACGGGCAGTACAAACGCCTTGGCATTAATCGCAAGGAACACATGTATCAGCTCTGTACTGAGGTGATCGCCTCGCGCGAGCTCGAAGGGCTGCGCATTAAAAAAACCAAATCACTACGCAAAAAATTGCACTACTTCCCCGCTTTCGATGAAAATGCACAACGCAAATACATTGTGTCGGGCAAGTATGGCAACTCAAATGCCCGCAAGGTGGGCCTTTTCAGGCTGATTGACACCGTAACGGGCGAAATACTTCCTTTCGATATTCACGAGACCCTCATGTACAACCTGTACATGAATCCGGGCGGTCCGCAAAAAGAGGACCTGAAAAAGCTACATGCAGACTACGTGGAATGGCTGGCCGAGTGGACCGTGGAGTCGGCCATGTCATATCGCACTTTTTGCCAGTATTGCTCGCGCTTCGACAACGAAATAGCGATGGCAAAAGCCCGTCACGGCGTCGATTACTACAAAAAACACTACCTCACCTATGTGCCGGCCGAGCCGCTTAAATATGCACATTCGCTATTTGCAGGCGATGGATCGGCCACGGTGGCATACAAATACTACGACAGCAAAGGCAGATGCCTGCGCATGAATCTATATGTGATTCTGATCAGCGATGTGGCAAGCCGCTACATTGCCGGATGGGCGCCTGCGCGCGAGGGCCTGCACAACGAGACCCCCCGGATGGTTGAAGCAGCTGTGAAAATGGCGGTTGAGGCTGGCGGTCGGCAAACCATGTTCGAATTCGTTTCAGATAACCACGGCGCCTTCACCGGGTCGAAAAGCGACGAAATACTTACCGGGATCTTCAACAAAGTGCGCACGATACAAGTCGGAAACTCGCAGGCAAACCCTGCCGAAACGCAATTCAGACTTTTCAAAAAGACGCTGAAAGGCTTCGATAACTTCTTGCGTACATCCTGGTATGCCGGTATCGAAAGTCAGGCCAATCCCGATTTTATCCCTGACAACGAATCGCTTCCGACTTACGAAGAGGCTATTATTCAACTGCAGGGAATAATCAATCAATACAACAACAAGCCCTTGCGCGACGGATCAACGCCGGCACAGCGGTTTGAAAACAAGCATCCGGAATGTAAAGCGATGGATGCCCGGCAGCTACGGACCATTTTCGGGCACAAAACGGCAGTCGACATTTCGTATATGCGCGGTTTTGTGCAGCTGTGGAAAGCCGAGCGGATGTATAAGTTTGAAATACCCGACTGGCCGGCATCTGCATCTGTGTTAACAAAAGCAACCGGCTACCGGCCCGACGTGAAGGTGACGGTCCTGTGGGACGTCTCCGCTGCGGACATCTACAGCCCCGACGGGCGCTATCTGATGACCTGCCTGCCTGCCGCGCTCACAAGTCAGGCTAAAGCTGAAAGCTCGCACAGCACAAGTCTTGCGCATTCGCATCACGAAAGGCGCAAATATGTACAGGAAGCATCGGCCGACAGCTTCGAAAATGATGCTGTTAATGCTTTCGAACTGATACACGCTGGCGTGGCAGATGCTTACAACATCGCGCGCACAGATAGTAATTTCAACAAAGAAAGCTACAACGCCGCTATGGAAGAAGGAGTTAACGAAAATGTAGCGGCAACAATTTTTCACGAAAATAAAGGCCCCAACCGGTCGGTTTCAGATGACCCGGTCGAGGCCGCTATCGATAAATTCTAAAACGCAAAGTTATGTTTTTTACACAAGAGGAAAAAATTCAAATTGGAAAAATGGTCGTTGAAAGGCAGGAGCTTTCAGGACTGACACAGGCTAAATTTGCCCGTGCAAACGACTTCAATCCGGCCGACATCTCAAATCTTCGGGGAGAAAGCTGGAAAAAGAACCCCGTGCTGATTGGTGAGCAAAAGTGGGTCAAATTCGCCCGCTTTGTAGGTTTCAACCGGTCACGCGAGCTCGAATGGAATATAGCTAATACCCGCGTCAAGCGCGAGATCGACGCGCAGCTGGCTGCCTGTAAAAACTATTCATTCACTGCGATACTGTGCGACGACGCCGGCATCGGCAAAACATTTGCCTGCAAGGCTTATGCAGCAAAAATGCCACACGTGTATTACATCGACTGCTCAAACTCCCGCACCCGTATCCGCCTGATCCGTGCAATAGGCAAGGTGGTGGGGGTCGACACAAACGACCGCGCCGACGAGGTTTTTGAAAATGCAATGTATGTGTTGCGGCAAACCGAGCGCCCCCTGCTGATTTTCGACGAAGCTGGCGACCTTGAAGACAAGGCATTTCTCGAGCTGAAAAGGCTATACAACAACCTGGAAGGTATATGCGGCTTCTATATCGTAGGGGCCGACGGGCTCAAACGCAAAATCGAAAAGGGAGAAGCTGCAAAAAAAGTCGGTTTTACTGAGATTTTTTCCCGTTTCGGTAAAAAGTTCACGAAGATCATACCGGTTGAGCGCGAAAGCAAACGCGATTTTCTGCTCAACATGACAAACGAGGTCTTGGCGGTAAATGGGATCACAGATCGTCAGCAAATTTCAGTAATTGCGCAAGCCGTCGTGGCAAATGGCGGGCTGAAGGACCTTCGCACCGTGTACCGCGAGGTAATGAAGATCCGCATCAAAAAGGAGGCTTCGATATGAATTCAGCAGTTCAAATCAAAGTTAAGTTCAACCGACGCGCTTTTGGCGGATATACCGCAATCGCAGATGAGGATAAAGCCGGCTACGCAAAAGGCGAAATCATCATGGTTTTTGAATACGAGTTAAGGCGCATTCCTGACACTCTTCTTGTTTTTCCACGCCCACAAAAAACAGTTTTCAATGAAGCAGTTCAATGACATCATCGAAAAATCAAAGGTGATCGCCCGCTTCGCGCAGGTTGAAAGATTGTCTACAGATGAGCTCTATGAGCTGTATTTCAACTGCTTTTGTGCTTACCGCAACGTATTTTCAGAGCGCATGCACTTCAGCAGGAGGCTGCGGCAGGTAATCTCAGCTTACCGCGATATCCCGGCTTTCATGTCAGCCGGCGTCACGCAGGTACAACGGATCATCTTCAACAGCCCAGTCATGCACAGATGGTTTGCATTACGTTTTTGGCTGGCAATCGAGCGGCAGGTAACTACAGGTCAGATCGATAAAACTGAGCTTATAAATGAATTGGCATATATGAATATCATCCCGTCACGGGCAACAATGGAGGAAATACTAAATGGCAGGAAGAACGGATACATCAATGACGGCGGATCTTATCAGTCGTCAGAAATCACTGCAGAAGCAGCAGGAAGAGCTCATAGCGAAGCTCACTGAATCTTACAACGAGGAAGATTACCGGAAATACAACATCGTATTGCACAAGCTCAAGGTGATCGATAATAGGCTGGCCGGCGAATTTGTCAACGATTTTCAAACATACGAAATTATTAAGTGATGATAATCAAGTTTTTTGTATCAGAATCAGAGATGAAAGAGTACTTCGAGGCGTGCGGCTATACGTGTGTGTATGCTGAGGTCACGCGTTTTAGGCAGGCTTATCACAGCCGGTCAGAGGCCTATCAGTCTGATGAGCTTTTTGTCCGCGATCAGGATAGCAGCAGGCTTTTCCCGGCTGCTACACTCTTCGAGCAAACCATCAAGGCACAGCTCATGCGCACAGATCTCTCCGCAAAGCTGGCAATCAAAAAAGCAGTATTAACAATCAAAAAATCAAATAATAACTTAAAATAAATTGATATGGCAAAAAAACAATGGATCGATGAAACCGGGCTGCAGATCCCTGCCGCGCGGGTTTCGAAAAGCGAAAAGCTGCGCGAGGCCACTGCCGAGGCGCTGCTCAAAAAAGCGCAAAAGCTCAATCAGCAGCTTGCGCAGTTCAAAAAAGAAGTAGCCCAGGCCGCCGACGCGGTTTTCGAGGCTGTGATGGCCGAAAACGGCGCAACGATGAAAGAAGAGCGAAAAGGGAATTTCGTGTTTTACAACTTCGACCGGTCAATCAAAATTGAGGTTGACGCGCAGGAGCGTATTGAGTTCGACGACGCGCTGATTGCTGTTGCAAAGCAGCATTTCGACGACTTTCTGAACGTCAGCGCAGGAGGCGTTGAAGATATGATTCGCGAGCTGATTCTCGATGCCTTTTCGTCCTCGCGCGGAAAGCTCGATACGCGAAAGGTGATCGGCCTGGTGAGATACCGTCAACGCATCCCGGCCGACAAATACCCGCAGTTTCATCGCGCTATCGACGCTATCGAGAAGAGCATGACGCGACCCTCTTCAAAACGCTATTTCCGCATCAGCACGAAAGAGGAGGGGGGGCCATACAACCTCATTGACCTTAATTTCAGTAGCATAAGTTGAAATTTAAAAACCTAAATTCTTGTGATATGAAAAATTATTTTGAAGTCAAAATCAAACGTTTTGGAGTTGACGAAACCGGCCGCGAGCGGCGGATTGTTGAATCCTATTTGATTGACGCAGTGTCGTTCACAGACGCAGAGGCGCGGATGTACCAATACGCTGAGATAAAATCGATGAATATTATGGTTGTCGGCATCACGGAATCGAAAATCGAGAGGATCATCATTTACGATGATGGCGATACAGCCTACAAAGCACGCATTTCTACATCAATTATTGACGAAAATTTTGGACGCGAAAAGCGAATCAAATTAACGTGGCTGGTATTTGCAACTGACATCAACAGCGCGCTTGACGGTGCAGATCTCGAGCTTAAACTAATCTTGGCAAGCTCGCAAGTCGAGTCTATTTCGCTGTGCAACATCTGCAAAGTTATTGAAGCGGAGTGAAATAGCAGGGAGACCAGGGCTGGCGCTTTCTGCCGGGTTCGATTCCCGGCCTGGTCACAAAACAATACATCAACAAAATGCAGGTACTTGAAATAGAAAAAAACAGTCACCGATTACCTGGTTTTGGGCGGGTTTCGTATGTATTAAATCCGTTAAAACACGAATTAGTGATCTATATTGACGACATCAAAAATCGTCGTATTGTTGGCGACGATGCACTTTCAATATTTGACGATGTCAAAAAGTATTATCTGCAGGGATCTGAACGCGAGAAGGTTCTGTATATGATAGAACGCGCATTCGGAATAACTGTAGACCAGCTGCGCCAGCGCACCCGCAAACGCGAAATTGTACAGGTGAGGCAGATCGCCGCCTGGTGGCTCAAAAACAATAGCAAACTCAGCCTCGCAGCAATAGGCAACTTCCTGGGCGGGTATGATCACGCGACGGTGTCATATTCACACAAAACCGTCTGCGAGTTAATCGAGAGTAATCGCCCCTTTCGCGATATGGTCAATGACTTTTTGTTATTTCAAAATTCAGAAAAAAATGGACATGCAGAAGCACAAGCACCTGATGGGGCTGCTTAACAAACTTGGCATCGACGACGAAGGTCGACACGAAATGATCTTCGCCTGGACATCCGGGCGCACCACCTCGTCGCGCTGCCTTTTCGACGACGAACTGCGCAACCTGATCTGGAAGCTCGAAAACGACTTCTTTTTCAGAACCTCTATCGATCCGATGCTTGAGGCCGAACGACGCAAAAAACGCAGCGAAATACTTGCTATTGCGCAGCGTTGTGGCATACACGATGGCACAAGCTTCGATCGTTTCAATCGATTCATGCTCGAGCGGTCGACGCTCAAAAAAGAGCTGCACAAGTACACCCTGCCCGAACTCGATGCACTGATACGTCAGTTTCGAGCCCTCGAACGCAATTACCTGGCATCGTCAAATGTGCCCGGTTCAAAAGCATACAACCACCGCCGCGGTTTTTCAGAAATCAGCGAAAACTAAGGCATGAACTGGCAGCAACACATTGGCGACAGCACCGTGCTCGAGATCACCGTGTCGCTCATCGTAACCGCAATTTTGTGGACCTATATCGTGTATTACCTGCTGAAAGGCAGAAAAACAAAAAGACATGAGAAAAACAAAAAATGACCACCTGAACGATTTAGTTGCTGTTGCTTACAGGATGGATGAGAAAGCAAACCGGATGCGAGAAAACACTAAAGGTTTGCAGAAAATGGCTTTACTTGCTCGAAAAGGGTTAAAAGAATCGAATGAGTACAAACAGCTTGAAATGAAATATAAACATCACGTTACTGACTTTGGCGATGAGATGCAGGATCTTCAACGCGTAGTAAAGCATTTGAAACGGTATAAACTCCAGTAAACAATAAAAAATATGAAAGAACAAACAACCTTGCAATTAGCAGATAACTCTTTTACGGCAGTTTTGGTTGATAGCAGCGAATGCTGTCAACACGTGAACAGGTATCGACACTGTGTCGATGCCCGTGTCAGGATAATAGATGGTAAAATACCGGAGTACTACACATGCTCCTGGTGTGGTAGCAAAGTGGAGATGTCTGATTCAATACGAAAAGACATTCTGAATAATCATTTCGTCATAGAGACAGGTGAGAATGGTCGTTTTCAACTTGTTGAAGTTGAAGGTATTCATCTCAATGCGTCTACGGTCGAATACCCATAACTGCCGTTATAATATTGAAAGAAGTTGAGGTTTTAGCGATGGTAATAAATGAGATGGTAAATAACAATTAAATACAAGTGTGATGGAAGAATTTTTAAATCAATTTCTGGACTTTGTAGATAAAGGTACGGACTGGAAAGAAAACAATGAAACCACAAACTCACAGGTTATAAACCGTTTTATTGCAAACAATGATAAACTGGTCACGGAACTTGTAGATACATTGTGTGAAGGCAAAGAAAGTTCCGACGAGCTGGGCGACTGCATGAAACCTGATGTTAGCGGTTCGTTGCTGACATCTGAATCATGCCTTGAAGTTGCAAACAGAATGCTCAGTGCTTTTAAAAGCGCCGACGTTAAAACTTTTCCAGCAATGGTTATAAGAGCGGAAACAATGCAGGACTACATAAATGCAATAAGAAAGCAATGACCGCTAACGAGCGTTTGGCGGCTTGGCGAAGGCAGCCTAACGTAAACTTTCAAATTTCGCACAAATTTTTTGGCAGCTTTTGCCAAACCGCTGTTACCTGCTGGGCGGTTTATCAGTAGGAAATTAATTGAATAACGAAAATGAAAGATTTATTAAACACAGAAAATTTAATCGAACTGCACGAAGAATTAAATGAGTTCGCAAAGCACCACCAAAACAAAGGTGGTCAAGAAGCCCACAAACTTGTAAAAGCGATTTGGGATGAAAGTAAAGCACATCCGAGAGATGGTTCTCCAGATGGTTTGAAACACGATGAAGGATTTGATAAGGCATTTAAATTAATATTAGGTGAACTTCATAAAAGGTTCGTCCCGTAGCCTTGCAGGTAACGGTTTGCGGCTTTGTGTCTGTTTGCCCCTTGCACAAGGCTTCAATTTAACAACAAACTTAATGGGGTAAATAGCACAAAACCGCTGTTATAAGCTGGCTGCGGTTGATTAAACGAAAAGCTAAATACGAAGTACTAAACAAAAGAATTAAAAAAAGAAGCGATGGCAAAAATGGATTTAATATTTGGAGATGGATTTTCATTGATAAAAAACATACCTGACAACTCGGTGGACTTGATAGTAACAGACCCACCTTACGGAATAAATTTTACTAAAGGATACAAAAGTGGCTCAACTGAATTGATACAAGGAGATGATGGGTTTACCGTTATGTTTTTTCTTGATGATATTTTTAGAGAATACAAGCGAATATTAAAGCCAAATTCCGCACTCTACATTTTTACAAGATTTGATGTGATGCCCTATTGGTGGATTAAGTTGAAAAATTACTTTGACGCTAAAAATCAAATTGTATGGTTTAAAGGCGGTGGCGGAATGGGAGATTTGAAAGGTAATTTTTCTTATAACTATGAAAGCATAATATTTGCAACCAATGGTAAACACCAAATAAGGGGCAAGCGTGATGGAAGTGTTTGGCAAATAAAAAAATGCAAACAAGAATTTCACGAAACACAAAAGCCTGTTGAATTGATACAGAAAATTATTGAGCATAGCAGCGATGAAGGAATGACAGTATTTGACCCTTTTATGGGTAGTGGGACAACTGGCGTTGCTTGTAAAAATCTAAACCGAGATTTTATTGGAATAGAATTAAATGAAGATTATTATTTAACCGCTAAGAAACGAATTGAAAATCATTCTCCGCAGGGTGGGCTTTTTTTTAATTCTTTTGAAACGGAATTGTCAAACGAAGCAGGAACGTAGCAGCTTGCTTATAACAAGTATATGTACACCCTGCCTGCAATCACCACAAAACTAATTAGTTACAACACAATCCCGGAAAGTAGCGCCACCCACCTTCCGGAAGCGTGGGTTATGGTTCTTAATACGAAGGAGATTGTTTGCATACATCGCACTGTTGTACAATGAATTGCGAAAACAGATAACTTTGAAAAAAAAACAGGGATGGCTTACGACAGAAAAAACAGGCTTTTACGGATCATCGACATACAGGAGATCTACAAAAAGCACAGCAAAAACCACCAGGGCGGCTGCACCGACAAGCATATTTTTGAAAATATGATATACCCTGTATATCGCATCAGCCGCACCACATTTTACGAATACCTGTCAACACCCGCGAAAAAGCAGCTCAAAGAGTGCACCGACACCAAACCCGGCCAGCTGACCTTGTTCAATTAGTTTTTTTGTAATTTAAATGCCGTTTAAACGCTCAAAAAATGACAGATAACTACAGTGATAATTTCACCCGCCGCCGTCTGCCGCCCTGGCAGATAATTGTAGCTATCCTTGTCCTGCTCTTTATAATTGCAATTATCAACCTGTAAAACAATAACAAAATGGGAAATTTTACACTTGTCATCGTAGTAATTGTATTGATTCTGGTAACCCGCGAGCTTTGGACCTGGTTTTTGAAGCTCAACCAGCTGGTCAGGCAAAATGAGGAAATCATTCGCCTGCTCACAAAAATAGCCGGTGAGCCGGCCGATCAAAACAAAACCGGCGCGCAAAAAATAGGCGAAAGCGTCGGAAAGCTGTTCAGTAAAGAATAAAAAAAGCGGGGTGATTCCCCGCTTTTTTTTGTTATTTCAATTATTTTTTCCTTCCCGCCTCGCTTTTTACAAAAGCGTAGAAGCGACAAAGTGCGGTTTCATATCGCTTTTTTGCGGAACTATTCGCGTAAGCGATTGGCGACAAATCAAAGAACTCGGCTATTTCCGAGTTAGTTAAGCCGAGTTCTTTTTTTAGTTGTTGAATTGTCATAATTGTATAAGATTTCCAGATTCATACTCTTTTTTAAATACTTCATAAGAATAACGCCATGCTTTCCAAATCGGCAACCAGTGTTCAACTTTCCCACGGGGGTGTGTTTCATCCCATTCATGTATATCAGAAAATTGAATTTTTAATTTTTCGCGTCCAAGTAGTTTATCCATAATGTCAGGTTCTTCTGTTTTAATCATTTCATCCATGCCTTTTATTATTACCGCAGCATCAGGATTTTGTGTTCTCCATGCTTGATTAGCACTTTTAATATCGTCAGAAAATAAAGGTGATATAATACTTGCTATCGCTTTTAGTTCCTCTTTATAGTAGTAGTCTACATCATCCCAAGTAAACAAAGGTCTGTCCCTTTCTTCCCCTGTGAATATCTGTTTCCAAATAAATCCAGTTTTAGTCTTAAATGCAGTTTTTAAGTTAATTTTATAATTATCTGCATTTGGAACGATTACAGGATACACAACTATGTGCGTATCCTTGTCCCAAAATCGTTCAGCTACTTTTATTTCTTTTTTTTCCATTTTTATTGAGCATTTACAAAGCAATAAGTATATAAAGTTCCTTCTTTTGCAATCTGCTCAGCTCTTACTTTTGCATCAGCATGAATGCGAATTTCTATTCTTTGTGCAAATTCGTCTTTTGTTTCACAGTCGAGATTTGAAGTATCTGTAAAAATTCCACGATTTTTTAAGATCATTGTATTTTTATTCATCCACTCATTTACCTGTTCTTTCGTACCTTCAAATACTGAGTTTGAAATTCCGCCGGATTTTCTTTCGAGTACTTCTAAATTTGTTGTCATGATGTTTTGTTTTAAATGTGAATACTTAAATTTCTTGTATCAAAGATAAGCATTTACTTAATACGTTGTATTAAAAAATCAAAATATTTTAAGTAAATACTTAATTATTTTTCATGTTTGTAACAATTGTTACAAAAAGTAGAAGAAACCCCCACCCTGAAAAAATAAAAACAGGCAACGGCAATGTGTTCAAATCATAGCGGTGGCATAGCGCATAAAAAAGCGGGGTGTTTCCCCGCTTTTATAATACTTTTTTTGCCTCAAATTCCACAAAGGTTACCATCCAGCCGCGCCAGCGGTGCCAGTGCTTCCAGCTCACAAGCTGTAGTCTGCTCGTTACGCGCTGGCCATCGTCTGCAACCGGCGTGAACCCATCGAGCAGTGCAAGGGCCTGCAGGGCCAGCGATTCGTGCGCAACCACTGCCGCGTCTGGGATGCCGTCGGTGGTGCGCAGGGCATTGCTATACACATGCAGTCGTATTTTGATCGGTGCCCGGCGCATCTCCTTGCTTACATTTTCAAATTTCAGTTCATCCGGAAATTCAAAAAAGAACCCGGCATCGTTGATCATCGTTTCCTCGTACTGAACATTATACCACTCTGTTGGCATGTTCAGATCTTGAAGCCTCTTTTTCAGAAGCACATACGTGTCGTACAACATGGTTTATTTCATTAAGAGTTTCTCCATTTCTTTGTCTATTTTTTCTTCAATGCGCTTTGTCAGCGCCTCCGAGTCACCGATCATTTGTCGCTGCGGTATATCCGATCCCGGATGCTTAACCTTTCTGAATACCCCATACGGCGTGCTTAACGCCTTTTTTTCAGAAGGAAAAATGTCGTGCGCAGCAATTTTTCCGCCCTCGTTGTGTATGCCGGCATAGGGTAGCGAATTGGTGAATTCAACCTGTGAGGTATTCGTCCGGGTGTCTTTACCCCATCCTCTTTTCAACGATCCGCCACGCTTTTCGCCCATCAGCGTTTTTTTTCGCGCATTTTCAGTCTTCTTTGCCGGCCATTTTTCATACACGCCCGGCTTTTTTTCGAAGCCCTCGGCCTCGAAGTTGTCAGCAATGAACCGCAACCCCTCAGTTTTTCCAATGCCGGGCAACCGGCGTATGAATTCAGGTGTTTTTTTTCGTATCTCTTTGATTTTCCTCAGAAACTCGTTGTTGCTCATTGTTTCGTTTTTTTTATATTTGTAGAGAAATAGATCTTGGTATTAGCGTAAACCGGGGTGCCCTGGTCCCTGCCTTCCGGGGTCTATTTTTTTTGTAACTTATCGGTAATGGCATGTAGTTTATACAGCTCCTTCCCTTTGTATTTTTTGAAATTCAGATACATGTCGTAGCCCTTTACCTTGTAATAGAACCAGCGCTCGTAATTCGCATGACGCTGTTTTTTGTTCGGGCTGGTTTCATTGCCTTTCTCCTCTCCCTCTTCAACAAATGTTGACTCTTTGACGACCTTTTGTATGTCGTATAGCAACAGGTCACGCAAGGCCGGATCGTCGTGGTTTTTCCCGGTAATATTTTTGATGTCAGAATTCGAAAGGATGATTGTTTTGCCTTTTAGTTTGCCGGGCGGCTCTAACTTCAGTTTTGACGCTTTCAGCTCATTTCGCACCTCTTTTTGTGTCACCCTCCACGCCGCAGCCTTTGCCTGTTTGCCTAATTCCTCGACATCTGCCACGGGCGCGCTGGTGTAATACCCAGCCGAGTCGCTGAACACCTTTTGTTCTATCCCAGGGTTGAAGTCGAAACCGCGAGGCACCGTGGTTTTTTTGTAGCCCTGCTTGCGCTGCACGTTGGCGTCGGTTTGTATCAGCTCGCACCTGCAACCAAAGCCCAGCGGTGGGGTGTGTGTCTTCCAGAATGGGTCGTTAATCGGCAGCACCAGGCCGTGAAGAGCGGCATGCTCCGGGCGCACGTCGTTGTCACCTGCGGTGCGCCACTCCAAGTTTGGATACAGGTCGGCATTGTCCTGAAAGCCGGTCCATCTCTCCGCTGCCGCGCAGTTCGCAAAAATGCCGTGTTTTTCAGTTTTCAGATACTCTGCATACCGTTTTTCAATCTTTCTCCTGTCTGCATCGTTGCCCGCTGCATTAAGTTCGCGCTGCTTTTGTGCTTCGCGGAAGGTAGCAAACCGGGCGGCATCAGAATGCAAGTTGTTGTATAGTCTGAACCGGGGGTCGGTATATGCTGTTTTTTTGATATCGATCCGCGTACTCATACGGATCTGTTCGATATACTTCTCGTACACGCGCGCAAACGAATCGGCATCATAAAGCGCGCTGGAATCAGCTCTCAGATATTTCAGGCCCAGGGCGAAATCAACACGCTTTTTTTTTTACTTGCGGCCACGGGTGGGGCTGCCGGGGCTGCTGGCTGCGGCTCTGCATCGTCGTCGCTTTCGAGCAGGTCGAGGTATTGTATTTTTGCCTTCGCCAGCCGGTCGGCGTGGATGTATTTGTTTTTCACCATCAGCGGGATCAGCTTTCCGTTCGAGTGATTCTGAAGCCGCCGCAACCTGGCATTTTTGAACACATTTTTAATGCGCTCATGCACCTCTGCGGTGCCCACGTATGCCTCTTCGTCAGAGGTGCCGGTTTGGCCGTTGATCAGTTTCGAAAGTTCTTTGTTCCCTTCACGGATTGCCTCGAGGTATATCTTGTAGAAATCTCCCGCCTGCGGTTGTTTGATGTCAACCGTGTCCTCCTTGCCGCGGATGATGTATCCATTTGCCGCAAAATTCATGCACATACCCTCGATGCGGTCAAGCTCCTTTTTGTCATCCGTGTCAGTTGCATAATCAAGAAAAGGCATTCCGTATCGTTCTGATGCCTGGCTCCAGTCTGAGCGTGCGTACTTTTTCAGGATCACCTCCTCGGCCGCGTATTCGTATAGGCCAAGATCTTCCTTTCCTTCGATTTCGATCAGATTCAGCGCTTCCAGGTTGTCGCGGTACGGCAGCCGGACATCTGCCTGTCGGTCAAGGATGATGCTTCCGTTTGCGGGATCTACATGCTCGCGCGGAATCAGGTAACAAGCCGAAAAGGTCTGACTTTGCGGATCAGGTTCGGGAAATTCAATCAGCGAGTGCCCCCAAAACTCTGCTTCAGCCGTGTATTCAACATAGTCGTCAAACCATTCCGCGTCAAAAATTTCGCGCAGCTCTTCGTCTTCTCGTCCGTCGACTATGACGACGAATTTGCTTTGCTGTATGTCGTTAATCGCAATATCGACCTGCGATTTGAGATGACGGTCGCGCCGGATCTGGTCGTAGATACTGTACAGATCCTCGCGGCTCGGCCTTTCAGGGTCGCGTGCCGATTCAATCGCCTGCCCCAGTTTGTCCATCTCCAATTCTGTGCGATAGGTCCTGGTTTTTTTGATCTGCGAAAAGATGCGTTTCTTCTTCGTCGCCGGCGGGGTCTCTTTTTTGTTTTTTGCGCCCCATCTACGCGGATTAATGTATTTAGTCCATTCCATGCTGATTTGCCTTTTTTGTGCCGCTTAAACGGCGTTTAAACGATTTTTATCTAAACAGGTCGTGGCTCCTTTTTTTATTCGACCCCCACCTGAAAACTGTCACGCTCTCTCCTGTTGTGTCGTCGATCAGCGTATCGAGCGTTGAGCTTTGTTTTCCCGCCGCAAGATCTTTGATCAGTGTCAGCTCTTTTCTGTAGTTGTCAACGATGCGTTGCGGGATCTCGTCGTCGGGCACGGTATTGTAGAGATAGTAGGCTGTGATGTGCACCAGCATGCGGATCAGCACCGGATGCCTGGCGATGCCCTTTTTGCCTAACATGATGATCACGTTGAATTTTCCGCGCAGTGGGTCAAGCTCACTGATTGCTCGATCTTCCGACTCATCCAGGTTAGCTGCTCCGGGTCCTTTCAGACCAGCCAACGCGGTCTGCCCAATCACGCCCTTGAAATCTTTTTCTTCCAGAAACTTCATGACTTGTAGAAAATGTATATCTGACCAACCGTGCCCGGCAACATGAATTCAGGATCGATCCTGTTTTCGTTCAAAAAAGCAGCGGCATCTGAGCAGCCGTTTGCGCGGTAGCTTTTCCAGACCGCCGGCTCTGCGCGGTCCGCCGGTTCAAGGTTTTTTTCAGCCTCTTTTTTTGCAAAAAACTTCTTCATAACACTGTATTTAAGCCCGTCTCCGGGTGTTTTTTTTCATTTTTCCGCTTCGGTGCATACCTCGCGCGCCGGTATTGTTGAATTTCTCAAGCCGCTTGATGGCCTGTTGATCGGCATCAGGGGCGTCGTCTTTTGTGCGGTACCCCGGCTCTATGCCGAAGAGTTGCACAAGCCCCACCTGGGTATAGTTGTGCCCCTGTTTTTTGTCGTTGTAATAGATCCTCCCGTTTTGATAGTAAGGTTGTAGTTGCAGGATGCGGTCGTACTTCTTCTGTCGGGGGGTATCGATTTTTACCAGGCCGAGCGAAATTTTTTCTTTACCGTCGGCCGATTTGTTTTCAGCCTCAACTTCCTTGATCGTGCGCTTAACTTCGTCATTCCAAAACTGCGCTTCGAAAGACCAGTGTACTGTCACGCTAAGCGGCATTGATTTCTGAAAATCGCACATCCACTGCACCGCATCGCGCATTTTCGACTGACGCACAAAAGAGTCGATATAGTAGAAATCGCCCTGGTAGAGGCCCCACACGCGCACGGCGTTGAAATCGCTTGTTTCAGTACCTGCGTAGGCAATATCCCAGTGCCCGCAAATTGCAGTGAAATGGTTCAGCGCCGGCAGCCTTTTCCACTGTATTTGATCGTTTTTGAAGATCTTGCCCTCGATGTGTGCTTCGTGATTATATTCTGCGTATGCAGCCAGGATGCCAATATCTTCTTCGATATCGCGGTAGTAATTTTGGCCATATTTTTGAGGCCATGCCGGCATGTAGGTGACCGGATCATAAGCATCCACCCGGTGAACGACCCATTTGGGGTGTCGTTTTTCGAGCTGGTTTTGTATCGTGCGGGGCGCAAAGTCGTTGTTGGGGTGCAGGTATCGCCTGGTGTCGCCGTCCATCATCGGGATCACGTCTTTTTCGAGCCATGTCACGATTTCATCCTGCTGTTTTGGATTCTTGACCGTGAAGCGGTCTTCGAGGTCGTCAGGAATCACAAGGTTAGGTCTTTTTGCTTTTTTTCGCAGCCCCCTTGTCGACTGCTGCATGCCCAGCGCCTGCCCGATAAACCGGCCATCGCGGGTTTGAAAGTCGCCGTCGGCCCAGCTGCCTGACATCTTTTGCTCACCGAAATAGTGAATCAATTTCGGATTTGCCTCGAACTCAGCCTGCACATCAGATAGTAGCTGTTTTGCCTTCGTTTCATTATTTCCGATTAATACGACATAGACCTCTTCTCCGTTCATCCACAGCCAGATCGGGATCAGAATATCACAATGTACTGATTTTGCCAGCCCCCGCCCCCAGCGGACCAAAAAGCGGGCGACTTTGTTTTTTTTGACCTTTTTTGCCAGGTCGATCTGAAAATCTGCCGTTTCAGCGGTAGCGTAATGCGGAAAAAATTCGCGGACCATATAGGCATAGTCGGTTCTGGACCGTTCGATAACCTTCTGCCGTTCGGCTTCGGTTTCAAAAGGGTTTACCGTTGCGCCCGACTTGATTAGTTCGAGCTTTTGCCGGTATCTTTCCAGCGCCTGTTTTGCATCCGCTTTCATTGAAGTTAATGTTTTGTCGACACCTTATTGATGTGATATTCCTGAAAGTCGATTAGCGACAGATATAGCTCGCGGTTGTAGTGCGCGAGCGAATCGAATATGTCTTCCATCACGTGCAGGTAGGTACTGAGTGATACATTTGAATCCTTTTCAATATTTTCAAGGGTCTTGTTCCATTTTGACACCGCATCATCAATGCCCTTGATGCGGCTTCGTGTCTCCGCGATCTCCTTCAGATCACCGCCTTCGCCTTCAAGTTTCTTCACCTGTCGGTCAAGCTCAAGCCACTCATCGCTGAGGTTGCTGATAATCTGCTTAATGTTGTTGATGCGCTTCGCCGGACTGGCATTTTTTGCGTCACGCAATGCCTTCCAGTTCCCTTTTTCGACCCAGTCGCCGACGGTTTTTTCGGTCACACCAACCCGTTCGGAAGTCTCCTTCGCCGTCAGGTTTTGGTCGACGTACAAGATTTTCGCAGTGCGCCTTTCGCGGTCTTTTGCCATTTTTTTTAATGTTGCTCACGCCAAATTTCACTAACTGAAATCCATCAAAAAAGAGAATGTACAACTATTTAACCATAACGTCCAACACATAGCCAAGTGTTTGTTTGACTGATTGTTTCCGGTTTCTTTTGATGCAAAAAGAGCGCGAAATGAATTTGAGATTTTCAAAAATTGTAGACCGCGAGCTCAAGAAAACAGAGATGTACCTCTACGGCACATTAGGCTCTGATGCAGGTGAAATTAACGGGCATTGGTTTGCAGAAGAGATGTCGTGGCTCGGGCGAAATTACGATGAGATCACAATCCGCGTCAATTGCGACGGTGGCGAAGTGCTGCACGGACTCAGCATTGTGTCCGAAATGATGGCCTCAAAGGCTTACATCATTGTGTCGGTTGACGGAATAGCCGCCTCGATGGGGGCCGTGATTCTTGCCCCTGCCGACCAGGTGGTGATGAACGACTACGCAAAAGTAATGATCCATTCTCCCTACTATATTGACGAAAATGGAGAAGTGGTCAAAAAGCTTTCTGAGAAGGACAAAAAGGGTCTTAACAACCTCAAAGATATCCTGTCGAGATTGCTACAAAAGCGCGGGATAACAGAAGCACGAATTACTGAATTGATGAAAACAGATTCGTGGTTTTCGGCAGAGGAAGCACTTGCCGAAAAACTCATCGACAAGGTAGTGACCACCGGCCGGAAAACAGAGCTGGCCGCCCTCGAACCCAAAAAACTGGTCGCAAAAATTAATGAGACTTATGTTCAATCAAAAAAAGTTAAATCAATGAAGAAAATTGCTGCAAAGTTCGGTCTGGCAGAGGATGCGACAGAAGATCAGATCCTCGCAAAGTTAACCGAGCAGGAAAGCGCAGAGTCGGCCCGGATGGTCGATCAGCTGGTCAAAATGGGCCGTGAACTCGGCACTGTAACTGACGAAAATGTCGAAAAGGTCAAGCGTGTTGCAAAAGCAGACTTTGACCTTGCTTGTGAAATGTACCTGACAAAACCGGTTGCACACGCCGGCGACGATGACGATGATGACGACGAGCCCGAAAAGGCAGTGTTGATCAAAGACCTTGTCAGCAAAGGCGGAAAAGCACCCGTAAAGGTTGAGAAAAAATGGGATGAGCTCTCTGAAGAAGAAGTGGAATCCCTGCGCGCAAAGGATCAGAAAACTTATGCGAAGCTTTTCAAAGCCCACTACGGTTTTGAACCCACGATTGAGTAACCAAAAAATCGAATAAAAATGGGAGTTAAACGCGAAATTTGGACGGGCGAATGCCTCCGTCAATTTACCCACAAGGCTGAATTTCTTTCTGAAATTCCAGACCAGAGCCGCTACGTCGACAACGACGTGATCCACCTCGTTGACCTGGGAGTCAAGCCCGAGGTGTTGATCAATAACACTACCTACCCGATCCCGGTGCAGGAAACTGAAGATGGCGACATCAGCATCAGCCTCGATAAATTTCAAACTAAACGGACGATGGTATCTGATGACGACCTTGAGTCGGCAAGCTATCAGATCATTGCTGAAAAGACGCTCGATCATGCTGAGGCCCTCGAAGAATCGACTGGCGACAAGGCTGCCCACGCTCTTGCCCCGCAACAGCACAGCACAGCCACGCCCGTTATCGTCACCACCGGCGACAAAAATGACGCAGGGTACAAAGCCCTGACCGTTGCCGACCTGATCCGGCTAAAAAAGGCTTTTGATGACGCAAAAGTGCCGAAGCAGAACCGTGTGCTTGTGCTGTCGCCGCAGCATGTTGCCGACCTGCTGATCACCTCTGAGGCATTTCAGAAGCAGTACAAAGACATCCAGACCGGCGAGCTGGTCCCGTCGCTCTACGGATTTAAGCTGTATGAGCATGCCAACTGCCCTAAATTCTACCTCGACACCGCGACTTGGAAAAAACGCGCCTTTAGGGCCGCCCCGGTTGCCGGCGACCGTGAAGCATCTTTTGCCTTCTACTCGAAGCGTATGTTCAAAGCGAAGGGATCTTTGAAGTTCTATTTGAGCGAAGCGCGGAACAACCCTGACACTCAGGCTAACTTCTTCAATTTCCGCCTTCGCTATATTGTGCTGCCGAAAAAGCAGGAAGCCATTGCGGCTATTGTATCACCTGACGCAACAACCTAAAAATGAAAACTTTTATAAGGATCATGTTGCTTGTCATCGCGACAGCATTCATAGCCACAGCCTTCACAGCACCTCGCGACAAATGGGGCTTTGGATTCAGAAAATCGGTTGCACTTGAGAGCGCAACAGCTGTTAGCATCGACCCGGGAAACCTCACGCTTACCTACGCAACGCTGAGCATTGACACGAATGCAGTAATATCTGCGACATCTGCGCGCAGCATCGTAGGAGATCGAATTTTCCTTGAAGTGACGGCAGATTCGAAAAACCGGCGAATAACCTGGGGCGACAACTTGACTGCGCTAAACGACAGCGTGCTGGCTACAAAAACTAAAGTATTTGAGTTTGTGTACACCGGTGCTGTGTTTAGGCAAATCGCTGAAATGACTTACGATTAATACCTGTTGAGTGCCCCCGGCGCCGTTCGCGGCAAAGGGGGCTATATCTGCATGCTATGAAAGATGTCGCTGAAAGACTTCTTGCGTTCACAGTCGGCGCGGTCGGCTCATTCATCAGCTGGGAGGCACTGAATGATATGATTGTATCCCTTGTTGTCGCATTCGCCGGCGGGCTGCTGGCGCACCTGGGTAAGATGCTCGCGCAGGCAATTACTGCGAAGTGCAGGTCGAAAAAAAATCGAAAACATGACTGATTTCTATCTCGCATATCAAAAAACAATCGAATCTGAAGGGCTATGGAGCTTTCGCACTTCAGACCGCGGAGGCGAAACCTGGAAAGGGATCAGTCGCGTGAAAAATCCGGACTGGAGCGGCTGGCGGCTGGTGGATAAGATACGCGAATCAGTTGGCGATCACTTCATGTCCGCCCTGCAAAATAGTGAAAAGCTCGAGGAAAAAGTCCGCGATTTCTACCTGATCGAGTTTTGGAACAGGCTGCAATGTTACGACCTGGTTCATCAGCAGATCGCGGAGGAGCTCTTCGACACAGCTGTTAACCAGGGCGTTTTTTGGGCTGCAAGATACTTTCAGATCGCACTCAGCATGCTCAACAACAATACACGCTATTACCCTGATCTGCGTGCTGACGGCTCGATCGGGCCGCTTACGCTCGAAGCATACCGGCGCTACCTGCTTACTGCAGATACTGTGCCAGGTCGCACATTACAAAAGAATATCAGCGTATTGCTGAAGGTGCTCAACGGATTGCAGTTTCAGCGATATCGCGAAATATGCGAAAAAGACCTCACGCAAGAGGTCAATTTTTATGGGTGGATTAACCAACGAATTAATTGAAAATGAAAAAGTTAATTGTTTTTTTAATGCTCGTTACGCTTGCTTTTACGGCTGCGGCACAATATGAAAATGCAGTCAGCCAGGGCGTAACAACTGAAATCACTACGCCTGCCGTCACGCAAGAATCTGTTGACGTTGATCAGCCGGCTACCACTGCCACTACGTTGTGGCAACTCTTTGCAGCGCACTGGGCAGAGCTTCTGTTTGCCGTGCTGGCACTCGTGAAAATAGTTGTGAGGATTACGCCTACTTTGAAGGATGACGCTGTTTTTGCGAAGCTCGACGCGCTAATAGAGTGGATTGTGCCTAACCTGAAGAAAACAAAAAGGTGAGCATTATTCGCAAGGTGTCACGGCGCCTTCCGCTCATCCGGCGGGTGTACCGTGTTGCGAGAGTAGTTTTCATCATTCACAAAATCAACAAAATGGGCGACAAGGGCTATATCAATGCAAAACGCGAAAAGAAGCTTGCAAAAGCGCTTGACGGCTTCTTTGATTTCCGCAAGATGCTGGGTAACAGGAAACTGCTGTTTGGCATCATCAATGTCGGAAACACGCTTGAGCGCAACGACTACGGCATTTTTCTGACACTGATCCGTGTGCTTGACGACGGGATCATCGGCAAAAACATGAATATCCAGGCCGCCGCCGTGCTGGATCGCGCTTTGACCTTCCTCGAAGAAAAAGACCTGGATGGGTTCAACGACTACGTGTCGGGCGTACTGGCCGGGAAGATTGACATTCCGCTGATCAATAATGACAAACTGGCCTTTTTGGCCGTGCTCAATGCAATGAAATCATTGCTCAACCTGGCAATTGACAGGTTTAACCAGGCGGTTGCCTCCGCCGAAAACGAATTGAAAAACAATCAATAATACAAAAAAATGGCAGCAAATACTGGTGTAATGGAAGGACAAGACCTGCTCTTGTATATTGAATCCGCTGCTGGCGTGTGGACGCCTATCGCGCACGCTACTTCGCATTCACTTGAGCCGACCCTCGAAACGCGCGATCGGCTGAGCAAAGATACCGGGAAATGGAAAAAGAAAGTGGCCGGCCTGCTGGGCTGGACTGCAACATGTGAAGCGCTTGCGTGCTATGACGGCTACAGCTACTCTTCGCTGCTTGCTTTGCAGATTGCACGCACGCCTGTGAAGCTGAAGCTTGCCGGCCGTGCAGCTGAAGACGACAACGACACCTGGACACCGGAACAAATCGGCGACAAATACTGGGAGGGAGATGCGATCATTACCGGGCTGCCGCTTACGGCGCCTAACAATGAGGATGCAACCTTTTCCTGCTCGTTCGAAGGTACTGGCGCGCTTGAAGAAAAAACGAAATCTGCTTAACCAGTCAGGTCGGTATGCCGGCCTGACACAATATTTAACTTATGTCACGAACAACGATCGTATATAAAGGGAAAACTTATCCCTTTTACCGGACAAACCGCGGCCAGTTTGATTTTGAAAACGCCGGCTTCACAAATCAAGACATTCTGGCTGGAAAAACAACCGCCCTGCTGGCTGCCATATTTTTCAATTTGCGCGACTGTGCAAGCCGTGCAGGGCAGCCGTTTAAGGACAGTTTTGAGGAGTTCATTGACAACACAGAGCCTGATGTTATACAGGTATTTGCAAGACTTGCAGAAGCACAAAAAAAGACACAGGAAGAGGGGGAGCAGAAAGCCCCGGCCGGTATCTGACGCTCGATGACGAGATTGCCGTCGCGGTCGGGCAAATGGGGATGAGCGTTGAGGATTATCTCGCGCTCACCCCTTCTCAATTTGCCGGGGCATACAAGCTATTTCTTGAAAAGATAGAAAGCGACCGCAATCACGCCGAGATGTTGTCGTGGCAGGTCGCACGCTGGCACGTATTTCGCTCGTTATGCCCTCCTGATAAGAAAAAAATTACAGTTTTCGACCTGCTGCAACTGCCCGGCGACGAGGCGTTCAGGGCATCGAAAAAGAAAAAAACGCCCCCGCGGGATGAAAAGCGATTCAGAATATTAGCAGAAAAGTTGAAGTAACATGTCATCTAAGATATTCAAATACATACTCAGTTTTACAGGCGACACGAAGGGCGTAACGAGCGCAATCAACAGCATTCAACTGAAGCTGAAAGATGTGGCCGCTGCGGTTGGTGCAGCTTTTTCAGTATCTGCAGTAGTTGCTTTTAGTAAGGCAAGCGTAGAGGCTTATGACAGTTCAATCAAGGCCGAAACCGCATTGCTTACCGCGCTAAAAGGTCAAGTTGGTGTTCAGCAAAGGTTAATTGATCAGGCGGGGGAATTAATGCGCGTTACTTTGTATGATGATGATGAAATTGTACGAGCTCAGTCACTT
>OFEK01000866.1_pt1 | contig 25154 bp, 17 predicted proteins | sample 1521131 | NCBI WGS metagenome assembly OFEK01 (sample SAMN05720209, study PRJEB24109) | activated sludge metagenome | isolation source: Anaerobic digester | place: China | collected 2015-12-16
CTGATAGCTGTCAGATTCGCCATACCGCCAATATTACCAACGACACGATCGCGGGCAGCGGGCCGGCCGAAAAGAAACAGGTCGGCAAACGGCACCAGCGGCGCGCCCTGGCCGCCGGCAGCCATGTCGGCGGCGCGAAAGTTGCAGATTACCGGCAGAGCGGTTCTGGCGGCAAGCAGCGCCCCGTTCAGCAACTGCAGAGTGCCGGTCAGGGGCAGGTCTTCCCAGGTGATGGGTGTCGGCTGGTGCCATACCGTCTGTCCATGCGCTGCAATAAAGTCAGGCAGGGGAGTTTCGTCGGCAAAAAACTGCTGACAGGCCAGGGCATGCAGTTCAGCAATATATGAAGCGCCAAGAGTAACGCTCACAGCATCACTTTCGCGCATCAGTTTCTGAATTCGGGCAAACTGTGCCGCCGAGTAATCGTAGCTTTTCAGCCAGACAAGCCTGGCTTCGCCGGCAGCGTCGAACTCGACGAGACAGCCGTCGATGCCGTCGCCGCTGGTTCCGCTCATCATGCCGAGAATTTTCACCGGTTTCCCGGCAGCTTTCGCCAGTTTTTCAGTCAGCATCAGCCCCCCCCATGACAGTTATTAATCTCAAGAATCAAACTCGTTTACAATTCAGAAGCTTCGGCCTATCAGCCGGGTTGCTTTTTCGGCAGCATCTTCGGCTTTTTTGTGAATTTTGTCAAGTTCCGCTGTTGAAGGGGCTCTGCCGGGGGGCAGTTTTTTGCTTTAGGTAAGGGCATTATGTTATTCTGAGACATACAAAATCAGGAGGCACTTCAAAAGTGGCTGAAACCAAACAGATGATAAACACGAATACCGACCGCATGAAATCACTCGAAACTGCAATTTCCGGCATCGAAAAGCAGTTTGGCAAAGGCGCAGTAATGCGGCTTGGCAGTTCGAGACACCTGCAGGTCGAATCGATCCCGACCGGCTCACTGTCGCTCGACTATGCTCTAGGCGTTGGCGGCATGCCCCGCGGCCGTATCATCGAGATCTTCGGGCCCGAATCTTCGGGTAAGACAACTGTCGCCCTGCACTCGGTCGCCCAGGCTCAGAAAGCCGGCGGCACCGCTGCTTTCATCGACGTCGAACACGCTCTCGACCCCAACTATGCTAAAAAGCTTGGCGTTGACACTGAAAACCTGCTTATCGCGCAGCCCAGCAGCGGCGAAGAAGCTCTCGAAATTACCGAAATGCTTGTCAGAAGTAATGCCATCGATATCATCATTCTCGATTCGGTAGCGGCACTCACCAGCAAGGCCGAAATCGACGGCGACATGGGCGATGCCACCGTCGGCATGCAGGCCCGCCTGATGTCACAGGCAATGCGCAAACTGACCCCGGTAGTCAGCAAATCTCGCTGCGTCTGCATTTTCATCAACCAGATCCGCGAAAAGATCGGCGTCATGTTCGGCAATCCCGAAACCACCCCGGGCGGCCGCGCCCTCAAATTCTTCTCTTCAGTGCGTCTCGACATCAGACGCAAAGAGCAGATCAAGGAAGGCGATGAGCCAACCGGTTATACTACCGAAGTCAAAGTCGTCAAAAACAAGGTGGCACCGCCTTTCAAAAAAGCCAAATTCGACATGATGTTCGGCCAGGGCATTTCGACTGAGGGCGAAGTGCTCGAAATCGCTGAAACCGCCAATATCATCCAGAAATCGGGCGCATGGTATTCATATGGCGACACCCGCATCGGCCAGGGCCGCGAAAATGCCAAGCTTTTCCTGCGCGAAAATCCGGATATCTTCGCCGAAGTCGTGCTCAAGGTAAAAAAATCACTGGGCATGATCGGTGACAGTGCCCCGGCAGCTGAAACCAAAACCGCCACCGAAGAAAAGAAAAAAACCGCTTCGAAAAAGTAAGCGATAATAACGAAGCCGTGGCCACAGCCTGAAGCAAAGCATGCCGTGGCCCGGCTTTTTTTATTGATCAAACCCCGGAGACCAGCGTGAAACAACACAGACCAGATCTCGTGCGCTTCGTGTTTGCTGGCACTCTGCTGGTTATCATACCGGTATTATGTTCGCTGCTTCTGGTTCTGAACATAATCGACGGGCAAAAAGAGCTGGCACATCACAATGCCGCTTCTCAAATCGAGGCGCGGGCCCGCGATCTTTTCGCCAATCTCGACGCTGGCGCCTTTTTTACACCGCATTTTCAGAAAATGGCGGCAGAAATACTGCCCGGCCTGGAGCAATTCAACTCCGCAGCAACCCCAGATCGTGCCGCCAGTCTGCATAAACTGGTAAAAAGCTGCTATCAGAAGACAACCGCCAGTGTCGGCCAGGATTTTCAACTGTTTGTTTTCGACAGCGGCGGCAGGCTCGTCGACATGGGCCTGGCACCTGAAAAATTGCAGGCACCGATGCAGTATCTCTGGAAAGCTTTACACCACGAGCCTGGCGTCAATCGCCACGGTCGCCGACCCGAACTCGCACATATTCTCGGCAAAGAATTCCGCATCAGCGCTGCCGAGAAAGAAAACGACCGCTGTCTGACAACCGATAATTTCGGAATCGCCGGCCTTTTATACCACCGGCGCACGCAAAGCGGCAAATTCGGGGTTATTGCCTTTGCCGAGCTTTCTTCCGATTCCCGCGCCATACTGGCAGAAATGGTTAAAAGGCTGAATTCACCGGAATCACCGGTATTGCTGCGCTCTGATGCAGGCGATGCCGCGACAGAACAGACCGCATTACCCGTCAAAGATCTGTTTGCTCGGGCCGAGCGCACTGCGCCGGAAGCCTTTTTGCACGAAAACCATCTCTGGAAGCAGTTTTCCGGTGGTGCAGCCCCTCTTCTTATCGGGCAGCCGTTCTCGCACTCATTTTTTCTGTTGCTGCGTCTGGTGACAATCTTTGCCGCGGCGCTTCTGGTCAGTGCCGGGCTTCTGCATCTATACCGCTGTTTTTTCTCACAAAAAGCTTTCTGGATGTCGATTCGCATCAAGCTTGTCGGTATTTTTCTGTTTGCCGTTTATCTTCCGATTCTTGGTCTTTTCATGCTTGGCTACAACGGTCTGCAGGACCGCAGAACCGTTCTGGAAAACGAAGCCCGCAAGAGCATCCTCGACCTGCTGCTCGAAATCGATTCGGGATTTGTAAAAAAAGAACGACAGATTCATGCGACTTTCGAGGAGTTTTACCGCAATACCGGCTGGCAGAAAAGCCTGAACCAGAGCTATGAAGAGCTCAATGCCGCGATCAGACTTTATAATGGCACAAAGCCCGGAGAAAACAATTATTTCAACTGGTTCGACATACGTGATATCCAGCAGAATCAACTGTATTCGAGTTCGATCGGTGAGGCCAACGACCGCATCAAGGCTATGGGGCGCACCATGTCGCTCATCAGTCTCGAAAAAGTCATGCCACAACGCCTGCAGCAGGCCGGGGTCAAGCTGCGTCAGTCGGATCTGGTTCTGGTTAACCTGCTCGAAAACCCGATTCTCGGTTTTTCGAACTTTTTCGAACAGCCAGGCCGGCTTCTGCCCATGGACTTTGAAGGTTCCCGGCTCTACTGGTACTGGAACTATTATGACGCCCCCGAAAGCCCGGTAGCTTATATCGGCGGCAACACCACCGCCCAGAGCAACATTGTCAGGTATCTGCACGAGATTCTCAAAAAGCGTTACAGTCTTGGGCACACCGCGCTGAAACTGGCGGCGTTCATGCCGGCCGAAAACCTCTGGTTCGGCATCGACCCGACGCACGAAGGCAAACTGCAGAACCTTTTCAGGGTGTCGATGCGCAGCGCCAGAGTCGAAGAAGCGGCAATCGATTTTCAGGGCAGCGAGTATCTCGCCACCTGCCTGCCGGGCGTCAAGCTTTACCGTTTCTATCTGGCCTGTCTGTTCCCGCTTGCCGAAATCGACGCCAGTATCGAAAATCTCAGGTCACAGATTTATCTGGGCGTGGCGTTCATTCTCATCATCGCAGTCCTGACCGGCCTGCTGCTATCAAAAACTTTTCTGCAGCCAATTGCCGAAATCGACCAGGGCCTGCAGGCTCTGCGCCGCCGCGATACAAACTTCAGGCTCATGATCGAGAATCAGGATGAACTCGGCGAACTCGGGCAGACTTTCAATCAAATGATGGTCGAAATCAAAGAAATGCTGCTCGCTGGAGCGGTGCAGCAATGTCTCATTTCGACAGCCTGCCCGGCGATAAATGGGTTTGAGAGCCTTATCTACAACCGCATGGCCGCCGACGTCGGCGGCGACTATGCCGATATGTTTGAACTGCCTGAGCAGCGCTATCTGATCGTTCTCGGCGATGTTACCGGGCACGGGGTGAGTTCGTCGATTCTGACCGCCATGGTTAAAGCCGCCGTCTTCAGATTCGCGACGCACGACGCCGATCTGAAAACCATTCTGCAGAGTCTGAGCAGCATGATTTTTGAGCTGCTGCAGCGCCGCAAGCTGATGACCTTCTGCGCCATGGTTCTCGAGGCTCGAACCGGCCGGTTTTATACTGCCAATGCCGGGCACCCGTTTCCGCTGCTGTGTAGTCCCGATGGCAGAATCCGCCAGATCGAGCATACTTCGCTGCCGCTGGGGGTATCACTCAAACGCAGCACCTATGATGTGGTCGAGGGCGAAATCGCTCCAGGCGAGATGCTGATGCTCTACACCGACGGCATCACCGAGGGAACCGACCCGTCGGGTTGTGAATTCGGGCTCGAAAGAGTCGAGACGATCATCGCCACAAAGCTTGCCGAAGGCATCGAAGCGGTTCGCGACCGGCTGCTCGAAGATTTCTTGAGGCATTATCAGCGTCAGGAACTCGACGACGACCTGACTTTCATTCTCGTCAGACGTCTGCCCGACGCTGCAGAATCACCAGAGTAACATCGTCATCAGGCTCACCGCCGGCAAGCCAGCCGTCATAGGCGGTCAGAAGATCTTCTGACAGTTTTTCAGGTTCTGAACCAGCCCGGGCGGCAAGCATTTTTTTGAAACGCTGGTAGCCATACTGTTCTCTGGCCGGGTTGGTCACCTCGACCAGGCCATCGGTGTAAAATACCAGCGTATCACCAGGCTGCATGGTGAATTCAAGGGGGACCAGCCGACGGATATTTTTCAGCGCTCCGACCGGCAAGTGCACTGATTCGAGGTCGGCGCAGCTGCCGTCAGGTTTCAGCATTACCGGGAAATTGTGACCGGCGTTGGCAAACTGCCCTTTTCCGGTGGTCAGATCGATTGTTGCGGCGAAGAGAGTGATCATCTTGCGCACTGGCGGCTGGCTGAAATAGGCATGAATGGCGCGGTTAAGATCGGTAAACAGGCTGATCAGGTCGCGTTTTTCCCGCACCGTCTGGTAAACGACCGCTTTCGCCATTGCCATCACCAGGGCTGAACTGACGCCGTGGCCGGTAACATCGCCGATAATCACCCAGGCCGTATTGTCGTCAGGAACGAGCACGTCGAAGTAATCGCCGCCGACCGCTGAAGCCATACGGTTGGCGAAGGCAAGACGATAACCCGCCAGCGGTGGCGGCGCAGCCGGCAGCAGTGATTCCTGAACGTCCTGTGCCAGCTTCATTTCCTTCAGATCAGCAATCATGTTATTGAAGCTGATGGCCAGGTCACCAAATTCATCATGCTGCACCGGCACGATGCGAAAATCGGTATTGCGTGATTTGATCGCCGCAACTCCGTCACCGAGGCGGGTGACCGGCAGCAGAAATATGTCGGACAGCAGCCAGGCGGCCATAAATGCCAGCAGCAGAAAAACGATGATTGCCGACACTATCTGCCGGCGCAGTCTGCTGATTTCTTCGCTTATCAGCCGGTATGGATAAAACGAGAACAGACTGTAGCCAGGTGCAAAGATGCTGCGCTGGCCAAGCACAAGATATTCTTCGCCACCGATCAACTGCCGCATTTGTTCAGGTTTGTCGCTGAACAGCAGGCGGTCGGCGAAATGGCGCAGCTGCCTGTTTTCGCGCACCCTGCCGGGCAGCCATGTGCCGCTGCGGTTTTCAAGGGCCGCCAGGGTATATGGCTGCAGGCTGCCGGCGCGCAGGGAGTCATGCAGCCTGGTCTGTAGCAGGCGTTTAACAAGCCTGGAAGCGGACTGAAGAATGTAAATAAAGGTGCCCGGGCTGTTCTGCCTCTGCAGGTCAACGTTCCAGTATATGAACATCGGCACCGGGCCAAAAAACATGCGATGCACCTCGTCAGGCCGGTTGAAAAGAAAAAAGAAACCGGCTTCGGGGCTGAGCACAGCAGTTTCGAGAAGCGGGTCAACGGTATCAGTCAGATTTGAGCCAAACCTGGCATCGAGACAGAAACGTGCAAAGGCGTCAGATACCTCACGCATGCCTTCTGAGACCAGCTCATTCTGCAGTGAAAACAACAGTTCGGCGCTGCTGGCATTACGCAGTTCATAAATAATCAGGTCATTGCTTCTGATGCCGGGCTCGAGCTGACGGCGAAAAGACGGCAGCCGGTGCTGACCGGCGAGACGGCCCATTTTTCGAAATTCATCGATAAAAGCCGCGCCGGCCAGGCGAAAAGTTTCATCGAATCCGACCATGTTACGGCGACCGGTGCTGGTCACCGTTGCCAGCAGCGTCGCTTCGCGATCGGACAGATAGCGGTAGCCAAGATAGGCAAAACCCATCACCGGGCTGATGACGGCCACAAGAAACAATGCCAGCAGTTTGAGCCTTATTGGCAGAAACAGGCGGTTGTCGAAAGCCTGGCGATGGTAAATAACCAGAGCGATAATGCCGGCAATGAACAGAACTGCGAAAAGATAATTCTGCAGCTCTTCAAAAACTTCGATTCCGGCGGGCAGACAGGCAATTACCCAGAGGTCGTCGATCTGGCGGCCGCCCCAGATCAGCCCCGCGTCGCTCAGGTGATTTTTCTGACCGAGAACAGCTATACGGCTGGCGACTTCACCGAACTGCCTGGCCTGCGACAGGTTGTCGGGTTCCTGCAGCAGCCCGCCAGACTCAGAAACGATCAACCCGTGCGAAAAACGACTGCGCATTTTACGCATCACATGCTGCAGCCTGAAATCCAGCTCCGGTAGAGTCCAGAAGATGAGCATCATGCCGCGCCCCGGCTGCTGAGGGTCATTCACCCAGTAGATCAGCCCGGGCTTCTGGCGGGTCACAATCTGAGTCACACTGTCGCGGCCTTCGAGAAAGTGGGCCATGCGGAATTCATTACCCAGAAAGGTTTTCAGCTGCCGACGCAGTTTCTGAAACCTTTCACTTTGCTCGATCGGGTCACGGCCGATCATTTCCCAGAGACGCGCGCCAAGAAATCTTGAACGCAGCGGAATCTGAGATGGAGTGGCCAGCTGGCCGCGGTCATCAAAAACATAGAGGTCGAAATCAACGGGCACAAAGGCAGCCAGCGAACGGTGTATTTCGGCAATTTTTGCGCTGGCAAAGCCTGAACGCCCCACCAGATGCCAGATGCCGCGCCCAAGTTTTTTGAGAAAAATGTCAGTCTCGGCCTCGCAGCGCACCTGAGACAGAGAGGCTTCGAGCTGCGCCGAGGTCTGCTGCAGGCGGCTTTCTCTTTCGAGGCTGAGAGTATGGTAGCCAAGACCACCGGCAACCAGCAGCGGCAGCAAAACAAACAGGCCGAGCAGAGCGGCATGCTTGAGAAATTCCGGCAGCCAGCCCGTCTTCGCTTGCATTTGCATTGCTCCCTGCGGTTGTGTATCATCCACTCAGCCATTTCAATAATAACCGAAAAGGAACACTCCTGCAAAAATGGAAATTATCACCAATGTTCTGCGCGGCATCGTCATTGGCATCGCCAACATCATTCCCGGCGTCAGCGGCGGCACCATGGCTCTGGTTCTCGGTATTTACTCGCGATTGCTCAATGCCATCAGCAGTATCGGGCCGCAGACCCTCAATGCCTGCCGCAACGGCTTTACGGCGATAAAAGAAGAGCTGCGTCGCATCGACTTCATGTTTCTGGCTTCACTCGCAACCGGGGCCGGGATCGCCATCGTCGTTTCGGCGCGCATCATGACAAATCTGCTCGAAAATCACCACGACCCCACCTACGGCTTCTTTTTCGGCCTGGTAATGGCCTCGGCGCTGATACCTTTCCGCATGATCCGAAAATTCTCAGCCGGAAGCATCCTGTCGGGTCTTGTTGCCGCAGCGCTGGTTGTCGGGCTGACAATGGCCTACAGTGGCGAAGACCGTCTCGAAGCGGCGCGCAAAAAAGCCTCGATCAAGGGCGAAACTGTCGTGACGCCAGCCTCAGGCACCGTCGACATCACCACTCAGACTGACACAAAATTCAAATACGATGGCGGCACGCTGGTGTTCTTTTTTGTGGCCGGCATCATCGCGATCTGTGCCATGATTCTGCCCGGCATCAGCGGCTCTTTCATGCTGCTGTTGATGGGGGTGTATTTCGACATTCTCGTCTGTATCAATGAGTTTCAGATAGTGCCGCTGGCTTTCTTCGCCACCGGTGCCGTCATCGGCCTGCTGGTCTTCACCAGGTTTCTCAACTATCTGCTCGCCAGATTTCACGACAGCACCATGGCTTTTCTGGTCGGACTGGTCATTGGCTCACTTTACGCCATCTGGCCGTTCAAAACCTTCGATTTTGCAGCCGGCCGCCGGATCGACCTCGAAAACATCATGCCGACCGCTTTCGGCGGCAACGAAATGCTGACGCTCGGCACGGTAATCGCCGGCTGCCTGGTGGTCTGGCTGTTCATCTGGCTCGAAAAGAAGCTACCGGCCCCCGGAGTAAAGGCCTGAGCCGGCGGTATTACAACTTGTCGGCGGGGGTTTTGGCTGGCTGCAGCCAGATATGGCGATACTGCAGCAGTGATTCGCCCATGGCGCTCAGACTCAGGCCTCTTACCTGTGGCTGATAGAGCACGTGTACGGTATAAAAATACATGAAAACCCACGGCGCCTCTTCTACGATCAGCTTTTCGGCCTGACGATAGAGTTCTACACGACGGCTCATCTCGGTTTCAAACCTTGCCTTATCGAGCAGTGCGTCGACTTCGGCATTTTTGAAGCCTGAAAAGTTGTAGCCGACGCCAATGTTCGACGAATGGAACAGTGTATAAAGAAAGCTGTCGGGATCAGGGTAATCGACGGTCCAGCCCATGCGGAAAAACGGTGCGGCACCCTTTTCGATACTGCTGAGATGCTCACCGAAATCGACCTCTTTCACGTTGCAGCTGATGCCGATGTCGCGCAGGTTGGCAAGCACGAATTCGGCGGTGCGCGCATGAATCGGGTCGCGGTTATACTGCAGTTCGATATCAGGAAACCCCTTGCCTTCAGGGTAACCGGCTTCGGCGAGCAGGGCGCGCGCCTTTGCCAGATCGTAGACGTAGCCGGCGAGTGCATCATCGTGGCCGGGAAACCCGGGTGGCAGAACGCCGTTGGCCGGCGCGGCGCGGTCATTGAGAACCAGCTTGACGATGGTATCGCGATCGATCGCGTAGTTGAAGGCTTTACGCACCAGCGGATCATTGAAAGGCGGCTTCGCCATGCTCATGCCAAGATAATTGATGCCCCACAGGTTCGATTCGAGCAGATTGGCGGCCAGTTTCGCATCCTGTCTGATACTGCGGTATTTTGAGTCGGGAACATCGACATGACTGAGGCGACCGGCCATGAATTCGGCAAAGCGGGTTTCCTCGTCGGTGATAACCGGAAATTCAAGGCGGTCGAGCCAGGGGCGGCCTCTGAAATAATCGGGGTTGGCTTCGAGAATGATTGTGTCAGACGCCTTTTCAACCCAGCGGAACGGCCCGGTGCCAACCGGCAGCTTGTCAAGGCCGGTCTCAGAGTCTTCATGCGGTATAACGCCGGCATTGATCATTGCCAGCAACGACACGAACGGGGCAAAAGGCTTTTCGAGAACGAATTCGACGGTGTGGCTGCCGATGGCACGCAGACCTTCGATATCAGCCGCCTTGCCTTCGGTAAAGGCGCGCGCGCCCTTGATCACCCAGAAAAACGATGCCTGCGAATCCTCGCGGGGCTTTAACAGGTGTCTGAACGAAAAGACCACATCGGCGGCAGTGACTTTGCGGCCGCCGTTACGGGTTGGCTGGCCTCCCGCCTGGCTGTGAAAAGAGGCATCTTCGCGCAGGGTGAAGGTATAAGTGAGTTTGTCGTCGCTGATTTTCCAGGTGCTCGCAAGGGCCGGCACGACTCTGGCATCGTTGTCGAACTCGACGAGACCGTCATACAGCTGACGGCAGACTTCGTGCGAATTCGAGTCCTTTATCATGGCCGGGTCAAGCACAATATATGAGTCAGCGAAGGCCCGGCGGTAGACACCGCCGCGCACCGGCTTTTCATCAGCCTTTTTATCGATCTGCACCTGGTCATTCGAGCAACCACCCAGAAAAACCAGCAGCGTCAGCACACAAATAATTCTGCATAAAAAAGGGTACATCTGATAACCTCTCAGGCAAACTAGGGAGTGTATTCTATCACAGTTCTCCCGCCCCAAGAGAAAATTTACATATCGAAACAAGGCATGCATTAATACGACTCTCCAAGTTTATTGCGGCGGCATGTCAGTCGTTGCAACGCTCTGCGATCTTCGCACCCTCATAGTTCCATCTGCTCACTCTGCTCGCACGACCGGAACTCGGGCTCTAAGCCGCATCCTGCGGCAATCGCCCGCATTTTGCCCTCCAGGCAAAATGTCCGGTCTTAGCGGCATCGTTCACAGGGAACTATGGAGTGCTCGACAAGCTCGCTTATGCAATCGCCTGACCTGCCGAAACCAGTATATTGTAATAAATAAATAAGCGTTTGCCTTAGTCGCGGGACAGAGGGGATGGAAATTTTTGCGGGAGTTGCCGTGCTTGATTTAATTGGTTGAACGTGTTAGAATTTGCGCTCGACCTTGAAAAGCTTAGACTGAAAGGAACGCAGCAAAGCCGCAGCAGATGCGGTGTTTGTTGTTTTTCTATATCACAGGAGAAAGAATGGCATGACTGAGTCAGTTGAACACATTACAACTGAAGTTCGGCGTTTCGTCGAATCGTCTTTTTCCTATGAGGTCTATGACGTGACTTTCAAGCAGGTCAACCGCCGCATGGTGCTCGAAGTCATGATTGACACGCCAGACGGAGTCACGGTTGAAGACTGCGAGAAGGTTTCGCGGGCACTGAGCGATTACCTCGACGAAACAGACCTGATTCATCGGGCCTTTACCCTCGAGGTTTCGTCGCCGGGGGTCGAGCGAGTGTTCAAGCGCCTTGTCGATTACGAGCGGCATGTCGGCAAACTCGTTAAATGGACACTCTACGACGAGGAAAAGGGTCAGAAAGAGGTTTTCAGGGCACGACTGACAGAATTTTCACCCGAAAAGATCGTTGTTCGTTCCGAAAAAGGGCTCCGTGAGTTCCCGTTGAAATTGGTCAAGGAAGCCCAGGCAGTGTTCGAGTTTCCGGCAAAATTACAGCGTGGATGACGGGGGAGGTTATTAAAGTGACAAAGTTTAATCTGATAGATGCATTAAAAGAAGTTATTGGCGAAAAGAACCTGCCGATGGAGGTTCTGGTGCACGCGATCGAAGAAGCACTGGTCGTGGCCTACCGCAAGAATTTCGATTCTGAGGAAGATGTCAAAGTGACTCTCGATCAGAAGACCGGCGATTTCAAGGTTATCTCGCGGCGACTCGTCGTCGACACTGATGATCTCGAAGAACCCGACCGCCAGTATACCCTCGAAGAAGCCCGCGAAATCGACCCTGACGCCCAGCCGGGCGACACCGTCGAAGAGGATGTGACGCCGCCGTCGTTCGGCCGCATCGCCGCCCAAACCGCCCGCCAGGTCGTCAGCCAGAAGCTGAAAGAAGCCGAGCGCGGCATAATCTATGAAGAATATCATAACAAAGTCGGTCAGATTCTTACCGGCAAGGTTCAGCGCGTCGAAAAAGGGCATGTTTATGTCGAATTCGCCAAGGCTGAAGCGGTTCTGCCGCCAAAAGAACAGATCCCGGGCGAAGTTTTCCGCACCAATGACCGCATCAAATGTTACATTCAGGAAGTAAAGCCGACCCCGAAGGGTCCGCAGATCATACTTTCCCGCAGTTCCGCAAAATTTGTCGAACTGCTTTTCCGGCAGGCAGTGCCTGAAATCGGCGATGGCATCGTCGAGATCAAATCTTCGTCACGTGAAGCGGGCCTGAGAGTCAAAATCTCGGTGGCCACTTCCGATTCGAAGATCGACCCGGTCGGTTCATGCGTCGGCATCAAGGGCAGCCGCATCAAGGGTGTTGTCGACGAGCTTAACGGCGAGAAGATCGATATCGTTCGTTACAGCGAGAACCCGGTTGAATATGTAATCAACGCCCTCAGCCCGGCCAAGGTACAGTCGGTCACGGTTTCCGAAGACCGTCGTTCGGCCCTGGCGATCGTTGCGCAAGGTCAGCTGTCGCTGGCCATCGGCAAGGAAGGGCAGAACGTGAAGCTCGCCTCGAAACTGACCGGCATTAAAATCGATATCAAAACTGAAAAAGACGTTGAAGACATGGTTTCTGACAGGAAAACCGATGAATGACAGCGCGGAGGTAACGGATGGGTATACGCATACACGAAGCAAGTAAAAAGTATAATTTAAGCAACAAAGACATGGCAGATCTGTTGGCCGCCCTTGGCTACGAGGGCAAGACCAACCCACTCGCAGGCCTTCCCGACGAAATGCTGGAAGTTCTTGAAAAACATTTTGCCGCCCAGAAGGGCGACAAAGCTGCACGCCCGGCAACTCCCGCCGCAGCACCGCAGCCGGCCCAGGCCGCAAAGCCGAAAACCGATTTAAAACCGGCTCAGCCGCAGCAGCAGACAGTCGCTCCCGCCAGCAAACCCGCGCCAGTCACCCAGTCTACGCCCGCCGTTTCCCCTGCCCCAGTTGTCAATCAGCAGCCTGTCAGCGAAAAGAAACTTGATGACCGCGAACGTGAGCGGGAAAAAGAACGCGAAAAAGAACGCGAAGCCCTGGCCGAAAAGGCCCGGCAGGAAAAGAAGAAACTTGGCCCCAAGCCTCTGCGCATCGAGGAAGAAGAAGAAGTTGAAGTCAACAAGCAGATAACCATCATCAAAACTGCTTCTCCTAAGAAGGAGACTCAAGCCCCAATCAAGAAAAAGAGCGTCAAGAACAAGACCAACCGCGCTCATTTTTCGAAGAAGGTTCAAGCCGAAATGCGTGAAGCTGAGCGTCAGACCGAGGCAATTCTGGATCGCACCGGAAAAGCCGACAACCTTGAAGAAGACGAAGATTCCCTGCCGAAAGTTCTCGTACCTACCGATATCACCGTCAGTCAGCTGGCCAAATATCTCGAAGTCGATGCAATTGCCATCGTCAAAAAGCTGTTCGGGCTTGGCGTCGTCGCCAGTCTGAACCAGCGCCTCGAAAACGAGCAGATGCAGCTGCTCGGCCAGGAATTCGGCAAAGATATCATTTTCACCGAAAACGTATTTGAAATTCAGGATACCCCCGACCAGGAAAGCGATCTCAAGAAGCGGCCGCCGGTCGTAACCATCATGGGTCACGTTGACCATGGCAAGACTTCGCTGATCGACTATATCCGCAAAGCGCACGTCGCCGACAAGGAAGTGGGCGGTATCACCCAGCATATCGGTGCCTATCAGGTCAAACTGAGCAACGGCATCATCACTTTCATCGATACCCCTGGCCATGAGGCTTTCACCGCCATGCGCGCTCAGGGTGCTCTGGTAACCGACATCGCAATTCTGGTCGTTGCCGCCGATGACGGTGTGCAGCCCCAGACCATCGAAGCGGTTCACCATGCCCAGGCCGCTGGCGTGCCGATCATCGTTGCCATCAACAAGGTCGACAAGCCAGAAGCCAATATTGACCGCGTTAAACAGCAGCTGATGCCCTACAACCTGGTTGCCGACGACTGGGGTGGTCAGACCACCATGGTTCCGGTTTCGGCCAAGGCCGGTACCGGCGTCGCCGACCTGCTCGAAATGATTCTGCTGCAGGCCGAAATGATGGACCTCAAAGCCAATCCGACGAAGTCTGGTATCGGCACGATCATCGAAGCCCGCCTCGACAAGGGTATGGGCCCGATGGCAACCGTTCTCGTGCAGAACGGCCGCATTCAGATCGGCGATCATATCATCTGCGGCAGCAGCTTTGGCCGTGTCAAGGCTCTGGTTAACGATGCCAGCGCCCGTGTCAAAGAAGCCGGTCCGGCTTTCCCGGTCGTGGTACTCGGTCTCAACGATGTTCCGCGTGTCGGTGACAAGATGGCCGTCGTCGAAAGCGCCAAATTCGCCCGCTACGTTGGCGAACTGCGCCAGAAGAAGGCCCGCGAAGAACGTCTGTCGCGCGAAAACCGCATCAAACTGGCCGACCTGTTCAAACAGGTTACCGAAGGTCAGGCAAAAGACCTCAATATTATCATCAAGGCCGACGTGCAGGGTTCTTCCGGCGCCATGAAAGATGCGCTTGAACGCCTGAGCACCGATGAAGTCAAGGTCAACGTCATTCACACCGGCGTCGGTGGCATCACTGAAGCCGATGTCAACCTTGCCTCGGCGAGTAACGCCATCATCATCGGTTTCCATGTCAGACCGATGCCGAATGTCGAAGATGCAGCCAAGGCTGAAGATGTCGAAATCAAGGTATTCAGGATCATTTACGACGCCATTGATGCCGTTAAACTGGCACTCAAGGGGATGTACGAACCTGAATACGAAGAAGAAATCGTTGGCCGCGCCGAAGTACGCAAGGTCTACAAGGTTTCCGGCGTTGGCGCCATCTGCGGTTCTTATGTGACCAGCGGCAGCGTCATGCGCAGCACCTCGGTGCGCATCGTCCGTGACGGCGTCGAAATCTACGAAGGCAAGATCGGCTCGCTGAAGCGCTTCAAAGATGACGTTAGAGAAGTTCACGCCGGCTACGAATGTGGTATCGGCGTTGAAAACTACAACGACATCAAAGACGGCGATATTCTCGAATTCTTCCGCCTCAAAGAGATCGAAAGAGTCATCTGAGATAGCGGCAGGCGGCATTAAACGCAGATGGTCGTGGCAATCGGCACCTTCGAAATGCATTTCCCTGAGGTTCACAGCCTCAAGGAAAAGCGCCACATCCTCAGAAGCCTGATCGACCGGGTCAGAGCCAAATTCAACGCCTCGATCGCCGAAGTTGCCAATAATGACCTCTGGCAGCGCGGTACGGTCGGGGTGGCGATGGTGGCCAACGACCGCCGCCTTCTCGAACAGATGGCGCAGAAAATAGACGAAATTCTCGCTGACCACAGCTCAGTGGAAATCGTCGACACCTATTGGGATTACGTATGACAACAAGAAGACAGGAACGGGTCAATTCACTGATCATGCGCGAGCTTTCCGAGCTGATTCAGCGGCGGGTCCAGGATCCGCGCGTCAGAGGCGTTCACATCGTTAACGTCGACATCAGCCCCGACTTTCATCTCGCCAGGATTCTCTACAGCTTTCTCAATGAAAAAGGCGATGTCAAGCAGGAAGACGTGCAGAATGGGCTCGATTCGGCCAAGGCATTTCTGCGCCGCGAGCTGAAAAAGACGGTCGAGCTGCGGGTCGTGCCCGAGCTTGCATTTTTCTACGACCCTTCGATTCAGCACGGCGACCGGCTCCTCGAACTGCTGCGCAACATCAAACCCTCAGACTAACGCATAAGGACGCACCCGATGAATGTTTCATGGCCAAGCCCCGATTACGACCGGCAGATAGACCTGATTTGTGAAAAGCTCGACAAGGCCAGGAACATTTTCTGCATCGCCCACCCCTATTCCGACGGTGACGCGCTCGGCTCACAGCTGGCGCTCTACCACTGGTGCCGCGCCGCCGGCAAAAACTGCGTCGTCTTGAACTTTGACCCGCTGCCCGAACAGATTTCGTGGCTGCGCGGCTCCGAAGTCTGCCAGAATTACCTGCCCGAAGACGTCGACTTCGATCTGGCGTTTCTGATGGAAACTACCGAGGCCCGACGCATGGGCGAGCGTGTCGAATTCTTCAAACGCGCCACCACCACCGTGCATCTCGACCATCACATCGGGGTCGTTGGCCTGGGCAGCATCAATCTGCTCGAAGAAAAGGCATCTTCGACCTGCGAAATTCTTTACAACATTCTCGAACGCACCGGCGTCGAACTCAATCGCGAGTGCCGTGAAGCCCTTTACGTCGGCATCATGACCGATACCGGCAATTTCCGCTTCAACAACTCGACACCGCGCTCGCACGAAATCATCGCCCGGCTGATCGGCAGCGATCTCGTCGTCGACGACATTTACAAGCTGGTCTACGAAAATACCAATTACCACCGCGTCGTGATTCACGGCACGGTAATGGCGCGCACCCGCAGTTTCAACGACGGTAAGCTCGTCGCCAGCTGGCTGGCGCTCGACGACTTCACCCGTATCGGTGCGACCGAAGTCGACGCCGACGGTGCCATACGCAATCTCAGCTGTATCAAGGGCATCGAAGCTGCCATTCTCTTCAAGGAAGTGGAAGGCGGCAAAGTCAAGATCAGCTTCAGATCGACGGGTAAAATCGACGTCATGGAAGTCAGCCGCCGGTTCAACGGTGGCGGGCATCGCAACGCTGCCGGCGCCCAGATTGACGGCAAACTCGAAGATGTGATGCAGACGGTCGTAGCGGCCGTAGCTGAGGCCCTGCCGGCAGGAGACAACTGCAATGCCTGATGGCTGCCTCGTTGTCTGCAAACCGCGCGGCTGTTCTTCGCACGATGTCATTGCGCGTCTGCGCCGGGTTTATAAAATCAAAAACTGCGGGCACGCCGGCACTCTCGACCCGATGGCCCAGGGTGTGCTGCTGGTTTTTACCGGGCGAGCGCTCAAGCTGCTCAATTTCATTCCGGCCGAACACCTCGACAAAGCCTATCTGATGCGTGTCACACTCGGCGCCACCACCGACAGTTATGATGCCACCGGCACTATCGTCAGCCGGCACGAAGGCCCGATCAACTTCAGCAACGACCAGCTGATGGCGGCTCTGCGCAGCCTGGTCGGCAACTATGATCAGGCACCACCGGCCTATTCGGCGATCAAAGTCGGCGGCAAACGTGCCTACGCCATGGCACGCGCCGGCGAAGAAGTCAAACTGGCGAGCCGGCCGGTGCATGTCACCTCGATCAGACTGGTGGCTGACTACAGCAGCGCCGAGGGTCGGCATCTGGTGTTGCGGGTGCATTGTTCGCGCGGCACTTACGTGCGTTCGATTGCGCATGATCTCGGGCAGAAACTTGGCTGCGGCGGTTACCTTTCGTATCTGCTGCGCGAGCGTGTCGGGCAGTGGGCCTTCACCCAGGCCTACCCGTTCTGGAAAATCGAAAAGGCTGTGCCATTCACAGAAACCGTCTCTTTCGTGCCTTTTAACGATATTCTGCCGTTTCCGAAGCTCAAGGTCAGTGCCGACGGCCGAGCGCGCATCAAAAATGGGCAGCCAATCGGCCGGCGTGATATAATCAGCATTGCCACCGACAGCCCCGAAGCTGCCGATAAATTTCAGATTCTCGGGCCCGATGGCCGACTTATCGCTATTTACGAAACCCGTAAAGAAAGCGACGAAGCGCGAAAAGACGGCCTGAAGCTCTACCCGGTGAGGGTTTTCGCGGAAAATGAAGCTTAAGAACCTGCTGCAGGGCGACCCCGGTATCGGGCCATGCATACTTGGCATCGGCACCTTCGATGGCGTGCATCTCGGCCATCGCAAACTGATTGCCGACATCATCGGCTGTGCCCGCGAACGTGGCCTGCCGGCAGTGATCTTCACTTTCGACCATTCACCCCGCAAATTTCTGTCGCCAGAAATTTTCAAGGGCTACCTGACGACTCCCGAAGAAAAGTTCAGCCTGCTGCTCGGCACAGGGGTCGATTACGTCGTTTTCAGACCTTTCGACGAGGCTTTTGCCGCGGTCGGGCACGAAGAATTCGTCAAAGATATTCTCATCAACCGCCTGCAGGCCGAAGTTACCTTCGTCGGCTTCAATTTCTGCTTTGGCGCCCGCCGGGCCGGCACCGCCGAAATTCTTGCCAGTCTGCTCAACTCCAGTGGTCGCGCCAGCCAGGTCATCGACCCGGTCAGAGTCGACGACGAGGTCGTCTCATCATCGATTATCCGTGAAGCGGTCGCCGCCGGCGACTTTGCGCGGGCAAACCGGTTCCTTGGCCGCGAAGCGAGTTTTTCGGGCGAAGTCGTGCACGGTGATCACCGTGGCCGCGTCATGGGGTTTCCGACCGCCAATCTGCAGCTCGAAGCGAGTCAGAAAATTCTGCCGCCGAATGGTGTTTACGCCTGCCATGCCGACACCCCTGAGGGTTCGTATCCGGCCATCGTCAACATCGGCGTCAGGCCGACCTTCGAGCGCAGTAATCATCTGCTCGAAGCGCATCTGCTGAATTTTACCGGCGATCTTTATCACCGCACCATCAGAATCAGATTCGTTCAGAGAATCAGGGCCGAAAAGCGGTTCCCAGATATGCAGGCACTCGTCGACCAGATCCACCGCGACCTCGCCGCCCTGCAGAATATAATCCCCTAGGGCTGGAGGCAGGCGAGGGTGGCGTGCTGGCGCAGGTCGGCCTCGAGCGAGTCTTCGTCGCGGTTGCACCAGGCATTGGCAATTGCCGCAATTTTGCGGGCGTTGTCGCCGACGGTCATGTTCATGTGCGTACCGCCCTGAATGCCGATCAGTGCTTTGTTTTTCGAAGCGACGGCTTTGTAACCGGCTTCGACTGTGTGTGCCGGCGCGATACGGTCGTTAGTACCGTAAATCAGGCAGACCGGCGTGGTGATCGCCGGGAACTGCTGCAGATAATCGTTTTCGCCGGTTCTATCAGAGAATTTACGGGTTTTGGCCCAGGTCAGGGCCTGCAGAAAAGTTTCGACCGGCACGTTGACGCAGGCGGTCTTGATGAGGTTGCGAAACAGATTGATGTCGACCGCGGCCCTGCCGGGTGCGGTCGCCGCCATCATGGCGCAGATAATTCGCCCGAGCAGGCGAATCGGCACGGTGCGGTAACCGGTGAGCGCCGAAATGCGCACCCAGGTGCGCATCAATGGCGGGTAAAGCGGAATCATGCCAAAGGTGAAGGGTGACCCGGCGGTGATGATCGCCGGCGCGTCGATAACGCCGGTGGCCTGTGCGGCCATCGACAGCATGCCACCCATGCTGTATCCGAGAACGCATGGTTTTTCGCCGGCCTCGCGGCAGATCTGCTGCCAGATAACCGGCAGATCATGCTGCAGATGAAAATCGAAATCCCATGGGTGGTTACGATGCGCTTCGATCGGGTAACTTACCGGGTAGATGGTGAAGTATTCGCTCAGATGCATGCCCAGGCCAGATGGCACCGCAAAGAGGTTGGCGTTGTTGCAGATTCCGTGCAGAAGCAGTAAAGGCGGCTTTTTCATGCGACATAATCTTTCAGGTCGGCGAGATTCGGCCCGAACGACACATCGCAAACCAGCGGCACGTTGAGCGTCACACAGGTTTCCATGATGCGCTTCAGTTCGGGGGCCACCTGGTGCAGCTCGCTTTCGGGCACCGAATAGACCAGTTCGTCGTGAATCTGCAGAATCAGCCGTGACTGAAAGCCGTTATCGCACAGCCAACGCGAGGTTTCGATCATCGCTTTCTTGACGAGATCGGCGGCCGAACCCTGCAGGCGGGTATTTTTAGCGATGCGTTCGGCGCCGCTGCGCAGCTGAAACTTGCCCGAATTGATGTCGGGCAGATGCCTGACACGGCCGAGCAGAGTTGCGATCTCGCCGCTCTGGCGGGCCTCTGCCAGCACCTGTTCAAAAAATTCGTTGACATGCGCGAAGCCGTTATAGAAGGCGTCGATGTATTCTTTGGCCTGCGGCCGGCTGATTGCGAGGTCTTCGGCGAGCCCATGCGCCGAAATGCCGTAGAGAATACCGAAATTAACGGTCTTGCCGACGTTGCGCTCCGACGGAGTGACATCGGCAGGCTCTTTGTGAAAAATGCGGCCGGCACTGATGGCATGAATATCGATGCCCTTCTGATAGGCCTCTACGAGGCCCGGGTCTTGTGAAAAGTGTGCCAGCAGGCGCAGTTCGATCTGCGAATAGTCGATCGACACGAACAGATCTCCCTGGCGGGGCGGTACAAAGGCCCGCCTGATTTTACGCCCGAGTTCGGTCTTGATCGGAATATTCTGCATATTCGGGTTCGAGCTCGAAAGGCGGCCGGTGGCGGTGACCGCCTGGTTGAAACTGGCGTGGATCAGGCCGGTCTTGCGGTTAACCAGGGTGGTCAGGGACTCGGCGTAGGTCGATTTCATTTTTGCCAGCTCGCGGTATTCGAGCAGGGCACCACAGATCGGGTGTGCCGGCGCCAGCAGCCGCAGCACTTCGCTGTCGGTCGAATAGCCGGTTTTTGTCTTTTTCGGCGGGTTGAGGCCGAGGTCTTTGAAGAGCACCTCCTGCAGCTGCTGCGTCGAATTGACATTGAAAACCCGGTTGGCATAACCGTGAATGGTCGCTTCGAGTTCGGCGGCATGGTCGGTGAGATCACGACCCAGCTCAGTCAGATAGCGTTCATTGAGGCCGATACCAAAGCGTTCCATGCCCTGCAGAATCGAGACGAGAGGCATTTCTAGTTCATTGAAAAGCTGCAGCAGCTTTTTATCGGCCAGTTCTTTCTGCAGCAGCGGGTAAAGGTGCATGGTCACGAGAACGTCCTGGCAGCCATAGTCACGGGCCGCTGCCAGATCGACGGCGGCAAAGCTGCCACCGGCCGCCACCTTGTTGAATTCGGTCATCTCAAAACCAAGCAGACTGCGCCCAAGGCTTTTCAGGGCATTCGACCGGGTCGGGTCGATGACATAGGCGGCAATCAGAGTATCGAAAAGGTCGCCGCCGGCACTGACTCCCTCTTCTGCAAGAAAGGCAAGATCGAACTTGAGATTGTGGCCGACGATGCGACGCCCTTTGAGGTTAGCGCGCAAAAACGCAAACAACTCTTCGGGTGGCATCTGATCTTCTGGCGAGAGCCCGAGGTAGGCGTGACGCAGCGGCACATACACGGCTTTAGCGCTGCCGGTGGCGAATGAAATACCGACGATACGGTCACTTACCGCGTCGAAGCCATCGGTTTCGATGTCAAGGCAAAGCACGTCGCCGACTTCGGCCCAGAATTTCTGCAGTTCGGCCAGTGAACTGACGATGAGCTTTTCGCCCGGCACCGGCTGAAAAGCGGTGCCGGCAGAGGCGACTGCAAATTCTGTGCCGGCATGCAATGCCGTGTCAGCATGCGATGCCGGGGCGGCGAACAGATCGCCAGTGGTCGGGCCGCCTACTGGCGCAGAGAAAGGAGCCTGGCTCTCACCGACGAAGGCCGGGGCAGAGGGGGCAGATGCACCCGCAGCCGCCCGGGCCCGGGCGTGCAGATCGCGGCCGGCGAATTCGCGATACAGCGAGTTGAATTCATAGCGGGCAAGAAAGCCGGTAAAAGCGTCTGAATTGAGGTTGTCTGGGTTCCAGTGCAGGTCAGCGGGCTGCACGAAAGTCGGCACATCGACCCGGATCGTTGCCAGATCGTGTGAGAGACGTGCCATTGCTTCTTCTTCGACGAGTTTCTGGCGCATCTTTTCGTTATCGACCGTGGCAATTTCGCGGTAGAGCCGGTCGATGCTGCCGAACTGCTGAATCAGCGCGAGCCCCTTCTTTTCGCCGATGCCCTTTACGCCCGGAATATTATCGGAAGCATCGCCCATCAGTGCTTTTAGATCGATTATTCCCTGTGGCGGGAAACCATATTCTTTGACGAATTCATCGGGGTTGACCTCGCGAATTTCGGTCACGCCCTTCTGGCAGAGCTCGACGGTGATGTGGTCGTCGATGAGCTGCAGCAGGTCACGATCACCGGTAACGATATTGACTTCGTATTCCTTCGCCAGGCTTTTGGCGGCGGACCCGATCAGATCGTCGGCCTCGTAATCTTCGTGAGTCATGATTTTAACGCCAAGGGCCGCGACCGCCTGGTGTGCCAGCGGAATCTGGGCCAGCAGGTCTTCTGGCGTCGGTTTGCGTTTCGCCTTGTATTCGGGGTACAGTCGGCGTCTGAACGTGTTGCGCGAGGTATCGAAGGCAACGGCGATCAGGTCAGGCTGGCGGTCTTTCAGCATTTTGAGCAGCATGCGCAGAAAGCCATACAGTGCCCCGGTCTGCACCCCGTCGCTGGTCTTCAGTCTCTGGTTCTGAAAAGCATAATAGGCGCGAAAAATGATGTTGTTTCCGTCGATCAGCAGGCAGCGTCGCATGTACCCCTCCGGCAATTTTATCACCTGAGTATACACCACCCGCCCGGCGTTTTAAACCGCAAGTTTGCTTTTGCGGGCGGGGTGGTATAGACTTTGCGCAGAAGATTCAAAAATCAGGAGACAAGGCAATGACCGTAACCGGGCGCGAAATTCAGTCAGACATTGCGAGAGCGACGCGACAGGAATGGTTGCTGACCAACGGCATCGGCGGTTTCGCCGGCTCGACGATTCCCTGCATCAACACCCGGCGCTACCATGGCATTCTCGTGGCGGCGCAGCGACCGCCGGTCGAAAGGCTGGTGCTGGTATCGCGGCTTGAAGAGACTCTGATCATCGACCGCAGGGAATTTTCGCTGTCGACCTGTGTGCATGCCGAAGACATCAAAAACCCGGCCGGTTACCTGCATCTTGAACGTTTCGAGCGCGACCCGCTGCCGACCTGGTATTACCAGATCCGCGACGTCATGCTGATCAAAACTATCAGCATGGTTTACGGGCAGAATACGACGCTGGTCACCTACAAGCTGCTCGGCAACAACCGCAAGGTGTCATTGCGCGTCAGACCGCATTTTCTTTTCAGGGATTTTCACGGTAACATGTATGAAAACGCCGGGGTACAGGACTGCGCCGAGGTTTTCGAACGGCAGATGAAAGTGCAGCCGTTCACCAACGCCCCCGAGCTCTACATCAGATGGGACCGCGGCAAATTCGTCGAAGACTGTCGCTGGCACAAGGATATCATGCTGCAGATGGAAGAAGAGCGTGGTTTGCCGGCGCTCGAAGATGACTTTTCGTGCGGTTATCTTGAAGTCAGCCCGTTCAATGGCTCGGCCTCGATTATTTTCTCAGACCGGCCGATCAGCTCGTTCAACCCGATGGACCTGCGGAAACGCGAAGAACAGCGTCTGGAAAACATCGCCGGGTCGCTGCATTCGACCGACCCGCTGCTACGCCAGCTGCTGCTGGCAGCCGACCAGTTCATCGTCGACCGGCAGAGCACCGGCAGCCGCACGATCATTGCCGGCTACCCATGGTTTTCTGACTGGGGTCGCGACAGCCTGATCTCACTGCCTGGTCTGACGCTGGTCACCGGGCGTTTTGACGACGCCAGATCGATTTTGCGCACCTTTGCCGGCGCCATTCAGAACGGACTGGTGCCCAACTGCTTCGCCGACAGCGGCAATGAAGCTTCATACAACAGCGTCGATGCCTCACTGTGGTTTTTCGTCGCCGCCTACAAGTTCATCGAATATACCGACGACTACGAGTTTGTGCGCGAGCATCTGTTCGACGGCATGACGGCGATCATCGAGGCCTTTCAGAACGGCACCAGATATGAAATCGCAATGGACCAGGAAGACGGCCTGATCAGCGCCGGCACCCCTGACGTGCAGCTGACCTGGATGGATGCGAAGGTCGATGGCTGGGTGGTAACGCCCCGCAACGGCAAAGCGGTCGAAGTCAATGCTCTCTGGTATAATGCGCTCAAAATCTACGCGATCTTTCAGGAAAAATTCGAGGGCCATTCACGTGAAGTCACGGCGCTGGCGCGCCGGGTCAGGGCCTCGTTTCACAAGGTATTCTGGAACGAGCGTAAGAACTGCCTTTTCGACTATATCAAAACTGACGGCAGTGCCGACCTGGCATTCAGGCCGAATCAGATCTTCGCGGTTTTTCTGCCATTCAACGTTCTCGACCACGCCGAAGAGAAGGCGGTCGTCGACGCGGTCTTCGCCAAGCTTTACACCTCGTATGGACTGCGCAGTCTCGCCCCCAGCGACGAGCATTACGAAGGGTTTTACGGTGGTGACCGGGTTAAGCGTGACGGGGCCTATCATCAGGGCACGGTCTGGGGTTTTCTCATCGGGCCGTTCATCAGTTCGTATCTGAAGGTCAACAACTTCTCGATGGAATCGCAGCTGCGCGCCTCGCTGATGATCGAGCCCTTCATCAACCACATGAACCGCGAAGCCTGTCTTGGCAGCATTTCAGAGATCTTCGACGGCAACATGCCGCACAGTCCGCGCGGCTGCTTCGCCCAGGCCTGGAGCGTCGCCGAACTGCTGCGCTGCTACATCGAAGATATAAAGGGCCAAAAACCCACACTTGTAATTTAACCATGGTTATAACCGGTTCAACGGCGCGGCCTATCAGCCGGGTTACTTTTCCTTCAGCGATTCGCTATCGCTCACAAGCTTACGGAAAAGTAATCCCGGCTTCTCTCCGCGCCTGTTTTTAGGAGTACATGGGCATTGATAAATAACGAAAACGGACGGCGCGGGGAGAAGCTGGTGCGGCAGACGGGGGTGCTGGGCAATGTGCTGAGCACCGGGCTGACCGGCGGGGTCTGCATTGCCATCGGGCTGTTTGCCGGACTCAAGGTCGATGCGTATTTTCAGGTCGCTCCGTACGGGGTGATGGGTGGTATACTGTTCGGACTGGCGGCTGCCGGTGTGCAGACATACAAACAGCTGAAAGAAAGTATGGGAGCTTTCAGAAATGAACGCGACCGAGCTGAGAACAAAACTTCGCAGATGTGAGCGGAACATACTGCTGCTCGGTCTGCCGGCGATTCTGGCGCTGCTGGTTGCCTGGCTGCGAAGCGGCGCATTTTACTATTCTGCGATTATAGGGTATTATCTGGGGAGCATAAGTTTTATCGTTCTGATCGAAGGATTTGTGGTTCTCGAAAAAGCACCAGCCTGGGCAAATGTTCCGGCGCTGGTGTTTTCTAATCTGAAGCTGCTTTTCATTGCCATGCTGGTGTTCGTTCTCTCAAGGCTTGGGGTTTCGGTGACGCAGATGGTTCTCGGTATCTTTGCCAGTCAGCTGGCGGTGCT
>OFEK01000871.1_pt1 | contig 25008 bp, 21 predicted proteins | sample 1521131 | NCBI WGS metagenome assembly OFEK01 (sample SAMN05720209, study PRJEB24109) | activated sludge metagenome | isolation source: Anaerobic digester | place: China | collected 2015-12-16
AGAAATATTTACCAGTAGCTATCATAACGGCGCTTAGATTTATTAGGGACATACCTCAACGTAAAACAGACACTACCTACTCTAAGGAGGTTTGTCCCCTAACATCAGTTTTAGTTATATTTCAGGACCAGCCAAATCAAATACTCTATCTGTAACATATAAAGATACACCTTTAATAGCCTTTTCCATATCAATATTAACTTTATTAAATTCAAGGCCGTCCATAAACCGCTCATAAGCCCTGGACCTTGCCTCAACTAAGGCGTTTTCATATATATAATCAGAACATAATAAAACGTCACCATTTATTATTATTTTTTTAGGATTAAATATATTTATTATATTGGCTATTCCTATACCCAGATACTCACCACATTCTCTTAAAACTTCGCGTACATCCTTATCTCCCATTTCAAATGCTTCAAGAACCATATCATATGTCAGAAGCTCATTCTTATTAGTAGTATTACTGATATGGGTATTATTTACATCGCTTTCTATTTTTGTGTTATCGTTCTTGGAATTATTAATTGTTTGGGAAACACTTTTTTCTTCCATACTATTTCTATTAAGAATTTTTTGCAACTCAGCACATTTACCCTCTTTTAACAGTTCGCTGCACTGTGAAATAATAGTCTCTACAGAGCACATAACCTCCAGACATCCCCTATTGCCGCAAAAACACCGGGGACCATCTTTTTTTACTGTAGTATGTCCTATTTCACCAATCACAGCTTCGTTAATTTCATTTCTATAGAAATTAATAATTCCAACTCCCATTGCCAGGTCTAGAAATATAATATTTTCATCTGAATGTATGCCATTTTTCCTTAACACAGCAAGTGCCTTGGTTTTTGAGTTATTCTGAATGTAAATTGGAATATGAAAAATCTTTTCGAAATATTCCTTCAGGGAAAGACCTTTCCACCTTAAGCTTGTGGATATCTCCACTCTTCCATCATCAAGTACCAGACCTGAAACAGCTATACCTATTCCAATAATATTAGATGAAAGCAATGACCTTTTTTCTCCCTGCAGTAAATAACTGACACCCTTTTCTATTATCTTTAAGACTTCATCATTAGTTTCTTGCTTATATAACCGAACCTCATTTTTACTTATGATATTTCCATCCAGGTCAGTAAGAGCCATAGTTATCCTTGAAATTTCAATATTTATAGATATTATGCTCGCTGCTGAAGGATTAAATCTAATTAAAGCTGCTTTTCTTCCAACTTCTTTGGAATCTACTCTTCCTACTTCAATAACAAGTTTTTTATCCATAAGATATGTTACTATATTTGTAACAGAAGATGGGCTAAGCCCTGTACTTTTAGCTATTTCCGGCCTTGCAGCTTCCGAATGTTGTCTAATATAATTTAAAACTTTCAGCCGATTTATTTTCTGCATCAGCTGTACGTTCCCAACCGCTCCATTTATTTGCAAAACTACTCTACTCCTTACCTACACTTTAATTTTTCTATTTGCTCCAGATATACTAAATTATTCTTTAATAATATAGTAAAATCCATAGGTGGTCAATATAGCATTTGCTTCCGGGCGCGTTTATCAAATATGGAGGATATGGCAGCATGCGATTTTCCAAATATATAATTTGTACAAAGTAACAGCAAATTCTAGCCTTTGTTTCTATAATGAGTTGGGGTCATACCTGTAACCTTTTTAAATACTCTAGTAAAATAATAATAATCATTAAAACCTGCTTTTTCCGCAATCTCATTTATAGAGAAGCAGGTAGACTTAAGAAGGTTGCACGCATGTCCGACTCTCAAGTTCGTTAAATATTCCGTAAAAGTTATTCCCGTCTGTTTCTTAAAAAGCTGACTTATATAGCTTGGATTAACTGTAAAAATCTCAGATATATCGCTTAAAGATGTATCTTTGCAGTAATTCTCGTTTACATATTGAAGAATAGGTCTAAAAGTCTCGTTTGTTATATCTTGAGCTGTTAGCTCCTGTACAATACCTGCATTTTCCACCAGTTGCCTGCTAAGATTTTCAAGCATTTCAGTGAAATTTTTGTATGAGTTTGTTAATTGCTCGTAATCGAAAATATATTCGCCGGATTTAACGGAGTCATGTGAATAAAAGGAATGTGTAACTATATTATAAACTTGAAATGCATGTTTAATATTATAAGCTCCTTCTGCAAATACCTTTTCTACCATACTAAATGCATCCTGTATTAAGGCTGCTTCTTCTTTTACTATAGAATTTTGAAGCTGCATCAGTACAAAGCCAAGTTCGTCCTGCTCCGGCTCAGTATATTGATATACATCACTATCCCCTGTCATAAAATATTGATACGCAGCAACTGATGCTTCATCTATAATATCATGTAAATGATCGGAGGAATAATATACCCCGCTTAACCCTGCTCCAATTAAGCTCTTCTGTAAAGTGTTGTTTCGTAATGCTTCTGCAAGGTTTCCTGAATTTCCCACACTTTTCGGATCTCTATCGCCATGCATGCCAGGATACCTTGCAAGATACCCCTTGATTGATTCGGGAGAATTGCTGCCACTTAGTATATATGCATTTTTGTTCTTTCCAATTCTTAGAGAAATACTATTTATCTCCGGTATACATATTGTATTGCATCCAATAGTAACAAGAGCTTGTATGCCAGTTTCTTTTATTTTCTCAACACCTAAAATATCCAGGATTTTGGCTTTTCTATCTCTTCCGAAGCTGCTATTATCATCAATTATAGTAAGTAGTTCAGCTTCTATTAAAATTCTGGATTTTTTTATTACATCTTTAGCTTTATTAAGCACACCAATTATTTCGTTTTCATCAAAAGGTTTAAGACAAAAGCCCAAAGCACCATAATTCAATGCCTTCTGGACATATGCAAACTCGGCATAGCCACTAATCACAACAAAACATGTATTGATATTTTCTTCACGGACTTTCTTAATAAGCTCCAACCCGTTAATACCAGGCATTCTTATATCTGTAAATACTATATCAGGCTTAAGGCTGGTTATTTCATTGTATGCTTCTATTCCATTATATGCTTCACCAACAATTTCAAATCCATATTCAGACCATTTAATGCTTGCCTTTAAACTTTTAACTACCATGCTTTCATCATCTGCAATAAATACTTTATACAAACATATCCCTCCTGGCAGGTATTTTTAACAGAACTCCCGTTCCTTCTCCTTCACGGCTGTCTATTGAAACTCCATAATTTTCTCCATAAGTAAGACGTAAACGATTATTAACATTAGTAATTCCTATTCCTATAGTTTTCGTAGTTATATCATCCTTATTTTCTCTTTCACCTGTATCTCCTTCCAGTCTTTGTCTGATTACACAAAGGGTTTCTTCATCCATTCCGGATCCATCATCCATAACCCATATATTTAAATCATCCGATTTGTTAATCTCTGCTTCTATATAAAGATTCCCCTTTTCAAGTTTCGTCTCAAGTCCATGAAATACCGCATTTTCAATAATAGGCTGCAATATCATTTTAGGTACATTACAATTCAAAACATCATCATCATACTTATAAAAGACATTAAATCTTTCATTAAACCTTACCTGTTGAATCTGAATATAGGATTTAGCAATTTCCATCTCTTCTCTAAGAGTTACTATATCAGCTCCCTTAACACTATACCTGAATATTTGGCCCAGGCATTTTGCTATTTCAAGTGTTTTAAAAGCATTTTCATCCACCGCGCAGCCCTTCATAACCTCAAGAGTATTATATAAAAAGTGAGGGTTTATCTGACTTTTTAAATACTCCAGTTCAGCCTTTTTCTTTTCCAACTCTGCTTCATATAGTTTAGTACTGGTTTTTACAAGTCTGTGAGTAAGGTTATCTATTTCATCAAGAAGAGCATTAAATTCTCCAGCCATAATTTCAATTTCCTCATACCCCTCCAGACTTACTCTTTGTTTAAGTTCCTTTAGATTTCCCTTTCTTATTGAACCAATATGATTAACAAATTCGTTTAATGGGTTGAGTATATTACTAATTATTAGCATAAAAGGTATCGACAGTAGTATAATGGCAATAACAAATAATACTATTGTCATTTGCTGAACCCATCTAATATCACGGAAAAGTTCACTTACAGGGGCAGCACTAATTATCCTGCCGTCTATCCTATCAATATTTTCACCATAAACTACAAAACTCTCATTATTTATTATGATAGTTCTATTATTTATCTGCTTATGTTTATTATTTTCGAATGTATTTGCTATATTATCAAATATAGAATTATTATTATCATTACTTGAATATAAATTGTCATTTCGATCTGTAAGATAAAACCGGGCTGACGATTTAATATCTTCTTTATTGGTTTCAAATCCCAGCATATTTTTGTTAATAATCAATGCAGCTATACCGATTTTTTCCCCCGGACTTTTGTCCATGCTCACAGAATATACATTTGTAATAACAATAAAGCAGTTTAAATCAAAATCCGGCAAATTCGGATATCTTATTAAATAAGTACCGGTATAATAAATACTTTCCTCTACAGGTATATTTTTTATTATCTCGTTTAATTTCTCATTATATCCCCTTAGTTGGTACTTTTCTCCGATATTGCTTATAATTACTATATCATAAATATCATTTTTTATCTCCTGCAAGTTAGTACATATACTATCGACCTGTTGAAATAATTTATAATGCCTATATGGATCTTTTTCCATCATAAATTCCTGCACCGAACTGTTATAGGCAACATTATTTAGTAATTTATCAAGAATATCTATGTTAGTAGATATATTCTTTTTTATTTGAAAAACCATTTCAGTCATATATTCATAACTATCTTTTTTGATAAAGTCTGCTATTTGGAAATAAGCCACAACCAGTATTGTAAATACAACTATACCGGCAGAAACAGCAAGTATAATCAATTGCACTTTAATCTGCATTTTCTTCAAAAAATTAAGTATCATTTACACCCCCTGTAATATTGCAAATGATTAGTATAAACATGTTTTAAACTATTTTATGTTATTTTATATTAATCACTTTAAGTTCTTTCTATTTTATGTAATATATGCTTTAATTGGAATATATTTTTTAATAATTATATAACATATTGTATTTAACACTAATAACTACTATTTTGTCTATCATTAATTTTATTTTTTATCAATAATTTGCAAATAATGTTATTATGTATACTCAGAATATGACCTATAGATTTATTATAACAATCTTTTATTTTTAAGACAAGTTACTTTTTTTAAGAACATAAAAAGCACAGGCTTCTTATTTTGATAAATAAGCCCTGTGCTTTTTCTTAAAGTTCATTTTTCGCAATACTGCAATACTATTTAGTCTTTTGCTTAACTTATTGCTTTTTATTATTTAATACCAAGTTCTGCTGCTTTTGCATTGAAGTCCTTTATTACTTCATCATATCCGTTTGCACGGTGTTCTTTTATTATCTGGTTCCATGTCTTCTCAACATCATCGCTCAGTATTGCTTTTACCATATCATCTGCAAACTGTTCAACATGTTTATCTTTTGAAGCATAATCTATGAAACCGGCGCGAAGGTCTGTATTAATAGGCTTACAGTTTTTAATACGCCAATCCAGTTCTTCATTGCCCATTTTTAGAATTCCCTCAGGAACTGCAGGATTCTTATATGAGAAATCCTGTGCCCATGATGAAAGACTTCCAAGGCCTGTTATTGGATACTTCTTATTAAGGGGATCATAACTACCGCTTTCATTTTTTTCACGGGTTATAACTATTTTATCTCCATCTTTCTTCCAATCTGTACCTTCAATACCAAGTCTTATTAAGTTAAATCCTTCTTCCGAGAATAAATAGTCAAATAATCTTAAAATTCTGTCAACTTTAACATCGTCAGCTTTTGCGTTAATATAACTCTCTGACCAAGGTGTTGGGGCTACTAATCTGTATTTGTTTCCATCAGCAGCCGACCATGGTTTTAAATAAGTTACAGCTTCATCAAATTTAAAATCAGGGAAAGTTTTAACGAACTTGTTGTTTAATGCTGAAAGAGTTGTAGGATAACCTGTATGAGCATAAGCTCCTGCACGGCCTGTTACAAATTTATCCTGACCTTCTGTGCCTTTTATTGTAGCAAAGTCTTTATCCAATCCACCAGAATCATAAAGTCTCTTAAGCTCCTTAAGACCTTCAAGGCAGTTTTCTGTCATAAAGCCGGGAAGCCATCCGCCACTTTTTTCGTCTCTTACCCAGTAGTTGGCACCAGTAGCAACACCAGGCTCATAGGAAAGCATAAGGGCAGTAAGCCAGCTTGCACTGTAGGCTGTTAATCCTACAGTATCTTTCTTTCCGTTCTTATCCGGGTCATTTTCAACAAAAGCCTTCATCAGGGTAATAAATTCATCCATGTTTTCCGGCTGTTTTGTAATGCCAACATTCTCCATCCAATCTTTTCTCATAAGAACTGTAAGGTCATTTGCCCACATATCAGCATTTGGATAGGTAGGACGTGGTATACAGTAGAACTTGCCATTTGGATCTGCCAAAGGATATCTGAATGCTTGGATATCAGGCTGATCCATTATTTCCTTAAGGCTCGGGTATGCACTGAAGTTGTTAGGCAGTTCGTGAACAATACCCTCTGTAATCCATTTTTCGTAATTAGGTGTTGATATAGCATCAATTGCGAACAAATCTGGTAACTGAGATGATGCAGCCCATATCTGAATCTTTTGACGATAGTCATCCCATGTAAGGTTAACGGGTTTTAAAGTGATATTAAGTTTTTTGTAGAGAGCATCTCTTACTGCATCTTCTTTTACATCTTCAGGTAATGCCTGTCCTGCGCCCCAATAAGCCAGTGATATTTCTACATGCTCTTTAAGAGGATCTTCAGGCTGTTTTGTAGTATTATCACCTGTTGTAGTCTTATTATCTTTGTTTGCCTTGTCTTTCTTGTTACAACCAATAAAGAATGACATAACCATTACTACAGCAAGAAGAATTGCTACAAGTTTCTTTAAGTTCTTCATACATTTGCCTCCTTGTAAATTTTGTTTATATTAACAGCTAAAAGCTGCTGTTAACTATATTGTTCCATTATTACCGATGTATATATTACTTTTATTTAATCAAATAAATAAATTGTATTTCCTATTACTCTTTAACAGCCCCAAACATAATTCCTTTTGTAAAATGTTTTTGGAGGAATGGATAAACTAGCAAAATTGGTACAGTAGCAACTACAATTACTGCCATTTGCAGAGATTGTGAATAAACTGTCTTCTGGCTTTCCATAATTGCTGCTCCAATACTGCTTGCCATAAGCTGAGTAAAGTTCATTATAATCTCTCTTAATACTAATTGTAGAGGATAAAGCTTTCTACTTGAAATAAATAACAATGCTGTATAATATTCGTTCCATTTATCTACTGAATAAAACAAGGATACTGTTGCTATTACAGGTGCAGACATTGGAAGTACTATTTTATAGAGAATATAGATGTCATTTGCACCATCAATTTTAGCTGATTCCTCAATACTTGGGGGTAATTCCTGGAAGAAGTTTTTTAATAGAATCAGATAAAACGTATTTATAGCATGAGGAATTATCATAACCCATATTTTGTTTATAAGCCCTACCTTTTGAACTGTTAAATAATAGGGGATAAGCCCTCCTGAGAAAAACATTGGAATTAATATCATCGTAAAAAATATTTTATTGCCAGGCATATCTTTTTTGGATAAAGTGTATGCAGCAGCAGTTGAAAGACACATACTTACCAATGTACCCACAAGAGTTACAAAAACTGAAACAAAAAATGCACTGTGCACAATTTTTTCCTGTAAAATGAGTTTGTACGATTCAAAATTAATTGATGTAGGTAGAATATATATAAGCTGCTTTTGCACTTCTGCATAATCTGCCAAAGATATAATAATTACATAATAAAACGGGAATATAGTGATTATTGCCATTACTGCCATAAGTATATAATTAAAAACATCAAATCCCGTAGTTCTTTTTATTAATTTATTTTCTAAATTATTACTCAAAATAAGCCAACCTCTTTTCAATGGATTTTAAATAAAATCGTTTGCTAAAATCATCTATTGCATAGTTTTCAACTAGGTTACTTCTATTAATATATACCTCTTCCACTCATTTTCTTCACTATAGCATTACCTGTAAAAAGCATTATGAAGTTAACAACTGACTTAAACAAACCAATTGCTGTTGATGAGCTAAAATCTGCACCAATAATGAAGGTACGTCTGTAAATTAATGTATCAATTATATCAGCGACATCGTAAACAGCTGCATTATACATGTTGAATATCTGGTCAAATCCTGCATTCATAATATTAGCAATTGCAAGTATCAGCATTATACCAATTGTAGACCTGATTGCCGGCCATGTAACATACTTCACCAGTTGAAAACGCTTTGCTCCATCAACTATTGCCGCTTCATATAGTTCTATGCTGACTCCGGATATTGCTGCAAGGTATATAATTGTACCCCACCCTGCTTCTTTCCAATTATTAGTAACATACAATAATGCTCTAAAAGTTGATTTCTGAGTTAAAATGCTAACCTTCTCTCCCCCAAAGGCAACTATGATCTGATTTAGCACTCCCTGATCCGAGAGGATGTTAAAAAATATACCGGTTACGATAATCCACGATACAAAGTGAGGGAATGTGAGAACAGTTTGTACAAATCTTTTATATTTACTTTTTCCTATTTCATTAATTAGAAGTGCAAGAATTATTGGAACGGGAAATTCGAAAATAATTCTTTGTACGCTTATTATAAGAGTGTTCGCAAAAGCTTTTTTGAAAGCAGCATCGCTGAAAATTCTGTAAAAGTGCTCAAATCCATGTCTGGCAGCCCATGGGCTACGAAGTATTCCCTTGGAATAACTAAAATTTTTAAAAGCAAGTACGACACCATACATAGGCATATATGAAAATATAATATAGAATATAACTGCGGGTAAAATAAGCAAATAGAAATACTTATAATACGACATCCTTTTCCATAAAGAGTTTTTCGAATTATTTAGCTTATTTATTTTTTCCAGGTTGTTTTTTTCTCTTTGTACTATACTATCCATAGAAATTTTTAGCTCCTTGTCATTTTCTACTTATAATTCTATAGCATTTTTTTTGTGCAGTGTATACAAAATATTTATATTTTTATAAGAAATAATACATTTTTTATATGTAAGTAATATCCAAATATAAAGAAAGTACATATTTATGTACTTTCTTTATAAATTTTAATACTTAATGCTACATCGGCATATTAGTATTAACTATATATAATTTAAACTTAGTGGATCAATAAATGGTATGGGAAGGCACCTTTCAAAAAATTCTGCAAAGACTTCATAGTTAGATGTGGAATCCGAGTTGGAGACAAAATCCTCTCCGGTTACCTTAGCTCCGCCAAAAATCAGGTCATTTAACTTTTCTTTATCAGATATAATACATTTTTCCTCTCTAAATTTAAAGCATGCGCCTTTTTCGTCATTTTCAAATTCAAGTTCATTGATAAACTTATTGTCATAAATTTCATAGAAATACTGTCGTAAAGATTCCATAAGACTCTTAAAGTTAACTATTTTTATTGTACCAATTAACCTTCTTTCTTCTAAAGGAATATTATTTTCTCTGCAGTAGTTAATAGCTGATGTATGATATGTCATAAGTCTTCCATTTATGCTTTTTAAATCATATTTCTCCAGCAGGATTTTACATGCTTTAATTATTAATTCTCTAGAACCTGCACAATCATATAAGGTTCCTTCGTTTCCTTCAACAACCATATAAAAATATGCTTCTAAACCTTCTTTACTTTCAACTACAACCACTTTTTTTTGAGCTGTCTTTTTTCTCATGAATTTGCGGGAATCCAGCAATTCATAAAATTTATCATAGTAGCGAACAAATCTAACATTTTCCTGCTTATAAAGATTTGCAAGGTTATAAAGATCATCCTGGCTGCATTCTTTTATATTCAGCTCTCTAATATTATATTCATTGAAATCTATTTTACTTATGTCATTATCTTTAATCTGATACATGTACATTAACCCTGCCTGCGTACTTCCAATATTTCTGTATAACCTCCTGTCACCAGATATTATAAGTACATCAACCCCATCATTGTACATTCTACTAACGCAATCATCAAGAAGAGAGGAAGCATAACCATGTCCCCTGTAGTCTTTCAATGTAGCAACAGCTCCTAATGACGCTGCATTTATGCTGCATCCGTATATTGACACAGGTCTTATAACATAATTCATGTTAGATACAGGTTTCCCATCCTCAAAAATTACTCTTACATTATCGATGTTCTCCTCACAAAATAAATCCGGGAATTCTTGAAACATTGTTTGTCCATCATCATCATATGTACGAAAAACCTCATTAGAAAGTCTTTCCACTAAAGGTAGTTCGCTAACTTTTGCAGCTCTGGGTCCTTCCATTATACATCCCTCCAGTTTTTACTTACATTAATACTTTATATAATAACAAATAAGTTGTAAAAAATAAATTACATATTGTATATATTTGTTTATTTGTATATTATAATTATTAGCATAACAATTATACTGTTATTATAAGTATCGAGTGTATACAGATAATAAACAAATAGCTATATTTGCATCAATTCAGATTATGATTATTAAGTTTAAGGGCTTTGATGCATATGCTAAACAATTATTTTGAAAAGAGGGATTTTAATGCTGAAAATTGATATCCACGTTCACACGAGGATGCAAAAAGGTGTTGAAAGATTAGGCGGAGGAGATTATGCATCTCCTGAAGAATTGCGAGAAATGTACAAAAAACTTGGTATAGGCAAAGCTGTTATTTTACCGGGAATAAACCCTGAGTGCATGAACCGTATTCAATCTAATGAAGAAGCATATATATTGACGGTTGAGTATCCCGAATTATTCTACTGGTTCTGCAATATTGATCCTAGAATGGGTAATAATTCTCCAGGCTCCGATTTATCCCATCATATTAATTACTATAAAAAACTAGGCGCAAAAGGGATCGGAGAAATATGCTCAAACTTGTATTTTGATGATCCACTTGTAGAAAATCTGTTTTTCCACAGTGAAAATTGCAACATGCCTGTGCTTTTCCATATAGGACCTCAAATAGGCGGCTGTTATGGTCTGGTAGATGAAGTTGGCTTACCCAGACTGGAGAAAGAGCTGAAGAAATTTCCTAACCTCCATTTTATTGGCCATTCACAACCATTCTGGGCGGAAATCAGCAGTGATGTAAACCAGAATAACAGGAACAGTTATCCTGATGGCAAAGTTACACCCGGCAGAGTAGTGGAATTAATGAGAAATTATCCCAATCTTTATGGTGACTTGTCAGCTGGCAGCGGTTATAATGCAGTCAGCCGTGATCCGGAATTTGGATATACTTTCATAGAAGAATTCCAGGATAAGCTTTACTTTGGAACTGATATTTGCGATCCAAGGAACGATATGAAACTTTCTTTCTGGCTTGATGAAGCCCTGGAAAAAGATAAAATATCAAAAACTGCTTATGAAAAAGTATGCTTTAAGAATGCACTAAAATTACTGGAAAACTAAAAATACATAAACATAAAAATATATGTAAATACAAAGTAACAGAAAGGCACAGGGACACTCCTCACTGATTTCTTGCGAAGCATCATGAGGAAGTGTCCCTGAAGTGTATTTCTCTAACTTACACCATATTATTTCGAAACGATCTTATTTAATGCATCTTTCACAATTTTTTCTACAGAGTTGTCAAGCTGTGACGGGTATAAATAATATATAGTGCTTCCATCAGGTTCATATCCGCCTTGTTCAAACATCTCTTCTGTTGGTATATAACCCGAAACACCATTGCTGTATGCAGCAGAAATAATAGTTTTACCGGCATCCATATTTTTTAGATACAATCCATATTCTACACATACTTCACCACTCATGGCAATTATAGAAAAATCATTGTTTAATGCAATTCTTTGTATTGTAAATGGGACAGTATCGTTAAGATTAGCATAATCATTCAACATTCTTTCAGCCCAAAGTTGTTCATGGATATTTCCGCTGTTCTTAACCTTTTCCAGGCCCTCCTTCTGTGGTTTCCCTCTTGTAGGCAGCTGCATGTGCATGATTGCTGTTGATATTTTAAGGTCATTTTTATCTAATTTTTTCATTTCTCCATTTTCCCCACTACATAATTTAGAAACTGCTGCCCCCAATTCGATTCCAAATTCACGTACATCCTTCCATGTTCCGCCTCTGAAATCATTACCCTTTATTGTCCTAACCCTTATATTTCCACAACATTCCTGCATAAAGAGAGCAACTGCACCCTTACCCAGATCATATTCAACTACCTTCTTTGCTACTCCCGGGTAATCTGCACTTACAAAATCATCACCAATTGTGCTTGGGTGGCACGCATAACTGAAAAGAACAGCTTTTGTTGTGTCACCTTTCATAAGCTTTAAAACTGTAACACTTTTGTCTGCTGCGCCTTCCTCATTAGGCTGGAAATTTGCCTTACCATCCTTTATAAGCCTTCTATTTATACCAATATTGCATTGTGTCTTTCCTAAATAAATATCTACCTCTTCCATGGACTTAAGAGCAGATTCTACTGATGACATCACACAACTGAGAAAATGCCCAATATAATCCTCATTCCATTTCCCTAATGTAACCAGCATGTTTTCAAGGGTTTGTGGACCGCTGTGGGTATGAGATGCACTTAATAATATTTCATCCTCATTGAAGCCATATTTGCAATTTATATCTTTTTTTATTTTCTGTGTAAGATCAAATCCAAATCCTATAATATCTGCACAGATAATGAGTGTACGTTTCTCGTCTTGTTGTAAAGCAAGGGCATTAACATACAAATCATCATGGACGCCAATATTTTTTCTGTCCAACCGTCCAAATCCTGCCAAATCAACACCAGCACTGGGTGTAATTATTCTTTTACCGACGCCAGCTAACATATTAATATTATCCTCCAATATATTAATTATTTTTTTTATATTCAAAAACTCAAAACTATTCTATTATAAACTCAAAACTATCCTATTATAAACCCAATCTTGGAACATCCAGCCAAACATTGCCCTTCATCGCCGCTTCATGGGCTATAATTCCTGGAACGGTCATATCCATAGCCTTAACAATATCAATAGGTGGTGTAGTATCATTTTCAATTGATTCTATAAAATCTCTTACAATATAGAATTCGGATGTACCATGTCCCCCCAGCCTGGCAGCTTCAGGAGCATCAGGATCTGATGAAGTCCAAACCTGCGGTTTTGAAGTTTCATCTTCACCTTCAAAATAAGTACGGCCTTCATTATCATAGCTATCATAACCATTTTCTATAAAGCCCTTTGTGCCATATAATTCATAATGACATAATGGAGGTTTTCTAGAAAGGACTGAACTCCTTAAAACTTTTATTACTGCTCCCTTGCTTGTCTCAAACAATGCTACCTGATAATCAATTGCCCCTACTCCTACATTGGGTATTATATTTACATCCTTACCCATGCAGGTACCTCTGACAATGTAATCATCCATCAAATGCAATATTGGACCCAAGCTGTGGGAACAGTAGTGAATAGGTGCTCTTTCAGCACGCCATTTCTTCTCATTGGTACTGGAATCTAAAACACGTCCTCGGATTTCATGTACATATTCTGCTTCAGCATATACGATTTTGCCTATTTTACCTTCATCGACCATCTTTTTCCACTGCATTACAAAATGCATGTAATTGCAATTTTCTGCAAGCATATACTTCCTATCAGATTTTTTTACAGCATCAACAATCTGCTGACAACCTTCAATAGTATTCGCTGCTGTAACTTCACACAATACATGTTTTTTGCTCTCCAACGCCTTTATAACCTGCTCAGTGTGGTCAGGTATTGGAGTTCCAATAACAGCTATATCGAAATCTGCATTTATGAAGTCATCATAGCTGCTAAATAATTGATTGTCATGCAGTTCAAAGCTTTTACCACTTGCTGCAAGGCTTTCTTCATTAATATCACATAGCGCTGTTACTTCTGTTTTTGGATTATTTGCAAAGATGTGACCATATGCAGTGCCTCTGCCTATACCTACGAGGCCTACCTTGAATTTACCCATATTAGCAACCTCCCGTGTCTTATTGTACATTATGCTCTTGTTATTAATCAATTAATTTATTTATTGTATAAATATATAAATTAATTTTACTACCTCGAGAAGCTTTTTGCAATACAATTTATATTTATCGGTGCATTTTCTACATTTTCTATATTTGAGGGGAAATATGGCAAGAAGCGATTTCCATGTATAATATTCACTTCAGCAACGGATTGTAGCGTTTAAGTCTACAGAAAAATTCTACCCGTCACATTCATCATCCATGATTCAGGTGACGGCTCACGACATCCGTGTCGTGAATTACGAATTTTCCCTTACCTTAAACATAACAATCCGTAAACTTTGTTCAAATTTTATACTTGGAAAATCGTTTGCTGCCATATTTTGTATCATAGGAAGTAAATGCGCCCATATATATGGGGACATTTTTTGTTTTTGTGGAACGTCCCCATTTAGCTGGGAAATGCCCCTGTTTACCTATATCAATTTCTGTACATTAAATAAGTCTTCTAGTATAAGCCAATTTTGCGGAAATCTGCTTCCAAGGACCCAATAACTTATACCAAGTAAGTTATATTCATGAACCATCCTGAATTTAGCATATATGCTTCTTGAATCTTCAAACCATACAATATGCTCTGTACCATTAGCATCATAATACCTGTAAAACGGTGACTGGGCAACAGTATCATACTGTATACGCGATCCAAATTGCAGTGCTCTTTCAACTGCCTGAAGGGGACTTATACGTCTTGCGAATTGATTCTTAGGATTGTAAGGAAGTACCCAATCATATCCGTAAAGGGGTATCCCCATCATAATTTTATTCCTTGGAATTACCGAAACCGCATAATCCAAAACTTTTCTTACCTCATTAATTGGAGCAACTGGTAAAGGTGGTCCTCCAGACCAACCCCATTCGTATGTCATCAATATCGCAAAGTCGGCTACAGAGCCCAGCCCTCCATAATCGTGGGCCTCATACCAGGCTCCAACTTGCGTGGCTGATGTTTTAGGTGCAAGAGCTACAGAGATATTGTAACCTTCAGGTTTGATCCTATCACGTACCTTTTTCACAAATTCCGTATACAAATCCCTATCTTCAGGTGGAACTCTTTCAAAGTCAATATTAAGTCCTGTAAATCCCTTTTGTTTCATAGTAGAAAGTATATTTGATATTAATACATCCTGTGTGCCTGTATCTTTCAATATAACATCAGCAAGAGCTGTATCAAAAGTTCCGCCGCGGAAGTTTGTTATAACCATTAATAAAGCGATTCCTCTGCTTTTTGCTGCTGCTATCAGTTCATTATCATTTTGAGGAGGTATCAAACTGCCATTTTCCAGAACCCTGTAACTAAAAATGCTAAGATAAGTTAGATGGGGTGCTGCTTCTTCTTCAAGATTATTTAAATCAACTGTAGTATTCCCTGTAGGTTCAATATAAGCATTAACCTGGATTTGCCCATATTGTTTGGACTGCACAGGAATTACAAGCACTTGCCCGGGGTAAATTATTCCAGATTCCGGAATATTGTTCACACTTCTGATGGTCTCTACAGATGAATTGTACAATCGTGCTATAGACCATAAAGATTCACCTCTTCTTACAACATGCGTCTGCATTGCCTGAGGGATAAACAAGCTTTGTCCAACTACAAGATTGTACGGTGGTGGTATTGCATTAGCTGCTGCAATACTTTGATAAGGTATATTGTATCTTTGGGATATTAGCCAAAGCGATTCGCCAACCCCCACAGTATGAATATTCATAAAAACACCTCATTTACATAATAGTTCTCTTATTAATTTATTAGTTAAATGTATATTTAGTTCCAAAGTAATTGAATTTTTCCAGTGATATTTTAATTATGAAGATTAATGCAAAGATAAGAATTAAGATGCAAATAAAAAAACTCTCTTAAAGGGTCTTAAGAAATAGCAAAAAGAGCAGTATAAAGAATAGATTTTAAGGTTATGCTGTATAGCCCTTCATAAAATTTACGAAATCCTATACAGCATTTACTATGTTATGTATTTTCCATAAGAGATATATGCAGGTATCATCAAGTTAAAATTTTCAAGTTCTAAGGCTTAAGTCTTAGTCTTAGTCTTAGTCTTAAATTTCAGTGTTAAGACTTAAGTCTTAAGTCCTAAGTCTTGAGTCTTAAGCACTAAGAGTGATGTTCTAAGTATCAGTCTCAAGCAAGTCATCCAGTATGTAAGTAAGAGACATGGGAGTTACTTCATTGTCTGCCAGTTTTTCAACAATTTCCTTTGCTTCATTACTACTGCAAAAAAAGTTTTTTACAGCACTCTCTTCACAACATGCTTCATCTAGTTTTTTAAGTATCCCTATCCCATAAACTTTTTCGCCTTCAAGCCCATTATAATAATCACTGTGACTTTCAAGTAAATAGTATTCAAGCTCTATGGGAATCTCATATTGAGAATCACCAGTACTATTTTTTATTGACAGTTTTCTTTCCAAAGTTTTTGTATACATGTAATTTGCCCCCTATATTTATAATTTTGTAAAATTTACAACTATTATACATTATATTATTTTATTTTACAATACTTGTATTATCTTTTATTTTATACATATAATGTTTAGATTATTATGGCATAAATACTCACTATTTAGCCTTTTTGTAACTTGACCTATTTACTTTAATTTATTGCATATTTTGTATATCGGCATTTTTTTCAACAGTATAACAATTTATTCTATTATTTTTAAGTTTTTTAATCTTTTTTTATTCTTTTTGTCAAAATCTCTGTAAATTGCGATTTGAAACAACTAATGAGGAATTACAAATCATGAGTTGTATTAGCTTGTTTTAGTATAGAATAACAATTTTACTACCTGTTTGATAATCTTTGAACAATCCTGCTTTACCTTCTATAACCATTTTAGCTTCCTTAACCGGCGTTATGATTTTTCCCCGTTCAAGACTCTCTATCTTTTTAATTATTTCCATGTGATTATTAACAAATAAGACATCAATAGGGAATTTCATAAAGAAGGTATGAATACTATTGCAGGGCTTAATAATAATAGCCTCATAATGAGGCTCTCTAAGAAACATATAACCTTTGAATCTTTCTATAAAAGTATCTGCAATTAATACATTTTTAATAACCTTTGAATTATACTTTAATATTTCTACCATAAATACACCTCAAATATACATAAAAACACCTAAATATACACAAATATGCCTCGTAATTCTCTTTAAATACTTTTTTATATTATCTGAATATGCTGAAGATTCTTATTACAGCTGGCCCTAAAATAATAATAAATATTGACGGGAAAATGAAAAATATTAGTGGAAATAGCATCTTAATGGGTGCTTTCATAGCCTTTTCCCTTGCCATTTGCTTTCTGTGTTCTCTCAAGTTTGCAGCTTCAATTCTTAATACTCTCCCAAGACTGACTCCTAATTCATCTGCTTGAATAAGTGAATTAACAAGCATGGAGAGTTCCTTAACATCACAGCGCTCACTCATGTTTTTAAGAGCTGCTTTTCGCTGTATTCCCATCTTTATTTCTTTAAGGCATTTTGAAAACTCATCACAAAGTTCTCCTCTTATATTACTAATGACCTTTGCAATGGCACCATCAAATGATGCGCCTGCTTCAACACTTACAGTAATCAGGTCCAGGGTATATGGCAAATCCTTTATTATATTTTTCTTCCTCATTTCGAATCTTTTTGCAATATAAAAATTAAGACATGTATTGGCGAATAGTACTATGATTATTGCAATAATGAAAGCTTTTGCTATGCTTGGTTCAATTATATATGATAACAAACTGGATAAAATAAAGGCAATTAACATTATCATATTTTTAGCATATAACCATTTTTCTACTGTTCCATTTATTAACAGCCCTGCCTTTTCCAACTTTTTATTAAGCACAGCAAGCTTATATTCCGGAGTCACATCCATTAGGAAATTACAAAAAACATTATAAATATGTGTAAGCAAGCTTTCTGCTAAGTAAGTATTTTCAATATATTCCCGGTTTGGGTCATGAAGGTTTTTAATAAGCTCTACTCTATTTTCAACAAGTATTTTGCTATAATTTAAACTGTACAATACCCCATATGCAAACATAAATACTGATGTAAAGCAAACAAATACTGCAATATATAACAAATCTGCGCTCCTCCCTGCATACATAAATCTAATATGAGAAAAAAATACATCGTCTTCATATATCAATATTAACAATTTTTCTTATCACAAATAATCCTAATATTTGATTAAGGATAGAAATAGCAACCATCACTAATCCACCGGTGCTGGTAAACAAAAGAAGAATATATTCCTTGTTTAACACATAAATAATAAGACCTAAAAAAATTGGAATAAGCGTAACAATAACGCCGGATAGTTTGCCTTGGGCTGTTAAGGTTTTTAGCTCATTTTTTATTTTTTGACGTTCTCTTATAGTATCCGAAATATTATCCAATACCTCGGATAAATTCCCTCCAACATCCTTTTGAATCAAAATGGCATTTATTGTAAGCCTGAGATCTTCCGATTCCATTCTAGAAAGCAGGTTTGCAAATGTACCTTCTTCTGGAATGCCAAGACTCATTTCTATCAATAGTTTTTTAAATTCTTTTGAGAACGGATCCTTTGTTTCCTCCGTTACTACTGCTACTGCTTGTAGAAAAGAATATCCCGCCTTAAGAGAATTTGAAATAATGGTAATACCCTCATTAAGTTGACTGTCAAATAGCTTAATTCTCTCCTTCTTTCTATATGCTATAAAAATTTTAGGGGTATTCCAGATTATAATAAATAACATCACTGCAGTAATATAGTTTTTTGAGAGTGCATAGACTAAAAATGCAAAAGCTGACGACGAAAATATCTTTATAACCAACAACTCTTCTGCTGTTATAGGCAAATCCGCCCTTACCAATTCAATTTCGAGTTTTTTAGTCTGTTTCTTATTTAGTTTTAAATAAGGAATTGAATTTGATATTAATTTTAATAAGCTTATTTTGTTCTTTTTGTGACTTTTAAGTTTCTCATTAAAAACATACTCTTCGTCAAAATGCTTTAGCTTATCAATAGGCTTTTCCCTGTAAAAAAGTAAAAACAGGACAGCACTTGTCAATGCCCATGAAGCTAGGAATATTAATGTAGCAATAACATATACTATCTCAACCACCCCCTAAAGCTTAACTATAATATGTGATAACCAGATTCACACGGTCGCATTATTTGTATGCCGCAAAATATCCAGCGGTATATTTATGCCTTTCTCTTTTAGTTTCTGTATAAACTTTGGCATAATGCCTGTAGATACAAATTCCCCCTTTACCTTTCCCCTGCTGTCCAGCCCTTTCTGTTCAAACCTGTATATATCCTGGAGGATAATAACATCTCCTTCCATTCCCTGAACTTCTGTTATATAGGTAATTTTTCTGCTTCCATCCATAAGTCTGGATTGCTGAATAATCAAATCAATAGCTGAGGAGATCTGATCACGGATAGCTTTAACAGGTAAATTCAAGCCGGACATAAGCGCCATAGTTTCCAATCTTGACAGCATATCTCTTGGAGAGTTGGCATGTCCTGTAGTAAGAGAGCCATCATGTCCTGTATTCATGGCCTGAAGCATATCTAATGCTTCTCCGGAACGTACTTCTCCTACGATGATCCGATCAGGACGCATTCTCAAACTATTTCTGACCAAATCTCTTATAGTGATCTGTCCCCTGCCTTCAACATTAGCAGGTCTTGTTTCCAGCCTGATAACATGCTCCTGAGAAAGTTGAAGTTCAGCTGCATCTTCGATTGTCACTATTCTTTCATCATCAGGTATGAATGAGGAAAGAACATTCAATGTGGTTGTTTTTCCGCTTCCGGTACCTCCTGAAACCACAATATTAAGACGTCCTTCTACGCAGTATTTTAGAAGTTCAGCCATCTTTGAACTCATAGTTCCAAAATTTATCAGGTCCTCTACTTTATAAGGGTCTTCAGAAAATTTACGTATAGTAATAGATGGCCCATCTATTGCCAAGGGTGGTATAATAGCATTAACCCTTGAGCCATTGGGAAGTCTGGCATCTACCATTGGAGAACTCTCGTCTATTCTCCTGCCAATTGGTGCAACAATTTTTTTAATAACATGAAGAACATGATTATCATTTTTAAATTTCGCATCTGTCAGTACCAGCTTGCCTTCCTTTTCTATATATACTTGGTCAGGTCCATTAACCATAATTTCAGTAATTCTGTTATCAGAAAGCAATCCCGTAATAGGTCCAAATCCAATTATCTCATCCAATAATTCTTCCTTTACTTTCTTTTTTTGATTATTAGTCATATTCAGAGATTCTTGTTCAATATTCTTCGTAAGAATTAAATCTATTTTTTTCTTTAAATCTTCATTTTGCTCTGATATGTCATTAAAATCAATATCTAATTCTTTTATGACCCTATTTTGAATTTTCATCTTCAGGTCAAAATAAGGATCTGCTTCTTTTTCTTTAAACCTGCTGTTTTTTTTATCAATATTAATATCTTCCAGCCTTTTTGCAAGGGACATTTCACACATCACCTCCAAGTTGTCTTTTGGTAAGGGACATTTTACACATTATCCTAATTGAGCAAACTTCTGCACATCAATTCAAAGGCATTCACAATTTTGGATTTACGATATTTAGCGTTATCACAAAACGGTTGCCCCTTATTAACTGAACTGCATACTATTTTTCCCTCTTCAGGAATAAAAGCAAAAACGTCGCCTTCAAAGGCCTCTTCCACTTCTGCTTTGCTTATGCCATAAATTGCAGTAAATCTATTTATAACAAGCTTAACCTTATCTTTGCCATATCCTAGAGATTTCATAATCTGCAATCCTAATTTGGTATTTTTTAGTGTAACAATTTCCGCAGTAGCAATATATAAAATTGTTTGCGCGCAGTCTAAAATGTAAAGAGTATTATCACTAAAGTTTATACCGGTATCAACAATTATCACATCATAATTCGTTTGAAAAGCTTTAATCATTTTATCAATGCTATCTTTACTAATATATTCTGCTGCTTCAGGTTTTGCCGGTGCAAAAAGTATATCCAGATTCTCATTATGTTTATACAAATATGGCTTTATATTTTCATAAGAATTTAACTGGCTATCATCCAATACATCAAGAATAGTCTTCTGATTAAATTTATTAATCAATATTGAAATATCGCCAAATAGTAAATCCATGTCTACTAGAAGTATTCGTTTATTAACTTCTCTGCTTAAGATAATGGAAGTGTTAAGTGCCAGTACTGACTTTCCTACGCCTCCCTTTGAACTGAAGAATGCAATAACTTTTGCATTTCGCATTTGTTCCCGATTACTCGGAAATTTTAATTTTCTTTCTTTATTTTTTTCATAAGTTGACTTAATCGTTTCAGACAATTCATCGTAATGGAAGGGTTTAATGATATACTCCTTAGCTCCATGGAACATAGCCTTTCTTAAGTATTCACTTTCTCCTTGCACGGACATAATAATAACAATAACCGCAGGATATTCATTTGTTATTTTTTCTGTTGCTTCCAGCCCATTTATTACAGGCATATTAATATCCATTAGTACTATATCCGGATTTACTTCAGGAATGAGTTGAAGAACTTCTTCTCCATTTACAGCTTCTCCTACTACATCAAATAAGTCATTATCTATCTTTAATATTTTATTTATAACATTTCTTGTTTCTTCAATATCATCTGCTATAAGTATTCTGATTTTGTCCACTTTTTCACTTCCTTCACTATGCACTGTATTTTCTCAACACATGTACATCCAATAGAGGTAGGGGACATCTATCGCCTCGTTATATTTCCGGAATTTTGATAACTTGCCCTGTTATAATTAAATTTTCATCTTGTATATTATTAGCTTTTTTAATTATCGTATATTTTTTCCAGTCACCATAAAATTCTCTACTGATTTTTCTTAATGTGTCTCCAGGTTTTACTTTGTAATTAATAAATTTATTACTGTTTTCGCCGTTGCTCTTTAAATTATCTTCCTGCGAAAATTCTCCCCTGTTCTTTAATTCTGCTGTTAATTCTTCCCACGTAGCTCCCTTTGTTTCATCCATGTCATCATTATTTAACGGCCTTAAGGCCAGCTTCAAAATACCGATATTCTCAGCCAGTACAAGCTTTTCCAATTCAGTTGTTGTCACTGAAAGTGTCACCAGAAATTTCTCTGGTATTTCTTCATTTTCTTTGCTTTCTGCTAAAGTGCAATCTCTATTAAGCTGCTTATCTATAGCCAGTAGCTTGATATTTTGCAGAATTATTTTTGATAACTCAGGTCTGATAACTTTTTGTCCATCTTTTATTTCTGCAAAAAACACAACAATATCTACAGAATCTCCTGGTTTTATTAAATCTGAAACTCCCGAATCCCCTGTAACATTTATGGAAACTGCTCTATGGGTGCTATCTATTCTTAAACGTAACTCTCCTTCGTCTTTACCAATAAGCTTATCTATATGAAAACCTTCATTTTTTAGAATGGTTTCTTTAGTATATTTACCTATTATTTCAGAAGAGTCATCAATATAATCTATTAAAATTGAGTTATCAGGAATCTGGATTTGTTTAATCATTTGTCTGGTGATAAGTGTACCCGGGGGTATTGTATCAGCTGCAACTAAAATTGTTGTCTCCTTAATTTGTACCTCAGACTCTTTCAAGGATTGTAAATATGCAAAAACAACTCCAGCAGCTATTACCGCCAAGCCAAATGAAATTAATATTAATTTTTGTCCAATACCTTTCACGCTATCACCTCTATTTTACCAGTTTTGCACCGTATACGCCGGTATCATTTAAAGTCATATCAACATCTGAGTTGGTAACATATCTAATAAACCGCCCGGTAATTTCTATTTTCCCTGAGTTTGTAGTCACATCCTCTACATAAAATTCCCCAAAACCTGCCACCAATATTTGACCTGTCCCATTCACTTTCAAAGTATCCACTAAAGGCACAGTCCATAATCGTACAGAACTTTTGGGGAAATCATCAAAGCTGCTGCGTTCGGCATTTATATAGTTTTTAATAGCATTAGCAGCGTCTGCCATATTTCCTGTTTCTGTATATATTAAGTCACCTATCGATATTGTACTATTATAACCATAAAGAGCATTTTCTTTGAAAATCTTTGCCCCGCTACCGCCAAGCGCAACAGCATAATAATTACCTTTATAACCATCCCCAGCACCTGCTTTAAGGGTTACTAAACTACCATAGGAATAATCAAAAGTTTCGACTGCAAATGGCCTGATACCGCCTTTTACTGATTTTGCAGGTCCAATTGCGGCTATTACAACTGCATTTATATTACTGCTATAAATTTTTAATATAGGTGCAAACAAATGCTTTACATTTTTTACTCCTTCTATCTGAATACTCTTTTTATCACTGCCAATAGTTATTACAGTACTTCCCGGATCGACACTATTTTTTTCGAGATATTCCACGGCTACCTTCCTTGCCTTTTCAATATTGTCAGGTAATTCAAGGGCAGCTGCTAGAGCTGCAGCATCCAATGCATTATATAATTTTATTTTTTCTGCATAAACTATTCCAATATCTGTTACAAAAGCAGCAAACCCCAACAAGGCAGTAAAAAGCAAGCACAAAATAATAGCTGTGTTTCCCTTATTATTGTTTAATTTTTTCATTACAACCACCACTTACTATTCAATTCTCATAGACACTTGTGCACTTAAAATCACTACATTATTTACGAACACTCTACTTATAACGGGAACTGTAAGATGGTAGTTATACCTTATCTGTACAGTAAGTGCATCCCCCGGTTTTCTACTTTTATCAACAGGTGATATGTTTATTATTAGATCTTTAACATCCAACCCTGGAGACACAGATATAATTAAATTCTGTATCTCAGTGCTGGAACTTCCTGCAATTCCTGCCCTTGCACCTTCTCTCGCTGCATTATGTATGGTAAGATATGAATTCAGCATTACTCCAAACTCAATTATTGCCATAATTACTAATAGAAGGAGTGGAAGTATTATTGCAAACTCTACCAATGATTGTCCTTTCTTATTCTTTAACTCTCTTTTCAGCATTTTCATATCAATCTCCCACACCTGCCGAAATATATAAAAATATATGTTAGTAATCTTTGAAAATACGCTCTTTTTAAAATGCTCTAATCAATGTCCGCATCTATGATTAGAGCATTTAAGTAAAGTATTGGCAAGTTTTGAAGGGTATTGTCAAAATATTACTACAGTGCATCTATTATCTCCTGGAATTTAGCTACAATAGCAGGCCCAAGCAATACCAGCACTGCAATAACCACAACTGCAATAAGTCCTACCAGCAGAGCATACTCAACCATACCTTGCCCTTTTTCCTGTTTTACAAGTGATGATACATAGTTATTAGCATTCTTTAACATGATAGCCCTCCTTTAATTTGTTATTTGCTTTTTCCCGTAAGTTAATTATAATCCTGCACAAAGTAGTATAGTAGTTTCCAAAAGTCATATTTTAAAGGTAAATAAGTCATAAAAGAATAGGGACTTAAGTCCCTATTCTTTTATGCAAGGCAAGAAAGCAGCATTAATTATTTTTAGCTAATTTAAACTTAAATTTGTAACCTAGATTTGGAACTTAGATTTGTAAAAATGCTCTATATCATTTTCTACTGCGAGAATTGCAGCTTGTACACGGTCATTTACATTGAGTTTTCTAAATAAGCTAGTTGAATAATTCTTTACTGTTTTTTCAGATA
>OFEK01000877.1_pt1 | contig 24826 bp, 15 predicted proteins | sample 1521131 | NCBI WGS metagenome assembly OFEK01 (sample SAMN05720209, study PRJEB24109) | activated sludge metagenome | isolation source: Anaerobic digester | place: China | collected 2015-12-16
ACTTAAAGTCTATCAGTCTATTCAACAAGGTAGGGAATTCTTCTTTCAGGGAAATTGTTACTTCATCTTTGTCATTTAACAGGTTGGCCAAGAGTAGATTATTGCTATTCTTATTTGTTCTGGTTCTCATAAGTTCATAAAGCCCCATTCGCAGGGGCATTGTTGTCGATAGCAGCCAGAATGACCTCCAGAAAAGGCGATAAATGAATATTTGCAGACCAGGCACGTCTTTGGTGAGTTCCGACAAGTTCTATTTCACCTGTAAGATGCCACAGATTTTGATTCTCTTTTTGGTAGCACTGGTCTACCCGCTCAAAAAGCGGCCGGACTGTTCTGGCATGCAGAATCTTGTTACAGGCTTCCCGAAGCGAAAATGACTCTTCATCATTCAAAATGCCAACGTAATCCCTGCCGTAATTCATTCCTTCCATACATTTTCGGTATTCATCGCATTTTTCGGAGCCATTCATCTGATCATCAAAAGTGCGAAACATTATTGCGAGTTGCAGGAGCTTTTCAGAGATGGTCGGAAAAACCAGCTGCTCATACAAGTTAATCAAAGAATCTGGTTGAGAATCTTCATCTTCTGGAGCACTTTCGATTATCGGCCGGCTGGCTTTAAACATGCATAAAAGTTCGAAACATAGCCGCCGGATTGTTTCGATGCTTAGATGATATCTCTGGTTTTCAGTATAGCAATAAGGGTTATCCATGCTTCTTCCTTCGAAGTCTCGCCAATGAAAAGATTAACCTAAGCAGCTGCTGAAGAAGTTGGACAATCTCTCAGCAAAAGCCGTGTTTCTCGCTACGATATCATTTTTGGCCCAATCATCGGCTTTGTAATGGGCGAGATCGATTGCGTCCTGAATCTTTGATTCAGAATATTTCTTTTTCTTGTTGCCGAAATAATTGTTTCCGGCCTGTATATTCAGGCGCTTTTCGAAGGCTACTTTATTGCCAAGTTTTTCAAGAAAGACCCTGGCATCGGTTTCAGTCCAGCCATTGTAATTTGCCGTCTGCCACTTATATGGAAAAATGTGCTCAATCTCGAAGTTCTTTGAGATCAGGCCTTTTTGCTCCGCATTTAGATAGGCATGAAGAAGAATAAGGGCTCTGGCCAGGCGAGAATTGGCGGCCTCGTCAAGCATTCCGGGCAAATCTTCCTTCTTCAATTCAGCTTTGAAATCAGGATCATTGCCGTTGAAAACAGACACACAACGGCTGTAAATATCATCTTTGATCGCGTTAACGGTGGGCCGATGAATGAATTTCACAAAGAGAAAAGCTGTCAGCTTTTTCAAAAACGCTGCGAAGTCAGCCTCAAAGCTCGGTTTATCTTTGTTGCAATGGAAGAAAACGCTGGTTATATACTTCCAGAAGTCGTTCGGGTAGCAATCCAGGCAATGAAGGAATTTTCTTGCTTCTAATGAGATTTTATAACAAACATCTTCCGGTTCTTTACTGGTGTTGATATAAAGCCAGAAGTTCGCCAGGTCAGTCAAATCATTGATTATTGTCGTGCTTTTCAGCTTTTCGTAATTATTCTGGGCATAAAATTTTCTTAGACCAGTTTCCTTCGATTTATCGTTATTTTTGGCCCTTACAATATGGGTATAGTATCTGAAAATCTCGTCCAGATTTATCCCGGCACTCTTACAGATGCTGGTAAGCTCTTTCCAGGCATTTGTAAAAGTCTCTTTCGCCGAACTGTCAGGCTTTGACTTGTATATCTGAGCTTTGAAAATATCAGAGTCAGAAAGTGGCAGACCCCTGTCGTTAAGAGTTGAGAAAATGGTCAGGGCAGTATCTGAGTTATTGCATTCAATCGGCAGAATAATGCATTTGTGCAAAATTGTTACACAAAGTGGCTGCCACTGCATCGGCGCATCTTTGGCATACTGTTCGCATTTGTCTTTAAAAAAATTGAAGTTGATAGAATACAGGTCTTTAGCTGAGCTATCAGCAAAGCCCGTTTCTAAAATATCATGAAATGCTGCCTTATCGTCATCTGTCGCTACCAGCGATTCGACATGCAGTTTTTTTCTGTCTACTACCTGCTGGGAAATACTGTCAACATCCCAAATGCATGGTGCCAGCTGGTTTTTGAGGCCGATTACATTCAGGTCTTCAGGCATATTCTCAAGCTTTTTATAAAACGCTCTTAGAATGAGGAAAAAAGAGGTTATTCTCTGCTGCCCGTCGATGATCTCAATATTATCTTCGTTACTTTCGTTTTTGCAGGAAACAATAGTTCCGAGAAAATATTCATCAGATTTTGCCCCAACGGGCATAGACTCATGAAAATCTCTGATGTCGTTCCACAAAGTCTCACATTTTTCCATGTCCCATTTATAGGGCCTTTGAAAATCCGGAATGATAAATTTCCGGTTCTGCATTTCTGAAAAGAGTTTGCTGATTGTTTTGCGGCTGACGCTAAGTTCTGGCATTACGTATCCTTTCTGTGATTGTGTTTATTATAGTTACCAGGGTTCGCTGAGTTTGTTGATTATGTCGCGGCGGGAGAGGACTTCGGCGCAGCGCTCCCAGCGGTTGGCTTCGGGGTCTACTGAGTTGCGGTATTTGACGCTGAAGGCGTTCTGGGCGGCTTTGCGTTCGTGAATGTAGGCGTCGATTCTTGCTTTTAACTGGTTTTCGTCTTGAATCCAGTCATCGTCGATGGTGTCGGGCAGGCTGCCGAAAATATCGTAAGTGTCGCGCATGCGATCAGACAGAACACCGTATATTTTTTCATCCTGGGTGTCGCTGTAAACAAGGTTCAGCATATCTACATATTTGCGTGCCTGACCGAAACGCCTGATGCGGCCGAGTCGCTGTTCCAGACGTGAGGGGTTCCAGGGCAGATCGATGTTGATGAGGGTGCCAAGGGTTTGCAGGTTAAGACCTTCGCAGGCGGCATCGGTTGCCACTACCAGTTTAATTTCGTGTTTACGGACTGCCTGTTTGATAGTTTCACGCTCGACGCTGTTGAACTCGGTTCCTTTATACAGACGGCTTTTACCGACGCCGGCATAAACGGCGACAACTTGATCAGGGTATGACTTTGCCAGTTCGCTGGCTACCCATTCAACAGTGTCATAATACTGGCTGAAGATAATGCAGCCGTGTTCTAACCAGGTTTTGCCATCAGTAGGGAACTCAGTCAAAAACCACTTGACAGTATCGAGCTTTGAATCAACAGCTTCAGGGCGTGAGAGCTGCTCTTCGATTTCCTGCAGGCAGGCTACTTCATCGGGTGACATGCTGCTGAGAACATGCTCGACCTGTTCGATATCGTCATCTTCGGTGTCGTAGTCATCGGCCATGCTGTGTTTAAGCATCTTTTGCGCGGTTTTCAGACCAGAGGCAAAGCTCGAACAGATACGCTGCAGCAGCAGGGTTTTCATAAAGCCGCCTACTGGCGCACGGCTGCTTAACAGATCGCAAAACTCCCCGGCTTTTTCATAAGCAACCTGGAAAGGAGTATTGGTTGAAATGCCAAGTCCCATAAATCTTGCCTGGTAGAGATAACTTTTTGCCAGAATCGGGTGGGTATTAACGCCAACCTTTTCAAGCAGGCCATCGTCTTCGAGCTGTTTGCGCTTGCGCACCACCACATGCCTGAGAACCGGGTTGTATTGCTGAAAAAAGCCAGGTTCAAGGCATTCAGAGAGCCACATCTCTTTAACAAGGTAATCGAGATTGTCAAAATCATGCGAGCAGTCGAACATATCGGGTCTGATACTCAGGTTATCTCTGATATTGGCGACAATCTGATGCTCGTTTGCTGGCGGTAATGGGTTACGCAGCCAGTGCCAGGCATCTTCGCTTGAATTCACAACAGCCTTGCCGGTTATTAAAGGTATTGCAGTTTCATGTTTTCGCCAGGGCGAAAGAGTATCGCCCAGCACAAAGTTCGCACCGCTGCTTAGTATGCTTAGAAGATCCCATAGTTCTCTGACATCGGTCTGAATAGGTGTTGCAGTACCTAATATCAGATGTCGCGTCTTTTTGGCTATTTCGCGCATGAACGCAAGAAGGTTGTTCGGCTGCGAAGCTTTTTCGCCAAGACCGCCGCGCAGTCTGGCCCGATGAGCTTCGTCGAGAATCAGAGTTCCGTAGCGCTTTTCGAGAAGCATGCCGGCTTCATGAATATACTGGCCATTTTCGCGCTGGTGCATGATCAGGCCGGTCGAAATTATGGCAATGCGATACGGGCATTTCTTTATCGATGCCCTGTCACCACGGGGAGACAAAATCTGCCCTTCTTCGCCGATCCAGACCTTTTTCTGTGATGACCACACGGCGGTAGGTATGCCCAGCTTGTCTTTCATTTCGATCTGCCATTGAATGGTCAGGGTCGAGGGTGCCAGTATCAAAACCGGGCCGTCATCAAGCAGAGCGCTTACCAGGCCACTGGTTGCCATCGACAGGGTTTTCCCGACACCTACTTCGTCAGCCAGTAGCAGTCGTGCTTTACCGTAAATCTCGCGATGTTCGAGAAACATGGTTACAAAAGAGCGTTGCCATGGTTGCAACTGTTCGCCACCTCTGTAAATAGGTGTTTCAGCCATTACTGCCGGCGGCACTGCCTGCGGAACAAGCCCGGTAATATTGACCTCGCGTCGGGTAGCAACGCGATGAATTTCGGTCAGTATTGCCTCAGGAAGCGGCACGCCATCTTGCCAAAGTGCCCAGAATTCCTGCTCGACCCAGTCAGCGCTTTCAGAGTTATCATCCTGCCAGACCAGCTCGTAATTACTGGCAAAAGCGCTTTTAGACTCGTTAACCGAACCGATAAAAGAACGCCGACTGCCGTCAGGGTAATGAATCGAGCCGGCCTTGCCGTGCAGAAACAGCCTTTCTTTTGGAACCACCCTGATTTCGACATTTCCGGAATGCAGAAGCTGGTCGAGAATCTGGTAATGATTCTGTCGCGTAAAAGCGTCAGCTGCAACGTCTACTTCATTCCAACGTTGTTTCAGAGCCGTTTCCCGACCACTTGCCACCAGAAAATCGTTAATGTCGAGTTCTGAATTGCAGATGATCTTTACTTCTGGAATTTTGGCAATCTCTTCGCCGACAAGTTCGAAGATAGAGCTTCTGAAATAGCCGGCGATACGATAATATCTGGATGCGCCAGCAAGGGCTTTGGCCAGAAATTCCTTGTCGAGACGGCTGGTTCGTGACGAGAAGCGTTGAACGGTCATTTTTCGGTTCTGCCTATTTCAGTCTCAGATGTGGGCCAATGTAACCAACATATATGGTTTTTCCGTTCTGATCAGCATAAAAATGCAGCCGGTAACCTTTTGCCAGCTTGATATGATGCTCAAACAACTTTTTCTGTCCGGTTGGCAGAAAAAATTCCCGATGTTTTCTTAACTCCGGGTTCTGCTTAACGCTGTCTGACTCACCGCTGACATGGTGGCTAAGACCATTTTCCCTGAGATATTCCAGTCGAAAATCCTGGTAAAATCCGTTTTGCCATTTTACACAAAAAAAATTAAGACTATTCAAGGCCTCCGCTACCTGATTGAGAAGCGTTATACCAGCTGACCATCTCAACAGTTGCTCTTCTGATTTGCCACAAAAAAACAGGGCGGGGTATGAGGTCTGCCGGTTCTCGAAAAGATCAACACCGCTTTCAACAGATACACGAATCTGCCTGGCAAGATGTTCTAATTCAACAATGAACTGTTCATGCGAAAAAAAGTTTAAAAGGTCTTTGCTGTAGACCGTTAACTGTGCATCTTCTTCGAGAGTTCTGACTTCTACAGTAACCGGCGTGCTGTTCCAGGGTTCACGGGTAGGAAAACTGACCAGCGGAACATCGTGCCAGGCTGCAGCTTTTAATGCCGACAGATTTGTATCACCGTTTAACGCCACTTCAAAAAGTTCAATCGCCTCTGCAATATTGCTTTCATCAAAAAACGGCTGATGTGTAGCAATACTGCGAAAGGCTGCGATCATATCCTTATTGTAGCCGTTCTTGTTCTGTTGATACCAGTCCTGCCAGAAATACCCCCTGGCCAGTTCAATTCTGAACCAGCTTTTATCTATATCTGCATCGACGAGAACCGGCGAAATGCCACTGTTTCTTGCATCCAGACACATTTTTAGAAAGTCGGCCAGCGAATTCTCAGCATCAGATATTGAATCAAACGGCAGAGAATGGTGGTTAAACACCAGCGCCGAAGTCATAGCAGCTTCTCCAGCTGTTTATCAGTTTCGTCAAAAAAACCTGTCGGCCAGATATCAATGCGGCCGGTCTGATCAATAACCGGAGAAACAACTCTCGCTTCATGAGCCCGGCCAGGCCCTCTTTCAAGAAAAAACAAACTTACCCGGTCATTTTTGATTACACCTTCTTTAACAGAGACTCTGATACCATTCAAAAAATGATCTGAATGTGACTCGATAAAAAGTTGCACTCCACCAGCCGCCGCAAGCGAGCACAGGTGGCCGAGAACGGCCTGTCCGGCAGGGTGCAGGTGAGCTTCCGGGTTTTCTATTATCAGCATGTCGCCAGGTGCTGCCCTTAAAACGGCGACCAGAACAGGCAATACAAAGGTCAGACCAAAGCCGACGTTTTGCGGTTTGAATTCGGCAGTTACTTCATTCTCATGTTCAAAGGCGTAGCCCAGCGAAACACTGTTCATGTCTTGGTGTAGTCTAGTGCGAACTCTGATCCCTGGCGAAATTTCTGCCATCCATTTTTCTAGATTATCCTGAAGGGAAAGAGAAGACGCCTTCATGTGCTGAAGAATTTTGATTTTTATAGGTTCGAGACCATATTCAACAATATAGTGCGCAGTGAATTCACCATGGTTACCCAGTGAATTCAGGTCTTTTATAAAAAAATCAGAAGCTTCATAAGCAGCTCTGGGGCTGATTCTATCGGCCGCAAGATATTGAAAATTCTTGTTGAAAAGGTTTGGCAGCTTTTCCGGTAAGGTTGCTCGGGCTTGCAACGGCTGCAAGTCTGATTTTCCCGCATAGTTGAAGGCAAAATTTACAGGTTCGGCCTCTTCCCACTTCACTGTGAATACAATCGTTTCATTGTCGGTATTCTCGGTCAAAACATCTTTGCCAGTTCCCAGGGTAAGATAATCGCCCTTGAGCAGCAGACCTTTGTCGAGAAGGGTGTTTTTTTCGTAAGATTGTCTAAGCAGCAGCAGTGACTGAATAAGGGAAGACTTACCCATACCGTTCAGGCCGCTGAAAATATTCAGGGCCGCCAAGGGAAAGCTTGCATCATTCAAAGATTTGAATCTTTGTACGCGAATAAATTCAATCATCAGTTTTCCTCGCTTTTTAGCTTAGACCGGAAGGCAAAACCACGTCTTTGAGCAGTTGATCGATTTTGTCTCTTCTGATCCTATAATGATCTTTTTTTTGGGTCGAATAGGTTATCGATTTCAAGAAATCATTGTCACTGAGCATAAGCTCATTATAACGTTCAAGCAGGCTTTCTTTGCTGGCCAGAACTATTGCCATGTCGCTTTCAGAAAGCCTTGATAACGCGTTTGTCCATACTTCGAACAGAGTAGCATTCTTTCTGCGCCGTTTTAAATTATCACCATTCGAGGCTTTTTCGAAGGCATTCCTGCCAAACAATTCCCAGCAGCGTCTGATGGCAATTTTAAAAGAGTGTTCGTATTCTATGAGCTTCTCTGATGAGCCATTTTCAAGCTGTGCGATCATTTCGTCGAGGAAAGTTGATATATTTTTTTTGCTTTGCTCGTAATCCATAAACCGAAAGGCCATGTAGCGTAGAACCATTTCCTGGTCAACCATTCGCCGGCTCTGATCCCCCATAGTTTGTACAAAAACTTCATCGTTAGCCAGCTCTTCAAGATATTTCCTGATTCTTTCTGATGCCATAGCGTTGCGAATTTCCTGATCGTTCAGGGTAAGGCCGCCGGTATTGATTCGCCTGAATATTGAATATTTAACCGGTTCAGGGGTTCCGGGTTGAATCAGGAAAAGTGTTACTGGGCATTCATCAATACGTCGTCTATAGGTGCGCGGAAGATCATCGTATCCCTTGCCGTTAAAATCTTGAAGATATTCCAAACCGCTGAGCTTCAGTTTTTTATCGATGACAAACTTTTTTATTGAAGACAGCCGCTGTAGCCCATCGACAATAAGCCATTTTTCATCGTAACTGGCGTCAAAATAAAAAGCTGGCAACGGAAACCGGATTAGTATTGATTCAATAAGACGCGACATTTTCTGGTTGTCCCAGAGATCAGCATGTCTCTGGAAATCTGTGTTCATGTCAATTTCATTGTGGTTCAGGCGTTCAATAAGATTATGAAGAGAATCCGGCCGCGAAATAATGTTTATTTCCGATGGATTAAAGGGCTCTTGCATTGCCGGTTCTGAAGTTTCGTCATCTTCAGCAAATGACAGGAGGCTGTTATTTTCAAAAAGGATTTCTTCCTTTTCGTCGGAGCCGCAAATTGATTCAAGCTTTGCTTCTGATTTCATAATTATTCTGGTTGTTATGCTTTTGATCTAACATTACTTTACAACTAGAGGCGCTGGTTGGCAATTGCGTCGGCGAGAATTCGGGCGGCGGAAGCTTCGATGTCTGGTTTGAAGCTTTTGCCGGGCTTCAGGGCGGCGCGTTTTTCGGCGAGATAGCCGGCCATTTTTACCAGTAATGGTTTGTTCGTGAGGTAGTTGGGGCAGTTATCCATGAGGTGCAGCAAAACATCGCCAGTGTCGACTTCTTTGGCAACTTCGAACATGGCGTAAAGCAGTGCCCGTAGTGGTGTGCCAGCAAGTTCTGAATCGCCAGACATCAGAGAGCTTTTGAACTCGGTAGAGAGTTTGAGGCGGGCTGAGTTGGCTTTTGAGCTGTCGCTCATCACCTGGTCATAATGGCGAACTTTGAAAGCTTTGGCAAAATTTATGTAATTATCGAGAGTTTTATTGCCCTGGTGTTCCATCTCGGCCATTTTGAGGTAGAAGCGTTCGACCGCTGTCATTCTTTGCCATTCGGCGCTTTCGAAGCCAATCGGCACGAGAAATTTAACGGCGGTCTGAACGGCAAATTCAATCAGTTCATCGACGAAAGTTTTGCTGCCGGCGACACGTGGCGCTTCGGCTTCGACCATCATATCTTTGCCGTCGATTTTGGCATAGGCGGTCAATACACGCAGCGCCGCCGCGTAACCTGCCATGTGCAGGTCGGCGTCGTTATATATGCCCTCAGAACCCTGATTGCGAACCGACCTGTCTAACCCGGTCAGCATTTCGACCTGTTTTTTAACTTCTTCTTCGATCTCCCAGCCGAGGTCGTCGCGGAAAGTATCGAGTTGCTGATGCCGCTTGCGCAGAATCAGTATGTTGGTGCCGGTCACGTTAGCGCCCTGCCGCAGAGCTGAATCGGTTTCGGTGACAATATACCAGGCGGCGGTTACCTGCAGACCACTTGCCCAGATAATATTCGCCATGTCTGCCCAGATCGAACCACTCTGATGAGTAAACATCAATACCTGAATGCCGTTATCAGGCATCTTTTCTGCCATGCGGCGATAGGCGGCAATCATGCCCCGGCGAAAGCCTTCATCTTCGCCCTTTATCGCCAGCGAGCGGCGGCTGTCCCATGTCCAGTGAGCGAACTCTTCTGGTGGGTTCTTGCGCAGCCAGGCAATAAAAAACTCGGTGATCTCTTCGTATTTAACTGCATCGCCGTATGGTGGATCTGTTACGAACACATCACATTGCTCGTTTAGCAAAGCAGCTGGGGCTGACTCAACCTTCGTATGTGAAGCGAATGGAAAATGCTTGCATCCCTTTAGCTTCACCTGATTTGCAAGGTAGTCGGATGACCTGGTGCCATATGAAAACAAGGTGTTTAGGGCCTGATTGTAAAAAACATGGCCAACAGCATCAACACCCGGCGATGGATCCCAGACGCAGAGCTTATTGCTTCTGTTCAAAGCTTGGCATAAGCCAACTTTAAGAGCGCATGAGTTTGAATATTTATTCAAAAGCCCATTGAGTAAAAGCTGTCTTGGGTTGAACAAATGGTGCCAGTGTGTCCAGCCTCTTTCTCGAATGGGTTGGTCGGTATTGTAGCCTTTTTCAATCACCATATCCGGCACATAGCCCTTTTCCTGCCATTCGGCAAGGTGAGCGGCAACATAATCGATGACCTTACGTTCTCTGGCAAGATCATCAGCCGTTACGGAGCGGAATTCATAGTAAAACTGAGAACTTTCCTCGCTTTTTTTCTGCATCCATTGCACGCAATAAAGCCGTTCTTGAAAAATGTCGGCCGGGCGCGGAATGAAATCTGACTTTTCCCAAAAACGCAGTTTATTTTTGTTTTCATTCCCGTCTTTATAATCTCCCCGAATTGAGTTGATGCTTATTCTGAAAGTATTTACACCGTCAGGAGAGTGAACCATGTAACCGTCTTGAACAGTTCCAATTGTTGCCTGCTGCACCTCTTCTTTTGAGCAGCCAGTTTTTATTTCAATTTTGTAACTTTTAGTTGTTGCATCGGGCACCAGCTCGGCAATGACTCTTTTCCCTTTGCTTACAGCCAGTGAAGGCAGCAACGGCACTTTCCAGCCACTCTCGGGACATACAACTTCAACGCAATACAAAAATGCCTTTGCGCGCCAGCCGTTTCCATCAGTTTCCAGACCAAGCTTATCAATCTTCGCCTGAACTTTTTCAATCAGATCATCCTGTTCTCGTTCAAGGTTTCGTTGGTTCTGTTCACTCCCTCCAACTATGTTAAAGGCGCCCCAAGTAAGCAGACATGCAATAGGGTTCAAATCGGAGGCATACACATCGCAGCCAAGCCTTGCAGCTTCAAATGGAATTTGGCCACTGCCACAAAAAACGTCAGCGATTTTTGGTCGTCTGCCAAATCTCGCGATGCCTATTTCCTCTATCAATTCGCTAAAAGATTGAGCTGATGTTCCCAGATGGTCATTAACCTTTTTCCAGGCATGCGAAAAAAGTTCAGATTCTGCTAATTCCTCTGGTCGTTTAGCTTTTTTGACTTGATCACCATAAGAGCATGATAACCACTGAGATATTTCGCTTTGTTCATTCAATGGTAATGTTGCCAGAAGCCTTTTGGTAATTGAGAGGCGATCCATGCCCATTAAAATTTCGAATATCTCAAGGTCTTTAAGAGCATTATCTGTGAATGGCAGCAGCGCACCAAGAATACAAGCCTTGTTCAAAATAAGAGGTTTGCGGCCCTTCCAATAGCTTCCCAAGGCTGTTAATGTCTTGCCTTGGTTGGACATCTGCTCCTTAAAACTTTCTGCAGATATTTTCTGCACCGGTAGCAGGCATTCAATCAATGCGGGTTTGTCTTTCCAGGCGAATGGTTGCAGCGACATCAGATTTCACCTTTCTCAACGAAGTTGAAGAGATCGACGACGGGCTCATCGCTCTTCTTCTTTTTGCGTTTTGGCATGGTCTTGGGAGCCAGCCTGATACTGGCTCCGTCAGAAAGCGAACAATAAAGAGCTTTGCGCCAGCCGCGCGCGGTTTGCTCTGCGTTACCAGCTTCTGCTGCGGTTTTTGCATAGAGCCACCAGCGTTCTTCAGGTCTGAGGGCAAGCCATTTTTGCGTGATGATGCTGCATTCTTCTGGCGACGCATGCTCTGCTGCCCAGGCCAGAACACATAATTCCCGACCTAAAAATCTGTCGAGCTTAACCGTGCCGGTGTTCCATGAACCAGAACTGAGCTTTTTCGCTTTTAACCGGGTATTAAAGTCGCGGCGGGCATCTTCGCGAATCTTTGTCCAGAGTTCGCGGGCGAGAATCACCCGGCATTCTTTGGTTTCGCGCCGGTCTTCGTCGCCGTCAAAACCATAATCTTCGTAGATCAGCACGGCCTCTTTCGGGTTTGCCGGTATCTCTACATAAAAATGGTGCATGCCGAATTTTGCCGGAGCGCCAAAGTCGATGGTATCGCTCATTCCTGCACCACCTCGCCCGGCTTGATCTCAATGCCGAGGCTCTTTGAAAACTGTTCGAGGTCAAAGCCGGTCTGCATGTAGGCCGTTTTGAACGAAAAGATAACCGGGGCGTTCTCGCCGACAAGGGTCTGCAGGTGAGAAAGCTCTTTTTCGATGAATTCTGCGGTTATTCGCATTTCACCCATGGTGAGATGAACGCCTTTTGAGCCAGAACCAATCTGTAGAGTTACGTGTTCGAAGGTAATGCCCTTTTCTGACGCAAACTTGAGGGCTTCATAAGTGCGGGCAGAATTATCGAGTTTCTTGGCAACGACACTGTAGATCTTGGCCGGTTTGTCTTTGGCAATGAACACCTCTTTTGAGCCTGCTGCTGGAAACTTGAATGTTTGCCTGGCTTCGAGGCCGTCACATTCGGCAAAAACATAAACTGAGGTGGCCTGTTTGCCGATTTCGATTGGAGCGGTATATTCGGGGCCATTGCGGGCTTCTGAACCATCGAGCGTGTAACGCATTTTTCCCTTTGGTGCCAGCAAGAGCTTAACAGTTCTGCTGACTTCGTCGAACTCGTTTCTTATAACCAGCTGGTTCTCCCAGGTTTTCGGCGTGCCGGTCTGGTTTTTGCCGGTTGGGTCAACCGCCAGGAATTGAACACGCAAAGCCCTGGTAACCAGAATATTGTCGGTCAGAACCGGGCTGGTTTCGGTCACGGCACCGTCTTCCTGGTAATGAATACGTGGATTGGGGCCGCCATTTGCCACGTCGATCTTGAGACGAACTTCGCCCTTGTCGTCAGGAGTGCTGTCGGCACCGATAACGACTTCGGTTGCTTTGGGTTTGGGCTTTTTCGTGACAATGCCGTTGCCGAGTTCTTCCCAGAGGCCGCGTTTGCAGGCTTCCTGAATTAGAATTTCGAGGCCTTTCGGCGGCAGCCATGGCATCTGCGTTTTGTGCTTCATGCCATCGAGCAGATCGGTTTTGCGCATTTCATCCTGTGAGCCGAACAGAATCGCTTCGGCGCGGGCCTTGAGGGCATCAAAATTCTCGGGTATCTGAACATAAAGCTTCAGCGGGTCGGCAGTAAGAGTTTTGATAACCTGTTTTTCTCCATTATAGGCTTCATTTGAAGGATAAGTGGCATCGAGAGCCTTAGGCTTAAGAACGTCTTCACCTTTGTTGTTGCCGGGAAACATTATTTTGTCGAAAACTGACAGAACTGTAGTTTGAAAGTCCTGCTCGTATTGCGCCTTTTTGTCATCGAGTTCTTTACGCTGCGGATGCGAGGCCACAATTTCGTTATCGGCTTTGGCGACTGCGTAAACATGGCGGGCGGCTTTGTCGAGGCTGGCAATAGATGATTTATCGCCGGTCAGAACCAGAAGGTTATTCTTGTTGATCAGTGAGGCAAAAAACTTCTTAACAACTTCGGGCGGGGTTTTGCCATCAGGGCTGATGATGAGCAGAGCTCGGCAGGTTTTTAACACGGCTTCGGCTTCATCGATTTCGGGCAGCGGCAGAACCTTTTCGTAAGCTTCTTTGGTCGTAGGCTTATACATTTCGGTCAGCCGGTGACGGATCAGGTCATCAACCTTATTTTGAGGTGCTTTTTCAGCATAGCCTTCGAGCTTTTTGGTGAGGTTTTCCTGATGATCGAAGTAATGCCGGCCTTCTGCGGTCTGATGCAGATACCAGGCAGCTTTCTGCAATTCGGCAAAGGCGCTGCGGTAATCACTGGCCTTATGATTTGGCGAAATCAGGTATTGCAGCATTTCACTTTCGGTAAGACCCTTGATCGAGTTTACGGCAGTTGAAAGACTGGCGGTTAACAACAGTGTTCCGGCCTGTTTGGCGTAATTGTTGCCCCGGTTTAAATCTATTACCTGGGCATGAGCGCCATCGGTTGAGTTCCAGAGGTCGCGGGCGATGACGTCGCGCATCTCAGAAATTTCGGCTATCTTGTCACGCACCTCTGGAATAGCGAGGTCGAAATGCTGGGCGCCGATGAGATAGATATCTTCATTGCTTTGCCAGACAGATTTGAGAAGTCGCGATACCAGTTCCATGAGACCACGGGTCTGCTTGAATTTTTCGTTCTCCTTAAAAAGCGCGACAATGCTTTTAAAGCTCGGGTGAAACGGGTAGGTCGCCTCAATTTCATTGGCAATGGCTTCGGCGCTTCGTTCAACTGTTTTGGCTTTGGCAGCTTCTGCCAGCCTGGCTGTGAAAGCTTCGGCAACTTCGGTGATATCGTTTTTATCGGGTAACTTTTGAAACAGGCGTTTGCGCAAAATCTGGTAGATTTCGTTCGATTCGAGATTTACCGGTGTGATGTTTATTTCGGCGCGGCCGAGTTCCTGGGTGGCGTCGTCGAGAGCTCGTTGAATGAGTTTGCCGCCGGTGTCATACGCGGCTTCGAGGTCTGATACGACGATACAGACGTTTTTCTTTTTCTGGGCAGCGGTCAGCATATTGGCAAAGGCGCGGGTAACTACGTCTGCGACAGTGCCGTGGCCGAGAACCTGGGTGCTGTAGTAATGAAAGTATGGTGGTATTTCGTCGAGAAGAATCAGAATTGGCTCATCAGTAGAAAAAAGCTTTACCCATGCCTGTTCGTCTGGTGCTTTGGCGCCTGATTCCCAGAATTCTTTGAACAGAGCTTCTTTGCCGAGCTGGCGGGCAATTTCCCCCCAAAAATAAGTGTGGGGGTTATTGCGTCCGTTAAAAGCGGCAATTTTAGCCGTGGCAAAGCCGTTCTGGTGAGGGATCTCGCCGATCAGTGCAGAACGCAGAGTTGCATCTTTTGCCAGCAGACCAAAGCCGACCATCAGGTGAGTTTTACCACCGCCCATCGCCTGTTTGAGATGAAAAATCGAATCGTTCGACTTACCGGCCAGGCGGGCCATGCCTCTGGTAAGCATGGTTTTCATGCCTTCGGTAATGAAGGTTTTGTTGAAATACTCTTTGCCGTCAGTATTGCTGATTATCTCGTCGAGTTTTTCGATCTGGTCGCCGACGTTAATTTCGAGTGCGTTGGGTTGTAATGTGCATACGCTGCGAATAGTCTTCATTTCTCACTCCTGATCATTAGCCTGTTCTTTGATAAAATACCTGTTCTGGCAATAGCCACAATTTACCCCGAAGGTTGCAATGCCTTATCTGATTTGGCTGAAATTATGCCTTAAAATGAAAGAAACGGCAATAAAAACTTGCCGCAGAAACTCGATCAGGCGATAAAAAATTATGGTAAATTGAATAAAACGAAGGAGGGACGGAATGAGGTATCTGCAATAGAGGCTACAGCCATGGTTCAATAACTATCGAAAGAATTTTCGGCCTGACTTTTAGAACATTTTCATGAACCACAGGGGGGAGCTGTTTGGTAAAGTTTTTTAGTTGTTGAACTTAAGATAAAATTAGGGAAGAGAATTTAGAAGACGGGGGAGTATTCGCGTGAGTAGCAGCTCAAATATTAGAATTTCTTACGCTTATGATCCGGACGCAGATTCGTTGATTTCAATTGCCAGGGCACTTAAGGGTAAAGCTTACCAATGTCCGGAATGTCGAGCTGTTTTAAAGAAAAGGGCCGGCGAATATCGGCGAGAGCATTTTTACCATCCAAAAGATTCGAAGTGCTCTATTTCCGAGGAGACCAGCCTTCATTACGGCGCAAAACTTTTCCTGAAAGAATGCCTGGTTGAAAGCAAGCCGGTAGAAATTTCATTTCCGACCTGCATTTTACCAGGTAATGAATTTAAATCTCTGCTGGCAAAAGAGGAAATAGAAAAAATTCAAATTCCTGTCCGTCGGTTTTTGCCTGACCCGTTAATCATTCACAAAAATGAAGGTGAAATTGATGGCAGCAGCTTTAAAGCTGATGTTATCAGTAAAAATCCCCAACGGGAAATCGTAATGATCTGGGAAATTCTTGTTAGTCATGAAATTGCCCCAGATAAAAGACGTTGGCTTGACGAAAACGGTTTGCCATACCTTGAATTAAAGCCGGCTGAAAAGGGCTTCGATGAGTTTTCATTTGAAGTTGCTTCGTTTGGGAATCTTTCATGCCTGAAGCCTGAAGATTTTAAACTGGCAAGTCTGATTGATATTTATCAGAGTGAGTTGCATGGCCCTTTTGCTGAAAGGTTTCTAAGATATTTTCTGGATAATATTGAAGAACTTGTTTTCAATCAGCTAATTTCTAATATGAGCAACAGCATTATTCCATCTGATTATCGACTTTCATGCCATGTCGAAGATGTGAATAAATTTTTTAAGGCACACGAAACTTTTGAAATTTGGCAGACCTATTTTAAAGGCTCGAAGCCGGAAGAATTTTCTTACGTTCCACTGAAAGAGATCAAAATTGAAGAGGGTAAATACGGTCCGGCGCCAAAATTCAATGGCAGGTATTACGCAAATTCCAAGCTGAATCTTTGTGGGGAAACGTTTATCAAGTTTTCAGAAAGATTTGCAGGCATGATGAGCATGGTTGATGCGAACGGAAGGCTTAGGAGCATCAGGACTTCGGTCTTTTTCAAAGACTTTACTAAGGCCATGATTGAAATTGGTAACGTAGATTTTGATTGTCTTCAGATAGCCAATCTGCAATTTCTGGTGTTCGAAAATTCTAATCCGAAAGATCCGCATTACAGGATTCAGATGCCGGACGAAAATATGGACGCTGGATTTACTAAGCAGCCAAGATTGGATTTCCCCGCAGAGCTATTTGTTGATTTTCTGAAGGATTTGATGACTATCGCCAAAATCGATTTGATCGTTGGTATGCCTTCAAAGGCAAGCTATGAATACGTTTACGGCCTGAGGATATCTGGAATTTACTCAATTAAAGCCTTTAATCTCGGCATGCGTAAAGCGGTCTTTGATTCGTTAAAACAGATTTTTTTCTGCTCGCCGCCTCGAACGACGGGCGATTAACCAAAGAATCATTCTCCGTCTACGTGCAAAAAAACTTGGGCTGTCAGCAAAAATTGGGGCAAAATAATGAAAAACGAGATTCATGAATTGTCTGGCAATGTTTTTCTCGATCTTGGTTATGCTGATGATGATGCTGAAATTCTAAGGCTTCGGGCTGATATGATGGCAGAGGTAAGAAAGTGGGTCAGCGACCAGGGGCTTACGCCGGCTGAAGCTGCCAAAATCCTGCAGGTGAGCCAGTCGAGAATTTTTGATCTTGTGTGCGGCAACTGGGAAAAATTCAGCCTGGAGGCGCTTGTTGTTCTGGTCATCAGGTGTGGATTCAAGCTGAGTCTGAGCAAAGCCGCATGAGCTTTTTCCGCGGCGCGATACGTAGCGCAGGGGAGCATTAACTTGATGAAATAGCTCTTTCCGGCGGTGACGTATCGCGCTGGCAAAAAAATGCAGTGTTCATAAAAAATGAACAAGGCGAAAAAATGAACAGAAGTAAGGGTGTTTGAAACTTTCGAAAAGCCAAATGTGAAAAAATGTATGCTATAGGTATACAAATGTTCGCGAATATTATACAATGTTCTTATGAACATTTTAGCAGAACTATTTAAATCTAAGACCAGGGCTGAGTTATTCAGGATTTTTTTCGGCTTGAACTCAGGTGAATACCATCTTCGGGAGATCGGCCGCCGGAGTGGCTTAGCTATCGGTTCGGTTCAAAAAGAAGTTGAAAATCTTGTTGAGCTTGCCTTCATTATCAGAAGAGTCGATGGCAACAGAACTTATTATCGTGCTAACCAGAATCACCCCCTTTTCAGTCTTTTCCGCGAACTTGTTGTGAAGACTGTGGGGGCAGGGGATCTGTTAAAAGAGGCTTTTGCAAACGAGAAGGTCGATTTCCTTTTTATTTTTGGTTCGATCGCGGCAGGTGAAGAAAAGCCGGAAAGCGATGTTGACCTGTTCGTGATTGGTGACATTGGCCTGAGAGCCGTCAGTAAATTATTGCAGGAGCCTTGTGGTAAAATAGGCCGGGAAATTAATCCGCATGTCATGAGCCGGGTAGAATTCGTGAAACGCATGCGCGAAAAAGACCATTTTGTGACCAGAGTTCTTGAATCTCCGATTCTGATGATTATAGGGAACGAAAATGAGCTTAGAAAGCTGGGCTAAAGTTAGCCCGGGTCTTGAACCATGACCCTCGCCGATTTTTGGGTATAGATATGGGTATAGAAATTTGGTGGTCGATGAAAAAATCCTTTTCTGGAAAAGGGTTTGCTGAATAATTCCAATCCCTGCTCGGGAGCTCAAAGGCGACCTTAACGGTCGCCTTTTGTGTTTTCCGGCAGATTGCTGTAAAAAATGTATACCATTGGCATGCAATTGTTCACTAATGTTATACGATATTCTTATGAATAATTTGGCAGAACTATTTAAATCTAAGACCAGGCTGAGTTTGGCGATTGAAGCTGCATAATGACAGCTTGTTGAAATGGCCCGGTTAAACGGTTGCAGTTGGGATTTCTTGTATGGCCTTGGTAATCAATCTCATTATGCTTATTTTAAAAATATCGCGTATCGCGATTTGAGATCGCTGAAACCATTCCTGATGTCTGATCAATATTTTGCCCGGCAGGCAGAAAATTTTGACCTGATTTTATAATCGCCCCGATTCTGATAGAATATTTTTGCACCGCATTGGGCTTTTGCCGGGAAGCAACAAACAATTCGGTTGCCTATTTTGTATACATAGCCAGTTAATATGAATTCTCTTATTAGTAAGTTGCTGCAGGAACCTGAAAGCAAGAGGCTGGAGTTTAAGCGGGATTTATCTTCTCCTTCACCGCTGTTGAAGACTCTGGTTGCTTTTGCCAATTCTGCCGGCGGCAGGCTGGTTCTTGGGGTCGCCGATGATCGTAAGGTCATTGGTTTTGCATCGCCTCTAGATGAAGAAGAACGTCTTTGCAATCTCATAGCCGACAGCATTTCGCCCCGCCTCGTTCCTAATGTTGAGCTGGTGACTTTCGAGGGGAAGACGCTTTTGCTGGTGGAAGTATTTTTGAGCGGCACAAGGCCACATTTTATTAAAGCAGAGGGTATGCAAAACGGCGTGTATGTTCGCCTTGGTTCAAGTAACCGCAAGGCCGATTTTCAGCTCATTTCCGAACTGCAGCGCGGCGTGGCGGGTATTTCTTTTGATACTCTGCCAATGCCTCAATTAACCATTGCCGATATTGATATTGATGCCGTCAAATCTGACTTCAGTGCCAGGAAAATTGATGAACAAAGCTTGCTGAGTCTGAAAATTCTTGTTCAGGAACAGGGCCGCCTTGTTCCCAGCCATGGCGGAATTCTTCTTTACGGCAAAGACCGGCAGTTTCATTTTCCGGGTGGCTGGATACAATGTGGCCGTTTCATCGGCAAAGATAAGGGTGATATTTTTGATCACACCGAAATACATGAGCCGCTGCCGAAAGCCGTCGAGAGCATAATGCTGTTTTTAAAGAAGCATGCGATGCGTGGCGCGGATTTTTCTGAAATTCGCCGCAAAGATATCTGGAGCATTCCGATCAATATTTTGCGCGAAGTCATTATTAATGCCCTTGTTCATGCGGATTATTCCAACAGTGGCACGCCGATCCGGGTGGCGTTTTTTGATGACCGGATTGAAGTAGAAAGCCCGGGACTGCTTCTACCCGGCCTGACCGTCGAAGATCTGAAAGCAGGTGTTTCGCAGATACGTAACCCTGTTATTGCCAGGATCTTTCGCGAGCTTGAACTGATTGAGCAATGGGGCAGCGGCATACCGGGAATATTCAATGAAATTCGGGCCAAAAACTGGCCTGAACCGGTAATTGAAGAAATAGCCAATCGTGTGCGCTTTACCGTTAAACTGCCCGAAATTTTACCACTGACCCGCGAACAGTCCCGTAAATCTGCTCAAAATGATGCCGGGGAAGTAACCGGGGAAGTAACCGGGGAAGTAACCGGGGAAGTAGTTAAGCTTATAAAGGTTTTTTCCGGGGAAATGAAAAGGAAAGAGCTGCAGCAAAAGCTCGGTTTAAAACACGAAGACCATTTTCGAGATGCTTATCTAATACCAGCATTAAATTCTGGTTTGGTGGAAATGACTCAACCTGAATCACCTCGGAGCCCAACTCAGAAATACCGCCTCACAGAACTCGGCAGGCAATTTTTACAGAATAAAAAGACCGATGAAGGAGTTTAATATTCTCTGAAAATGGCTGCGAGGATTCGAATTTGTTCAAAAAATGTCGTGTTCATAGAAAATGAACACGGCGAAAAAATGAACGGGGGGGTAAGGATGCCTTGAATCCCATAAAAGCCAAATGCGAAAAAATGAAAGATTGATCAGGTAACGGTGAGAAGAAACCTGGAAATGGTAAAAAACGTTGCTGAAGTGCTGTGAAATTCGCGAGACAGCGCGGCTTGAATTCTGAAAAGTTTAATGCAAAAGCATTTTTTACCCGCTATGTGCTAAACTCTACAGCCATTAGTTTGTGGAAGTGAAGATCTACAAGTAATAATGTTAAACGATCTGCTTAACTGTAAATTTGATTTTTTCCGCTTTCTGAACTCGAGCGAGCGTCAGAAAATTTATCTCGCCATCCTGTTTTTCCTGTATGAAGAACGCCTGGCGCACCAGATAGAGATTTTTCACGACGATCTTTACCTGAAGGTGGCTGCCGAAATTGAGAGCCTGATCGGGCAGAATTATCACGAAGAATTTTTCCGCCAGGATATCGAACAACTGGTCGAATGGGGAAATATAGTTCGTAAGCTCGAGGGCCGCCGTGTTAGAAGCCTCTCCGACAATAGCCTGCGCCGCAATATTCTTAAAATTTCCGAAGAGACTTTCCAGCTTGTCAGATATCTTCTTCAACAGTCCAGACCCGGCAACCGCATTGCCGCCAATCGCGGATTTTTCCTGCTTCAGGATCTCAACTCGATGCTCGATGAACTTGAAGGGCACCTCGAAAGCTTTTTCGACAGAAAGCATGACAACAGCCTTTTGCAGCGCTCAAATCATCTTATTGTCGAAATGGACAGTAAAATCGACGATGCGGTTGCAGAACTTACCAGACTGGCCGATCACCTGCATTCGTTTCTTGAAGTCGGCAGTGCATTTCAGTCAGAAACATACGAACAGATTATAGCTCAGCTGCAGAGCTACAACCAGGAATGGCTGGCCAAACTCAACTCTTTTGCAGGTCGCTTTTTTTCGCGTCTGCTGGCCCTGGAAAAGCATCTCTGTTTCGATGAATTCATCTCGGCTGTGAGTCTGTGTGCAAAAAGAGATGGGCTAATCGATCACGATCTCGCCACGAAAATCGGCCTGATCGTCGCATTCTTTAACCCGGCCAGCGGCCGTCTTGACTTTTATTGCCGCCGTGTCAACGATGAACTGCATTTTGCCATCAGACGTATCAGCAACTACATCAGACTGCGTGATGACAGAACCATCCGAATACAGCAACTTCGCCAGCGCCTGGGTGAAATGAATACGGCCCCGGCCGAAACCTGCTCAGACTGGTTGAACAATCTTTTTTCGCCGACAATTGTGCCCCTGCTTGCAGCCGAGGGTACCCCCGATGCAAAAAGCCAGGCGCCTCAGCCGCGGCGCAGCGCCGGCAAAACGGCTAACGTCAGATCAGCGCAGGCCCTGTCGCCCAAGAAACTCAGCATCGAAGCCAGTCGCGACCTTGAAAAACATAAAATCGAAATGCTGAATGACTTTTTCTTCTCCCGGGTACTGAACGGAAAAGACGAAAACCAGGTCGGCAACGCATCATTCACTGATATTGACGACCTGAAAAATTATCTGCAGGGTTTGAAACTGGCTAAAATAAAGAGTCGAAAGGCTTCAGCAAACCTGCGGGTCGATTTTTTGAACCCTCAAACCCGCGAAAATACAGCGCATTTCAATTTGCCAGATTGCGAATTTAACTGCCCCGATCACCTGATAAGGAAAAAAGAGTAATGGAATTTGACAGCAGCGAAAACGAGCAAATTGAGAAGATCGGCCGTGAAACCTTCATGCCGATACTCAATATTCTGACCGAGAACCCGTTTTTTTACGCTTCTGATGACCAGGTGCGCTTTAACAGCCTGCGCCGTCATAAAAGCGCCTTCGAGAAATTCTTCAGCCGGTTTTTCGGCTGGCGCCTGTATGTCGATTCCAAAATGGCACGTCTGATACGTGATCGCAGCTTCAACCCGGCGTTAAAAACAGTGCACAGGAAAGCTTTCAACCTGACCAGCCGTGTTGAGTGCATTCTCTTTATGATTCTGCTCGAATTTTACGAGCACGAGTGCGAAGAACAGAGCGCAAACTATGATGATGCGGATAACATAAGGTTTTACTTCGGCAGCTATTTTGATTTTGTCAGAAAGGTTTTTGCCGAACGAAAACTTGAACACCGTCTTAACGAGCGCGAACTGGATGTCGAGGCCAGAGGTCTGCTGCGCAAACTCGAATATTACAGGCTTGTAAGTGTTGTTGAACGCGACGGACAGTTGCCCGGCAAGACATCAGAGCTTGAGATCGAAGTTTTGCCAGGCTTGAACTGTTACGAGAGCAAAAATCTTGCGGCGCAGGTTATAGAGAAGGTTTATGGAACGGACGAACCTGAATTTGAAGATAATCTGCCCGAAGATAACGGGCAGTCCGGCGCTGATAAAGAACTGGAGAAAAGCGAATGAGCCGAAGCTTTGTTTTGAAAAAAATCAGGCTGCTGAATTTTCATAACTTCATCGACGAAACAATCAACCTGAATGGCCACCTGTTTCTCCTTGGCGGCAACGGCTCCGGCAAAACCACAATTCTGGATTCGGTGCATTTCGCCCTGACCGCAGGCGGGCAGCGCATGGAACTCAATTCGGCCGCCCGCATGGGAGAGCATACCAGAAATCTGGGTCGAACCCTTCAGGGTATTTTTTTGCGCTATGATCTTGAGAAGGGGCAGCGAAACAAAGACAAAACCATCGGTTATGTCTGCCTGGAATTCGCAAAGCCGGGAAGCGAAGAGAGGTTCTGCATTGGCTGCGGTGCTTTCGCCACCTCGATGCAGGCTGCCCCCCAGATTTGGGGCTTTGAAGCGGCCGTGCCCCTTGATAAGCTGGTTTTAACCGAAACCGTTGCCGGTGAAAAACTGCCTGTCAATCAGGAAGGGCTGAAAAACTCAGGATACAAAGTCTACAGCCGTGAGCGTTATATCGAGATTATTGCCGCGAAATTTTTTGACAGCGCCGAATCATACCGCGAAACTATGAAGCTGATCGCTGCCGGAAAATCCTATCGCGAGCTGGTCAGCCGCATCAAAGATCAAAGCCAGCTGTTTCGTGAATTATTGCCTCCGCCTGATGCTTCCGGATACCAGAAAATTCAGAAATCCCTGCAGGAAATCGAAAGAATACAGGAAAATCTGAAAGATCAGAAAACCCGCCTCGATTCTCTCGGCACCCTGAAAGTAGACCTCGATGATGCTCTGAAAGCGCGTGAAAAAGTCGCCAGACTGGCATATATGAGCGCTTTCCAGAAACATGAGAACATACATACAGCTTTGACGGCTGAAATTGATAAAAAAAAGCGCCTGGAAGCCGACTTGTTGCAGAAACAGAGCGAAATGAAGTCGCTGGCGGACGAGATTGGGCAGCTTGAGGCCCGGATCGAAGCTGATAAAAATTCTTCCCTGTATCGTGACCAACAGCTGCTTATAGAAATCAAAAGAGAATTCGAACGCAATTGTCTAAGGCAAAAAGAAGTCGAAAAACGGCTTGCGGCGCATCGGTCAGAAATTGAAAAACTGAATTTAAAAGCGCAAGAAACTGCTGATGCAATTGAAGACTCATGGCAGAACCTTGAAAGCCGGTTTTCCGAGGCAGCGACGCTTCCTGACGCCGGCGGGTTAACGACAGATCGAACTATTGAGGCTTACAGCAGCGAATATGAGCGTTTAAGCAAGTTTTTAAGTGACCGCTGCGCCGCTCTTAATACTGAGCTGGCAGCCCTGGAATACGCACAAAAACAAATCGAAACGGGAATTTCTGCCAGAACCCGTGAAATCATCGCTCTCAGAAAACAGAAGGAAGCCTTCCCTGACGCGGATGGATTCGAGAGCCTCGAGGCCCGTCTCGCTGCCGAAAAAATCAGCTTTCTGCCGCTCTTTCGCATGCTTGAGCCAGCCAACGATATGACCGGGCCTGTTGCAAGAATAATTGAAGAAATTATCGGCCCCCGACGTCTGTGCACGCTTTTTGTGGCAGAAGCCAGTCTCAAAAAAGCCCGTGCCGAAGTTGTGGCCGAACCTTTCAATATTGCGGTTTATTCCGAACGCGAGCAAAGTGAACCTGCCGCTCTTCCGGGTGGTCTGCGGCGCTTTTTAAAATTTTCCGGCGAGCACGCCGTGCAGGCCGAAAACTATGTGGCCCGACTGCTTGATAAGTTTAAATACGTTGTCGGCGAAGACGCATTCTGGAAAAGCTCAGAAGAGAACCTGGTCTGCAGTAACGGTCTTGTTCGTGCAAACGGCACCGTGCGAAGAGTTGAAGCAAGCTCTAATCGCTACATTGGCTCAGCCGCCCGTGAAACAACGCGACAGACACAGATTGAAGAAATTGAAGGCAAAAAATACGAACTCGAGCTCGATTTAAAATTAAAAGCCGAAAAACTTGCTGTGACCCGTGGTTTGTTGAGTTCAGCCAGGCGCTCTTCAGACAGCCTTACCCGGTTTCCCCCTTCATCTTTTCGCCGGCTGAATCAGGAATACTTCGAAATCAACGATAGAATCCGCATTGTGACCGGCAGCATTGCAGATGAAGAAAAGGGGCTCGAAGAACTCGCTGGCGAGCAGATGGCCCGCCAGGAAAAAATCAGGGCAGGGGAGGAGCGCCTTCAGGATACGGATTTTGCTGCATTAAACGCCC
>OFEK01000892.1_pt1 | contig 24427 bp, 19 predicted proteins | sample 1521131 | NCBI WGS metagenome assembly OFEK01 (sample SAMN05720209, study PRJEB24109) | activated sludge metagenome | isolation source: Anaerobic digester | place: China | collected 2015-12-16
ACCCATTCTTCCATATTCAGGCGAATCAAGCATTCCTCTCTGCCGTACAGGTTTTCATTGGACATACCACCCTGCATGTGAAACTGGGCAACTGTCTTTTCGCCGGTAACACCTGGAAATAAGATTTTCCCGCCGCCAGACCAGCCCATCACAGGGTGAGGTACAATATTTCCTATGCCAATTCGAATGTCGCAGTCCATTGCCTCTTTAGAGACATGAATCTCTACACCATCCCGTGAAGTACCAAGATAAATTAGATTTTCTTTCTTTCTAAATTCAGAATTAACTACTTTATAATTTTGGTAAATGTCATCACCGACACGCTGCCGCATTTCATTTTCTGTCATATACCGATGACTGCCCAGTGCCATCACAATTTTTACATTGCTGTCACTGACACCTATTTCCTTTAGCTTTTTGATGAGTGTCGGTAAAATCAGGCTAATTGGCGTAGGACGTGAAATATCGTCACAAATTATATTCACCCTGCGGTCATATTTTACAATATCCTTCAAGGACGGACATCCTATGGGGTTATCTATAGCCTTTTCAATTTCTAAAACCGGATCATCTGCAGGTGTTACCTGTAAAGGCTCCAACATACCATAATAGTTCTGGTCAGGAATTGCAAATACTGCTTTAGCACTGTTTCCATATGGAATACTAATCTGCATGGTTAAGTCTCCTATCTCAACAAATTACTATTTTTCTTCAATAATTTTGATTTATGCCTGATAATATTTTGCCATATTATAAAGCAGTTCAATAATAAGTATGTAATTACGTGTTATGTGATAGGGATCCTTAACCGGCAGTGCAACCACTTTGTTCTGAGGTCTACCATCTCTTACCAGTATTTGTATCCATTCTCTGATTTCCCTATCCGGATTTGGAAACTTTTCATAGGTATAGTCAAATACTTTTTTGTATATATCAAGAAATTCATCATCTCCGGTTCTCTGGTAGCATAATAAGGATGTATACAGCGCTTCGGAGTGAACCCACCAAAGCTTATCACTCCAGCCATGAATCAGTTGTTTAAGCATAGGTTCGTCTTCTACACCTTGACAACTACCTACAGGCTCACCACCATTTACGCCGCAAAAGTGGAGCAGTCCGCCATATTCCTTGTCCCAGCCGATTTCAAAAGCCTTTTTGGTAATAGCAGCAACCCTTGGAATATAATGAGGCTTCATTAAAATATCTGCAGCGTCTATCATGAACCACATATCCTCAATAGTATGTCCGGGATTGGCATGCTGTCCCAGAAGGTTATCAACAAAACGGTTGTCGGATGTGATAATTTCATGGAGTACATTGTTTTCATCCACAAAGTGGGTTAAAATATCGTCTGTGAAGAAGTCAAGATTTTTTTGCAGCTCCAGGCAGTATTCCTTATCAAATTTTTCTGCAGCACTATAAACTTCCCGTGTTACATTTGAGAAAATCATTGGTATACCATGCGCTCTATATGCAGGAGAGAGCGGATATGGAAGTGTACTGAATTCACCGGTTTTCACTCTGGAAACAGCCGATTCATACAGCTTTTTGCAGAATTCATAGGAATCCTTATCATCTGCAGCTTCTGCATATTTGGCAAAACCTGCGATTACAAAACAATCTGCATAGATGCTCATATCCAATTTTTTATATCCATCCACATATTTGGGTTTACCAGTTTCATCCATTAAAAACACACAACGCCAGTCTTTTTCACACATGAGGCTATGCTTTTCTAAGAAATCCCGACCCACTTTGGCTAACGTAAGAAATTGTTCCCTCTGTGCTTTATTAAATGTACCACAGTTCATCGTTGCAAGTTTTGAAAACATCCAAACAAAACGTCCCTGTGACCAGGTATACTTATCACGGCTTATAAGCTGTTTGCCTTCATTGTCAAAACAGTTAAAGTAGCCTCCGTTAACCCTGTCGATACAACGGGGCAGCCAAAAGGACAAGATATTATTAGTCAGTTCATTTTCATAAAATCCAATCAGTTCTCTGATTCTTGAAATATCCATTGTATCACCTTCACTTCATTAATCACTTAGATTACTCAAGAGCTATGTCTTAAGCATTATACTATTTTGAGTGCATCTAATGCTGTGCTCTTACTTGACAAATTCGAAGAATCCATTGCTGCGCAAATCATCAAGCATATCTTCTACAACAGTATCTTTTAACGGCAGGATTGGCGGCTTTGTAGTCCCGCAATTTATGCCCATTTCCTTCAGGATACTCTTGATTGCCGGTTGGTTTGCCGGACAGATATATTTTTTAATAATAGCAATATAACGGTCTATATGCCACTGAATCTCCCTGGCTTCTTGGAAATTGCCTGCTTTGTAATTGTCATAAACACCTGCAAAAGCACGAGGCATAATATTGTAAAAACTACCTATACCACCGTCGGCACCCATCACCAGTGCGCTGAGCAGCATTGCATCATATCCCATGAAAGCTTTTATCCTTCCGTTTTCATATGCCTTGATCTTACGAAATTCCTCAAGGTTTGTGTCGGTATATTTTAAGCCTACAATATTTTCAACTTCCAGCATTTCAATCATAAATTCGCTATTGATTGAAACACCAGTAAGTATTGGAATATTATATATCAAAAACGGAAGCTTTATGGAAGATGCAATCGACCTATAAAATTCCTTGATATATTCCCTACTCATCTTATAGTAGTAAGGTGGTACTGAGGAAATGCCGTCTGCACCAATCTTTTCCGCATGCTTTGCCAGTTTGACAGCAGTTTCCGTATCTGCAGAACCCACATGAACAATCACTGGAGCTCTGTCAGCCACATAGTCAACTACAACCTCGGCAATATGCATTCTCTGCTCGGCACTCATAATCATCGCCTCGCCAGTGCTTCCCCCTACATAAAAAGCATCAAGCCCACTCTCAAGATGATAGTCTATTAATTCTTTTGCTGCACTGTCAATAATCTTTCCATTTTCGGAGAACGGAGTAATAAATGCAGGTAATACTCCGCCAGTAATTGTTTTGTTCAATATAATTCATCCTTTCGTCAGTAGTATACGTTTTTAATATGTGGTCTACACTACATAAATTATTAATTACTGCGGTTGCCACATATTATTAATTATTTACGGTTGACATATATTTTTGGAATACCAGTATCAATATAAGATTCTATGTTTTGCAAACATATATCGGCGATGTTACCTGCAGCCTCTTCAGTAGCAGATGCTACATGAGGTGTAATAATTATATTTTCAAGCATAAACAACTTATTGTCAAGATCCGGAGGCTCTTTATCAAACACATCCAACCCTGCAGCTTTTATTTCACCAGATACCAATGCATCATATAGATCGTCTTCGTTTACCACACCACCACGGCTTGTGTTAATTAGAATGGCGGTATTTTTCATCTTTTTGAAGAAATCCGCTGCTGCTAACCGATAAGTTTGCGGATTGAACGGTATATGTAAACTTACAAAATCCGATTTTTCCAGCAGTTCGTCCAATGTACAGAACGCCACACCCAGTTCCTTTGCCGAAGCTGTATCCTGAAATATATCATATGCAAGGATTTTACAGTTAAAACCTTTGACCATTCTGGCAACACACTTGGCGATCGCACCAAATCCTACCAGACCAACTGTCTTTCCAGTAAATTGTCGGGAGCGTGGCAACCCTTTCCATGTGCCAGACCTAAGCTTATTTTCAAGCCACGCAATTCTTCTGGTGCATGAGAGCATAAGAGCAACCGCAAGCTCTGCAACCGACTCCTTATTTGCACCTGCAGAATTTGCCACCATCACTCCATTTTCAGTTGCACTATTGATATCTATATTATCCAGCCCAACTCCAAAACGTACAATCAACTTCAAAAAATCCTTAAGTCCTGCAAATGTCTCTTTGGTCCATTGGTCTTCTGCACCTATGACAGCTATCTCACAGCCATGTCCTGCCTTTATAATTTCCTGTGGAGTATAAGCGGAAGTACGAATAACATTATAGTTTTTCTCTTTCAGTCTTGCTTCAAAAAAATCGTACTTGGATTCCGTTCCAAGGTTCATCATCACACGCTTCATTTATTTCCCTCCCATCAACAATAACTCACTTATCCCTTTATACCGCCCAGTGAAATCCCCGTAACCAGATATTTGGATGCAAACATATATAATAATACCACCGGCAGTGTTGAAATCACCGCACCTCCCATTAGAGGTCCCCATGCATACAAATCGTCTACAATCATATCAGCCAATCCCACTGTTATCGTCTTTTGCAGGTCGTTAGTTATAATTACAAATGCATACAAAAATTCATTCCAGCAAACACAACCAGCAGGTATAAAGGGATATACATCACCGACCGGGGCATCAGGTAAGAGTAGATGATACATCTCGAAATCAGTTTTTTGCCTCTAAATTGGAATCGTGAAATTGCATAAGCAGCCAGCATACTGAAAAAGACTGCCACAAACGTAGTAATCAATGAAATAGTCAGACTGTTCTTCATGTGCACAAAGAATTTAGTACTAAAGAACAGGGTCTTGTAACCTTCCAACGATATTTTCTTTGGGAAAAATGTTGGCTGTAATAAATATATTTCTTTTGTAGTTTTGAGCGAAGTGTTAATCATCCAGTAAATCGGGAACAGGGTAACAATAAGGAATATTGCTATACTCAAATAAAGAAACAGTTTTTTTAGTTTGTCAGATTTTTTGCCAGTAATCATTTTGATCCTCCTATTCCTCCAGTAGTTTTCTGGTTACTTTATTGATTAACACAATCATAAATGGTAAAGATAACACCGAAGAGGCAATTCCCTTGGAAAGTAATGAGCTCTTAAATGCCGTAATAAATAGGTAAAACCTATACCATAGACATTGGGAACTTTTTCAGTTACATCTTTGGCACACTGTCTTAATTTCTCCCATGTTTCAGGAGCCTTGTCCCAACCTGCTGCCTTGAGGTAGTCCTTACGATAAAGAAGTGCAGTACTGCTAAGATAATAAGGGATTGCATAAACTTTGCCATTAAAAGTTGCTGCTGCTTTTGATTGAGTAGAAAGCTTGTGGCCACTGGACTCAATTTCAGACAGGAGATCTTCAGTATCCAGCAAAAGATCTGCATCATAATACTGTCTGAGCAGATAAAGCGTCATATATGCTACATCTGGAACCTCACCGGATTCAACAGCTACGCTGTATTTCTCACCAAAGTTAGCATTTGGAATCATTTCTACAGTGACATCACATGTTCCAGTCTTCTTACCATAATCTTCAAGGCGTTCAATCAATGCATTGTCAGCTTCGGCACTAAATGATTTTTTTATCCAGACACGTACATTCGGCTTTTCAGTTAGTTTATCAGTGATTGCACCATCTTGCGTCTGAGTAGGAGTGTCTTGATCTTTCATTGATGTTGATCCATTATTCTTGGAACACCCGGTAAATACCATCATAATCGATAGTATTACTGCCATTAAGAATGCCAGTTTCTTCATAATATACTCCCCCTTAATTGACTTTGTTTTGATTAAATTATTACTACAGCTGTAAGAAGTACTTCTTTACATTCATAATTGTATACGATACTTATAAAAAACAAAATCAAATAATTTTATGTTCTGCAGCAAATATTTTAGCTTTTTTATTGTTTTTTTCTTCCACAAATAAATGGCATAGTTAATGCAAAATATTTAATATAAAAATACAACATTCTTTAGATTGCTTTTTTAACCCAAGCATCAAGAAGTCTCTCGCTTCTACAAGCGGGAGTTGAACTGATGCAAATTAAAATAACAACCTTGTTCAGTGGGGGATTACAAGACCCCCACTGAATCCCCGAGCGAAGCGAGTTTGCTTACACTGGAAGAGCACGAATTTTAATTGCTACCATGGTGCCCTTTCCAATTTCAGTTTCTACACTGACACCGTACTCCTGCCCAAAATAAATTTTTACCCGCTCATCTATATTATGAAGACCAATACTATTCATCTTCTGATACCCGGTCAAAATGTTTTGCAGTACATCTTCCGAGATTCCTTTTCCATTGTCACTTATACGTATATAGATATCATTTCCATCCCTTTCCACTTTGACTGTAATGATACCTTTTCCTTCCATATCTGAAATTCCATGAAAAATCGCATTTTCTATTACCGGCTGCATCAAAAGTTTTGGGATCTGATAATTTGCGACCCATGGCTCATAATTGTATTCGATTTCAAAACGGTCAAGATAACGGATTTTCTGAATATAGACATAGTGTCTGACATTTTCAATCTCCTGTTCTATTGTTATTAAATCTGTTTTAGAGGAAGTGAGTTTTAAAAGCTTAATCAACGAAGTTATAAGGTAGCCAATTTCATCATTCATATTAAGCCGCGCCAATATTTTAACAGAATTAAGCGTATTATATAGGAAATGAGAATTAATTTGCATCTGTAAAAAGGACAGTTCCATTTCGCGTTTCTTTTTTTGTTCCTCCAGAAGCATATCTGAATAATTATTAATCCTGTCAGCCATTTGGTTGTAACACAATATAAGATCACCGATTTCATCATTGTAATCAACCCTCGCATGCGTCATAGGTCCATTTTCACCCTGTTTTAGCATCACGTTTCTCAAACTGCTCAAACGTTTTGAAATAGAATGAGATATGAAAAATGACATTATAAATGCTATAGCAAAAGCTACTAAAATCGCAAGTATGATGGCAGCTTGCAAAAATTTTATAGGAGACATAAGCTCCTCAAATGGCGTTATATAGACAATATTCCAGTTATTCCGATAAATTGTGTTATATGTAATTAAATGCTGCTGACCGTCAACTACACCGAAAAAATATCCTTTATTGTTTTTTTGGGTTTGACTGGAGAGTTCTTCATAAATCTGACGATATAACTGCCTGTCTTTTTCTTCCTCACACATACCTGAAACTTGATTTCCCTGCTCATCAATAATATACAGCGTTGACCCTTCTTTTTTTTGAATAAGGTTTTCATAAGTATTATAAAGATTTCTTTCACTAATACTGAGCACCATATAACCCAGTGTTTTTAACTGGCTATGGTCTGAAATTCTTTTTATCGCTGAAAATGTCTTTGTATCATCAGGATAATACATGGAATCTGCTATTGTGCGATGAGTCGTCAACCACATAATCTTATTATGGTTATCATAGAATAATTTACTACATTCTTTTGTAAATTCAGTCAGATCCTGTTCACAACGTCCCCATGATGCGTAAGGAATTGCTTCTTGCGTTACAACAAACATATAGTATCCTTCAATCTTTGCAGAAAATGCCGTTGCTGCAAGCTTGTCCATAAGAAAATAGTAGTCGTTTAACATGGTAGAACTTTGAATTAACAATTTCTCATATTCTTCTCTGTCCATGTCGCAATATTTACGAAATTTATTCATAAAATTTTCATCTACATATAATGTGTTTAATCTCTCAACCATATTATCCAAAATTAGATTCACACTTTTATTCACCTGCGATATGGCTTCCAGATTATTCTGGCTGACTTGACTTACCAATATGTTTCTAGATACCTTTACAGCCACCACAGATAAAAAGCAAATTGATAATATAATAAGCAACATATTACTGAACACCAGTTTCCAAGTAATGCCTATTCCTTTTACAACTTCTTTTACTTTTATTTTTACTTTAAAGCAGTTTCTCATAGATATTCACCACTCAATGATTATTAAATCTGTCTTCTTTCTTTCAAACTAATCCGATATTTATATGGAGTCATACCTGTAGTACGTTTAAAAACTTTAATAAAATAGCTTGTATTATTATAGCCGCACCGTAAAGCTACATCCGTGAGTTTTACATGACTTTCCAGAACCAGCTTTTTTGCTTTTTCCATTCTGATTCGCGTTAGATAGTGGTTAAAACTTTCTGACATTTCCCTACTAAACAGCTGGGATAAGTATGCATAATTTATATAAAAATGTTCCGCTGTATTTTTAAGGGAAAGCTCCGGATTTTCATAATTACTTGATACATACTTCAATACGTCATTGATGATGTTGCTTTTTGGAGTATTAACATTGGAGAACAAGTACTCCATGAGGAGGTTAAATATGCTCCTGAACCATCTTTCCATTTCCGTAAAAGAATGATAATTCTGTATTTCATCAAACATATTAAATTCCTGCTTTCCAAGTAACTCATTTACATTTCCCCCTTCTGATTCTATCTTCTTTGTCATTAACAGAAGTGCTTGTATTAATGCGCTTGTTAATAATCCTCTCGAAACCTGAGTAATGGACATGCTATCTAAAAGCTGTCCAGTCAATGTATAAAACCTATTAAAATCTCCCATTAAGAGTAGCTTTTCCCCTGCTATCAGATATTCCTTAATATCCTTTGTACTAACTGCTTTTTCATCCTGCTTGCTTATATATAGCAGCACCTGCTCGTTAATATGGAACTTACGCATTAGTGCATTTTTTGCCTGGTAGAATGCTATATGAAATTTTGATACTTCACTAAAGCATTTACTTACACCAACTGTAACTGCTATATTTTCCTCATCAAACATAGCTACTATATTTTCCGCCAACAATAATGATTGAGTATCATTCTGACTTTCTACCAATACAGCATAGCTATAGCTGGAAGGCCGAAACAAAATCCCCTCATAATTCATAAAGTCTATCAACAGATCAAATCCTTTTGCTTCAAAAAGCTCCAATGACAGCTCGTCTATGCAGGAGTTGCTAACATGAATATAACAACAAGCATACTGCTCATAAATTCTCTGTTCTTCCAGCTCAGAAAACATGTTTTGTACCTGTTGCCCGCTCAAATACTCTTTTTCATTTAGTTGGCACAACAGTTTCCAAACACCTTCACTAGTTTTCATCATCTGGTTTTTCCTTTTTATTAGAATTTTGGGAGAAAAACGTTCCATTGTTTCCAATATATCTTCGAAATCGATTTCCGGTTTTAGAAGGTATTCATCAAACTGAAGCCTAACTGCTTCACGTGCAAAATCAAACTCGTTGTAAGCAGTTAAAATTATGATAACAATATCGGGATTCAGCATTTTCAGCTTACCGCCAAGCTCAAGACCATTCATTCCGGACATGTTTATATCAAGAATCGCTATATCTGGTAAATTTTTCTCACAAATCTTTAATGCAGATTTAGCACTCTCCGCAGTGCCAATAACATCATATCCATAGCTTTTCCAATCAACAGAATGAAGAAATCCTTGAATGATCAGTCTTTCATCGTCTACCATAAGGACTTTAATCATGTCAGTATACCTTCTCTTTCTATATGATTCATATATTAATCATAAAAATCCAGTTTCAGCGACTGGAACTCAGTACAACTAAAGTCGGCAGGTTCAAATATTCGTACCCGCGCCTATATTAATAAATTAGTCGCACAAAGTGTACTGCATGTATTTCTTATTAATATCAAAAAGTTAATAATAGCCACTCCGTATTTTATTAATATAATACCATAAATTTGTACAGATAAAAAGCAAATTTATCAAGCGCACTTTCTTCCTATCTTAAAGAAAAGCTTGGGACCCCTTGAAGTTCAAGGGTTCTCAAGCTTTTTATATGTTGCGTCATATGTTGCTATAATTTTTATAATCTACTATAACAATCTCCCGAAACCTGTATGCGCAACCGGACCCTTTAACATCTTTTCAACAACACCTTCTTTTAAGTAGGCGGCAATGATACTGAATACTTCATCTATTGCTTCACCATACAAAGCTACTATCTCTTCCGTATGAGCAAATGTAGGATAAATACTGACTCCCGCAAGAAATCCCCTTTCAAGCATCAGTTGTACATATAAGGTGTTTAGCTGCTGAGAAAGCTGGTGGTCAAATTTGAAATGGGCAAGGCAAGGATAACCTTCTTCTACTACAACAGGCAAACCATGTTTACATCCATATTGCTTCCACAAGTCCTTAATTCTTCTTCCTATTACACCCACATGTCCGGCAACATCGTACTTTTCAAGTTTATCAATAGTTGCCAGGGCTGCTGCCGGGCCGACACTCTCCGTCCAATAAGTGCTGCTGATAAATGAACTATGCGCTCCCTGCATAGCGTCTTTTGTTCCTATAGCAGCAGCCATAGGATGTCCATTTCCCAATGCTTTCGCAAAAATTGCAATATCAGGGTTGACTTTGAACCTTAAATGGGCACCACCAAAGTTGAGCCTCCAACCTATTGTAATCTCATCAAATATTAGCAAAATACCCCTTTTTTCGGTTTCACTACGTACAAATTCCAGAAATCCGCTTTCGGGATCTTTATATCTGCAGGGTTCCATGATAACCGCAGCAAGCTTGTTTCCATGCTGATCCAATACTTTCTGAAATTCTTCCCAATTACCATGTTTGAAGGTAACTGCCGTATTGCGAAGCTCACCCGGTACGCCCAAAGGCTCCAGCCCGGGTAATAGATGCCCTCTTAATGCATCATTCTCACCAAGATTTGCAGCCAGATACCAGTCCTGCCAACCATGGTAACCGGATATAGCTACAATGGAACGATCTGTAGTAGCTCTTGCTATTCGAACTGCTACAGCTGCTATTTCCCCACCGGTTCTGGCAAATCTCACTTGCTCCGCCCACGGATGAATTGCAAGAAGCTTATCTGCAAGATACACCTCTTCAGGAGGATTCAATGTGCTCATACTTCCCAGGTTAATTCTTCTCATAACTGCTCTTGTTACATCAGAATCCCTATAACCCAGCAGGCAGGAGCCAATTCCATTTGTAGACATATCATAATAATGCCTGTTATCCATGTCCCAGACCTCACAACCACGAGCTTCTCTGAAATAGGCAGGCCATACATCCGGTGCCAGCATTTCAGGACGTTTGCTCAGGAGCTGCACCCCTCCGGGAATAATTGTTTTAGCATGCTTATATAAATCCTGCGTTATTGAACTTTCATTTGCAGTCATTAATTGCTCCGTGCCGTACTTAGCAAAACACATATCCTCACCACTCCTTTTATCAATGGAAAACTGGATTTTATTACAAATTTTATATCCTGCAAAAATATCTTTTCATTAGCTGATTAACTATTGTTTGATTTCTATGCTATATATCTTGCACTTTTTTGCATAGAATCTTATTCCAATTTTTTTACCCAAATATTTATTATTAATTATATTACCGTTTTTAAAGTCAAGCTTCATATTCAAACCGTTGCCAACAACCGGTATGCAGTCTTCCAATGAAAACCCTTCTATAACTTCTGTAGGATTTATATTATAAATCGCTGCATAAATACTTCCATCAGTACCTGTATCAGCGTTAATCAATATATCTATTTTTTGTCTTTCACAAATAAAATCGTCTAAATTGAATTCAAAATAGTCTTTAATATTCATATATCTTAATCTATCTTTTTCATATGTGAGAAAATTAAAGTTGCCTGCATATGATATCAAATTTGGTAATGCTTCCTCATGCTTATAGTCTACACCATGATATGCTACAAGACATTTATCACCAACATTGAATATACCGGGACATACATATATACCACCCATATCATAGGGAGTATCATTACCAGCTATTATAGTCCTATCATCTCTTTTAAACCTTATACCATCTCTGCTGAAAGCCATCTCTACATTAAGAGTATCATCAACATGGTCATACATTGAAATAAACATGAAGTGTGCTTCATCTGAACCTGATTCATATTTTGAAGCTGCTGTATTATAAAAATCAACTCCATACTTATCCAATTCGTCAATTTCAATTATTGTTTTTGGAACAGGCCAGTCAGTCAAGTCAGTAGTTTCAGATCTTGCTATTGATCTTTTGTAATCATATTCCCAATTTCTGAAATATCCTACATATTTTCTTAGCTTTCTATCATAATATACCACTGACTGGGTATCGCTTCCAAAAGGTGCACATGGTCTCCTAATAAAACATTTATATTCAGGTACACCTTGTTTCCAGTTTATGCCGTCAGCTGAATAAGCAAGTCCCATTAGGTAAAAGGCTCTTGAATAAGGTTCATGCCAGGTTTTAGTTGCCAGTTGATGAACCATCCTGTACCTTGCATTTTCCGGTGAAGTTGGATCTATAAATATAGTATGTCCGTGGAAACCAACATTTCCTGCTAATTTGGAATTATATACTATATTATTTTTAGTGCTGCCTTCATATTCATATATCCCTAACTCAGGTTTTATCCAATTTTCCCCGTCTTTACTTTCAGCATAACACAGGAATCCATCATGGTCATTTTTGTATTTGCTGTCCCATGCTTCGTACCACATTCTATAGAGACCGTCTTCATATAGCATGGTTCCCCAGCCTGTTGACATTGATTCCCAAGGTTTGTCCGCCTTTATAAAAGGTGTCCCTTTTTTAGGTATACATACATTGAATGAACAGCTGCCTTTAGCTAATAGCTTTCCATGATAATTAGCTATCCATTTTCTATCGTACATTAAATATTTTCTGTCCATGATTTATATACTCTCTCCTGTCTTTTATTTTTATTTCAAAACATATACTGCAAAAATTGATGCATTTTCAATATATAATCTTAATTTGAAATTTCCTCTTCCCAATTCTCTCAAGCTTCTATCTTTCCAGGAAAGCAAACACCTTGTATTATCAACATTTTGCAATGGAATGGCATCTTCCCTTGTGAATCCCGGAATACGATAACCATCCTCATCAAGTATTTCTCCCGCAACCTTTCCTGAGGAAGCATCGGCATTTATGTAAATATTTGAATATCCATCAAAATCTATGCTCTTTAATGTAATCTGTCCAATATTGTTTATAGGTTTTATCCCTGCAAATCTATCTTTCTTTATAACCGCATATCCTATACCCGTTGCCATATTATAGTCATCGCCGCTTACCACACCGCCTGACACACCGCCGAAATATATTCTAATCTCATCATCAAGTATAATTGGTGTGGAATTTGTCAATATTGAACCACAATCAAACAATTTTCCACTTTTAGATATAAATGGTTGTCTCCTGAATGGGCGCTCCCATTTTAAACCATCATCACTTACTGCAAGTTCAATTTCTAATGTACCGCCATTGTTCTTTCTATTAAGAACCTGAATTAATGAAAAATAAAGCCCTTCATAATAAAACACCGGCGAAGCATGAAATTCCAAGTAATCATCATCATATTCATCAGGTGTAAGTATTAGCTCAGGTTTTGACCATTGTATAAAATCTATACTTTCTGTTCTTCCCATGGCATGTTTCCAGAACATTCTGCCATCCGGACCATCAATCCACATTTTGCCATATATTGCCCAGCACTCTTTTTCGAAATCATAAAACGGATCTACAGCATCCGAAATTGAAAGGGGTACCAGCCATTCCTTCCCTCTTTCATATCTAAGTGGAGTTTCATCTCCTCTTGAACCATAACTCGATATAAGAACAGGAGCATGAGGATACTTATTCCATTTTATTCCGTCAGCAGAGAAAGCAATACAAAGTCCGGGAAACTCTTTTCCTCCTGACATATTCCAGTCGAAATATGCCATTTTATATTTCTTTTCAGGCTCCTTTGAATTTTCATCAACAATTACTCCTGCGCCATATCTGCAAGAAAAACCTCCGTTTCCCAACAATACAATATTAGTCTCTGCTATGCCATTGTAAGAATAGAGACCGAGATTTGGTTTTATCCAATTCACTCCGTCTACAGATTCTGCATAACATACAACACACTGGTGTGTACGTTCATTGGCTTTTTTCCCGGAAAATGCCTGATACCATAACTGGTAGCAACCTGTATTGGGATTCCGATATTGGCTGTTGTATCCGATATGCACTTCCCAGGGGGCTTCCGGAATAATATGAGGGTTGCCGGGATGCTGCACGGCAGCTGAAACAAATCTTTGAGTTGACGGTCGGTAGTGTATATGTTTGTCAGTTGCCATAAGAAAAGTACATTGTTCTTTTTTCAAAATTGTTACCTCCACACAAAATTTTGGCAGGAATAATTTTCTAAAGTATTAGCAATTATTCCTGCCAGGCAAGCACATGAGTTTACTTAAAATTGTCTATTTTTTCATTAAATCTCTTGTATGCCGGATTATAGACTCCATCAATAAGATCCTTAATTTTATATTTTTCGGTAAGCTCTTTTACAAACTCATCCCACTGTTCAATAGGCCTTGTTCCTGTTATAAATTTTAGTGTATTTTCATCTACAAAAGATTCCAGGTCGGTCACTATTCTGTCTCTTAAAATTCTTTCACTATCATTATAAACTAGTAAGGGGAAGGGTAATTTTGTTGCAATATTTTTCAAGCTATTATTCCACTCTTTATCCCTTTCATCCCATTTAATAACCTGAGCCCATGCATCCCAATCTTCATATGTTCCAAATGAATGCATGCCATAAGCCTCAGCCCTATACCAGCCTGCTTCATCATCTTCTTTTGTATTAAACATTTTTTCCTGCATTATTTTTTCACCATTAACCACTTTATATGAATCCCCTTCAATACCCCAATTAACAAGGATTCTTCCTTCTTCACTAAAGCCATAATTAAAATACCTTATTGCTGCATTTGGATTCTTGCAATATTTTGTTATAGCAAAACCTCCTGCTAAAGCATTTTTCCTTTGTATCTCAATTTTGCTGACATATTGAGAAATTGGGGGTAATACTACCGTAAGCTGCGCATTCTCATTAACCGGTTTGAGATAAGTCTTTGTAAAACCTCCACATACGCTATTCGAACCCCATATTACACCTCCAAGAGTAGAGTCTTCACTTTTTAACAGTTCAACAACTCTTGCTTGCTGGTCACCTGGTTCAAACATTTTATGATCAATCAGATTATTCTTATATAAGTTTGCTACCCATGCTATATAATCTTTATATCCTGGTTTTAAAAGCTCAATTTCAAAAGTTCCGTCAGCTCCTGGATATGCAATTTTATCATATATTCCAAAGCCTGGCCTTAGGTATTGAATAAAGTGCCAGTATCTTCCTGTTAACGGAACCTCATCGGCCTTTCCATTTTTATTTGCATCACCATTTTTAAAAGCCTGCAAAACACCGGTAAAATCGTCAATGGTAACAGGCACCTTTAAGGATAACTGAGTCATCCAATCTTCTCTTAAGCAAATTGATGGCAGATTCTCCTTACCTGTTGTAATAGTAGAAGGGAAGCTATGCATTCTCCCATCATCAAGAGTATTCGCAACAATGATTTCGGGATATTTCTGCATTGCTTTTATCATGTCCAGTCCATCTGTTTTAAGATATGGCATAAGATCTATCAATATGCCATTCTGAAGCAATATATCGGCTTTTGCGCCCTTGGGTAATATTAACATGTCAGGGAGATCGCTTCCAGACGCAAGTTGTGTATTCATGGTTGTTGCATATTCACTGCCAGGGTACATTATCCATTTGATTTTAACATTTGTGTTCTTTTCCATTTCTTTTAATATAGGCCAATCAGTTTTTTGGCTGGGCATAGAATAATTGTTATAATCCATTGAATAGCTTAGTGCAAAAGACACCTCTGCAGGTTCTCCGGTATTGCCGGTCCCTTTTGTATCTTTTAAATCTGCATCTGTTTTAGTGCCTTCTTTTTGCGTAATACTTGTGCCACCTTTGTTATCTGCTTTCTGAACACAACCTGCAAGAAGAGAAAACGCCATGGTTAAAATTAACATACTTGCCAGTAATTTTTTCATTTTAACACTCCTCCTTGTATAATATTTTATATATAATAATCTGGTACTCCATTTAATTAATAAAGCATAAATATAGACCGATTCAGCCTTTAAGGGCTCCTATCATAACGCCTTGAATAAAATATTTCTGCAAAAATGGATATACCATAATTATTGGGGCTATAACAAAAATTATAAGGGCATATTTAAGCTGCATTCCGGCTAACATAGACATGCTTTCATTTCCATGAGCAGAAGCAAGCTGATTTTGTGCATTTGATAAAATGTCTGAATTCCTCAGAAGTACCCTCATTAAATAAAGCTGAAGAGTTTGCTTTTCTCTGCTTGGAATATATATCATAACATTAAAGTATGCATTCCAATGGCCCACAATTGTGTATAGGGCAATAACAGCAAGTATCGGCTTGCAAAGCGGAACAACTATCTTAAATAAAATGCCTATATCATTCATTCCATCTATCCTGGCTGCCTCAAGAAGATTTTCATGAATATTGCCTTGTATATATGTTCTTACTAAAACAATATTCCATGTTGAAATAATTCCGGGAAGTATTACCGACCACATAGTATCATATAAATGAAGTTTTTTTATCAAGATAAATGAGGGAATCAATCCACCGCTAATAAACATGGGTATCAAAAACAGGCTGGTCATTATTTTTTTAAAAATATAATCCTTCCTTGTAAGTGGAAATGCTGCCATAAAAGTGAATGTTACTACAAAAACTGTAGATATTGAAGTATATACAATTGTATTTAAATATGCACGCCAAATACCTTTCTCACTTACCACGATTTTATAAGCATCTAAAGTAAAACCTTTTGGCAAAAGATAAACCTTGCCTTTAAGCACCTGATCAAAGTTTGATACTGATAAGCTTAAAACATGTATAAAAGGATATAAGGTAATTATTATTGCGAAAAATATAATAAGATATATTATCGTATCATAAAAAATATCACCGGTACTTCTTTTATATTTAATTCTCTGTTCCATTATACATATGACCTCCCATATAAGTTTTTTATACTTATCATAAAAAGGTTGCCATTTTAATTTTCTTAGCTATACTGTTAAATGTAAATAGCAACACAAGGCTAATGATTGCATTCATCAGGCTAATTGCAGTTCCAAAGCTGTATTGGGCTTCAATCAGGCCTGTTCTGTATACATAAGTTGATATTACATCTGCTGTCTCATAAATAGCAGGATTATACAAAAGAATAACCTTTTCCGAACCTATGGAGAAAAGGCTTGCAAAGTTGAGTATCAATACAATACTTATTGTGGGAAGTATACCCGGCATAGTTATATATTTTGTTCTTTGCATTCTGGAAGCCCCATCTATTTCTGCCACTTGGTATAACGTAGGGTCTATACTTGCTATTGCGGATAGGTACAATATGGATGACCACCCAAAAGTCTGCCAAATTCCAGACCAAACATAAATATGCCTGAAATATTTAGGATCCATAAAGAAATTAATTTTTTTACCTGTTATCGATAATATAAAGTTATTAATTATTCCTCCTTCTGTTGAAAACATATTTACAATAAGTCCACATATAACAACAGTGGATATGAAGTGAGGAAGGTAACTTATTGTTTGCGCAACTTTCCTTAATCTGGGACTGTATAATTCATTTAAGCATAATGCAAATATTATAGGAATTGGGAATCCGGCAAAAATGGAATATATATTTAATAAAAATGTATTTCTAATAAGCCTCCACGCTAAAGGGCTTTCAAAAAAACGCTGAAATTGTGATAAACCCACCCATTTTTCCAAACTAAAAAACGGCTGCCCGGGGAAATAATCTTGAAAGGCAATTACAATACCATACATGGGTATATAGCTAAATATTATAAGTAATGCAACAGGAATAACACTTAACATAATCAAATATTTATCTCTTGATAACTTAATTAAAGTAGATTTTGGTATCACAATTATTTCCCTCTCACTTCAGTAATAATTTTCTTGTTATATCTAAATTATATATAAATTATATACTAGCTGGTCAATGAATACTGTTTAATAATTCTAGAATTCGTTTAATTTTTTTGTTTATATGAAAGTAAAACCAGATTTTTCAGATATCATTCTCCGGAATCTCACCATACTTCAATTCATTCAATCTGTATTGCAACGGAGACACCCCGCACAATTTTTTAAAAACTGTGCAAAAATATCTATAGTCCGAATATCCGACCTTTTCTGCTATATTATATATAGGCAAATCAAGATTCTTTAATAGTTCTTTTGAATTATTAACTCTAACTTTAGTTATATATTCAGAAATGGTAATTCCTGTTTCTTTCTTAAAATATGTACTTAAATATGAAGGGTTAAGAAAAAATTCCTCTGCCAATTTATTAAGACTTAAGTCAGTATTAAAATTGGACTTAATAAATGCCTTTATTTTCTGTATTATGAAACTATCTTCATCATTAATAATTGCTAAAATTTGATTTACCATATTTAGCAATATATCATTGAATAATATTAGTAGTTCTGTAGAATTAATAGAACGTGAAATCTTAGTATATAATTCATCAGTTGTTATATACTCTATACTAAACTTTCTATCGTTTATTCTTTTCACAAAAAGAATATATACTTCAACACATCTTAAAAAAACAGTAAGTCTATTGTTAATACCAGCTAATAATATTTCATCAAAAAAATGTTTTAGATCAATAGTAAAGTTTTTAAATTTCTCCTCAAACATTTTATCAATAAATCCTTCTGCTGCCAGGATAAAAGCTTCATGAAGCTTTGATTTAATCCTATCCTTATCCTTGTCTATATCTTTATCTATATCTTTTTCTATATCTTTATCTATATCTTTATCTATATCTATATTTATATCGAAATCGAATAATTTCCTGTCTTTTTTAAACGCTTTTAGTATGATATTACTTATATCACTTCTTATATCACTTACAGTTAATATTGTTCCCTTGTTTTTAAAAAACGTATAATCTAATGTGTAATATGCTTCAGTTTTTGATTTATTAATATCTTTAAACGGAACAAAAGATCCTATTCCTGCATTTAGGGTTACACTTTCAATATTTAAATCTATCCATTCTTTAAACTCATTAGCTTCATAAATAATTTGCTTCTGAAACAGCTTAGTATTACTGTTAGGCAAAATTACTAAAATATTGTTATCAAGGAAAACCGGATAATTCATCTTTGTCCAGTAATCCATACACGCATTCAAGTATTTGTCAGTTAAATACACACCACTTTTTTCATTTTGAATAGTGGCTGCAATTATGCATGTATTTTCTATAGATATATTAAGTATTGAACCATCAGCAAAGCCAAGCAAATTCGCATCAGGTATAAAGTTGCTGTTTATAAGCTTAAACCCCAATAATTGCCAATGCATTTTTATGTTATTCTCAAGCAATATACGATTGTTGATTTTTCCCATTTCCTCAGCTTTTTCCGAATCCAGCAATGTTTTAAGTTTTCTTAATTCTTCAAATAATTTTTTTTCATTTAGGGGTTTTAATAAGTATGCATTTACATTGTATTCAATAGCTTTTTGTGCATATTCAAAATCTTCATAACCACTCAAAATTATTTTTTTAATACGAGGCTTTGTTTCATAAAGTATTTTACAGAGCTCAATACCATCCATTGTTGGCATTTTTATGTCAATAACTACTACATCAGGGTTTTCTTTTTCAATAGCTTCTAATGCTTCCAATCCATTTGAAGCACATGCACAAACTCCAAAACCCATATTGTCCCACTTAATAGATTTCGCGAGACCTTCTCTTATGTGAAATTCATCATCTGTAATTACAACCTTATAAATAAAATCATCCCCATAAAAATAATTACTATATGCTCTTAGGAATTCTTACTTTAACTATTGTACCTTTCCCATACTTACTGTCAATGGTTATTCCATAATCATCCCCAAAAAAAAGTTTGATTCTTGTCTGTACATTAAATATACCTATTCTATCAGGATATGCATTGCTTGAAAGACATTTGTTAATTTCCTCTAAAGCGATTAAGTCTATACCTTTACCATTATCAGAAATAGTAAATATTAATTCATTTTCTTCCTCTAAACATGAAATTTTTATAATACCATCTTCTTGTTCCGCCCTTATACCATGATAAATTGCATTTTCAACTATAGGTTGAAGTATCAATTTAATTGTTTTATATTGCAGAATTGAAGAAACAATTTCGCATATAAATTTAATTCTGCCATTATAACGAACATCCATTATATTAATATAATTATTAAGATGAGATATTTCCTCTTCAATCGTTATCATCATGCTTTTTGATGCTGTACTATATCTTAACATATTGCTAAATGAATCAAGCATTAAAATCGCTTTTTCATTACTTTTCGATTTGATTAACCATTGAATACTTTCAAAAGTGTTATATATGAAATGCGGGTTAATCTGTGATTGAAGCGCCAGCATTTCAGCATTTTTTTTCCTTGCTTCCAGCTGTATTTGCTTTGTAGAAGATAAAATCAACTGGTCAACTAATGTTTCGATTCTCAGAACCATATTGTTGAAGGAAGCCGCTAACCTATATATCTCATTAATGCTGGTATCCTCCGGAAACACAATATCAATATTGCTTATTCCCATTTTTCTTAAAAGAGTATTGAATTTTTCAATAACTGATGTAAACCTAATTGATATAATATATGACAGAATAACTGCAAATAAAGCTAAAATAGCTACTATATATAGCTGCTTATATACAATTTGCATAATACTCTCATCTATTCTTTTATAATCATAAAAACCTATCAATGACCATTCAGTATCACTTATATTTTTCTTAAATATCTCCTTTTCTAATGGATCATAAGTAAAGATTTTACTTATAGACTTTTGGTAGTTTGAACCTAAAAGTTTTTTATTGAAAGTTGAAATTACTTTTCCGCCATTATCAATAATATATGTATTTTGTGTGTTTACAGATGGAACTGTATATACTTTTTCAATTTGAGTCTCATATGTTTTACAAAGCAAATATCCAGAAACATTATAAGTGTTTATATCATTAATAGTCATAATGTAAGCAAGATAAGTTCTTCCATATTCATCAGTCTCCGGTTCCAGCCAGAAAGAAAATATATTACTTCTCTTTGAATTATTAATATGGCTAATATCTATATCAGGATATTTATGATCATATGTATTAGAAATTATTGGCGATAAGTTCAATGAATATATGTATATATCATCATGACCTATATCTAAAAGCTGATAATTATCAATTACCTTTACTAACTTTTCATTATAAGATTGATTTATACCGCCGGATAGTGCTCCTTGTATGTTTGAATCGTATGCAATATAATTCAGAATTCTCTTTTTATTATCAAAATATGTGTCAAGATTAGAAGAAATATTATTAAAACTGGATTGATTCAATTCAATTAAATACTCACTTAATTGATTTTTTATATAATAAAATGAACTGGCAAAAAACATAAATAGCGGCATTAAAGCAATAATCATGAAGTAATACATTATATGCTCCCGCAATGTTAATTTAGGCGGTATGGAATCCGGTATGCTGTTGGCTTTTTCTTTCAATGTATATTCATCCACTGCTTCAGACAAATTATTAATCGGTATGACAATAATCTTTGCAAGAAAATATGAAGTTATTACGGTAACAATAATGAGAGTCATAAGGGACGCAAAAAAATATTTTTTTAAGTTTTTAACTGCAATTTTAATATTAGTATTTTGATGAAAGTAAAATATTTTATATTGGTTTCCGGTAATACTAATCTGTGATAAATATGGAATATTTTCGTTTTTATCCTTATACATATATTTATTATTGGCACTTCGGAAATCCTCATTCTTTAAAATATCCATATTTGATATATTTGTATTATTAAAAATAACATTATTTTTATTATCAACAAGCGCTATATTCAAGTATTTTTGCAATGTCCTGCTGAATATATCTTTTCTCAATACAAATATGATCTGTCCTTCTTCAATATCATTATTAAATATTGGATATTGGCATACAATAGAGTCCACATTTATTTTTAGAAGGTTTCTTAAGAGCCTGTAATCTTCTGAACCGGCTTCTAGAAACTTCATTTTGTCTTTTAGCAATCCTGCAAAACCATATTGCTTTAAGTCTTTGAAAGTGCAGGAAGTGGGTTCCGTACTGATGAAGAAGTTATTGTTTTCCGTTAAAAAGTATATCATTAATATATTATCATTATAATTTTTAAACTTTGTAAGGCTTGATGAAATTTCCTTTTGAGTATGAATTTTATCAGATATGTCTCTTTCATAATTATTTATATTATCTAAAAGCAGCTTGTTTTTGCTAATAGTTGAAGCAATTTTCTCTAATTTTGAGAAAGTATCGGTAAATTCTTTTTCAACAAGATAAATATAATTAAAATAATCATCAGAAAATTTAGACACTATAAAATCCTGTATACTCATAAAGAAGGCATAGGATGATATTGAAAGTATAATCGTGCAAAAAACTATTGATATACTTATTAGCATTCTTCTAAATGTAAATCTTGGTTTTTTGATTAAGCTTTCAAGACTTCCAATCATTTAAATTCCTCCTAATTTTGCATATGCCTTGCTTTTCGTTTTTATTTAGGTGCACATTTATATTTTTCTCCTTTTACCTATCTACACCCAACTGTATAGGATCCGATATTGATTTCTGAGGGCATACAATTTCTCCTTTAGGAACTTTTTTCATTTGATCTGTTCTTGTCATACCAGTCGCTTTATATCTCCATTGGGGATTTTTTTCATGCTCATCCCTGTAAACAGATGTCCCATGAATTCCGCCATGACCGCTGTATACAACATTTTTATAACGGGCACATATTTCATCAGCCTTATCTTGAACTTCTACAGGAAACCAGTTAATTCCATCACTGCTTTCCGCAACAGCCAAATATCTTACTGCATCCACCGACATATCTGGCAGAGCTTCATACCAAAGTCTATATTTGCCAATGTCTGGGCACCATGTAACAGATGGATACACCACGGCTTGGACTGACTCATCTTTATAGCTTCCTATAAATTTAGGCGAATACCACCTGCGTTGTATGTTTATCTTACAATCCAGCCAAAAATCATCAAAAAAGCTTAAGCTTGTTCTTTCAATGACACTTCCTCCCCCCTAGCTTAATATAAATTTAGTAATAAATCTCTCTATATATTATATCATGAATTTTTTTAAATTCATGATATAATTGTGCATATGCGTTTTTTGCGAAGCAAAAATATTCGCACGCACATAAATTCCGCCGGAGGCATATAATATCCTCATTTTTGAGGATATTATATCATAAATGCAATCTGCCAATCGGATTGCTTCACAAGCACTCAACCTTTCACCGCTCCAATCATAATTCCTTTTACAAAATACTTTTGAAGTAATGGATATAGCAATACAATCGGTATTGTTGTAACTATTACTGTTGCATGCTTTATTGCTTCAGGAGTTAGAACTTTCAATGGATCTTCGTGACCCAATCCGGTCATTTCTTTCATATCCGCATCTTCCATTACAAGTCGCCGCAAAAAAACCTGCAGAGTGTATTTTTTAGTGTGGATAAATTAATTCACCTGCAATCCAGAGAATAATTACCAATCCCACCAGGATAGGAATGAAAAATAAAAGAGCCCGATCCTTTTTAATGATGGCAATTATTCCTACGACAAAACCAGCCAGCCCCAAAGCAGCAATAGAAAAAGACGGCAATGGAAAAAAACTTTGTGTTTTTAAAGCAATAAAAACAATAAACGCAATACTCAATATAACAGACCATTTCCCTAAGGCAGTTTTTGGTACTAAAGTTATTTTCATACGTTTAATCCCCTTTCTTGATATGCCAATAATGAATAACTCAGGCAAAACTCTATACTATAACTCTATATGCAACTCTATATATAACTCTATACTATAACTCCATGATATAAAAAATATCAATATATTAAAGTAAATATTTACATTTTTTTATTAATAAATATCCAAAAAAACAAGGCTAAATACCAGCTGTCTTCCAAATTTAACATTTCTCTTAAGCATATCCACATGCACCAATTAACACTTATTCACTTGTCGGCTTATTATATCCTTACGTATTCCAGTCCTTTTGCAGCTGGGAATTCACATGCATACCCATGTTAAGCTGGCCCTGTATGGTCAACCATTTGTTTTTTAAATTGGGATAAGCTGCTATGTGAATTTTACCACTGGCATTGTTTTTTATTTGAATTACACCCATGTAGGTCTTTAACTGCTTGTATTCCTCCAGCAGTTCCTTGCGGCTTTTCTTGTTCATAATTTTCTATCCTTTCAGGTTTACATAATAATAACAATTATAATTAATTATCGTATCTACAATTCTCCTATATACAATTTTCCTATATACCTTATCTGATTTATCTTCACAGGCATTTATAATAAAGGCAGTTCTTTTTTCCCTGTGTATAAATTAATATCCCATCTCTTTCAAAATTCTTGATAAGGTGCGCAATCGTTCACTAATAAGCTCATCGTCATCACTGAGAGCTTGGTTGAATAACTTAATATCTTCATCAATTATTTCGTTGTCTGTACATATGATTGCCTTGACCACTTTTCTCCAGTGTATCTCCACACTTTAGCTGAAATATCTACTTTACCGCGGTCAT
>OFEK01000899.1_pt1 | contig 24328 bp, 23 predicted proteins | sample 1521131 | NCBI WGS metagenome assembly OFEK01 (sample SAMN05720209, study PRJEB24109) | activated sludge metagenome | isolation source: Anaerobic digester | place: China | collected 2015-12-16
AGGTGCACTCCACCTCCAAAGAAATTCCGGCCATCCGCTTTGAGCGTGCCCATTCAACCGGTAATACCCTCTTTCGTCCATTTGTTTTACCAAAACCATATTCTTCGCTCAAGGATGTATTTTGCTTGCGCTCTACCAGAATGCTCAATGCTTACCGCAGAATCTCTTTGTCCGGAAAAGAATACTCCATCCCTCATGTTCCCCCTCATGCGCATGTCGAATTACACTTCACCCTAATCAATACCGATCAGGTGGAAGTAAGGGTATGGTACGAAAAGAAACTGGTGCATTCCTTTGTGCTTGCATCAGAAAAATTACGAGCTGTCCACTTTTGAAGTTTATAAGTGTCCACTTTTCAACTTTTGCTAACACGACCGAAGAGCAATTGATCAAAAATATGTGTTTCAACATAAAAAAAATCAGAATAAGAAAAACAGATAACTCACAAAAATGAAATCACGTTTTTACGTGGTGCGGCTGCCGGGTTTTCGCAATTTTTGTAACCCAATGTGACCGCACAAACAAACCGATACCCCGAAGGGAAACCTAATTCCTTTTTCAATTCATCCTCTTTATCTGCAGTAAAGAGAAGCTCTGGAGTAGCAATGATACAGGAACCAATATTAAGTGATTCGGCTGCCAGCATGAGATTCTGTGCAGCCGCACCACAGCTAACGTCTACAAATTTATCACCTGTGTCGCCTGAGATGAATACCACAGTGGGTGCATTGAAAAAAGGATCAAAACTAGGATCTTCCGCCTTCTGGATGAGAAATCCTATCCCTGAATTATCCATGTTTTCTACAAGGATCTTTTTTAATTTCAAACGCAAGGTAGGATCTTGAACGACAGAAAAATGCCAATCTTGGAGATTGCGTGCACTGGGGGCGTATAGCGCTGCATTGAGGATCGTTTTCATTTCCTTATCGGTTATCTGTTGAGGTTTATATTGTCTAATACTTCTTCTACTGTAAATACTATCCATTGTTTTATACATGATATTTACCACCTATTCTTTAAAGATGTTTATTGATTGAACAGAATAAAAGAGATTCTAGTCCAATCAAAAAGAAATCTCAAGAAGGATGAGAAAGAAATGAGAAGACGATCTAATTGCTGAAGCAAGAATATATGAAATTGAAACTGAGGATTAAATAAAAAAGCAGCCATAACGACTGCAGTAGAGAGCGGGCAACGGGGATCGAACCCGTAAACCTCTTCCTTGGCAAGGAAGCGTTCTACCAATTGAACTATGCCCGCATAAGTAGGACGATTATATTCGGCTTTAAAAAAGTTGTCAACACTTACAGGTAAATTTAGGGCGGTTACTCTATAACTTTTCCTCCGGCACTCTTATAATTAGTAGATTGGAAAAGCTTGGGGAGTATAAAAACTTACTTGGTCTATTAAACTCAAATCGAGAAAAAAGGAGCAAAACATTATGAAGTGCATGCGATTTCTTATAAGCATTAGCATTATGGCAGTCTTAATCACAAGCTGCCTAACACAACCAGCAACCGAAAATACTGCTCTTGAAAGTCCAACCGCTGCTTTGATTCCTATTGATGAAGAAAAATCTCAAACAATTGAATCCATGCAAGAGAATATCTCATTTGTAATTTCACCTGAAAGCTGCGGCTTATCCAATGGTCCATTACCTACCTTATCCAATTCTGAATTAACTTCAATACATCCGGTGGAGAATTCTCTGGGGGGTGGAGTAGTGCAAAGCAAGGAATTCACGATTGAACTGATTCTATATTGTGATTCTGCTTTCACAACGGATGTTGTTCAATCTTATTTTAGCGATATTAGCGGTTTGGCAGTTTACTATAACTGGAAATATGATGCATCGTATGATAGTGGACTAATCAATGTTTTTTTTGGAATTGATCCTGATATTCAATTGCAAAGTGGGGAAGGACCCACGACCCACCAGGGACATGTATCACAGGGGCAGAGCACAGGCATCGTTTTCCCTGCAGATGCTTCCTATGATTTTTCTACTCCAACGCTATTGCGCTTTATTTACATCATACGAACCCAATCTGGTCAATTATCTGGCGCAGTGCTTTCGTTTGAACTTCAACAAATTTCTGATGGTCTTCAACCGACTGCTATTCTTGTGAAACCTTTGACAGATACAGAATTAGTTTCTATCAAAGATGTTGGTAATTATCCCTTTCGCAAACCCATCTTGCTAATTATAACGTAATTAAAGTATAATTCAGACATGACAGAAAAAGGAATACCGATTTTTTGGGGAGATGATAATGATTTAGAAACTCATTACATCAATCAAATGTTTATATCTCATTCCGGTGGCGAATTTTATATCACCTTTGGAGAATTAGCACCATTTGCAATGAATGAAAACATGGAACTTCCAGATAAGGTTCATATAAAACCAATTTTTAGAATTGCTTTAACTGCTGAAAACATGAAAAATTTTCTAGATGTAATGTCGGGAAATTACAAGAAGTTTGAGGATAAAAAGAAATGATGGCATTGACGGCACGATGGGAAGTAGAGAACACAGCCATGAAAAAAAGATATTATCCACAAAGGGACAATGCGAAAGAAATTATCATAGTTGATGGAGAATTAACCACGATAGATACAAGCCAAAGATGGTTCTGGACAGATAAGTGGCAAGCAAGGCATAAAAAAGCCATATATGAACTTGAAAATGGTGATTATGTCGAATTTGGTAATGGAGAAGAATTCCTTAATTCATTAGAAAATTTGTAGGGGAAGATGATCTATCGTCAATCAAAGACTTTTCGTGATTCTTTTTCTGGTCTTGACGAAGATCTTAAAAAACTTGCAAAAGAAAAGTTTGCATTATTTATGGAAAATCCACATCATCCATCATTAAGAACGCATAAAATGGAAGGAAAGAGAGACATTTACGAGGGGCATGTTACAAAAAGTTGTGTCTTTACGTTTCGATATATTAAAGATAATTTAGGCAATACTATTTGTGAATCAATTGATATAGGAACACACGAAATCTATGATTAATTTTGAAGCCTAGCTTTTTTCGCTAGGCTTTTTGTTTTCTTTCTTTTTCTTTTTTTCTTCCGGTGGAGTTTTTAGCAATCCCTTCATTGCTTCATCAAATGAAAGGGGATTTAGAGAAATTGGCTTTTCGCTAGTGGTTTTCTTTTCTTCCATAGTACAACCTTTCTATTTATTTTAACACACTGGTTTTGTATAATGCAAGGATGCAGCGGGAAATTTATCATTGTTATATTGATGAAAGTGGTTGCGATGGGTTTAAATTTGATAAGGGTAGCGATCAATGGTTTGTTCTAGCTGGTTTTATTTCTAAAGAAAAAGATGTGCCTAAAACTAAATACATTATTGATAAAACAAAAGCACATTTTTGGAGAAGGCGTAATTGGATTCCCCCAGAAACAATACATTGGCATAAATTAAAAGAAATTGAAAAGCAATTCATTATAAATTGTCTATTTGAAAAAGACTTTACTTTGGTTATTGTGACTTTTTGGAAATCCAAATTAACAAAAGACAATATGCTACACGATAGAAACTATTTATACAGATATATGTGTAAATATCTTCTTGAGCGAGTAACATCTTATGTTAATGATAGGAACGGATTCCTAAAGTTAATATTCAGTAATCGCAAAAAATTTCAAAAAAAAGAACTAATAGATTATTTATCAAAAGAGTTAAGCGAAAATTCTTTCATGAAAAATGTATTTTCTCCAAGAAAAATTATTGTAAAAGAATCGTGGCAACTGAAAATGCTCCAAATCGCAGATTGTTGTGTTAGCGCATTCGGCGATTCATTTAATCCCAGACACAAAAATTCATTAGACCCAAGATTTGCGCATAAACTAATTGTAAAATTATATAAAAAATCAACTAAGGAAATCTATGGTTACGGATTAAAACTTTTTCCGAATGATTGCCATGAAGAAATTTGTAGACAATATCCATTTGTTAGAATTTGGGTAAATAAATAGAGCAAGCAACATTCCCGCGATCCCACGGCGCTATGACCGCTGCCGTCATTACTGACGACGAGGATAAATCAATGTACACGCTTGCTCTATTTCATTATAACACAAATTATCTAAAATAATCAAGTAAGTGTATGGGTTCAGTAAGATGAATCAATTTCCTAAATTCGTATCTCTGTAGGTTAACTTCTTTCCATCCACCATATTCACCGCTACCATCATTCTTACAGCATCATCAATCTTTCGATTGTTATATCTAAAAACAAATTCATTGATGTATCTGTCAAGGTGTTTACTAGATACATGATGGAATGTGCCATTTACGCCACGTTTCAGCAAGGAAAACCATCCTTCTAGTGTATTGATATGAACAGAGCCATTTACATATTGTCCTATACCATGCTGAACGGTCTTGTGATCTGCAAAATCTTTTTCAAGTCCTCTATATGAGCGAAATTCATCTGTATTGATTGTGGCTTCCGGTGAAACATTTTCTTTGATGTAACCTTTTAAAGTCTTTGCAGATAAGCACTCGATTTTCTTCGCTCTCAATTCTCCATCACGTTCAATCAATGCCACGACCGGCGTTTTTCCTTCTGCCCCTCTACCTCGTTTTCCCTGTCGCTTTCCGCCTATGTATGTTTCGTCTACTTCTACCTCTCCATTGAGCATATCTTCTAATGGCTCTTGTGTCATAGCGTATCTTATTCGATGGCACATGAACCATGCTGTTTTATAGGTAATATCTAATGTCCGGTGTAATTGGTGGGCGCTTATTCCCTTCTTTGATGAACACATAAGATAGATAGCGAGCAACCATTTCTTGATAGTGATCCGTGAACCATGAAATATTGTGCCTACTGTTACAGTAAACTGCTTCCTACAAGCCTTACATTTATAAACGCCTGGTCGAGTAGCCTTACCCTCTAGCTTGTATGCTTCTATTGAACCACAATGCGGACAAATAACCCCATTCTCTCCCCAGCGCAAAGCTTCAAGATATTCTCTCGCTTCATCCTCTGTCATTTCACTAATCCGCATAAACTCTGCTTTCATAATAGCCTCTCTTTGTTATATTTAGAGAGTAGCACGAGAATATGGGTTTGTCAAGTATATAATTACCAAGATGTTTTACCAACTGCTACCCCATAGCGGGTATCGCTTGAAAAACAGCAGCCAGCGCAATGAGCAGCGGATGGTTGTGGTAGGAACGACTAGGTAATTGCTTGGTCGCTGGTTTAGCCTCAGGGAATATAGAGGTTTTATCCAACCCCACCTGTTTTCTACGAATTCCACAAAATATTAACTGTTAATTTCTCCCTAATTATTTCGAGTAGAGTGAAAGTTCACGGTCGTAAGTTAATCTATGGTGTTCTCAGAAAAGAAACAAGTCATTACGAAGGCAATGTGAAGCCATTTCTATCCCGGTCTGGGATCGCCACGCCCTGGGAAGAACGTTCAGGACTCATGACGACATTCCTATTTGCGTTTATCAAATTTGTTTGAGACACATTTGTATTGGGACTTACTTTTATTAATCAGTGAAGGAAATGAATAGGGGAAATTGCTAATGGCCAGCAATTGCTACTGCGATCTGTTCTATGCTAAAATTTTTCCTTGCTGATGTTTGCACATCTTTTTGGGACAAGTTTGAAAGTTCCTCTTGAAAGACATGTAAATAATCCAATCCCAAATCATAGTATTCCATATCAGCTATATATGATGCTACAGAAATATTGGTTTCCAAGTTTAGGAGCATTGAGCCAATCAAATAACTTTTTGTTATCTCAAGTTCACTATTAGAAACATAGAAATTTTGAAGGCTTTTAATTTCTTCAAGGATAATAGAAATTACCTCATCTGCTTTATTTGAAAAAATCTGGGTACGGACCATCCAAGGTGAAGGGCCTTTACTGCTTGATAGATAACTGTGAATCCAGTAAGCTAATCCTTCCTCATTTCTAATGCGGTTAAATAGTCGATTATTATTATTACGACCTCCAAGAATTGCATTTGCCACTTGAGTACTATGATAATTACTATCTAATCGGCAAGGTCCGGGCAAACCGACGATAATAGTTGAAAGGCTCTTACCTGGAATTTTTTTTGATATTCGAAGCATCTTTGATGGCCAAGGCATATTTGGAACACGCAATAATTCCTCTTTAGCGGATTTTGCAGTCCAATTTGATAGGAGCCCTTCTATTAAATCTCTCATTTTATCTTCGATTACAGCTCCTACAATTGCAATAATCAAGTTTTGTGGACCATAATAATCTTGATAAAAAGTCGTTATATTATCATTAGTAATGCTAGAGATCGTTTCAACTTCGCCAATTATAGGTTGTTGATATAGATGATTTTTGTATAGTACTTGACGAAAGATCTTATCTGCTACGTATTCACATTCATTATTCTTTATGTGTATCGTGGAAATCAGTTTATTACGCGTTTGGTCGACCATTCTGTGACCAAATTCTGGCATTTTAAGAGTATCAATAATTATCCTAATTACAACTTCTAGATCCTCTGCTAAACAAATAGCAGAAAAGCATATTCGGTGGCGCTCAGTTAGAAAGTTCACAGATGCACCAATGTTATCTAAATAATACTGAACAGAATCTACGGATCTGCTATTTATTTCTTGCATTATGCACGAGTTTGTGAGATGTGAAAGTCCGGATTTATCCGGCGGATCTAGAATTGAACCCGTGTGTATTATTCCCCGTATGGCTACTGATTCGGATGTGAACTTTTCATGGAAGAGAATAATTGCACCACTGTCTAACTTGAATCTTGAAATATTGCTTGAATTTGGGTAACTTGAGCCAGACGTAAAACAACTCCTTTTTCTATGTGATTGTTTTGTTGATATTAGACTAATTGTAATTAATCATAGTTTTATTAATAAAAGACCGGTGTAAGAATTGAATAACAATGCCTCACCTTTATAAACGGAACTTATCTCCACACTATTCTAGTGTTATTAATCATCGACAATATTCAATACCTGGTAGTGAAAATGCAAAATCTTCTATTAAAAGGTCGAAATAATAACTATGTGATAAAAATAGAGTATTACTATACCAGTAAGTTACTGTTAAGAATAACAAAGTGTACGTCTTTTATTGTTTGGATTTAATCAACTTAACCCCTTTATTAACAAAAATTTATTATACTATGATTTTGTATATTTGCTATCTATTTGGATTAAGAAATGAAGGCCAATTCATTATGTACGGTAAAAATATTAGTGAATTTCACCAACGTCAATAATTAATTTATGACTAAGAATGTGAAAATAATAGTTTTTATAACAAAAATTGAGAAAGATCGAAGACCAAATGAATAATTATTTTACGTTTTTTCCCTACTTGGTATGTATTCTCCAATAATCCAATTTTCTGGTTTTAAATATTTGTGAATAACTCGGTCTAAATCTTTTTCTGTAACAGCTCGAATTTTTTCGAGCATTTCATCAAACCACAAATAATTACCAGCAACAATCTCAGCTATTCCAATCATCTGTGCTTGACCAGTAACTCTTTCTCCAATTAACGCAAGTTCAACTTTCGCCCTCTTCTTTGCTAGATACAACTCTTGCCCGCTTATTGGTCTTTTTCTAACTAGTTCCAGCTCTGTTTGAATTACATCCACTACTTTAGAAATTTCTGATCCTTGATTTATAACTGCATTTAGACTATAAAGATGAGAGTCAATGGTTGGTGCAATTGATCCTATTAAACCAACTGCCAATCCTTTTTCAACTGTTGATTTATAAAGTCGAGATATTCTATTATTACCTGCACCAGAATAAAAAGGCAGACTACTCCCACCAACAAATGCTGCATTAAATAATACCAAAGGAATAAAATCTTTGTGAGTTGCTTCTGGTACTCTAAAACTAACACATAAATAACTTGTGTCACCTGAACCTTGAACAAGCACTCGTTGGGACTCGGTCGGGAAAATCTCTGTAATTACCGGAGGATAACCTGTGTCTAATGGAGGAATATCATTGAAATATCTTTTAATGATGTTAAGTATAAGATGACTATTAAAGTTCCCCGCCGCTACAATTACTGAATTATTTGGAACATAGAACCGATGATAATAATCAATAAGATCCTGCGGCGTTATCTTATTGATATCTATTCCATTCCCAATAACTTGATAACGGTAAGGATGATTCTTGAAAGCAATCTGTCGCACACGTTCCCCTAAAATAAAATTGGGATTACTTTCATTCATTTTTCTTTCGGCAGTGATAACTTTTCGCTCGATTTCTATGTCTTCAGGTCTAAACTGAGCATTAATCATCCTATCAGCTTCAATTTCAAATGCCAAGTGAATGCTGTTGGTAGGTAGCGTTGTAAAGTAAGTCGTAAAATCCAACCAAACAAAAGAATTATAATTTCCACCATCTTTTGTTATTAATTGTGCAATTTTCTCTTTTGAAAAAGAAGGGGTACCTCTGGAGAGTAAATGTTCAATCCAATGAAAGACACCAGATTTCCCTGGGCTTTCATACCTGCTTCCAGCTTTATACCACACATAAAGAGTGGAAAATGTAGCATGGTTCATCTCTTTTAGAATAACTGTTAAACCATTGTCTAATTTTACATATAATATATCTTTTTCGTTTGTATACTCTTCAGTCACTTCAAATACCTTTCAAGCCCAATTACACACATTCTATCTTCATTCCGAAATCCGATTACGCTCTGCGTTAATCCATAGATCATTACGGTTTTGTCGGAAATATTCATTTTATGACATTTATCAATTTAAAATTTAGTGGAAATTAATGGAAAGAAAATAAACTCTTTACCTGTGTCGCAATAGGAAGATTTGATTTCAGAACCAATGAAGAAAGGAATTTTTCCGGTGAAATCCAGGGTCACATCAAAGGCTCCAAGCTTTCCTACGACTTCACCTTTATTTATTAATAAAACCCAGGGGACAGATAAAGTAAGATAACCTGGTTCTTTTGTAACAATCTTGTCCGCTTGCTGTATCCAAATTCCTTTTGAGATCATATCAAGTGAATTTAATATTTCTCCCCTTTCTTTTTCAAGGACGATTTTCCTATGGCGTAGAACTGGAAGACTACTATATGTTCTATGACTATTACCAGTAGGAGGTAAACCATTTACTACCGACTGCTTCAAATCTACAATTGCCCCGCATAATTTTCCTTGCTTTATTAATTGTGTTCTCTGGGTTACTATTCCTTCATCATCGAAGGGAGCACTCGTAACCAACCAATCAATCGTTCCATCATCATAGACTAGAAGATTGGGATCTAATTGATTACCAAATAACTGAAGCTGTTTTAGCAATGATATACCAATTTGCTCAACAACGGGGCATGATATTAAGACTGACTCATATGAGGGCAATTTATCTACTTCTGGTAGGGAAATTAGTTTATGCAAATATGAGGAAATGTCACCTAAACTAATGTCCTGTCTCTTGCAAGATGTATAACTTCTAACGAAGTTTTTTGGGTGTATGATCGACATATGATAGGCTGTCTTTTCATAATTAATTGATAAACCCTTTGAATTAAATAGTGAGATATCTACCAACATGCTTCTAAATTCCACGTATATCCTATGGTTATAAGTACGAATAAATTCTCCTATCATCTTAAAATCATCCGAGATATTAACTAGATGTCCATCAGAGACATGGACTTTACTAAGAGGGATTTTAGATGGGAAATCGTATTTAATTAATGGACTATAAGGGCTCATTGCCACAGCCATATTTATTAATGAGTCATCGGGAAAATTGCTATATGCAAATCCAAGTCGCTGGTTTTTAATAAGTCGTAAGGAAATTCCTTGAATAAATGACACCTGATTAGATTCTGTTTTATCAGGACTGTACTGAACTAGCCTTTGAGAACCAGAAACTGTATAAATTTCCGCTTGCTCTGATTGTTCAGATGCTCGATTAAGTAACGCAGAAAATTTTTCATTCATACAGATATCTCAACTTTCTGAACTCGAAGTGCTGGCCCTCCTATACCAACTGGAAGCGGGTAATGCCCCCATTTGGAACACCCACCAATTCCATGAGAAAAAAACTCCACTTGACTTCCGATGCCATCAATTTTCTGTAAAAATTCGAATATATTCTCACTAAAGGAAAACTTGGATATTATGGAATCGAGTCTTCCGTTTTTTATTAGCCAACCTCCCGCAACATGATAATCAAAATGTGAGCCGCTTGATTTTGCACCATAAGGATGGGAAGCGATACAAAATATCCCTAATTTAATTGAGTTTATCAATTCATCAACTGAATTAGAACCGCTCTCAATTATAAGGTTTGTCTGACGTACTAAAGGAGGTTTATCGTATCCAACCGAACGAGCATTACCTGTGACAGGTTGATTCATTTTGTTCGCCGTGGATCGAGAGTGTAATAACCCTTGAAGGTTTCCTTCTTTTACCAAATAAGTATGGGAGGTCAGAACACCTTCATCATCGAAATTACTAGAGCCTTCACCATTTATCAGTTGACCGTCATCAATTATGTTTATTGGTATATTACAAATTTGTGTTCCGAACTGCAATTTCTTTCTCAAATCTGGATTTTTTAGAACAATGTCTGCTTCACAAAGATGGCCAACTGTTTCGTGGATAATACCGCTTGCTACTCTAGGAGCAAGGATTAAATCATAAATACCCGGATTTGGCGAATGAGCTGATAGCAATTTTTGCCTTTCGTTGATTGTCTGTTCCAATAGAGAATCCATTTTAGTTAAAGGCTGCCATCCACATGTGCTGCTTAATGCACAGGGAATAACCTGTGGACCAATATTGTTAACTGTCTCCAGCCGAATTGCACATTGCGCTAACGGTTTTTCTTGAATGAGAACTGTACCTTCATTATTAGCAAAACCAATCTCTTGAGTACAATCAAAATAAGTTACCTGACAATTTGTTGCGTATCTGCTAGCATATTGCCCGTAATGGTTGCACAAATCGACCTTTTCATTAATATTAATATTATCGAGATGATAGGACTCTGGTGTATGAAAACTAGCCTTTACTATGGGGGCTGGGGCTAAACCCGAGGGAGTATATTCTTGGGAGTGGTTTGTCTGTTGAATGCAGAGTGAAATACATTTTGGGATGTCTTTTTGATTATTAAATGATCCAATACCCCAATGCCCTTTTCGCAAAATACGAATCATTCCTCCTTGTCCATTTCCACCCTGTATTGTTAAGAATTGCCCATTATGCCAAATGATTTTCGTCTCTTTCCAGCGTATAATCCGAATATCCATATATGCACAATTTGGGGCAAAATTTAGAGCACTTACAAGTATATTTTCTAACACCAAATCCTCCACGTATCCGTAATTGTTTCTAATGCAAACGAGCTTGATTTAGTTGGTTGTACGATAATTTCACTTAACTAATAAAACTCGTTGTCGAATTATTGGGATTACTTGAGAAATTTTCATGTGATAAAAAACAAGGCACAATGTTATTAATCAATTCAGCGAAAGCATTACATCTAGGGGCATTTATAGTGCCATATTGGTGGTAAGCTTTATAAGCACAACCAGCACCGCAAATTAGTGCATTTTTACATTCACGACATTTATCAATTGACAGGACACTGCGATTGTGCCAATCATTTAATTTATTATTATCTAATTTGAGATCTGGGCTATACTGCCCAATAACGAAATCTGGATTTCCAAAACCCCACCAACAAGCATAAATGTTTCCTGTAGGATCAAAAACATATTGTCCTTTAGTGGCACTACAAAAACGAAGCATGGGCATGAGAGGCTGCTTTTTATTTAGAATTGCTGCTATATGGTCCAGGCCATGAAACCGCCAATCAAAGATACTAATAATTGGATCCTCTCGATATTTTTGAATTACTTGACGAGCAAGTTCTGTCTCTTCTAACAAAAATTCTTGTTGTCCAAAACAACCAGATTCACTAAGAGGATAAAGGTAAGCATGGAAACTATTACTATCAAGCCAACCTTTTTTGGTGAGATCTAATGCTAGTTCATGAAGCATATCAATATTTCGCGAATCAATATTTACCCTTAATTCAACTTTGATTCCTTCATTCAAAGCAGCTTCGATGCCATTGATGACTTTATTGAAAGTTGGTCTACCATTCCGGTGAGGGCGTCGCTCATTATGAACGATCGAAGGACCATCTAATGTTATTTGGACAGATGAAAGCCCCCATTTTTTTAGCTTAGTTGCATATGTGGAAAGAGTTGTTCCGTTTGTAACAGCATCTGCTACCATGCCATACTCGACTGCTAATCCCAATAGAATTCTAATAATAGTCATATTCCTACCCAATAACGGCTCTCCACCCATTAGAGTAAGACTTGAATCTCCACTTCGGATGTTAATCAGAGAATTAATTGCAGATCTTAAATGTTTTGTCTGTTCGACACTCATTAAGCTTGCGGAGTTTGTTAATCCTCCTTCATAACAATAAACGCAGGCAAGATTACAACTATATGAGGGAATTACCACAAAATTAGTAGATGCATTCCTTTCAATGGATTCTAGAGTGTCTGTAAGTTGTGCAAATACCTGCTTTTCATTTGATTCCAATAAAAATGCGTGATCACGTTTCACCAACAAAGATTTAAATTTCGATGGCAAAGAGGTTAGATCGTCGGATTTCCAAGCGGATTGAATTGAGCTATTAATTCTATCAACTGCTCCAGATAGTGTGTTGTAGAGTATGGCATTATTATTATCAAGTGGAATAAGCAATGTGTATCGTGATTTGTACATTATCAATCACCTTCTCTTATTTGCTTGTATAAAACAGGAACCCACTTTTTGATGGAATCTTCAAAATCCGGGCAGGAGGGATGATATAAACTGCCGTTAGTGAGTAAAGCTTCAAAGGCACAGCCACCACCACATATAAATGCATATTTACACTTTTTACATTTGGGGATAGTGTAAATATTTCGATCAGCCCATACCGAACGTGTAGGCTCGATCCACTCAATATTTGTATTTAATTTTCCTATCCGATTTCGTGAATCTCCAACCATGTACCAACAAGAATAAATATCACCAAATGGATCGAAAATGAGATTTCTTGTGTTGGCTCCACAATGCCAAAATTGAGGTTTTGTTGCCTGTCTCTGAAATGCCCTAGAGAAGAAACTGTATCCCGCAAGTTTCATTTGAAAAATATTAGAGTTGTGAAGTTTGTTCGCTTCGATAATTGCTGTATTGAGATTTTTCTGAACAAAATCTTCCCTTTGTGTACACCCTCCTTTCATTACAATTCCATTCACGTCAATCTCAATTCCCGAATCTTTTGAAAAACCCTCATGAAAAAAGATGGCTAATAACTCACTAAAGCGGTTGAGCATTTTCTCATTGACTCTTATCGACAGTATTATTGGAATACCAAATTCGCGTGCTTTATGGATACCTGATAATATACGTGTAAATGAGTCATCATTGGGGTATAAATAACGCTGGTGGTTGTGGATATCAGAAGGACCATCGATTGTGACGTGGATTTGATCAATCTGATAATTTCTAAGAAAAGGTACATATTCACTTAAGGTTGACCCGTTAGTAGTAATCGAGAAGGATAAACCTCGATTATGTCCTTTCGTGAAGATTTGCATCAGAACAGACTGATTTTCGATGAGGAGTGGTTCCCCCCCGAAAATACTAATGCTCTTTATTGAGCTATGATCGATTTGTAAATAGTAATCTACTACCGAAAAAATAGACTCGATCAATTCAATGTCCATTACTTTACATAACCATTCATGTCCCTTTTTATGCAAATGGTTTTCAAAACAATAATAGCAATGGAAATTGCAGTTATATGTCGGAATGATTCCAATCATTTTATTAGATTCAATGTGTTTCTTCTCAACCAAGAGCATTCGTTGCAAATAATCCAACGATATATTACTATCCTCAGTATTAATCGCATTAATTGTTTTCCTAAGATTTTCTGAGTTTACAATTTCAATCCGGCCTGATAGAGTGCTCCCTACTAAGAATTGACTATTGTTAAGCTTGGTACAGTAAGTATACTTATGAGGTACTCTCATGATTAGCACCTGCTTTCCTAAAAGCTTCAATAATCTGGCTTTCATTGCTCTCGATGTAAGCCTTTAAAACCTTTTCTATATCTGGGCAGTCGGGATTGCTGGATGTATTGCCTTTTCGGATTCCGCTTATTGCGCAGCCCCCGCCACATATTGTTAGATAAATGCATTCCTGACATTTTTTAACGTTTTTGGGATGTCTTTCTTGCCAGCAGATCAACTCTTCAGGCCATAATTCCAAATCCGGATGGTATCTTCCAATTGAGTATTGAGAAAATCCTGCTGTTTCAACGCATGGGAATATTAAGTTATCGGGACCAAAGAGATAGATCCCTCCACGAGTGGCATCACATCCTAAACTCATTGGGGATTCAATTTTATTAGGCTCATTTATTAACTGTTGTAAAAAAGAGTAACCGTTTAATTTCCCGATGGGAGCATCAAAACCCTTTAACTCAGTACAGTTCTTTTGGATTGGAGCAATATACCTAATGAATTCATCATTATCAATAAAATATTTATACTGGTTATTTGTCGGGTTGCACATGGGGTACATAACTTTACCTAATGCGCCGTTGAAAAGTGTGTTATCCAACCATCCTTTCTTTTTCGCAAACTGAACTAATGCAGGTAGATGTGATATATTTTGCTTATTAAGGATTGTCTGCATGGTAACTGGAATACCAATTTCTAAAAGAAGATCAATAGCTTGGACGACTTTATCGAATGTTCCGTGTCCAGAAGGATATTTCCGACGAGAATTGTGGATATATCGTACACCGTCAAGCGTAATCAAGGTACGTCGAATAATATTCCGATATTTTAGAAAAAGATCGATAAATATAGGTACGTTAATACCGTTTGAAATAATCTGAACGTAGAGCCCGGATTCCACTGATTTAAGTAATATATATTCAACGATCTCTCGTGTAATTTGCATAAGAGGTTCCCCGCCATATAAGTTAATCGTTAGTGGAAATCCCCATTGTTCCTGATGCAATTTTTCCAATTTATTAATTGTAATAAATGCGCTATCAATTTGCTCTTTGGATAAAACCTTGAAAGTTTGCTTGGTTTCATTGGGGATATTCCATTCATTGCAGTATGTACATCGAAGATTACATTGGTATGTCAATGCGAAATAAATTGACGGAGGGAGTTTGGTTAAATGGTTTGATAGATTTAGAAATCGGACGATTTGTGAGCGTTCGTCTTCTGATGAATCAATAAGGTAACCTTGAGTTGATAGTTGAGTCTCAAGTGGCTTTGCAAGTGAAACTTTACTGCCTGGAGTTAAGCTTTCAATAATATTTGCATTCTTGCCTTTGACCAAATTGACTGCTCCAGATATTGTATTAACCAGAAGGAGGCAACTTCCAATGCGAAATCTAAGGATATAGCGTGTTAAATATGGCATATTTACAAACCCACTTCAAAAAGTTCAAAGACCGGTCAACTAATTATTCTTACTGCAGTACCTCGGGGAGAAGATTTGCTTTAAACTCTTGATCCACCTTTCTTCCCGTACATGCAAACAGAGCCCTGCAGTAGTTCTAGTAATTCTTTTTCTGACATCTCAGTCCACAGACGCTGATTAAGGTTATCAAACCCGTCAGCGTCAGCTACATACATATCTTGACAGCTGCTTGTCTGATTTTCTTTAGTTTTATTGTCCATTTCATCCTCCTCCTTGTGTTTTATCAGAGATAGTTGACCGGTCTCCGAAACTTCTAAAGATCATTTAAGATCCTGTACTTTGGTAGTGGTTCAAGCCGAATCGCCAAAATATTAATGCGATTCTCTGTAAGAGAATTGCGACAAGCGGAGCGAAATATGAATACTGAATAAAATTCTCTTTCTGCAAGAAGAACTGAGCAGGGTAAAAACTGATAAAGCCAATTGGTAGGATGAAAGTCAATACAACCTTCAACACGGGGCTATAGATATCGAGTGGGAATTTGACCAATTCAAAAATATCTGACTGAAGCCTTATGAAGGGGTCATTGTTTATCGTCCAAAATGAGAGGGAAGATCCGATCATGGTCAAGGCATTATAGATGATCGTTCCCGATAACAAAAAAATAACCAGAATGAAAATATTTAGACCTGTGGCAGGGATCTGTAATTGACGCCAAGCAGTAGCAAGCAGTATTATTCCGAGGATTGTTTCTCCCCATGCATCATCATCCCATTCGTCATGGATCAATTGGAACAGAACTGGAAGTGGCCTTGTCATGAATAGATCCAGAACACCATGGCGCACATACCAGGAGAGTGATAAAAGTCCCATAAAAAAACTGTGCCAGATGGAGCGGACAAGAACGGCAAGGGCATAGATAAAAAGGATCTGTTCAAAATTCCAACCATTGATATCAGGGATATTTATCATGATGACCCAGATGGATAAAATTCCAACACCTTGTAAAAGAAAAACTGCAATACTGCCAATAATTACATCAGCTCGATATTGTAGAAGGCTAAGCAGATTTATCCGGATATATTGGATACTAATCTCAAAATAATCTTTTATTGTTTTGAGCATAAAGCTAGCCTCCCTGAACGGTCACGCGTTTTATTGCTTGTGCCCATAGTAGCTTGCAAAGCAGGTAGAGCAATATGATCCAAAAAAGCTGGAATACCACATCTTCCCACCAAATTCGAGATTCTCCAAAGGAAATTAACCAAGATAGAGGTATGTAGTAAATTGCTTTATATGGTAAAAAATCAGCAATTTGTCTTAACCAGTCGGGAAAGAAATCCAGAGGGATGATGGCTCCGGCAAAAAAACTGACGATAGCCCATCTGAGCTTGCTTAGACCGTGAGCGTATTTTGTCCAAAAAGTCAAGGTGCCTATGATGAAATCGTTCAAGAAAAGCAAGATATAACCCAATCCTAATGTGACTATAAACATCAAAATATTTCCCGGATTGTTTGAAATTCTTGCTCCAAAAATTACTATTCCTATTACTGCTAGAGGTAGACTGACAGCCAGCAGGTTGAAGACGCTATCTCCCATGGTCATCGCAAAATAACCCGTGATGAAAGGATAAGGTCTTGTCAGATCTAATGCGATATCACCGGAGCGAATACGGTCAGCAATTATTTTATCTACATTGGAAGTTATAAAACTTGACACCACGAAACTAAAAATAATGTACGAAATTGCTTCTTCTTTTGTAATACCCACCAGAACATCTCTGTTAGCATAAATTGCAGTCCATAAATAATATTGAACAAGGATGTGGAGAAGGGCGGCAAAAAAATTAACAAAATGGTTTATCCGATATGCTAATCTTGCTCTAAACTGGATGAAAAATAATCCGATGTATCGATTTACAGCAATCATGAAATTTTTCTTCCTTGGTATAGTTTTTGCACAACTCTTTCAAGATCAGGTTCATCAATAGAAAGATCTGCTACATTTCCGTTATTAAGAAAATGCCCCACCAGATCTGTCATTGAGTGTTCGACAGGGTTCACTTGAAATCTGACGACATTATTATCAATTTCATAAGGTGGATATGCAGAGCCCATTCTTGCCAGTTCTGTCTCGATGAGAGTTGGAGCAGCAGAGAACTGTACAATTAGTGTGCGTGTATTGCCCAAAAAACGCGTGATCTCATCAGTACGACCGTCATAGATAATTTGCCCTTTATCGATCATAATGACCCGAGAGCAGATGTCTTCAATATCTCGCAAATCATGAGTGGCTAGGATCACGGAACATCTTCTTTCAGCTACCATGAACTTTAAGAAATTCCTGACGCGCTGTTTTACTAATATATCTAAACCGATCGTCGGTTCATCCAGGTAGATTACCTTTGGATTATGTAAGAAAACTGCTGCTAGGTTTACCCTCGTCCTTTGGCCCAAACTCAACTGGCGAGTGGGGGTGTCGAGCAATGGTTTTATCTCTAGCACATCATCGAAAAGGCTTAAATTCTCCTCATAAATATGCTGATCAATGGCGTAAATACGCTTTAATAGGCGAAACGTCTCCCTTACTGGAACATCCCACCACATAACCGATCGTTGGCCAAATAGCACTCCTATATTGAGGGCATTCTTTTGCCGCTCCTTATAAGGCATAAGACCAAGCACCTCAATAGTCCCCTTTGTAGGAACGAGGATTCCACTTAGCATTTTAATTGTGGTCGATTTTCCAGCACCGTTAACACCTATGTAGCCTACCGCTTCACCTCGCTTTACACTGAAGCTGATATTGTTAACCGCCTTTATACTTTGCCGTTTTGGAAATAAGAACTCACTTAACGCATTGCTTTTTTCATCTCGTCGTTGTAAAACGAGGTACTCTTTACTGATATTGTTCACTTTAATGATTGCATCATTCATTTTTCATCTGCTTTCAGAATATTTCTAAGTAACTTATTCTTTCGTATATCGATAAACAATTTGATCTGTTCTTCAACGGGTGGGCAGGTAGGTTCCGAATATTCCACACCTCGAATAATGGACTTTAGAGGGCAACCACCACCACATAATGTTAGAAACCTACAATTAAGGCATTTATCAATTAAACGAACATTGCGCGAATGCCAATTTTTTACTTGATTTTCCCACAATTCAAAACTGGGTATAAATTTGCCAATTGCATACTGTTCAAAACCAGCAGTTTCAACACATGGATAAATTAATCCATCTGGTCCAAAAACCCATGTAAAGCCTAAAGTAGAATCGCAACCTCGTAATCTTGGTATTGAGAAATCATTCGGTCTTTCAAACATGAGACGTAATTGATTGTAAATATCCATTTCACCTATCATGGTGTTGTATTGATTCCCGAACTGATATTTAGCCAGCAGACTCTCAAAAGATTGAATGAACTCTAGTTCAGTCATGTAGTATTTATATGGTGGTGGTTGATTACATTGAGGAAAATTAACTTTATTTAAATCTACATGGAATAATTGATTTCCAATCCATTTTTGTTCCTCAAAAATCTCCATCAGTTCTGGTAAGTGATTAATACTTTGACGATCGAGATTAACATTTACATCAACATGAAAATTTGCATCTAATAATTGATTTATTGAAGAAATAATTAAATCGAATGAACCTCCTCGGCTATATGTAAATCGACGAGAATCATGAACCGATTTTGGCCCATCTATGGTTATATAGAATGAGTTGACACTCTGTTGATATTTCTTGAAAATTGGGAGAAAAATAGGAATGTAAACCCCATTAGTAATGGTGGTAAGAAGAAGATGCTGTGAAGCTGCAGTTTGATAAATATGATCAATGATATTCGTTGTTGAAGGGAGAAGTGGTTCACCACCATATAAACGCACGATAATGGGTTTTTTTCTCATGCCAAAAGGAGAATCTTGGTCTAATTCATGTGTGATTTTAAGAATATTTTTTAACGCAATATTTGCATCATTGGGTTTTAAAACATCATATCGTTTACTAGAAACCACGTTCCATTCTAAACAGTATGTACAATTCAAATTACAGTTAAATGTCATACATAAATATAAACGCGGTTGGGTAGGTCTAACAAGTGAGAATTGCTGAAGTAATCGATTGATAAGCTCTTTTTCTTTTTCCTGATTATAAAGAAGGTAATTTCTCTCTTTTAAGAGAATTTGTAATTTTGGAGATATCTGTGTCTGAATTGGATTGCCAGGTGAAAGTAACTCGAATTCTTCCTTAAGTGGTGATTGAAGAATGTCAATTGCTCCAACTAAAGTATTTATTAAAAGAAGTGAATCCTTGCTTAACGACTGAGAATAAATGTATTTTGTTAAATACACTATTTCTATCCTCCCTAAATAGTCCTAATAAAAGGAACTATTATAACTTCTCTTTCCCCAAACTTCTTTGTATGAAATTAATGTTAGCTTATTTCATTCAATTGTCAAGTAATTTATACACACTTCGTATCCCTTTAAAGTTCGTGATTTGCAAAAAGATTTAATTTTCAGCAGATAGAATTTATTTTTTATTGATAATTTGAATAAATGCTTAATACCGCATCCGCGTAGCGGTAACCCACGTCGATGGGTCCATAATGATAGAGAGCTTCCTGCTGACTGCCATACTTTTCGATGAGACCTGCCAGCATGCGTGTTCCATAGGTTATGTTATAAGCCGGGTCGTACAGTTCCTGCATGGAAGGGCGATTGCGAAAACAGGGCTGCCCATCACAGAGAAAGGTCTGAGCGATGCCATCGCGCGGCATGACCTGCATGAGACCTACCGCACCGCTGGAAGAATAGGCTTGCGCATCGCCACCACTTTCCTGCAGCATGACGGCTGCGATGAAATTCGGGTCGAGTTGATACTGGCGCGCGGAATCAATGATGAGCTCTTCCCACTGCAGGATGCTTTCGGGGTATTTTTTGGAGAGAGAACCGGTGAAAGGGCTGTTCTCGCCTGGAGAGCTTGCACTGGAATTGTTGGCAGCCAGGGTGATGCGCGGAGAACTGATCAGGCTGATCAGCCCCACCACCGCACCGCAGATGACAAGAATGCCTGGAAAGACCATTTTGTTGGGATTCATACTTCTATAATAGAACAAATGGTCTATTATGTCAAGAGCGCATCGGCAAATAAAAAAACGGAGCGAGCGCTCCGTTTTTGTCATTCCATACTGATCACTTGCGATTCCCAGCGGTGCCAGCCGCCGAAGTTGTTCTGCAAGATGCTGCGCCCCTCGCCAGGGCAGGGCAGCCCCCGCAGTTCCAGGTCGGCATCCACCATGATGCGCACCAGTTCATGGAACTTCACTTGCGGTTTCCATCCCAATTGCTTTTCAGCTTTAGAAGGGTCAGACAGTAAATAATCCACTTCGGTGGGGCGGAAGTAACGCGGATCGATCTCCACGTAGTCTTCATAATTCATTTCGGCATAAGAGAACGCTTCTTGCAGGAACTCGCGCACGGTATGCGATTCGCCGGTGCCGATCACGAAATCATCGGCGTGATCAAGCTGCAGCATTTTCCACATGGCTTCCACATATTCGGGAGCGTAACCCCAATCGCGTTTGGCTTCCAGATTGCCGAGGTAGAGTTTCTTCTGTTTGCCAGCTTTGATGGCTGCTACGGCGCGGGTGATCTTGCGGGTTACAAAAGTTTCACCGCGGCGCGGGCTCTCGTGGTTGAAAAGGATGCCGTTGCAAGAGTAAATATCGTATGCATCGCGATAGTTGCGGGTGATCCAGTAAGCGTACACCTTGGCGGCTGCGTAAGGACTTTGCGGTTCAAAGGTGGTGCTTTCACTCTGCGGAGGTTTGGCAGCGCCGAACATCTCGCTGGATGAAGCCTGGTAAAACCTGGCAGCCACTCCGGCTTTGCGCACGGCTTCCAGAATGCGGATAGTGCCCAAACCGGTCACGTCGCCAGTATATTCGGGCATGTCAAAACTCACGCGCACATGCGATTGGGCAGCCAGATGGTAGATCTCATCAGGGCGGATATTGTAAATGATGTGCTGTAAGGTTTCCCCAACGGCAATGTCGCCGTAATGCAGGTATAAATTGATCTTGTCGCCATTGTGAGGATCGTGGTAGATATGATCGATGCGGCATGTGTTGAACGTGCTGGCTCGGCGAATGATCCCATGCACTTCATACCCTTTGGAAAGGAGCAATTCAGCCAGATAAGAACCATCCTGACCGGTAATGCCTGTGATTAAAGCTTTTTTCAAGCGCTTCCTCCATTATGCAGATTAATACACAAAGTATAGCCAGTCAGTTCCACGCTGTCAAACCTGCCACACAGGTGTACTGAAGGTTAACGGGCGGTGCTCAATGCTGTTATGCTTTGGTGAAAGACAGGCTCTTACCATCTTCAGTCAGATCGATCTTCACTTTGTCACCAGATTTATAGGTGCCGGAAAGCAAGTCGACGGAAAGCGGGCTTTCCACATATTTTTGAAGAATGCGTTTGAGCGGACGGGCGCCGAAATTGGGATCAAAGCCTTCTTTGGCGATCCACTCACGCGCTGTTTTCGATAAGTGCACCTGCAAACCTTGTTCTTCCAACCTTTGCTGTATGTCTTTCATCTGGAGATCGACAATCTTTAACATCTGTTCCTCGGTCAGCGGGGAGAAGATGATGATCTCATCAATGCGGTTAAGAAATTCAGGGCGGAAGGTGTCCTTGAGGGCTTTCTCGATCTTTTCATGCGACAACTTTTCTTCATCTGTGCTTTCTGGTTTTAGAAATCCAAGCGTGCCGCCGCTGCGAATGAATTCTGTGCCAAGATTGGAGGTCATGATCAGAACTGTGTTTCGAAAATCGACCACGCGCCCCTGTCCATCGGTGAGGCGACCGTCGTCAAGTATTTGCAGGAGGGAATTCCATACCTCAGGATGGGCTTTCTCGATCTCATCGAAGAGGATCACCCGGTAAGGTCGGCGGCGAACCGCTTCGGTGAGTTGACCGCCTTCCTCATACCCCACGTAACCGGGAGGAGCTCCAAAGAGCTTCGATACGGTATGTTGTTCTCGATATTCGCTCATATCCAGGCGGATCAAAGCATCTTCATCGTCGAATAGAAATTCTGCCAGCGCTTTGGCTAGCTCTGTTTTTCCTACACCGGAAGGACCGATGAAAATGAACGAACCGACAGGGCGTTTGGGGTCTTTCAGACCTGAACGTGCGCGCCGGATGGCATCGGCAATGGCAGAAATGCCCATATCCTGCCCAATCACGCGCTCGTGCAGTTTATCTTCCATGTGAAGCAGGCGATCTGCTTCGGTTTGCATGATCTGATTGACCGGGATTCCAGTCCATTGAGCGACCACTTCGGCGATATCATTTTCGTCGACCACTTCATCCAGTTTGTGTTCGCTTTCCCATTTATCGCGCTTGGCGTTGAATTCCGATTCCAATTTCAGGCGCTCAGCTTTCTTGCGCGCTGCGGTTTCGTAATCTCGCTCCACGCCTGCTTGCTCTTCTTCCAGTTGAATCTTATCGACCCTGGTTTTTAATGCTTTGAGATCCGATGGCATGGAATATAAAGCCACTCGCAATTTGGCGGCTGCTTCGTCCATCAGGTCAATGGCTTTATCGGGCAAAAATCGATCAGTGACGTAGCGCGCAGATAACTTGGCTGCGCTCACCAGAGCCTGATCGGTGAAGTGAACCTTGTGATGGGCTTCATAGCGATCGCGCAGACCCTGCAGCATAGAAATGGTGTCGTCAACCGATGGTTCATCAACGTAGACCGGCGCAAACCGTCTTTCCAGGGCGGCGTCTTTTTCTATGTATTTTTGATATTCGTTGAGGGTGGTCGCACCTACACACTGGAGCTCTCCGCGAGAAAGGGCGGGTTTGAGCATGTTTGACGCATCCATGGCTCCCTGCGCTGCGCCCGCACCCACCACGGTGTGCAGTTCATCGATAAAAAGGATTATCTCGCCGGCAGAACGCTGGATTTCCTCGAGGGATGCTTTCAGGCGCTCTTCGAATTCTCCGCGAAAACGGGAACCGGCGATCATAGCGCCCAGGTCCAGAGAAATGACCTTTTTCCCTATCAGAATCTCCGGAACGTCATTGCTGGCGATCTTTTGTGCCAGACCTTCGACAATGGCGGTTTTTCCTACCCCGGCTTCACCGATCAACACAGGATTGTTCTTTGAGCGGCGGGAGAGCACCTGGATCACGCGCAAGATCTCGTTATCGCGACCGATGACCGGGTCAAGCTTGTTTTCCGCAGCCAGTTTGGTGAGGTCGCGTGAATATTTTTCAAGAGTGCGATAGCGGGTCTCTGCTTTACGGTCTGTCACTTTCTGCCCCCCACGCAGTTCTTGAATTGCGTCCAACACACGTTCTTTGGTGATCCCGTTTTCTTTTAACAGGCGGGAGGACGGAGTGTCCTTTTCTTCAACAATTGCCAAAAAAAGATGTTCTGTGGAAATATACTCATCATTCAGGTTTGACGCTTCTTGGTTTGCAACCTCGATCACGCGTTTTACACGTGGCGTTATAAAAACTTGCCCTGTACCGCCGCCATAAATGCTGGCTTTCGGGCTTTCTCGCAACATCTGATCCAATCGGTCGCGTAAACCGTTGATATCCACCGACATGATCTCCAGAAGTTGTCCAACCACGCCTTGCTGTTGCTCGATCAAAGCCAACAGGATATGTTCTGTATCTATTTGATTATGACCGTAGCGTTGTATGATCTCTGCCGCTTTTTGGGCGGCTTCTTGAGCACGCTCGGTAAATCGATCAAATCGCATCATAGTACTTGTCTCCTATGTCAATC
>OFEK01000901.1_pt1 | contig 24278 bp, 15 predicted proteins | sample 1521131 | NCBI WGS metagenome assembly OFEK01 (sample SAMN05720209, study PRJEB24109) | activated sludge metagenome | isolation source: Anaerobic digester | place: China | collected 2015-12-16
TGACCTTGCACAAGTAAAGACCTTAGAATTAACTGTAAAGGGAATTTATTCTGTGAATCCAAATAAATAAATGGAGTGTAGTAGCTATTCCATAGTCCTACTGCATAAAATAGCCCTATTGCAGCTAAAACAGGCTTGGAAACAGGTAAGACCAGATACCAGAATGTTCCAATATCGTTTAAACCATCCAGCTCACCAGACTCCTCAATTTCACCAGGAAAAGCTTCAAAAAATGATTTCATAACAATAAGGTACCATGAACTCACAAGACCTGGCAATACTACAGCCCAGGTAGTATTATATATACCCAGATTCTTTATTGTAAGAAACGAAGGAATCATACCGCCGGAAAAAAACATGGTTAAAATAATTGCACCCATAAATTTTTTACGGAACACCAGTTTTTTCTTGCTTAAAGCATATGCTCCTGTAGATGTAGCTATAAGTGATAAAACTGTACCTAAACTTACATAGTATAACGTATTCTTATAAGCATTATATATTTTTGGATCTCTTAAAATCCATTTATACACTTCAACATTGAACCCTTTTGGATAAATAGTAATATCATTCGTAAATATATACTTTGCACTTGAGAATGATACTGCTACTACATGAAGCAAAGGAAATAAAATACAAATAATTATTACTATTAAAATTACATATATTAGTAAATCAAATACAGAAAACCTATTCTTTTTCACATTTCTCCCCCCGACTACCACAAACTTGTTTCAGAATATCGTCTTGCTAAAAAATTACCCATAACTAAAAATAGTAAATTAATTACAGAATTGAATAGACCAACCGCAGTTCCATAGCTGAAATTTGCATTTTGCAGTCCTTGTCTCCATACATAGGTCTGAATAACATCAGCTACATTCAGAACAGCATCATTTGAAAGCAAAAACACTTTTTCGAAACCTACACTCACAATATTACCGGTAGACAATAGGAATAAAGTGATTATTGTTTGAGAAATACAAGGCAGTGTAATATATATTAAACAATTGAACCTATTTGCACCATCAATTTTTGCTGCCTCATATAAATTTGGATCAATATTTGTTAGTGCAGCAATATATATTATTGCATTCCACCCCAAATTCTGCCATACACCTGATGATATATATATAGTCCTGAAATATGATGACTTCTGTAAAAACACAATTGTCCCACACCTGAGCCTTTGTAATATTTGATTAACAAAACCATATGTAGGTGATAAAAACAATTGAATCAATCCAACTACAACAACCGTAGAAAGAAAATGCGGCATATAACTAATAGTCTGTACCAACTTCTTAAACTTTAGATTTTTTACTTCATTAAGAATAAGAGCAAATATTAATGGAAATGGGAATCCCCAGATAAGTGAATATAGCCCAATCAAGAATGTATTTCTAAGTAATTCAAATATATCCGGTGAGCTAAAGAATAACTTAAAGTATTTAAACCCTACCCAGGGGCTTTTGAGAAATCCTGCAAATAATTGATAGTTTTTAAATGCTATCAATATTCCCCACATGGGAAGGTAAGCAAATAATATATAATATATTATACATGGTAGTAATAGTATTAATAAATATTTGCTTCTTATAACTTTTCTTAATAGATCATTCCTTTGTCTGCTTTTATCTGGTTGTAACAGTCTTTTTATATTTAGTTCTCTCTTTATAATTTCCACGAACAAAATCACTCCTCACTCTCAAATCAGCAAAGTATCGTGTCAGACTATGCGAAATAATCTGACACAATTCCCCAATTTAATTGTATAAGCCACAACCTAAATTTTATTTATACCGTTCATATGCCTTGGTATACATATCCAACAATTTTGCTAAGCCCATTTTTTCGATTTCCTTAACATATGCATCCCATTCATCAAAACTTTTTTCTCCAAGAATAAATTGTGCCCTGCTTTCGCTGGCATACTTACCTATATCTGCTCCGATAGTTGATTTTATTTCATTTTCAGCTTCAGTTAATTGCATATATTCAACAGGATTATTTCTTAATTCATATTGTGGTGACTCTAGGGTTGCTTTTACAGCTTCTTTCCCATAACTTAGCATTATAACATCTTCTTTATGTACAGTACGTAATCCTATTGTTGTTAACCCATATTTTTTTACAAAATCGTGATAACTATCAGCTATGAATTGCTTCTTCCCATCTATAATCTTATAAGTTTTTCCTTCTTTACCCCATGTGAGCAATTCTATAGCTTCATCTGTATAGAACCAGTCCATCAACTTAATTACATCATCAATTTTCCTTGAACTGGATGATACTAAAGTACAGCCATATTCTACAGCTGTATATTTTGCAACTCCATTAACCGGAGGCATAAATCCAAATTCAAAATTCGGGTTATATTCCTTTCCAGAAGCGCCTACACTGTCCATTCTACCTACATAATCAACTGTTATGAAAGCTTTATTTTGAACCAGTAAGTCAATCCATCCTGTTGTAGTAATTGAAAACATATCGGGAGGTGTTAATTGTTCTTTTATAAGCTTATTCATGAACATAAGAAATTCTTTCCATTCGTCTTCTACAGGCCCAAATACAAATTTGTTATTATCAAAATCATAATATACCCTCTCCATTGTATGCCATGACGGACTCATAAGTTCTATTCCATGTGATCGATTTCCAAGCGGGTAAGAATCTGGATACAATTCTTTTAATTTTTTCAAAATATCATATAATCCATCTGGTGTTACTGGTGTTTCCGGTAATTTCAAGTTGTGTTTTTCAAAGATATCTTTTCTATAAAACCATACCCTTCTGTTGTCAATACCGGAACCCATTCCGGGATAAGCATATAAATTGCCATTCGAAGCTCTGAATGTATCTGTATGGTCTTTATTCTCCTCAATCCATTTTTTTAAGTTAGGTGTTTTGCTCATATAATTTTCAACATTGATAAACGCTCCCTGCATTGCATATATGTTTCCTTGAGTGACAGAATAAAGAGGAACAATATCAGGCAACCCACCTGCTGCAACAAGCAAACTAAATTTTGTGTTATAATTGTCGCCTTGTGCATCAACTTTTTGAATATCCAGTTTAACATTGGTTGCTTCTTCAATTGCCTTTATAGCAAACCAGTCATCTTGGACAGGCCACGAAACAACATTAGGAAGCAACATACTTATCGTTACCTTATCCTTTGGAAATATTTTTATTTCTGCTGTGATACTGCTATCTTGTTGATTTTCATTAGTACCATCTTTATTAGTATCAGCTTTTTTTGTTATTGTACATGCTGTTAAAGAAAAACACATAGCCAACACTAAAACTAAGATAATAAACTTCTTTGACATAATCCTATTCCTCCTTAACATTGGAATTTGAACATAAATTTCATAAAACAAATTTGCAGATCTGCATTTACAAGTATATGATAATTTAATAAGATGAGTGATTCAACCTGCAAAAACAATAAAATAGTTCAATATTACTAAAATCAGTTAATTTGATTGTTATTGTAGAAAATGAATGGTACTTGCTGGAATAAGCTCAACAGGCTGATTTAAATGTTCATTAAACAAAATATTAAATAAATCATATTGAAAGCTGCAAATAATTATATTAAACTATAACTGTACTAAACTTTATCTGAATTTATATGAGCAAAAAGTCAGAATTAATTTAACATGGAGGTTTTTAGATGAGATGTTCTAATATCCATACGGTATTTAAAAATTCTATGTTTTTAAAATTGCTTGCTGGGTTTTTACTTATAATATTACTTACATCAACTTTTTATCTGCTCTCCTATAATTTTTTTATAAATAATATAGAACTTGAAATTGTCAATAATGCCAGTCATAACATAGACTTTACTACTGCCAAGCTTGATGAAAAACTTTCACAGCTAAAAAATATACTTTTGAATTTCAGCCTTGAAGAAGTTTTTTCACCGCTAAAAGTTGGAAGGCAGAGTCTTTATACCCAAAAGCAAATTTTGGATAATTTTATTGAGAAATATAAAACACCCAACGAAAATGTTTTAAAATATGTTAAAGCTATTTTTATATTGCCTGAAGATTCCTATAAAAACATTATAACAACTGATACTACAATTAACTCAGATAGATTTTTCGAAGCTTTTTATAAAAGTGATACCTACACAAAAGAATTCTGGCAAATAGAAATGACAAAGGAATTTAATTTCAAGTATTATCCTACAAGCAAATTTTTAGATTACAGAAATTACAAACCGAAAAATCCTCTAACCCATACATTAATGCCATTAGCTTTTAAAAATACATTCAAATCGAATTTTATAATAGTTGCACTAATAGATATCGGCTTGCTTTATGACTCATTTAATAAATTCACTAACGATGACTTTTGCATTTACAATTCTGATAAGGTATTACTTTACCCTTCTGTGCAAAATTTAGATTTTAGCAATACAGATATTAACAACAGTACTGTGTATAGTAAAACTAAAAACGGGTATCTGTTTTCACGAGACTCAGTTGAAGATAATTTGATTTATTCTACATTTCTTTCCAATTCCAAATTAAAACAACAATTATTTAAAACTAATACAGTGTTCAGATTGATTACAGCTACTTCAATTTTTGTTAGTATATTAATATCTATTTATGTGGTTAAAACATTTAATGACCCTGTTAAGCAAATAGCAGAAATTATTAAATTATCAGGAAATAAAAGCAATAATGATGTAATTGGCTTAAATAATATTCGTGATGATGTAAAACAAATTATTGAAGAAAATGAAGAGAAAGACTCCATGCTGGAAGCTTATTTTTATCAATCCAAGCTTAAGGGTAATTACTCTCCTTTCAATGAAATAAAAAAGCATTTTATTATCAACAATAATAATGCTCTCATATGTTTTACAATTCATTATAAAGAATCATGCTATAATCAATTATTCGAAGAAACCGGTAAAGGTATTTTTTTTCTGAAAGAATGCATAAGTTTATATCTAAATAGTTATTTTAAAGATTCTATCACCTTTCAAATAGAAAATAATAAAGTTATTTCCATTTTCAACGTACCGGAGGATATACTGGATATTTCAACTATTGTTAATGAAATAGCAAATAAGCTTAAAAATGAAGAAATTTATGTTTTCTTTACTATTACATATAGTAAAGTATGTAGTGATACTTCCCAGTTACATTCAACATATAATAAGCTTTTTGAAATAACTAAATATAGAAAGCTAATAAACTGCACACAGATTTTATCAGAAGATAGCATAAAATCTACTAATAATATATACTATTTATCATCTGAACAAACAGATCAATTTAAGAACTTATTAATTAATTGCCGTCATAAGGAATGCCTTGAATTTGTAGATACTACTTTACAGTATAATCATAAAAAAGGAGTAAATAATTTTAATATACAGCTTTTATGTACCGAAATTATCAACTGCTGTATAAAATGCCTGACTAATTTGTTTTATAAATTGCCATCATGCTTTGATGTAGCAAGTATCTATTCACAGTTTAATTCTTTTACCGCCATAAATGAATATGCCGATTCATGCAAACTTTTCACTACTCAGGTTATAAACTACATACTTAATAACCAAAAAGGCAGTGACTATATTATTGACTTTATAACAGACTATATTGAAAAACATTTTAAAGAAGAAATATACCTGGATCTGCTGGCTGAAAAGTTAAATTTAACTAACAATTATATTTCATCTTATTTCAAGGAAAAAACCGGTACAAACTTGAACTTTTACATAAATAACTTTAGGATAAAGAAAGCTGTGGAACTTTTAGAGAATTCCTCTTTAAAAATTGCAGATATTTCATGCAAAGTGGGGTTCTCCAGCGATAATACATTTAGAAGGATTTTTAAAAAGCACATAGGTAAAACGCCGGATGAATACCGTAAGAATATGATTTTGCTATAATATTCTTAGAATCGCATTTGCCTTTTTACTTAGCTTTATTTATAATACGAACAAATATTATTGTGTAAATCAACAATATTATAGAATCGTTGATAATTTTGCAGGAAAACATCTACATATATGATGTGAAATATAATGTTATTAGAAGGTTTGAAATTCTACTATTCATCCTTAATCAAAGGAGCTTACATAAAGTAATTCAATTTTTTCTACTTTGGTTTTTTCCGATAGTTCTACACCATCATTAAACCTATTGTTTTCTTTATTAAAATACAATACTATCATTTCATCATTATCCGTATAAAACCATCCTAAATTTGGCTTATTATCGCCGCTGTGGATGCTTACGAATTCTTTGAATACTTTTTTGCATTTATTAATAGATTCTAAAGCACTATCACCAACCATAACATCAAAGCTTGTCCTATAGCCGGCATTTGTTAATTCTATTGAATAGACCATGTCCCTATTCAATCTTATTATTACGCCGTTATCATATGTCCACATTTTATCCTTAATATCACCAAAATGTTCCCATTCAGATTCTTTATAATTTTTACCTAATACTCCTGATACCTGTTCCATTGTATATCCCAGTTTTATATCTGCCAGGCTTACAGTTTTCCTGTGATTATCATAAACATCGGATTGATTTTCAGAACCTTCATTTTTTTGTTCCTTTGATTCATGAAAGCTTTCCAGTTCAAACCTTGTTTTATTTAATTCATCATTCTTAATATCTAATTCTTCCTGCATAGATTTTAGCTGTTTATTCAATGATTCAATTTCGGAGTTTTTACTTTCCAACTCCTGTTTTAATACTGCCAGCTGATCGTCCTCTGTTTTATGTTTATTGCTATCACCGCAGCCTGTTATAAGAATAACGACAATAATCAAATATGATATTAATATGTAAAGACTTCTGTTATTTTTAATACAGTGCTTTCTGAAGTAGTTGCTATAACTGCAGTCACTATAACTGTTGTTCTTATAAAGGTACTTCATTAACATGTTCCCCCTTACAGTTTAATTTACTGTAGCATACAAAATATTCCGCTACCTCATTATATACATTCGTTAAACAATAAGCAAATCAGGGGTTTTTTATAATTTTAAATCAAAACCTTTAATATTACAATCCAATATTACATTTCTGGGCAAATTTTCTTCCTTTGATACAAAATTCAGAAATACACCTCTTTTCAGGTACATTTTCTATATCAGCCAACTTATTGACAAACCATTTCAGAATTATTATAATACTATTATACATTATTGTTGAACTCAATTCCATAATGTTGAATAAGCGTCATGCTGGCTGCACGGCGAAATTTAATTCTAACTAAGGGGGTAATGTTAAATTATGGATAGGTTATTAACAGAAAAAGTTAAAGCTGAAGTACTTAACAATGGTATGGACCTGGTAGGGTTTGGTCCTGTTGAGCGGTGGGAAAATGCTCCTTATCTTTTAAGCCCTAAAGCAATACTTCCGGAATCAGAAACTGTTATTGTTGCCGGTATACATATTACTGATGCCTGGACTGAAATGGGTGGTGAGCCTGACCCTCAAACTCTTGGACCAGGCGGCTGGATGGATCAGAATTCACTTCTTGACAGGATAGCATATCGTGTAGTCAGACTGTTAAATGACTATGGTTATAGGGCTATTGGGGTTGCCTCTTCCAATATCTGGCGATATCGTAAAATGGACGGATTGGACAGTTGGTTTGCACCCGACTTATCACATATTCATGCTGCAACAGCAGCAGGTCTAGCACAAATTGGGTGGCATGGGATTTCCATAACACCTGAATTTGGCCCCAGAGTACGTTTTATTTCCATAGTTACTGATGCCCGTCTTGTACCTACACCAATGTATGATGGGCCCAACCTATGTGATCTTTGTATGGAATGTGTCAAAGCATGTCCGTCTGCAGCATTAAAAAAAGACTTTGACGGAAATCCTCATGAGGTAATTATTGATGGCAAGAAGTTCAGATATGCCAATAAAAACATCTGGCGCTGTGCCTGGGCTGAACACTTTAATCTTGACCTCAGTTCCAAAACCCTTGAAAAAGATCATATTGATGAAAATGATATTATTCTTGAAAAGGTAAATCATCCGGATAAAGGACATGAAAGGGGTGTCTGCCAAAAAGTATGCATACCGCCCCATCTCAGAACCGATAAAGACTCTATTGGACGTTCAGATAAGAAAATATCACTAAATAGAATAAATAGAAGATATCCAGACAGTATGCCTACACTTAGGAAAATGAGAGATGACATAATAGCAAAAGCTGTAGAACTTGGAGTAGAGATAGCTGGTGTTTCCCGCCTTGATGCAGAAATCAAAGCAGGCAAGGCTGTACTGTCACAAGCTCCCGGAATGAATACAGTTATGGCTTTTGCACTCAGTATCCCCAAGGAGGCAAAAAGCAGAAGAAATTATTCTTCTTATGTGAGTGAAGTATATGACTATGCTGTAGGCAGAAAAATGCATCAAATTCTCTTAAGAATAGCCCGCTTTATTGAAGATTACGGGTATTACGCCGCATCTTACACAGGTATGGTACCTGTTAAAGGCATTAATCTTAAAGATAAAATAAGCAATAGTTATTGTGAATCTAATTATCACGACGTTCAAGTACCCTATATAGCTTATGAACTGGCTGAAATGGCAGGCATTGGTGTAATAAATGAGAGTTTCTTAACTCCTGAGTTTGGAGAAGATGTAATAGTTGGAGCAGTTGTTACCGATGCAAACCTTGACGAACTGAAGAATAATTTAAACAACGAGATAGACCAGGCTTTGAATCAGGATTCGAAACAGGATTTAAAGCAGAATCCAGGACAGAATATAAAGCATGATACTGGGCATGATGCTGAACTGAATGAAAAATACATAAACAAGCCCTATATCTCATCTCGCATGTTAAATAAACCTGGCGCTTTGAGAAGTGTTATTGAAGGTATAGCCCGCCAGAACCTGGTATCCCTTTTTGGAGTTGCATCTGCTCAAGTATTCGACAGCATTGTCCCCACTCTTAAAGAGAATATAAATGAAGATGAACTGGGTTATGGGGTAATAGATAAAAACAGAAGGCCTCACGGCAAATGGGTATCAAAAGTTATTAAAGAGAATGTCAGGATAAACAATCCCCAAGATTATATTGATGGCGCTAAGTCCGTAATTGTGCTGGGAATGAATTTTCCTAATGAGCTTATTGAAAATTCAGGTCTGGATACTTCCAAACAAATAGGAACTTATGCGTATTACACATATCAAACTATCTTTGAACTAAGATTTGCTGCTTTGGAAGTCGCAAATTACCTAAATACACTTGGCTATAAAACATTAATAACTGAAAATATGCTGGGAGTAGGTTCAAAGGTAGATAATCCAAGAGGTCTTATACCGGATTTCAGATGCAATGCACTGGAGGCAGTTGCTGCAGGCCTTGGAGAAATAGGCAGGAATGGAGGTCTTTTAACCCCTGAATATGGAGCTCATCAAAGACAGATTGTAATAATTACTGATGCTGAATTAACTATTAATGAACCTTACAATGGCAGTAAAATATGTACAGAATGCGGAAACTGTTCATTAAAATGTCCTATGAATGCATACGAAGAAAGATATTTTTCAATCAATATCGGCAATAAAGAAGTAGAATATCCGCTAATAAGCCGCCACAGATGTGACTGGGCTAAAAGGTACAGTCTCAATAAAGATGAAGGCCCTGCTCTTATCGGGAACAAAACTCATGCAGAACCGCCTCACGCAGGTGAACTAAATATTGAAGATATTGCTGAAGCCTGCAGCTTGAAGGACGAAATAATGAAGCACAGAACAGTCATATTGGAACCTTGCATAAGGTATTGTACAGCACACAGTATAAAACAGCACAAAGATAATAAATAATATATAGCTATTCAAGCTACATGTTACCCTTGTATATCGAATAATAAGGTTCTATAATAATTTTAAGGCCTTTGGGCATAGCATAATAAGTCGAAAAAGGTACAATTTGCTTTCCAAAGGCTTCAAATAAAAATACAAATACAAGTACAAATATAAATATAAATATAAAAACAAATATAAAATATATTTAAGGGGTGTAACCATTTGGGTGAAACTATAATAAACTCTGTAAAGAAGGCACTGAATATTCTGGATATTCTAGCCTTTGAGGATTTTGAGAATAAGGGTATAGGACTTTCTGACCTTTCAAAGATGACAGGTCTTAAGCCCAATACCCTTCATAATATACTTAGAACTATGGTTATTTGTGGCTATGTTCAGCAGTATGAGAATTTAAAGTATGCAGCTGGTCCGAAATGCAGGAGTATTGGACTTCTGAACAGATTTGCTCCCGGGCTGCCATTATGCAATAAGATAGAAAAACTTCTCTCAGCATTAAGTAAAAAAATTGGAGAAGCTGTTGTTTTTGCTGTACTAGTTGAGGGTAATCGTATACCTATTGTAATATGTGACAATGATAATGTTATTAAAGTAGATTATAGGAAACTCGAGCAAAAAAATATCTATTCCCTTGTTACCGGTAGGGTACTTGCAGCGTTTGCAGACGAAAATGGGCTGAAGCTAATTAAAGAAAAATGGGGTTATCCCGGTAAAGAGTGGAAAGGCATTGATAATGATACGGATCTTAACGAAGCTTTTAGAGTTATAAAAGAAAATGGGGTTGCAAAGGAACTTGATAGATACTCTCTTTTTAGTGTGGCAGTTCCAGCGTTGGGAGACAATGGTGAAATAGCATCAATTGGCTGCTATGCTCCCATTTTTCGTTGCGATGATAATAAGCAGTTGCAGATATTAAACGAATTAAAGAAAGCAGCATTAGAAATAGAACGCAATATATAGCATGTTCTGCTTTTTTCTTAGTATCAGTGAACTATAGTATGGGTGTGTGAGGGTATAAAGGGTAAATACAAGGCTGTGTATAGCCTATGCAATTTATGATTTATATATCTGTCACTGTTTTTAAAAATATCTTGACACAGCTGTGAATTTATTATATATTTTACTTATAGAAACGTTTCTGTTAAATGATTGGTTTCAAAATGCTGTTGCTAGACTAAAGCACTGGCAAACCACACAGGTTATTGTGATTGAAGGTGAAATTTGTGAAATCTGCAACAATTAAAGATGTAGCAAAAAAAGCAGGGGTTAGCATATCAGTAGTTTCATATGTACTAAACAATAACCCCAATGTTTCCATATCAGATGAAACAAGAACCAGGGTCCTTGATGCAGCGAAAAGCCTTAACTATAAACCCAATAGTATCGCAAGAAGCATGAGAACAAATAAATCAATGGTTATAGGTCTTGCCACCTTCTGGGATGTATCAGACTCAGTATTTACCGACGTCCTTAAGGGGGTTGACAGTGTGGCTGAAAGAAATGGCTACTCAGTTACATATTGCAATATAAGGAATAGCTTTAATGGTCTTAAGATAACAGAATTATACAATCAAAGGCAAATTGATGGTGTAATCCTTCTGTTACATGTAGATCCAGCTAAAAGTTTTAGTGAAATTCAATTTATTAACAATATCAAGCAAAGTGGTATCCCCGCAGTTATCATTGATGGAAGTACCGAAGATCCTGATATGAGCTATGTATATATTGATTATTACGGAACTTCATATACTGCCGTAAACTATCTTTATAAACTTGGTCACAGAAAATTTTGCTATATGCTCCCGGATATAAATGAAATACATAATATACAAGCAGTTCAAAGAATAAATGGATATAAGGATGCATTGAAGAATCTTAATCTGGTGGATTATGGTTTATACTTCAATCAAGATTCTGTACATGATATTGTAAATTTAATTAAACCTGATAGTAACGTACCTGCTAATAATGTATCAGCCTATGATATGCCAGTTAACGATGTTCCGGTTAATAATGCATCAGTTTATAATGCACCGGTTAACGATGTGTCGCTTGATAATGCACCGGTTAATTATGCATCAGATAGTGACAATCAAGCTTCTAAAAAGCCGACCGCTGTTGTTGTTAACAAAACACGCTATGCCGTTTATCTTTTAAAAGCCTTTTCAGAGCATGGAATTAAAGTACCCGATGACATTTCGGTTATTTCATGCAATAATCAAAACTATGCAGAATTTCTCACACCACCTTTAACAACAATAAAAGTACCCATATATGAAATAGGGGAAAAAAGTGCCGATATACTATTCGATATTATGAAAGACAAACCGTTAAACATTAAATTGAAACTTTTAAATGAGGTGATTGAGCGCGGGTCGTGCAAGGAAAGATAGAATGTTAGAACAAGTTAAGCAATATTTTTTTAATGGTTATAGAAACGTTTCTATAACTAGTAAAGGCATCAATATCACTAACTGTATAAATACTGATTACTGCAAAAAAATATCTGCTGCTCGAAAACTGATTATTATATGAAATCTGATTATCACATGAAATTTTTTGACTATACGAAAAACAGATTTTATGTTTGTAAAACATTTTATAAAGCGTAATGATTACATAATGACTAAAATTATAAAGATGAAATTAGTAAAAGAAAGGGGATCTATATGTCTGAATTCAAAAAAAATCTAAAAGAATATGCAAAGTCCATAGGAGTTGACCTTATAGGTTTTGCACAAAAAGAAAGGTTTGAAGGCGTGATACCTGAAGAAAACCCTTTTACAATTTTCCCTGAAGCTAAAACAGTAATTCTTCTGGGTAAAAGGATAACCAGAGGAACTTTGAGGGGTGTTGAAGAGGGAACAAATTTTGGTGACTATTCCCTGTTTGGTTCATCATGGCTTGATGACAATATTAACTCATTAATGTGCTATGACATAACAAGATACCTGGAAGACAGAGGCTATGAAGCTGTACCTGTTTTCCCCAACCCAACTGAAGCTAAAGGCATGGGTATTCCTGTCGGTGAAGGAAAAGCAGCCCCTAATGTTACTCCAAACTTCGAATACGCTGTTGTTGCATGTGGTTTGGGAGAGATTGGCTACTGTGGTGAGATACTCACTCCGGAATTTGGCCCCAGGCAGCGGTGGCAAATGGTAATAACCGATGCAGAAATCGAAGAAGATGAAATCCTCAAAGATAGTATTTGCACTTTTTGTGAAAAATGTGCAAGTGTGTGCCCTCTTGGTGCAATAACAGGAAGCAGGGAAATAGAAATTTGCGGCAAAAGAATGAAAACTGGTATTATCGACTACAACCTTTGTAAAAAGTGTAAAAACGGTGCCTTTGGAAATAGACTGCTGAAAAGTGCGAAACCCGACAGACTGGCGGCTCTATGTGTCAGGACATGTGTACATGAATTGGATAATCAGAAAAAAGTCAAAAATACTTTTGAAAAACCTTTCAGGAAAAGAGAAGCCTGGGCTATAGATATTTATGATAAAAGCAAAAACATTAAATTAGATTAAGCCAGCAAAGATAGTCTTAAATAACTTGGAGACAGTTCTCGAATAATTGAAGATAGTTCTTCAAATTGTCAGGGGACAGTTCACGAAAATAATAGAAAAAATGTGGAGGTGTTATATTATGGAACTTACTTCCCAAATGATAAAGAAAAAAGCAAAAGATTTGGGAATTGATGTTATAGGGATTGGCAGTATTGATAGATATGTAAATGCGCCGGTACTTATGAATCCAAAAACATATTTTCCTGAAGCAAAATCGGTAATTGTAATAGGAATGAGAATTCCAAGAGGTTCGTACAGAGGAATAGAAGAAGGCACCCATTGGCACAACTATACTTTTTATTCATATAACAGGTTGAATTCATTTTTCAGGCCCCGTCTTACCTATGAGCTGGCTTGTTATATTGAGGATTATGGCTGGGAAGCTGTCCCCCACTATCCTGCCGTACCTGAAAGAGCTGCTGCTCAAAGACCTGTTGCTGAAGGAACAGTCCCTCATGATGTGGTTTTCAGTATAAGACTTATGGGAGTAGGTGCAGGAGCAGGAGAAATGGGACATTCAAAAGTGTTCCTAACAAAGGAGTTTGGCCCTAGAATTAGATTAGGTTGCATTTTAACTGATGCTGAACTAGATCCAGATCCGATTATTGAACCCGGAACAATTTGCAACAAATGTGGACGATGTGTAAGAGATTGTCCCGGAAATGCCATACCCCCTGTTAAAGATGAAGATAAAAAACTTACAGTAGAAATAGGCGGCAAAAAGATTTCATGGGGTGATGTCCATATGGGACGGTGCACATTGACTCATCATGGTTTAAACAATACAGTGTCTCCATTTTTAAAAAAGGATTTTCCCAACCTGGAATTTGATGCTGCCAGTTCAGATACTACCGAGGAAGAAGCTTACAGGCTGACATACCCTCTTGCTCTTGGAACCTGGTCAAATTGTCATTATGAAGAAAACAGCGGCAGCATCATTAAATATTATAAATATATATTAAGCCACTGCGGCTATTTTGCAGTATGCGGAGCCAAAGGCTGCATAAGGGCATGTATGGATTCTCTTGAAAAATCAAAACGTATTGAGAATACATTTAAGCATCCATTTTACCATAAAAAAGGATGGAACCTAACTGTAGAAAGGGTTGGTGACAAGAAAGGAGTCATTAATCCATTCAGAGAAGAAGGTCTTGATAAACTATACCCATCTATCAGAGAAGGTGAGCAAGAGAAAAGCAAGTTCAAATGATTGGATGAAATTTAAACAAATTAAAAAGGACTTCAATAAAAATATTACGAAGTCCTTTTTAATTTGGTGCGGACGAAGGGACTTGAACCCACACGGCTATTAACCACTGGAACCTAAATCCAGCGCGTCTGCCAATTCCGCCACGTCCGCATAATATAATAGCTATTAGATATAAAATCTAAAATACTTCTAATATACTAGCACATGATCTCAGGATTTTCAATAGGTAATTTTATTTTTTTATTATGCTTTCTCTTGTTCCTCTATTTTAGGTTCTTTTGGCTCTTTAGGGAAATTAATTCCCGCAACACTCACATTAACTTCAAGAACCTTCATACCTGTCATTTCCTCTATGGAAGTCCTTACTATATTTTGTACGTTTTTTGCTACCACATGAATTTTGCATCCATACTCAACTGTTATGGAAAGGAATACCTTCACCTCGTTTTCTGTTGCTTCTACTCTTACACCTTTGCCCAGATTTTTCTTTCCAAGAAACCCTGCCAATCCATCTGTAAATCCACCACTCATTGAAGTAACATACTGTACTTTCGAAGCTTCAATACCGGCTATAGTTTCTATTACCTCATCAGCAATTTTAAGCTTGTCACCATGTATTATTTCTACTACTTCAACAGATTCGTTTGTCAAATTTTCAACCATAAAGATACCTCCTGTATTTATCCTTCATTACCATTATATATTATTTATACCGTAAATAACATAGTTAAACATTTTTCTTTTGTTCTTTGTTCTCTGTCTACCACTTTATAAGAACGCCTCTTTATTGTTCACCCAGCAAGCTCATTTTAAAACTCGGCTGATTTAGGCGTCCTGGGGAATGGAATTACATCCCTTATATTAGTCATTCCTGTAATATACATTATCGCTCTTTCAAAGCCCAAACCATACCCTGCATGTCTGGTCCCGCCATATCTTCTCAAGTCAAGATACCACCAATATTCTGACCTGTCCATCCCGAGTTCATCCATTCTTTTTTCAAGATAATCCAATCGTTCCTCTCTCTGGCTTCCTCCAATTATTTCACCTACACCTGGGACCAACAGATCCATAGCAGCTACAGTTTTATCATCATCATTTAATCTCATATAAAAAGCTTTAATGTCTTTAGGATAATCAGTCACAAATACGGGCTTTTTAAATACCTGCTCTGTAATATACCTTTCATGCTCTGTCTGAAGGTCACTGCCCCAATCTACAGGATAATCAAAGGTATGGCCGGAGTTTTTAAGAATATTTATTGCTTCGGTATATGTTATATGTGCAAATTCAGAATTTATAACATTATTAAGCCTTTCTAAAAGACTTTTATCTATAAAGCTATTGAAAAACTCCATTTCTTCTGGAGCATTTTCCAACACATAGTTGATTATATATTTTATCATATCTTCTGCAAGTTCCATATCATCATTAAGGTCTGCAAAAGCAATTTCTGGTTCTATCATCCAGAATTCGGATGCATGTCTGGCAGTATTTGAGTTTTCAGCTCTGAAAGTAGGTCCAAAAGTATATATATTCCTAAATGCCATGCAATATGTTTCACCGGCTAATTGTCCACTTACTGTGAGACCGGTTTGCTTTCCAAAGAAGTCTTGCGAATAGTCCACTTTTCCATTTTCGTTCAGAGGTAAGTTTTCAGGGTCAAGGGTTGATACTCTGAACATCTCTCCTGCACCTTCACAGTCACTTGTAGTTATAATTGGCGTATGGACATACACAAATCCCCGCTCCTGAAAGAACTGATGGATGGCATATGCAACAAGAGAACGGACCCTGAATACCGCTGAATAAGCGTTTGTTCTCGGCCGTAAATGGGCTATGGTTCGTAGATACTCGAAAGAATGTCTCTTTTTTTGCAGAGGATAGTCCTGTGTTGAAATACCTTCTATTTCGATTCGAATAGCCTTAATTTCAAAGGGTTGTTTGGCATTTGGGGTTTCTACAATTTCACCTTCAACTATAATGGAAGACCCTGATGGGAGTTTCGCGATCTCATCAAAATTTCCAATTGACTCTCTTTCGAATACTACTTGGACACCTTTGAAGAAAGAACCGTCATTCAGCTCAATAAAACCGACAGCCTTTGAATCTCTAAGTGTACGTATCCAGCCGGAAATTATAACAGTTTTATTAACATAATCTTCTTGGTTTCTATATATTTGCTTAACCGAAGCCATTAACATTTTAAGCTCCATTCCTGCAGCGTGCGAAATGAATTCGCCCTTGCAGGAACAAAACTTTTTTATGAAAAAGTTTTTATGGGCTTAAACTCATTTCAGTCGCACGTGCAATTTATTTTTTTATAATCCTGTGCAAAAAATATGCACATGTGCATTAGCTTTTCAGAAATTTATCAATTTCTTTCAAACTATCCTCCAGGTTATTTTATTACTAATTTTATTTTATACTTTATTTTCAATTTTATTTATGTTCTGTTTTCTATACATATAATATATCATTCGCACATTTTATTTTCAATATCTTAAATTAATAGTTCCTCTCTTTAGATAAATCACAGCTTAAAGAGAGGAACTATCGATTGCTTACTCACATAATTCCCTGACATTGGGTATTTTTATAGGAACCCCTCCCTGCAGCGTAGACATATGAGCATATATTCCCGGCAAAGATATTCTTATAGCCAGGTCAACGTCTATAGGAGGTTTGGTATCTTCTATTACTGATTTTACAAAGCTTTTCATCATATAATAATCAGCTCCTCCATGTCCTCCTAGAATTTTAGTGGATGCGCCAGGATAAGAAACACCTACAGGTATCTTAATAAGATCTGTAGTATGAGGTATATCTTTGAAATATGCTATTGTAGAGTGTTCTCCACTTCTCACAGTTTCAAGGGTACCTTTGCTTCCATATATGCAAAAATTATGACGTGCAGGTTCTCTTTGCAAGCCAAAGGACACAAATATTTTAATTAATGCACCCTTTTCTGTTTTAAATATAGCCACTTCATTAGGTGTACCTGTGGAATATTCCGGAATTGGGTTGATTTCGGGTGCAAATCCGCTTACCGAAACACACCCGTCATCTGTTATATATAACAAAGGCCCCAGATCATGAGTGAGGTATTTTATTGCATCATAAGTAGCTCTCCAGGTAGGGTTGCCGTTTTTATCCTTCATTAGTTCAATTACATTATGTAAGTATTCTGCTTCTGAATACCACACATCTCCTAAACGTCCGGACTCATATATCTCTTTCCATGTGTTTATGAATGCCCAAAAACAACAGTTTTCTCCAAGCATATACTTGCGGCCGCTCTTCTTTACGGCCTGATAAAGCTTCCTGGCTTCATCAAGAGAATTGATAGCAGGAACTTCTGAGAATACATGTTTTCCTGCTTCAAGGGCTTGAATTGACATAGACACATGAGCAGATACTTCCGTAGCTATTATTACTACATCGACATCTGTATTTAGAAGGTCCTCAAAATTATTGAGGCTTACAAATCCATCTCGTTTTTGTTCTTGTTTCAGCCAATCTTCACATGACTTTAACCTTTCTTCATCTTTATCGCATATAGCTGAAACAGTCACCTCAGGCATTAAAAGCATGTCGCCCAATAAACTGCGCCCACGACGCAGACCAACAACACCAATCTTTAAATTATTTCCCATGATGAACAATCCTCCATATAAAATAAGCTGTGCTATAAATTTTAATATGTCTTTGCAGACTCTTATTATTATAAGTCTAATAAAGGATAGAAACAATATTATAATGTCATAATATCGTAATGCCATAATTTCGTATCAGGTACATTTATAAAATTTAGAGAAATACTTACCAGAGGCTGCTTTTACGTTAAATAGAGCCTTTTAATGGTATGATGGCAAAATCAAACTTGCAAAACAACTTATATTTTACCTCTGCGACATATTTTTATTAATAAATTCCGTCCCATACTTATTTCCAATAATTACGGGTATCTTCTCCCATCCTAATAGCATACAGGCTTTAAGACGCTTTTCACCATATAAAAGTGTATATTTGCCGTTATCAATATTCCTTTGAACAATAATGGGCTGAAGCAATCCAACTTCATTTATGTTTTTAGCAATTTCATATATTTCCTCTTCATTTTCTTTTAGAAAATTATCATCATGTAACTTTTCGCAAATAATATTCGAGATATCAATTTCCTCGATTGCTTCATTTTGTTTTGGAGCTGTGCCCATTCCATCAAGTCCTCTTTTAAATGAGTAAATAAATGGTATCGCCAAATCTACATTTTTATTACGCTGAATCTCCTTTGTTGCTTTCTTTACAATCTCATACATAATCCTTGGTCTATCTGTAGCATCTGTCATGTATCTCAACCTGAACAATGTTCCATAATCCCATGTATCAGCCCGTACATACGGCTCTGCACCAATTTCCTGTATAATATCCTTTGTTACTTCTCTGGCAGTATTAAGAAGTATTTTTTCAACAGCGTCCCAATCAGAATCAAGAGTTACTCTGAACACTGCTTCATCCAGTATATAAGCACCAGCTTCTTTCTTTTGCTGGTATGTATAGTTTATCGCTACCTGTCCGAAAAGCATGGCATTGGGTACATGGACCATCCTTCCTACTGGTTCCTCGCTGCCTATTGTACCTCCTACTTGATTTAATGTAAGATACATGGGACTGAATTTAACCACATCACCTATGAGTCCAAGAGAGGGAAATTGAATTCTATCTCCCAGTTTATATGGCCGCATAATAATAACCATTATCCATGCAGCAAAACCGCTTACAGGAGCCTGTAATGACCATCCGAGGAGCATGCCTCCAAACATGGAGAAAAATGCTCCAAATGACTCCATTTTTCCAAATACGAACATTATTCCCATTAGCAGTGCAAAGAAGCATATAACTTTATATAGGCTGCTCAGCATTTTTACCTCGCCTTCACTTCCCTGCCTTGCCTGAACTTTTAGCTTGGAAAGTATGACCAGTCCAAAATATCCTGCAATACACATGGCGGCAATAAACATAAAATACATTATTGAATAATTTTCTGAAAGCATAAAAAGTGATATGCCATTACTATGAAGTGAAAAGAAGATAAAAGCCAATACTGTAGAAATTACAAAAGCAATACTACTTCTCAAGAGCTTCATAACGACCTCCCTATATCTTTTCATAATATCTTACTAATATAGTATACCTTACTTTATTGTATTAAGCTACATAATATTATACATTTATCCGGGTTTTAAACGTTTTGAAGGTATTACACCCGGTCAATATAGGAATATGTGAAAATGGAAAATCCCAAGTCATTTAGTTCTGATGTCTTAATAAATCCTCCATATTTATATAAATACGCAGAGCCATGTAACGCAAGCATTACGTGGCTCTGTATACATATTGTCCCTTTATTTATCACAATACATGCTTATTTGATTACAACTATACACTGTGGTATGTATCATGACATGTATCAGTTATTATAATTTCATACTCATCTATTTGAGGTATTTTTATTGTAGCAAAGCCTTTATCATAAGTATACTCTAAATCCGTATTTTTTCTTAGGGCTTTTATATTTTCAGGCTTTTTATCCATCCGTACAGATATTTTAACATCCTTTAACGGAATTACGCTGCTAATAGGCCTTCCATTACATGAAGTATGATTAATAAGGTGAATAATGTAACTTCCGTTTTTCTTTCTTATATTAATATCCAGTGATGTAATATCACCTTCTACACAGATATCACTTGAAGCTGCCAGTTCAATTGCATTTTTCATCATATAATAGTATTCAGGAATACGGTACATATCATAAGCAGCATCTATATTGCCGGTAAACAATACCGAACTGCCGCTTCCCATTGTATCCAGCTTGTTGTGTATTAAAAATGGGTACTCTGTTTGGGCGGGTAGTTCGCAATAACGAGAAGCCTGTTTTTCTCTATAGTACATAACTGTTTCTACCCCAGGAGCAGGTTTTACCTTTACATGAAGATAAGGAGCAGGTATAACCGGCTGTTCCAGGTCACATGTAAACTGGCTTTTTTCTACTTCTACATGGTCATATGCCAGTTCTTCTACACCTTCAATAGATGTTATCCCAAACAGATCTTTTAATATATTATCCTGTCTCTTTGCCCCATACTCATCGAAGCAGCCCGTATCAAAAGTTGATATAATATTTCCTCCGCTTTTTACATACTGCTCCAGATTCGCAGCTTCCTTTTGCCCCATACACGCTATGTTAGGTAAAATTATTAGTTCATATTTTGACAAATCTTTATTCTCAAGATAATAGTCATCAATAACATCAAACAGTTTATGTGAGCGGGTTAAAACTTCATACCATCCATTAAAAGCTTTTCCTGCATCACTTTTGGTTTTGTTGTCAATATTATTTACTTCACCGCTGAAATCTTCGAAATCAAAAGATGCCTGGTAAAAATCAGCGTTTTTAAAAGACCAAACAAGAGCAATTTTGGAAACAGATTGTGTACCTGAAATATACTTGGCATTGGACATTGCGAAGTTGTTGATTTCCTTTACAGTATTCATCCTTTTATCATCCCTGTTTGCATCATATATGCCGAACCATATATTAGCACCGTTAGAAAGAGCTTGTGCATAAGTATTCCACATTTCCGCAGGGGGCAGTAAATAGTAAGACCAGGGGCCCCATCTTCCTGCCATAGCAACAATTGCAGGTTTCCCTTGAGCCTGTGTTTCAAGCAGCTTTGCAGTAGCTGCAGGTTTCCAAATCGACCAGGAACGAAGGTCTGAGTAGAAAAAACCGCCTTCTGCAAGCAAGGCGTCCTGCCATTCAATGGTTTCATTATTATTCTTTCCATTGGCAGTTGGGCCTATCTGAGGACTGTTAATAAAAATAACTGCATCAGGATTAACTTCTTTTAAAGTATTTCTTGCTTCCTTAAGAAACCTAATTATACTTTTTCGTTTGAATTCCTTCATCTTTAAAAATACATCCCGGTTTTTTAAGTTGTCAGCTGTATATCTGAAACCATACTCTTTTTCAAATTCCGATAAGCAGGACTCACAGAAACAACCTTTATGATTAAATCCCGGTCCATCGAGAAAAATACCTTTAATATCGTATTTAGCCAAATCCTTAATTATTTTAAAAGCCCAATCACGATAAGGTGAATTAACACATACTGTTCCCCCGCTTCCATAACCTGCAGTAAGCTTATTACCATCTTTATTCCTTTGATACCAATCCGGTCTTGCCTCACACAGGTTTTCAGCCAGCCAGTGAACATTGAAATAGACAATAGCATTTCCACCCAGTTCCTTATATTGCTTACAGTAGTCCTTAAACAAATCCCTTCTCTGTTCAAGTGCATATTCCGTTTTGAAAAAAGCTATCCCTGTATCTCCATTACTTATATCGAATGCTTCAATATGTTGAGAGTTAAACCCCATATCCTTTATTGCCTTAACCTGTTTCTCCACGTCATACTTTTCATAGTTTTCGGGACCCGGAGGCATAAAATCTGCAATAAGAAGCAACTCCTCATACCATTTTTTATTCACTGTAAAAATCTCCCTTCCGCAATAAGAAAATTACTGACATTTTTTATCAAATCCTTATACATTAATTCTATTATATATATGAATAAGGTATTTTTACAAATACCTTATTCATTATCCAGATTATCAGGCATAGAATTAAGATCAATTCTAAAACCAAATTAATATTACTTTTTTATGTTGCCAATGGACAGCGCATTTCTGGAACTCTTAAGTAATTTTATTTATATAGCGCAAAAATGATTTTACAAGGAACAAATTAGATTTTTGCGTATTATATAAGGTAACATAAGCGCACAAAATTTTATACTGTAGTATCTTTTGTGCGTTATCTGTAGAACTTGCTGTACCAATCATTTGCCTCTTTAGTTAACTGCTCAAGGCCGGCTTTGCTTAATTGTTCTACAAATTTATCAAACTCATCTATACTTCTTTCTCCAGATATGAATAGAATGTAGGCCTCAGTTATCTTCTTTTCAACTACCGACTTATATTGAGGATAGGATTCAAGGTTGCCCCATACAACATCATAGTAACCATCAAAATGTTTAGCTACCTTATCTGCATAATCATAAAGAGCAGGTTGCGTTTTATTATAGAACCCAAAATTATTTGCATTAAATCCAATTTGGGCTATACCCATTTTCGCTCTTGTTTCAATAGTAAGGGCATCCCCTATATAAGTGTAGTTCCCATCAACTATATCATAGGTTTCTCCTTTTATTCCATACCTGAAAAGAGTCCACATATCAAAATCACTAAGTGCTCTATTAGCTATTTCAAGAATCTTTTCCATCTTCTTTGGCTGATTAGCTACATCTTTACCCATTACATTATAATTGCCGGAAAATACGCCCCAGCTCTCAGTTCCTGCTTTTCCTTCAGGTCCAACTAAAGGCTTGCCTTCTATGTAAGTTGCCTTTTCACCCTGGAGCTTTTTAAAATTCTGATAATTATTTGAACCTTCATCTTTTTCACTGTAAGGAGGATTAATATGGTAAAACATACCCGGACATGTAAATCCGATTTTACCATTCCAGAAAGTAACAGAATTACCCCAATACTGGCCTTTATTTTCGCCGCTTATAAATTCAGGGTCTATTAAACCATCTTTATACCATTTATTGAGAAGTATAAGAGCATCTTTCATCTCCGGGACAACTGCAGAAGCCATCACTTTATTATCTCTTTCCACCCACCTAAGACCTCCGCCATTACCATATGGTAAAGCTCCAAAAGCTCCGAAAATTACGCTCATACCTTTATCTGATAATGCATATGTATCATTTGCCCCATTTTTATCTGGATCTTCTTTCACGAATTTATAGAAAGCCTTTTCTGCTTCTTCCAGAGTTTCCGGCACCTTATCTATACCTACATTCTTAAGCCAGTCATCCCGCCATATGGGTACAAAATGATACTGCCCATCCGGGCTTTGTGATGGAAGCCCATAAAGTTTGCCATTCTCCTTTGGAAACTCCCATGCGGCTTTTCCGCCATTTTTCTGAACCAGTTCATACATAAAAGGTGCAGTATTCTTTACCATATCTTCAGGGATTTCAGCTAAAACTCCCTGCTGGATATAGTGTCTGAAGCGTGTGTCATTTAGCCTGAACAAATCTGGAATATCTCCCGAAGATATTCTTAAGTTCAATAGTTCAGTTTCTTTGCTTCGTTCAAGATAAATAAAGTTAAATTTAATATTATATGCTTTCTCAACTTCCTTAACAATTGGAGAGTCTGGATCTACTGGTGCATCATTTTGCGGAAGCCAATCAATGGTGATTACTTCATCATTATTTACTGCACCTTCTGAATTCCCACTGGTGTCAGCTGCTTTATTTCCATTGCCTTTACTGCTTTCCTTACTTCCATCTTTGTTCGCACACCCGCTAATAAGGATTACACACATTATACCAGCGAGCAGCAATGTAAATACTTTTTTAAACTTTTTCATCTTACTTACCTCCATTTTTAGTTTGTGATTTTCAGGTGCATGCAATCTATAAGGTACATTAATTACAATTATCATACACCTGTTATTATAACAACATTAACCGACTGTCGCTATTAGTTACTGTCGCCTAATGTTATCAGCCT
>OFEK01000909.1_pt1 | contig 23998 bp, 20 predicted proteins | sample 1521131 | NCBI WGS metagenome assembly OFEK01 (sample SAMN05720209, study PRJEB24109) | activated sludge metagenome | isolation source: Anaerobic digester | place: China | collected 2015-12-16
CTTATCCGCGAGATGTCGTCGCAGGCGTGGCCACTACGCGGCCCCGCACTGCTCCTTGCCGCGAGAAGGCGGGTTCGCAGGCTCGGCACTACGCGCCTTCGCTCTGCTCCAGCAAGCGGAGTCCCGCACTTATTAACACCCCCTGTGCGCGGCCGGCCGGTACCCAACTGGGCCTTACAGGGCCGCTCCCGTCCGCCTTCGGCGGCCGTACAACGCAGAAAATTATTTCCCGCGCCCATCAACTCTTTGCCGTTTTTAGTTCGGCAAACACTTTATCAATCTGCGTTGAATAGTCATTTAGACGCGCAATCATCCCAGACTGCACAGTAATTCCATTATTCGCCTTTTTGACCGCCTTCTCAAGCAAGTCCATAGCAAGCCAGCCTATTTCAGCGATAACATACAATCTGGATCCCATAAGTCTCGAACTATTTGTATCAAAGAAGTGAAGATTCAGTTTGCCCCCTACTTCACTTAGTCGAGTAGCGGCTGTAAGGATATTTGAATGCGCAAAGTTGTCATTAATTTTTTTCTTTAGAACCTTGAGTTTTTGGGAATCCTCCGGGAACCCTGCCTCTATCCATTTAAACACTTTATCCTTATCGCCGAATGCTGCCACGACCTCGTTCCCATCAGCGCTCGATTTAAATACCGTGGCATAGGCTGCCAAACCTACGGATTCAAGCGCATGACGTAGCATAAGACATGATTGGACATCGTGCTGTCTGAGCGTAGACAATACAGCCAACTGCAAATCTGCACAGGCCTGGGCGTAAAAAGCCAAAAAGGGCCGATTTTCATCATGGCCTTCACCAAGAAACCCGTGCGATAAGGACTGGAGTATATCATCCACCAAAGTAAAACCGTTTGGATATTTAAGAAGCCCCTCCTGAAACCTGACATTCTCCAAACCATTCAGTTTGGAGATCCCTTTGTTTGAGTCCATACCGTTACCCCCAATCAGAAACAAGAAGAGCCGCCGGGCCATGACGGCGCAGCCATGCGCGCCGGTTTTCATAATCCGGAAGAATCGACTTAAGAATGTTCCAGAATTTTGGCGCATGTGAATTAACCTTCAAATGGCACAGTTCATGTACGATGATATATTCGATAACCGCGGGCGGCATCATGGAAATGCGCCAGTTAAGCCGCACATCCCCGTTGCGCGCACAACTTCCCCATCGCTTTTTTACATCTACGATCAATATACGACCCGGCTTAATCGCCAAAGAGGCGGCGTGCTTGCGGACAAAGGCCCTCGCGCGCAAGGCCGTATGCCTGGAATACAGATTGCGGATAGCACTGGCGGCAACGGTCTTTAATTCCTTCCCCGTCTGGCCATCCAGAAACAGTTTAAGCCGCCCATCGGTGACTTCACATCGCGTGTCCTTTCGCCCTGCGGCACGGAACAATTTGAGCCTGAGATTTCTCCCCAGGAACTCAAATGATTCCCCGTTCTTAAACTCCTTGGGAGGATATACCTGCGAAAGCCGTTCAAAATATTTTTGTTTCTCCACTATCCAGCACGCGCGCCTGGAAACGAATTCCGCCACATCGTCTTCCGATATATGCCTGGGCGCACGAACAGTCACTGAACCGTCCCGGTTTACGCGCAAAGAAATGGTCTTGCTCCCGGCAGACTGGAACAATGAAAATGCTATTTTTTCAGCGACAGCTGTAGGCATATTAGCGCTTAATCCATTGCTGGGCCAGCTCCATTAATTCCCGCGTAAGCGCAGGCAGCTTTTCCTCATCGCAACCCTTGCGCCGCAGCAACCTCTTTATCTCGCGCCTCATCTCTTTCTGCACGTCTTCCCGCTCCGTCCACTCGGCCACGGCGCGTTCTTCTAGAAGAGCGATGATATCTTTAACAAGGCCAGCGCGTTCCTCTTTTTTTAGGGCCGGCATATCTCCCGAGCTGTCTATAAGTCCGAAGAAAGCGAATTCCCGGGCGTCGGAAAGCCCGAGCTTTCTGGCCGCTTCGTCTTTATGCTCTTCGGCCTGCTTTATCTGCATTAGCGAAAGCAGAAGTTGGGCGTCATCAACCCGCGCCTGCTTGTTGGCGGCGATAACATCCTCCAGCTGTTCCTGCAAAGTCCCGTAAAACACTGGGTTCTCGGCCGCCGCACCATGCAGTGTGTCACGCAAGGCATATTCCAGGTGCACGGCCTTTGCCTTGTCGGACCCCTTGGCCTCAAGTTGCTTCGCAAAGTCAGGGGCAGTGATAGTGAGCGGCTTCAACAATTCCTCTATCTTTTCCGCGGCTATATGGGCCTGTATCAACGCCTCCACCTTTGCGCTCAGGTCCTCAGATTTAAGACGCTCATCGCGGTACAGGTTCTTCGCCCCTTCGCGGACCGCTCCGAGGAACTTAAAATCCTTCAGGAACGGTTCCACCCGCAGGTCCGGCATGAGAAAGTCCATGCTTTTAACCATGTCGCGGAAGATCTTGTCGAAGTCACCCCTGACTGCCGGCGGGCGCAATATCTCAAGGCATTTCTGTATTATCGCCACAGGCTTATCGCTGAAAGAAACCCCGGCGAAGAACTTCATAGCAGCCTTGTGGTGCAGCGCCAGTTGAACCAGTTCCCGCTCCACATCGTCGGTCCGGAACAGACCGGCAAGGTCATCCGCGCTGAACTTCTTTAAAGCGCCGGCTAATTCGGCGCCGAGGCCGACATAATCCACCACAAGGCCGTAATTCTTGCAGGGATAAACGCGGTTGGTACGGGCCACGGCTTGCAGCAGGTTATGCTCGATAAGCCGCTGGTCCAGGTACATCACCTGCAGCACCGGCGCGTCGAAACCCGTTAGCAGTTTGTCGCAGACTATGAGGAAAGTCAGCGGATCTTTGGGGTCCTTGAAACGCTCTTTCAAGATTTCCTCGTCGCGGCTTGAGAGATAATACTTTTCTTTCCAATCCGCGGGATCTTCGCGGTCATTGGTAGTCATCACCACGGCGGAAGCTTCTGGCGGGATAAGCTTATCCATGGCTCTTTTGTAAATATCCACCGAAGCCCTGTCCTTGGCGACTATCATGGCCTTTAGACCGTTGGGACGGATGGCCTGGTGATAATGCTCCACGATATCCATGGCCACACGCTCTATCCTGGGCGGCGCGCCGGCAAGCACCTCCATGCTGGCGTACTGCTTCTTAATTTTCGCCAACTCCGCTTTGTCTTTATCCGGGAACAAGCCGGCCAGCAGCGAATCTATCGACCCGCCAACAAGGTGCAGCGAAGGCAGCCGGCTCATGTACTTTATCGGTTTGGTTGCGCCGTCCGCTTCGGCCTCCATAATGCCGTAGCGGTGCATATAGGTTTCGTTCGGAGGGCTGAAAAGACGATAGGTATTGCGGTCTTCTTTATCCAGCGGGGTACCGGTGAAAGCGAAGAAAGCAGCATTGGGCAGGGCTTTGCGCAAGTTAAAGGCGAAATTGCCGTACTGTGTTCGGTGAGCCTCGTCTGTAAGCACGATTATATTATCGGCGTTGGATAGAGGTTTCTCCGGGGGATACCTGAACTTCTGCACCGTGGTCATTATGGTGCGGCCTACGCCCTCGGAAAGCATGCGGTAAAGGTCCTGCCCGCTCTCGGCACGGACCGGATTGGGGAAACCGCAATCATGGAAAGTGCCGGCTATCTGTTTATCCAGATCGGTGCGGTCGGTGACTACCACGAAGTAAGGGTTCTTGAGCTTGGCCTCTTCGCGGCGCAGCTTAAGCGCGGCAAATAGCATGGTCAAAGATTTACCAGAACCCTGCCAGTGCCAGATTATGCCTTTCTTCTCTTTTTCGCCAAGCACACGCGCGGCCAGTTTCTGCACAGCGGTAAACTGTTGGTAGCGGCAGATCTTCTTTCTCACCTTGCCGTCACCTCTTTCAAAAACGGTGAAGTTCCGGATAATGTCCAGGAAATTGCGTTTATTGAACAGCGCAGCTATAGCCACATCCTGCGGGGCCGGCGTGGCGGGCAGATCTTTTTCTTCGAGAAGGCCAAGGGACTTCATCTCCAGCACGGTGGGATGTTTTGTGAGAACAGGCAGTTTCTCTTCCGGCTTGGCCTTCCATTCGTGGTAATTATCGTAGTCCGCGCCGATAGCGCCGTATTTCGCGCCTAGCAGATTCACACCCAGCAGTATCTGGTTGGTGCGGAAGAGCGCCGGGATCTCGCGCTGATAGCGGCAGAGCTGTTTTATCGCGTCACCTACGCCGGTTTCCCTGGCCACCGGGCTTTTGCATTCGATAACAGCCAGCGGGATGCCGTTCACAAAGATTACGATATCGGGCCGGTCAGGGAATTTGGGGCCTTTGATCCAGAACTGGTTGACTACAAGGAACTCGTTATTCTCCGGCTTGTCAAAATCCACGAAGCGGATAGTAACCGACCTGCGGCCCGCACCGCTCTCCTGGTCGATAGAGATATTGGCCACCAGATCCTTGTGGAACTCGCGGTTCTCGTCCATAAGGCTGGTTCCCTGTATGTTTGTTATCTGCCTTATGGCCTTCTCTATGGCGATCTCCCCGGCCTCGGGGTTAAGCTCCTTAAGTTTGCGGTGCAGACGCTCGACCAGGATCACCTCGCGGCGCGAACTGCGTTCCGCGTCCTCGGTTTCCTGCGGATCAAGCTTCTCTCCGGGGATGAAGGAGTATCCCATCCGTACAAGTTGCTCGATAGCAGGCTTCTCAGAAAGAGTATCTTCGTTGAATCGAGGTGTGGTCATATGAGTTTGCAACCTACCGCTTTAGGGGTTTTCGAAATCTCGAATCGAAAGTCTTGCAGCAGCTTATCCGCCTCTTGTTCCAGACGCTTGCTTAAAAGTTTAATTTCATCAACGGCTTCATGTTTGTGCGGGATATTATTTATTATCTCCAAGGCTTTCTTTGCGTCAGGTGTGGAAACACACTTTAGAACTTCTTCCTGTGACATGCTCGTTCGCAGGCTAACCCCCCAGCTTTCATCAAACCTTATTCCCTCAGCACCTATACCTAAATGCCGCTTAAAGATTATGAGGGCGATCTTTTCATAACTTGCCCAAGGAGTCTTGGGAAGGCCCATTGGAGAAAATGGCTCCATTTTAAGGTCGGCGTTTAACTGGGAGACAAGATTCGCAGTATACCCCAAAGACTTTTCCTGCATTCCCTCAAACTTTTCTCGAAACGCTTCCCACCTCGTGAGCAATTCCGCGTAATGGTTGTCCTTTGCATCAGCATAGTACCGCTTAAACCCTTCCGATTCGTGCCAATAATCTGATTGCAACAGTTTCCCTGTAGGTTTTTCTGCAACTCTGGGACAAACAACGAAGCGAGTCCCAGCATAGGCGTCCTCAGTAATATTTGACGGATTTTTGGTTATATTTTCCGGTGACACCGTTATGGGGGACTCCATCAATCTGGATACGGGCAAATAGAACGCTTTGAGATACTCATAGATCGGCTCAAGAATTTCCTTTTGTATGGTTTTCGCGTGAGCCTCTTTGATATCCCGCTGCCGTCGCCAATGTTCTTTGCCCAAATCACTAACAACACCAATCACCCAGCCACCTAAGGCCGTGACCCATGCCAGCCAATTGCTCACAATGAAATCCATTATTTCTCCAGAAAACACCAAGAACTATTTCACGTTGATAACCGACAAAATATCATTTGAAGATATCGCAACGCCGCCGCCATCAAAGCAGGTCACAGACCAACGGGCTGTAGGCTGCTTTCGTATGTAGGTATAAACATACGATACCGCGGCCTCGACACATCCCGAATCCAATCGAACATCACTTTTAAACTTAACGATTTTAGGGATCAATGCATCACAATAGGTTTCCAATATTGATCCCCCGTATTGTTCTTTATAGCCGTTACAAATGTCTTCTATTATTTCTGGCATTCCCAAGTAATCATGCTGCCCCAACTTCCTGGCACAGAACGCCACATCTTTAACCAGAATGCCGTATGGCCCCCAATGAAGCGGATCTTTCGATTTTAAATCAAACAACCAATTATTCACTCCAGATTTCCGCATTTTAGATAATCTGTCGCGAATCGTTTTGTCCCGCTGGAGGCTCAGCATCATATCCCAAACCGTATCCAGCGATTGCCCAAGAGGCACAACCCCACCGCGGAAGTGATTGCTAGGCATCGTGCGAGTAAGATGAAACCAACATACGCTTGCCAGGAGTTTGTGGGGGCCAAGCTCATCAACCGTATGCTTGTACAAATACTCCTCTGCGGGAACGTTTATCTCATCCGCGTGCTTTCTATAAATATCATCAATATCAATGGAAGACAGCACGCCGGTTAACGCCTCTTTTGAGCAGGAAAAGCCATTACACAGCGTCTCAATGGCACTTTCACCAGACTCACAATCCAGGAAAAAACTCATAAATTCGAAGTCAACAGACTCCTATGCAGTTAGTTCAACAAAGGCTTAAAAATACTACCAAGATATGCAAAGAGTTTTAGGAACAGTACTGTTATCAATGAGAAGGCCGCTGTAGCAATTAACCCCTGAACTAACCAATGGAGACCCGAAGGCTTCCGAAAGGAAACATTGGGCCAAATAGTATCAGCAATTTTCCCTATACCATTCAGCATAAAAGTCCACATATTCGAGAACAGCAAAAATGCCGCAATAAATGAGAACAGCATTGCGTTTTCAATACGCAACGCAGGCGAAATAATTATTGATGCCCAAATGCTAAACAAAAAGCCAACACCAACGCCCAAAAGCTGAATCACAACACCAGCGCCCTGGCTTCGAACAATCCAATTTCGGTTTGAGTATCTTAAAAGCCTTTCCCGGATTTTCATAAACACAAAATCCACCCAGTCCCGGTCATCATCCTCAACAAGGAGCGAGCAGTTTTCTGGATTTTTAGTGTCAAGATGGATTTCAATACGTTTCCCCGCAAAATTTGCCTGCGCTATATTATTTGGCGACTGAAAAGCGATAGCCAAGCGTTCAACCACATTCGCATCAGTAAAATATCGCATCACCTGTTCAAAGTCGTGAAGCCTAAAGCCCTTCCCATCGAAGCGAATAACGTATATCGGAATCAGCTGATGATTTGCGCGTTCATTCTCTGGGAGTTTATCCACCACAGCTTTCGCGATTTCATTCAGATCCTCATTGATTTTACGAAGTGACTCTGCTGGAACAGTAATACACTTCAACGATTCATCTCTCAAATATTGGCTCATAGCACCCCCTGATTTATACTCTCACTTTGCCAGTTAGCAAAGCTCGCATTAATCCATTTTTGACCGACCGCATTCCATTTATAAGAATGGAAGTTTTATTAATCTCGTCATCCATCGCAGACAAGACTTCCGCAATCTTTCTCTGCTCGGCAAGTGGCGGAACAGGCAAAACTATGTTCTGATATTCTGAAATGTAATACCTTTTATGGTCACCAACAGCGAAATTAATTAACTGCATAGCCTCAAAAATATATTTCAGGTCAAAGCCCGCTTTAGCCCTAAGAATTTTTATCGCAGAAGATTTAACCTTAAAGTGGAAATCCACATATTTACTATCTGTTGTAAAATCATCGAAGATTATAACTGGAGTATCCTTACAAACACCAAAATCCTCATCGATGTACCCCAAAATAAAAGACTTATTTGCGGTCAACACAGGAATACCACTGGCTGGATCGCTTGAATAATCTGTGTTTTTCACAATATATTTATCTGGCCTTTCATAGTCCAGCAATTCACCAATTTCTTTCGCCTCCCACTCCACAGGTATTTCACCGGCAGGAGTCTTCTTCAATTTCTGCCCCATTTTCAGGCTATTTATCTGGTTAGTCATTAGAATCTCCTAAGATTTTTGTTAGAAAGGCCAGGGACACTTTCTGGTGCAGCTCGGCAGGCAAGCCTGGCGCGGGCGGATTACCCACGTCAAAGCCGGCGCGAGAAAACTCCGCCGTTACCTGCTCCAAACTATCCTGCAGCCTGGAACTCTTCATGTACTCCGAAGCGTCGCTATCCGCCAGAGCTTCCATGGCCTGCCACAGGGTAGCGAAAGCGGAATAGATAACCGCCCAATCCAACCACTTCGGCCGATCTTCACCTGAGCCGGACGGGGAAATGAATTCCCACCACTTTTTATGGGAAAGCCAGTAGTCCAGCTTTTTACCTCTGCTCCGTATAAGGATCAGCCCCGAATTGGAAAGATCAATAAGTGTCTGAGTAACTCCGAGCCAGAAAAGGCCTATAGCATCAGAGATTTCTTTCGGTCTCGCTCCGTCGTGCGTAAGCAGGTAAAGAATGATCTCGGATTTTCCGCCAACACCGAAAAGTGAGCGCAAAAGAAAGCGCAGATTTGTCTTGGCATTCACCGGCACTTTCTTGCCTGCTTTCTGTATTTTCAACACCGGACGGTTAAAACCGAATTTAAGGAAAGCCGCGTCAGCCTTTTCCCCTGAGACCATGGGATGTGCTTTGCCGGTTTTATCTTTAAACAGCGCCTCTATCCGCACAGAATCCTGAGGAGACAACTTCGCGCATAAAGCTACAAGATTCTTCCATTTGCGCGGGTCTCCGCCGTCATCCAGAATATACTGCAAGGCCGCACCTATAATCCTGGCGGTGGCGGCCCCGCGGGCCTCAATAATATTCCTTAACCTAGGGGTATCCAACAGGTGGGCATTAACCTTAAGCCAGGCAAGGATCTCGTCAAAAAGGCGAGGCTCGTAACGACCTATCTCAAGGGAAAACACCAGCAGAGACTCCGGGTCTATAACCCAATCTTCGTCACCACCGGATTCGCCCAACAGTCCCAAAGCGGACCATTGCCGCCACAGAAAATTTATCAGGCGCTCAAGCAATTGTTCTCTATAATCTTTCAGCGACATCATTGTGCCCCATTCCTATCAGGATTCTTTTTACTTCGCCTCTGTAGGCCTCGGAAACGTCGTGCGTCATGCTCCACTTAGCGGCAGCCAGCAATTCCTCCGCAGTGGGATTAAGTGCCAACAGATCCGCATAGTGCTTGCCGCCCTGGTCCACGGCAGCGTATAGCTTAAAATGTATCTGGTCGTACCGACTAAAGAACCGGACAATAAGGTGGGAACCATAGCGTGCAACCTCGGCACGTTTAAGCACGCCATCAGGGAGGCCAAAGTCCAGCGCCGAGGCAGGGCCGGGGTTGAACCAATCATCTTTCAGCCCGAAGTCCCTGGCTACTTTGGCTATTGCACTGGCAAGAGCCTGCGGAAAGGGATCCGGACGGTGCATAGCCCCGCTACCGCCTTCAATTCTGGCTACCACATCCACATCCTTGGTGGTGCGGGTTACCAGATGCAAAGCATGGAGAGCCGAGCCGCCGCAGACCAGCAGGTCCAGCGGCTCGCTCCCCGCGGCCGCAAGCTGATCACCCAGGGCGTCCAGTATGCGGTCTATCTCGGCTTTGCTTTTGAAGGGCATATTAATTTCTAAATCTTTTCTATTTCAGCTTTTAGCATCTTAAAGATTCTCATGGTTTCATCCACCAAATCTTTGGGGCTCACACTTCTCTGCCTCGAAGTTGCCGCAGCCAGGTTTGACGCTGCGATAAGTATCTCAGAATCTTCCATGTACATATATGTCTCCTCTATATAATTATCTTTCAGCGACATTCTTAACGACTTCAATCAGGTTAACCGGAGCAGCAGGAGATGAAATCCCATCGGAGTATCCTGTGCACTGCTGACCATAAATAGCTTGTCCCGCCTGCAGAAGAACAGCATTTTTTACTGATTGGTCAGACCCAGCAGCTTCAATAAATGTTTGAAAAGTTGCCAAGGCGTTTTGCCGATGTTTATTTATTACGTAGTTATGCTGGTGAGCGCCATGGTTCTTGGCTGCCCAATATATTACGAATGAGACAACCGAAAATAGCATTATGCGTGACGCCACTAGGTATATAGCTTGTCCGGCAGTTAGATTCTCCAGAATCACTTTCTGTGGCCCTAAGAAAAAATACCACACCAAGAATGCGCCAAGAGCGACAGAAAGCCACGTAAAAACAAGCCATATAAAGGAGACTCTCTTATGTTCGTCCGACTGCAATTTGAAGTTAATTGAGTGTTGCCCAGCGCCAAGTTTAGCCGCTTCTTCCTGCAATTTATTAAGGATTTTTTCTGCCGATGCTTCAGCCGCTCTTCCTTTTTCAGAAATTTCTTGAGCCAGCTTCTCTACCGATTCGAGCGCCACTTTGGCTTTGCGCTCATAATCCTCAAAATTCGTCCCTTTTCGGGTCGTATATGCAAGAACTGGGGCGACCCGTTGAAAATGAGAGTCATATTGATCGCGAGCCGTATTAATCAATGCCTCCCTGTCAGCGTTCGGGTTTGCAGATTTTTTAGGATCGAACTCCTTAATTTTCTGAAAAAGTTTTATGGCCTCCACGAATATCTTAGCCAAGGGATCAAGTGCCGAGAAGGGAACACCTGACAAATCAACTTGGGACAGTTCTTTATACAAATTCACTATCCGCTCAAAGTATGGGAGACCTTCTGAAAAACCAAACTGTGTTCCGAGCTCAGAATCACGGGCGAAGTCTTTTGGATTTAATTGACTAAACTTTGGCAATTCAGTTTTTAAAAAATTACGCGCAGTATTTTCCTGTTCAAGAGTAGCCATATGCCCTCCTTAAATTTTGTAACCCAATTCTTTAAGATAACCCTCAACCTTAGCCTCGGCGGCTTGGCGCTCTTTTTTTAGCTTCGCCAGGTCCTCGATAACCGCCTGAACGTCTATTGCCTCTTCTTCTTCCGTAATGTCTATGTAGCGCGGGATGTTGAGGTTGTAGTCGTTGCGGCGTATCTCGTCCAAGCCGACGAGACGGGAATATTTTTCAACGTTCGACGCCGAACGGTAGGCGTCCAGGATCTTCTTGATGTCTTCGGGGCGCAGCTTGTTCTGGTTCTTGAGCTGCTGAAAATCCCGCGCCCCATATATAAAGAACACCTTACCCTTACGGTCAGCCGGTTTGTTCTTGTTGACGATAAATAGCGCAGCCGGAATGGCAGCGCCGTAGAACAGGTTCGACGGCAGGCCGATAACTGCCTCGACCAAGTCTTCCTCTAGGATCCCCTGGCGGATACGGCCCTCGGCTCCGCCTCGGAACAGAACACCGTGCGGCAGCACTATCCCAGCCCGGCCTGAGGGCTTGAGCGTGGCAATCATATGCTGAACAAAAGCGTAGTCGCCATAGCTTTGCGGCGGGATGCCATAACGGAACCGCCCGAAGCCGTCGTTCTCTGCCGCCTCCATGCCCCAGTTCTTCAGCGAGAACGGCGGGTTGGCTATGACAATGTCGTAGTCGATGAGCTTGCCCTTCTGGAGCAGCTTGGGTTCGCGGATGGTGTCGCCCTTCTCGATACGCGCACCTGCGATGCCGTGAAGCAGCATGTTCATCTTGCAGATGGCCCAGGTCCCGATGTTGCGTTCCTGGCCATGCAGAACTATGTTTTTAGGGTTCTGCTTTATCGCCTTAAGATGGTGGACCGCCTGCACCAGCATGCCGCCGGAGCCACAGGCAGGGTCGCATACATACATGCCGGCTTTGGGGTCCAGTATTTCCGTTAGCAGAGACACCACTTCTTTAGGGGTATAGAACTCCCCACCCTTCTTGCCGGCATCGTCCGCGAACTGAGCGATAAGGTACTCGTAGGCCCGGCCAAGAATATCCGGCTCGGCCAGGTTGTCGTTGCGCAGGTTCAGACTTGAGAAATGCAGGATAAGTTTCGAGAGGGTTTCATCCGGCAGGCGCTCTTTGTCGTTGAAGTCCGTGGCAGAAAGCACATCTTCGAGCACACGATTTTCCTCTTCAAGCGCATCGTTGGCCTTGTTTATGGCGTCGCCCAGGTTATGGGTCAGCGTGGAAAGGTGCTTCCAGTTGGCCTTGGCCGGCACAAAGAACTCGTGCTCATCAGGGTCTTCGTAGGCAATTTTTTTATTGCCGGTCTCCTTCATTATTTTTTCGGCCTCCTCCTCGAACACGTCGGAGATGCGCTTGAGGAACATCAGGCCGAAGATGTAATTTTTGTAGTCCGAGGAATCGATACTACCCCGCAGTATATTGGCGGATTCCCATAAATGGGCAGTAAGTTTTTCGAGATCGAGTTTTTCCATAAGTTTGAAGCCCCTTGCACAACCCTAAGCCGACACTACTAGTCTACCAGAGAAATCCAATTTTGTCAAGTGTTGCGCCTACATTATAGTAATACTATAACTTTTACACACTTATTACTATATATTCCTTTTTAATATGCCACATAGCAAGCTTCACCCCACAGGAGCATTACGAAGTAATGCTCCTATCATAATGCCTTAACGCATTTATTATATATCACGAACCCGACAAGGGTGTGTCGCGTTGGGAAAAGCGATTTTGGGCTAAAATTTCCGTTAAATTGCCGATAAATTTCCGATAAATACAATTCTCCGTCGGGTGGGTTAATACGCCGTATCATAGATGGGCGGGGTCAGGTGAGGCAGGGGCCAGGCTGGGTGCGACGGCCACACGGGAGCCAGGCGCGCCCGGCCTGGCCCTTTCCTTATGGTCTTCGCCGTTCTCTGCCCGGTGGCTGCTTATCATTAACAGAAAAGACCGCCGCGGCGGCCGCAGCAGCGGACGCCGGGGTGGTTTTTCTTAATTACTGCGGCCACCGGCTCAGCTCTTCCTCTTTGCAGTGGGCGCGGGAAATAATTTTCTGCGTTGTACGGCCGCCGAAGGCGGACGGGAGCGGCCGGGTAAGGCCTGTTTGTAGCCGGCCGGCCGCGCACAGGAGGTGTTAATAAGAGCGGGCCTCCTTGGGAGCAGGTGCAAGGCGCGTAAGTGCCGCCGCCCTGCGAACCGCCTTCTTAGCGGCAAGGAGCAGTGCGGGGCCGCGCTTCGTGGCCGCGCCTGCGACGACATCTCGCGGATAAGAGCGGGACTCCTTCGTTAAAAGAGATTAAAAGCGGTATTTATAAGTCGACCTCGGGATGCTGCGCAAAGTAGGTTCGAATTTCATCCTGAAAGGACCGCCAAATTTCTCCCCGAAGATTTTTGGCGCAAGAAGTATCCGCTAGCGCACGCCAAGAGCTTTCACCAGGACGGCGGGGAGTTAAGAAAGCCGCGCCTTTAAAGGCGCGGCTTTCCGTTTCTCCCGGCAATTGCCGACAATTTGCCGGGGCAAGCGCCCCCATCTTTCTTTTTTTGCTTTAATCTCATTTATAAAGACCGGATCAGGAGTCGCCATGGACTTTCCATACAAACACCGCATAAAGAACTGGTATGACTATGCCCCGAAAGAATCGAGAGAATATTTTAAGCTGGCGGTAAAAAAAACCAAGAACGGATATAACGGGGTTTTTGCCCTCGAGCCCATCCCGGCGGGGTCTGTGGTGGGCAGAACAGGCGGCGTAGTGTTAAGCTCCATTAAAGACCTGCCGGAGAAATACGACTACCCGGTACTCATAGACAAAGGAGTGTTCCTGGGCCCGCCGGACTACGACAATCTTGAGACTTTGAGTTGCCTTAACCATTCATGCGACGCCACTCTCGCCAGGATTGGCGGGAGCATCCTGGTCGCTAAAAAACCGATACGGAAGGGAGCGGAACTGACGATAGATTACGCCGCGTTCGTCGCGGAAATGACACCGCACTACACACTCCCCTGCCACTGCGGCGCCGACAATTGCCGCGGAAAGGTGGACTCTCATGACTGGAAAAACCCAAGGATCGCCCGCCAGCTGTGGGCGGAATGGCTTCCGTTCATACAGCGCAAGATATTGAGGAAGGGTATAATACGGAAATAAGCGGGACATTCACCACGCTCCCGTTCTTCAGTTTTCTTTCCGGGATGAGCGCCGGAACGATTCTCTTGTTTTACGCCATAAAAGAACGGGAGCGGATCCCCATTGCAGCCGTAGGCGCCGCCTTTTTCTGCGTCAGCGCGGCTGACCTGATATACGCCGCGCTCTATGCCAGTCCTGGCCATGAATTATCGCCTTTATTTAAGCTCGGGGAAGCGCTTTACCTCTGCTTTATGGGGCTCATTCTCGCGTTCATGCTCGCGAGATACCGCGTATTTAAAGTCTTTTCCGCCCTCGACCTGGCTCTTTTTTTAGGGCTCTTTGCGATATTCGGCACGCTGAATTATCTGTACGTGCTGCAGCCTTTCTTTTCCCGCCCGGAAACACCGGACCTGCTTAACGTCGTTTTAAGCACTCTTTACGCGCTGACGGTCTCTCTTCTGGTCCCGTTGCTGCTGATCCACGGATTTACGGTTAACGATCTTGCGCATGGGCTTTTGTTCCACATTTTGCTTCTTCTTAACATAGTGGACTTCGGGATCCGCTATAAGACCGCTTTTCCCGCCTTTTCTTTGCCCGGATGGTTCGAGAACTGCTGGTATGCGTGCATTATAGTCCTGTCGGCGCTTTTCCTGTTCCTCCGGAGAAGAATATTTTCGGGCGCGCCTAAGCATGTGGGCATTATAAGCCTTCGCGGCATATATGCCGCGTCAATGCTGTTGGCCTTCGTGGTTTACGGCATATTCCTTAAAAACATCGGCGTCTATAAATTTAACGACATCTCTCTGATTGTTTCCATATTGGTAGCCGCCTATCCCGTCTGGGTCTTGGCAAATTTAACAAGCCTGCACATGTCGAGATCGATAAGCGCCTCCAACTCCAGACTTCTGGAATCCATGTCCGGGTGTTTTGGACAAAACACAAGCGCGAACGACTGCCTGTCCGGAGTTGCTGCGCACACAAGGATCAGTGAATTCCAGGACTTGGCAAGATCATACAACCGCATGATGGATTCGGCAAAGCGTCTTTTTCGTGAGAAAGCGGAGGCAGAAAAGGCCGCGTCGCTCGCACTGTTGTCTTTGCAGGTGGCTCATGATATCCGGTCGCCGCTCGCGGCGCTCGGGGCCGCCACCAACTCTCTGGAAATGCCCGAAGAACAGCGGACCCTGGTAAAGCAGTCCGTAAGTCGCATACAGCACATAGCCGACGACCTGCTCAAGCGCTACCGAGCGCCGGACGCGGAGGTTAGGCCCTTAGCGGAATCAACCAGCTTAACCGTACTTATAGAGGAGGTGTTGACTGAGAAGCGCCTGCAGTACGGCAACCGGCAAGGCGTCAAAATAGAATTCAACGGCGACTCCGCCGCCACGGCCGTCGTCGACCGGCGGGAATTCCCGAGAATAATATCCAACCTGGTCAACAATGCGGTGGAGGCCCTCGATAAAGGCGGTACGGTTTCGGTGAGTCTTTCCGCTCTGGATGGAAAGGCGCTGTTGACCATTAAGGACAGCGGAAAAGGAATTCCCCCGGAAGTACTGGCGAAGCTGGGCCAGAAGGGCGAAACTCACGGCAAGGCCGGCGGCACCGGACTGGGCCTTTATCATGCTAAACGGACCATCGAAGAATGGGGCGGGACCCTGACGATAAATTCAGAGCCCGGCAAAGGGACCGCCGTGGTCCTCGAGCTGCCTCTGGCAGAGCGATCCGCGCCGCCCGGAGTGGCCGTGCTCCTGGACGACGATCCGCTGGTGCACATGAACTGGAAGACGGCCGCTAAAGCGTGCGGAGTGGAACTCCGGACCTGCCGGACCCGTGTTGAACTGAAGGCGGTCCTGCCCGGTCTGCCGAAAGATACACCAATTTACATGGATTCCGACCTGGGGGAAGGCGAAAAAGGCGAAGATATCGCCAAAACCCTCAGGGAAAGCGGTTTTACCGACCTGACCATGGCCACCGGCCACGGACCGGAAACGTTCTCCCACCTCCCCTGGCTCAAGGTAACCGGTAAAGAGCCGCCTTGGTCCACTGCTTAAGGGAATATAATAGTACAAGCGCGAGGCGGGCCAGACGGCCCGCCTTTTTCTTTTCATTTAAAAAAGTATTTTCACATGAAAATACCTCCTGAGCCAGCACTCCTCTTGATTGCTGCTTTATGGATAAATGTTGCGCACAGCGAAGGCGATACGGTTGGCATAAATATTGCCTATCCAAAGTGCGGGCAAATTATAGGTTAGGAGATTAACGATATGATGAAAAAGACCAGCATACTGATAGGGATGTTCGTAATAGCGGCGGGAAACTCAATAACTATGGCCAATGGAATCAAGGTGGACTTCGACAGTCCTGGCACAAATGGAAGCATAACGGAGTTAATTGGTAAAATCGCCGAAGCAGATTATGCTGGGAAGTCGGCCATTCCCGAGCCGGTCGCGCTTACCAAAGGGATAGTCGTCGGTGCCGATCACTATCAGGACAAGTTTATCCTCGCCAAGGACTTGCTGACGGATATCACACCTGAAATGCGCGTTAAGTTTATTTCCGTCATGCAGTTCGGCAATGGAATCGGGTCCTACGGGCGAGCCATCCTCGCATCCGCCGGATTACCGGAAACGCGCATCCTTGGGATCGAAAGCGCCCTTCAGACCGCACCGGACATAAAAAACTCCGGCACCTCATCGGCCAAGTCACTGAAAAACCTCCTTCATGGCGTACCGGCTGACCTGAAAAAAGACTTTGCGGACGGCCTGAAATTTCTGAACGGGAACGTCGTGTCGGCCAAGACCGGCATGCTGAATGACTCGGTTTTCCCGGAAAGATTGGAGGAAATAATCAACACTATTATGCCGACACCTAAGGACGCGCGGGAGAATAGGGCGATATTAAAGGACCACTCCTGCTGGGCCTCCACCGGGGCCAAAGATCGGGCGGTTCTTCGCGGCTGCTCTTATGATCCCGGCTATACCTGCAATACAGCCACATGCAAATAAAAACGTTCATCTATGGGGAGGGCGAAATCATCCGCCCTCCCCATTTAAGAGGTTAAACATGAGATCGATAATTATCCCGATGGCATCGTTGTTTTTTCTTGGATGCGCCAGCCCGGATGTTAAATTCAGGGATATATCCGACGATGTTTCCACCTCCGGACGCAACAGGGACATGGTCCGGGTCGCCAGGCTAGCCGCCTCGATCAAGCCCTCACACCTTTCGCAAGAGCGGATGGAAACATACCCGGACACCGCCGTGGAAGCGCTTTTTGAAGCACTGTGGAAAATATCCGGATACCTGCCGGACGACCAGGGCTACGCGCTGAAAGCCCGCGCTGTTTTTCACGAGAAACTCCGCAGAAACATCTATACCGCGGAAAATCTCGACCGCGTATTCACCAGTTTGGTGAACGCGGGACTTTTCGCCGAAGCGACAGAATTCGCCGGAAATTTCCCCTCTCATCCCCAGCCGAAATTGCCGCAGGTATCCGTTAACGGGGACCCAACCGCCACAGGTTGGTGGACATATAGGATCTCCGGACAGGGAGAACGGGCGACGCTCGAACAATTACCCCGGAAAGGCCCGAAAATTGTTATGTTCATGCGCCCGGGCTGCAAATTCGCCATGATAGCGGCCGAAACTATCCTCACGGATGACAAGCTCGGCCCGATCTTCCGCAGAAGCGGCCTCATGCTGACCCGGACCTTCGATCCCGACAGCGTCAAATCCGTAAGGGAAAGCCTCGATTATAACGCGGTATATATCGCCAGAAGGAACGCGGACTTCCCGGGATTCTCCATGCTTGGCGTCTCCCCTACGTTTTATTTCGTCAAGAACGGGGAAATTATGTACACGTCCGTCGGGTGGAGTTCGGATGATGACGGCGAATTCTCAAAGGAAGAGTTTAGAAAAGGCCTTGCTACTATCGGGATATGAATCACCATCCCGACAAGCCGGACTGGGAACAGCAACATCTTTGCATATGTTCTCGTCACTAATCCCCGCCGGCGGCGGCCGGACAATAACAGGAAAGACCACCCCGGCGGCCGCGCAGCTGACGCCGGGGTGGGGTTTCATCATTACTGCGGCCACCGGCTCAGCGCTCCTCTTCCTCTTTGCAGTGGGCGCGGGAAATAATTTTCTTCGTTGGCCGTCTGAGGCGCATAGCGCTTGGCCGCTTGTTACGCATAGCGCCTGATGCGGCACAGCCATAGGCTAGTTACGGCACGGGCATAGCCCGGTACCGCCGCCCTGCGAACCGCCTTCTTAGCGGCGCGCTATTTATAAAGTTACCTCGGGATGTTGCGCAAAGTAGGCTCTAACTTCATCCTGAAGGGTTTTTATTTTGGAAGAGGGGGACGGGCAGCCTGGCCGGCCGGAAGGTCGAAGGTCACGGTCGTGCCGCGTCCCGGGACGCTGTCTATGACTATCTTGCCGCCGTGCGCCTCCACGGCCAGGCGGCAGAAATAGAGACCTATTCCGCTGCCTTTCCTAGACCGGGATTCCTGACCTTCCACCCGGAAGTATTTGTCGAAAACTTTCCTGACGTGCTCCGGGGCTATGCCCGCTCCGGAATCCGATACAGTGAAGCGGAAAACGCCGTCGGCGAAATCGGCGGAAATGCAGACCCTCCCGCCCCGGCGGGAGTATTTCAACGCGTTGAACAGCAGATTCTCGAAAACCCTGAAAATAAGGTCGTGGTCCGCCAGAAGAGCGGGAAAATCTTTTTTCCCGGGCAGTTCAATGGTGACCCCGGCTTCTTCCGCCACCGGCAGCAGGGGTTTTACGGCCTCCCGTATCAACTGGAGCGGCAACACCCTCCTTTTGTCGAGGACCAGCTCCGAGACCTCCATCCGCTCGGTGTCCAGCAGCACCTGGATGAGCTTCTGCATGTCGCGGGTACTCCGCGAGGCCACCGACAGCAGGCTGGCGCGCATTTCCGGAACGATATTGTTGTCCTCTATAAGCTGCAGCGCACCGATCATGGAGGTAAGCGGACCTTTGAGGTCGTGGATCGCGGCCAGGGAAAGATTCTTTTTCAGGAGCTCCAGGGAACGGGACTTGCGGCGAACGTCCCTAAGCAGGAAGATGAAGACGATTATGGCGGCGCTCATCCCGATCTTGAGGACAAGGTCGGGAGCGCCGTAACACAGGAGCTCCGCCCCTAAAAAATCACCCAGCCACGGCACCAGCAGAAGGAAGTAGCTGAATATCTCGATAGCCAGGAACCTGGTGTTATAGCCGGAAAGTCGGTGCATCCCATCCCCCCTTACCATTGTAGCACATCCCCCCGGAAGCCGCCCACTCATAAAAGAAGAGCGGCGGTCAGGATAAAAAAGACCCTGCCTTGGCTTTTTTATTTGCGGTGAAAGCGGGCGAGCAGGACCTCGTATAAGGACCTGCCGCGGGAAAGGATCGTTTCTACGGGGCCGGCTTTCGGCGGCTGATGCAACGGCAGCCGGAAAGAGAAGGTCGCGCTCTTGCCGGGCTCGCTGGCTATCTCGAGCGAGCTGTCGTGCAGGGCCAGCAGGTCGTTGACTATCTTGAGGCCAAGGCCGAAGCCGGAGGCCGCGGCGCGGCCGCCTTCGCTGCGATAGAAAGCCTCCTTGAGCCGGTCCAGTTCCTCGTCCGGTATCCCCTCGCCGGTATTGCTTATCGAGAAGTCCGCCCCGGGCGCCTCGCCGTCGTGGCGCGAGACGCGCACGGTTATCTTCCCGCCCGGCGGCGTGTATTTGACGGCGTTCCCTATGAGGTTGGAGATGACCAGCGCGATGAGTTCCTGGTCGGCCTCGACCGGTACCCGGCCGCGCCTGTCCATCTCGAAGGAGATATTCTTGTGCGCCATCAGCTCCTTCATGGAGGCCGCGCACCTGTCCGCTATGTCCCGCAGGAAGACCCGGCGCGGCTCGGTGGTGAAACGGCCGGATTCAAGGCGCGCCTCGCTGAGTATGTTCTTCACGAAGGTCCTGAGATTGCCCTGCACCTCGGAGAGCATGTCGTAGACCGGGCCCAGTTCCTTTAAGCGCTCGAGGCTCTCCCCCCCTTTAAGCAGAAAAACCCCGCCTTCCAGGCCGGAGAGGGCGTTGTTGAACTCGTGGCTGACGGTATGTATCATGGCCGATTTCAGCTCGGCCGCGCGTTCCACCCTCCTGAGCAGGAAGCGTATCACAAGGAGCAGCGTGACAACGGCCGCCAGCGACAGCATTATCAGCAGGAGCCTCTCTCGTATGCCGGTCAGGCGGGGCGCCATTGTCTCGGAGTCTATAACGATGGAAGCGGTGCCGACGCGCCTGGAACCGGCCCAGATGGGAGCCGAGAAATAATGGCAGTCGAGGCCGTCGGGGCACTTGAAGTCTTTCCTGAACGTCGCGCCGGCGGCGCGGGCGGCCCCGCCTTCGGGGCTGGCGTCTATATCGCCTATCCTTTCGGGGGCGGAATGAGAGCGTATGCGGCCGCGCGCGTCGGTGACGCAGGCGTACCTGATTATGGAATCAGTGGCCACGCTGTTGACCAGAGCGTGGAGGAAGAAGAGGTCCTCGCGCGGGAACAGCGCCACGCCGGCGCCCTTGGCCAGGGTCACGACGCGGTTGCGCATATCGTCGAAGACGGCCTGGCGGCCGGCGTCCACCATGCGCGCGGCCAGCACCGCGATCAGGGCGAAGGTCAGGAAGGCGGCGGCCAGCAGTCCGTCGACGGCGAACTTCCTCAGCCGCAGTTTTTTCAAGGCGCGGACGCTCATCGCCCGCCGCCCGAGACCCGCCGTATCTTCTCCCGCAGCTGACGGGCGGGAGGATAGGAGGGATGTATCCTGGAGATCTGGTCCAGGTAGCCGAGGGAGGCCTTCATGTCATTGTCGGTGTAGGCGCTGACGGCGCGGTAATAGAGCCGCTCCACCCGCTTGGAGTCCTCGGCAGACAGACGGACCTCCGACGCGGTCTTGGCGCCCGGACGGGGTATAGCGCAGCCGGCCGACAGCAGCGGCAGAAAAAGAAGGAACAGAGTCCCTCGGACTGACATTTACTGTACTTACCCTCCCCCTGAAAAGTCTATCATTTTCCGGAAAAGAAAGTCCCCCGCCGCCCTCGGGGCGACCGGGGGACGGACGGCGCGGCTCAGGCGGCGCCGAGTTCTACGCTGACACCAATTACGTTCTCCGATTTTGTATCCATCAGCTCCACCCCCGACTTATCCACGCAACCGGCAGCGAGAATGTCATCCATAACCATTTTCAGGGCGGCAGCCTGCTGTGGCCCGCATTCTACCCGCAATTTGGACACCGGCCATTTCACGCTGCGCTTCTCGGCGGCTTTCCGCGTGCGTATCGCATCAAGTATGGTGCGCGCATCCACGAACGTACGAGTATCACCATTGACGGCGGCCATCTCGGAGGCGTCCGGCCACGGGGCCTTATGGACCGACGGGTGACCGGTGCGGGCCGCGAAGGACCAGCTCCATACCTCCTCGGTGATGAAAGGCAGGAAAGGCGCGAAAAGGCGCAGGAAGACGCCGACGGTCCACTCCAGCGCGGCGGCGGCGGAGCGCGCCTGCGCCGGCGAGCCGGAATAGGCGCGGCCTTTGACGAGCTCGAGGTAATTGTCGCAGAAATTCCAGAACTCGGTCTCGACGTAGAGCAGGACGGCGGCGTAGTCGTAATTTGAGAAGTCCTCGCGCGACTTCTCAACGGTGGCCTTGAGACAAGAGACCCAGGCCCGGTCGAGCGGCTCGGTGATGTCGGCGGGGCCCAGCGGCGAGCCGGCCGAGGCCGGGCCGCGGGTCTGCATGATGGCGAACTTGGAGGCGTTGAAGATCTTGGTCGCCAGGCGCATGCCGACCTTGAAGACGCTCTCGTCGTAGACGGTGTCCTGGCCGAGCTTCGCCTTGCCCGCCCAGTAGCGCAGCGCGTCGGCGGAATAGGTCTGCAGCAGGCCCTCGGGCGTTATGGTGTTGCCCTTGGACTTGCTCATCTTGCCCTTCTCGGGGCTGACCACCCAGCCGCTGATGGCTGCATTGTGCCACGGCACCGAATTCTCGTGCATCCACGACTTGGTTATCGTGTAGAAGGCCCAGGTGCGGATGATCTCGTGCGCCTGCGGGCGCATGTCGGCCGGGAAGAGCCTGGCGTGGCGGTCCTTGTCCGACGCCCAGCCGCTGGAGATCATCGGCGTCAGCGACGAGGTGGCCCAGGTGTCCATGACGTCCGGGTCGCCGGTGAAGCCGCCGGGGCGGTTGCGCTGGTTCTCGGTATATCCGGGCGGGCAGTCGGTCTGCGGGTCCACGGGCAGCCGGTCGGCGGCTGCCACTATCGGTTTTGAGAACTCGGTGTTGCCATCGTTATCGACGGGGTACCAGACCGGGAACGGCACGCCGAAGTAGCGCTGGCGGCTGACGCACCAGTCCTGGTTGAGACCCTCGACCCACTGCTCGTAGCGCTTGAACATGTAGTCGGGATGCCATTTCACCTTGCGGCCCTGCTCGAGCAGGGCGGCCTTGTTCTCAAGTATCTTTATGTACCACTGGCGGGCGGGGACGAACTCGAGCGGCAGGTCGCCCTTCTCGTAGAACTTGACGGCCTGCTGCGTCGGCCTGGGGTCGCCGGCCAGGGCGCCGGCTTCGGCCAGCATGGTCTTGACCTTGTTGCGGGCCTGCCTGGCGTAGAGACCGGTCAGGTGGGCGTAGGCCGCGTTGGCGGCGGCCGGGTCGGCGCTGTCGAAAGGTTCGGCGCCGAAATCGACGGGCAGCAGCCGGCCGTCGCGGCCGATGATCTGGCGCATCGGCAGATTCTGGTCGCGCCAGAACTGCACGTCTGCTATGTCGCCGAAGGTGCAGATCATCATGATGCCGGTGCCCTTCTCCGGGTCGGCGTGGAACGACGGCATGATCGGCACGCGCGCGCCGAAGAGCGGCGTGACGGCCTTTTTGCCGAAGAGCGGCTTGAACCGCTCGTCGTCGGGATGCGCGACCACGGCGATGCAGGCCGGCAGCAGCTCGGGGCGGGTGGTGGAGACGACGAAGCCGCCGCCGCCCTCGACGCCGAACTTCACGTCGTGGAAGAAGCCCGAGGCCTCGCGGTCTTCGCACTCGGCCTGGGCGACGGCCGTCTTGAAGGTGGTGTCCCAGAGCGTGGGCGTCTCGGCGCTGTAAACGTGGCCCTTGTTGAACAGGTCCACGAAAGAGGCCTGCGAGGTCCTGCGGCAATGCGCGCCTACGGTGGAATAGGTCTGCCGCCAGTCGATGGAGAGCCCCAGCCGACGCCAGAGCGCCTCGTAGCGCTTCTCGTCCTCGGCGGTCTGGCGCTCGCAGAGCTCCAGGAAATTGCGGCGCGAGATATGGACGTAGTCCTTGAGGTCCAGCTTGCCCTCGACCTGCTTCGCTTTGTAATCCGGGTCGTAGGGCAGCGCGGGATCGCACCTGACGCCGAAGAGGTTCTGCACGCGCCGTTCGGTCGGCAGGCCGTTGTCGTCCCAGCCCATCGGGTAGAAGGTGTTCTTGCCCAGCATGCGCTGGTGGCGCACGATGACGTCGGTCTGCGCGTAGCTGAAGACGTGGCCTATGTGCAGCGAGCCGGAAACCGTGGGCGGCGGCGTGTCCACGACGAAGGTCTCTCCCCGCGGGCGGGCGGGGTCGTAGTGATAGACCCTGTCGTCCTCCCAGCGCGCGCAGAGCGAGGGCTCGACCGCGCCGGGCAGGTAGCTGGCGGGGAATCCGGATCTTTTCTCGCTGGTTTCCGTTGAGGCGTCTTTCATAGGGCTATTTTACCTTTTTTGGCGGGGAGGCCGCCCTGCTCCGGGGCGCGGCGGCCAAAATTGTATAATTGAACCTCCAAAAGTTGTTTTTTTAAGGACGCTCAACATGGACATCGGCATAGTCGGACTTCCCAACGTAGGCAAATCCACGCTCTTCAACGCGCTGACCCGCGCGGGCGCGGCTTCGTCCAACTACCCGTTCACGACGATAGACCCCAACGTGGGCGTGGTGCCGGTGCCCGACAGGCGCCTCGACGCCCTCTTCGACCTGTTCAAGCCGCCGAAGAAGGTGCCGTCGTACATCAAGTTCGTCGATATCGCCGGCCTGGTGAAAGGCGCCTCCAAGGGCGAGGGCCTGGGCAACAAGTTCCTCGCCAATATCCGCGAGGTGGACGCCATCGTGCAGGTGGTGCGCGTATTCCAGGACCCGGACGTCGTGCACGTGCTGGGCGAGATAGACCCGATACGCGACATAGAGGTCATC
>OFEK01000912.1_pt1 | contig 23773 bp, 20 predicted proteins | sample 1521131 | NCBI WGS metagenome assembly OFEK01 (sample SAMN05720209, study PRJEB24109) | activated sludge metagenome | isolation source: Anaerobic digester | place: China | collected 2015-12-16
TCTGCACCCTTACTTCAGGTTGATGGAACCCCTGGGTCAGGATTAATCCGTTGGCTGCGCCCTGGGAGGTTATTGGTTCACCAAGAGAGAACGCTATCCAATGGCTTCCGTGCTGCACACTGGAGCCTGATGTTCCAAACAGTTGCCTTTCAATGCTTTGGCCTGATGTCAGGTGCACAAGACACAATAATCCAATAAGGGGTATAAGGCGTCGCATATCTAATATCATTATGGAAGGCAGGAAGATCGCGAGATTCTGTATAAAATACTTGCCATAAATATAACAAGAATATTATTTATAAATAACATAAATGTAATCTATGTATTTTACCTGGAAAAACCGCCAGAATGTCTGGTCATGCAATTCACTTATCATGAAGACAGCACTTTATCAATAAGACATGCACCCTTCACCCGTCATGTGTATCTTTGTATGAAATAACTTTCCTATGATACGTTCCATGACAGGATTTGGACGGGCGGAATGCCTGGCTGCAAACCGCAAAATCCTGATCGAGATCCGCTGCCTCAACAGCAAGCAGCTGGACTTGTCGGTCCGCTTGCCTTACCTGCTTCGCGAATACGAACAAGCTATACGTACTGAGGTGTCAACTGCCCTGGTACGGGGAAAGGTGGAGGTCTTTGTTTCCCAGGAAACCACGGCAGCCGAAGACACGGCTTCTATCAACACCGCTCTCCTCAGGAAATACCATGCTGAGATGACGACCCTCATCGCGGAATTGGGACTGACGCCCCCACCTGATCCGCTGACAACCCTGCTCCGCTTTCCGGACGTATTCAAACCCGAGCGGGATTCACTTCCGGAAGATGAATGGCTCAAGGTTCAGCAGGCCCTAAAAGAGGCCATCACTGCCGTGGACCATTTCCGGCTTCAGGAAGGACAAGGCCTGTCCTCTGATCTGCAATACCGCACCGGACTTATCCTTCAGTACCTTCAGGAAACCGAACCATTTGAAGCTGAGCGGATACAAACTATCCGTCAACGTATCCTGCGTAACCTGGATGAATCCCTCAAAAACATGTTGCCAGATCAGAACAGGTTTGAGCAGGAGATGATCTATTATCTTGAACGTTTGGATGTTACAGAAGAAAAGACGCGACTGAAACAGCATTGTCAGTATTTCCTGACAACCCTGGAATCAGAAGCCTGGCCTGGTAAAAAACTGGGCTTCATTGCGCAGGAAATGGGGCGGGAAATCAATACCCTGGGCTCCAAAGCCAATGAGATGGAGATACAGCGAAGGGTGGTTATGATGAAAGATGAGCTGGAAAAGATGAAGGAACAGCTGTTCAACGTTCTATAAATCTGTCTAAGTATGAGACTAGAGGATAAAGGAAAGCTGATTATTCTCTCCGCACCCTCTGGGGCCGGAAAGAGCACCCTTGTCCGTGCCGTCATGGCACACTTTCCTGATCTTGTCTTCTCAGTATCAGCATGTAACCGATCGCCTCGGGTGGGTGAAACGGATGGGCATCACTATTTCTTCCTGAGTACGGAGGCCTTCCTGGAGCACATAAGACAGGATGACTTCCTAGAATGGGAAGAAGTCTATCCGGGGCGTTATTACGGCACATTGAAATCTTTTGTTGAGGATAACCTAAGTCAGGGCAATGATGTCATCTTCGATGTAGATGTGAAGGGCGGCCTGAAAATCAAACAGTATTACGGGATGCAAGCCCTGGCCTTGTTCATTATGCCCCCTTCCCTGGAGGTGCTGGAATCCCGGCTGAGAAAACGTTCCACAGAGGATGACAACAGCCTGAAAGTCAGGCTGGGGAAAGCAATGGAAGAGATGGCCCATGCTGCAGCCTTCGACAGGGTGATCGTCAATGATGACCTGGAGGTGGCGATAAACCGGGTATTGACAGAAGTAACACAGTTCCTCTCTACCTAATTTTCAACAAATGGCTGCAAACATCAGGACCGGTTTATTCTTTGGCTCTTTCAACCCAATCCACACAGGACATATGATCCTGGCTCACTACTTTACGGAATTTACGGATATTCAGGAGGTATGGTTTGTAGTATCCCCGCATAATCCACTGAAAATGAAGCAGACCCTGCTTCCGGACCACCACCGGCTTGCCCTGGTTAAGGAAGCCATACAGGATGATGCGCGGTTCAAGGCCTGTGACATCGAGTTCCATATGCCGCAACCTTCCTATACCGTGCATACCCTGGCTTATCTGCAGGAAAAATATCCGTCAAGGTCCTTCGTATTGCTGATGGGCTCCGATATCCTTCCCAGTTTTCACAAGTGGAAGAACTACACTCATATTCTGGAAAACTATTTATTATATGTATATCCCAGGCCAGGGAAGTGGGAGAATCCATATACCGGTCATCCTCACATACATATCATTGAAAATGTACCCCAGATAGAGATATCATCTACCTTTATAAGAGAAGCAATACAATCGGGTAAAGATGTGAAATACCTGGTCCCTGACCCAGTGTACAACTACATCCGGGAGATGCATTTCTATAAATAAGGAAATATGGATCAGGCTTTGCGGGCTTCCAGTACCTCTTCGTAGCCCTCAATAATATCTCCCACCTTGATATCATTGAAGTTCACGATGTTCAGTCCGCACTCAAATCCGGTAGCAACCTCCTTCACATCATCCTTGAAACGTTTAAGCGACCCAAGTGTACCGGAATAAACGACAATACCATCGCGGATGAGGCGCACCCTGTGCTGACGGTTAATTTTTCCATCCAGCACATAGCAACCTGCAACCGTACCCACCTTGGTGATCTTGAACACGTCACGAACCTCGAGGTTGGCAGTGATCTTCTCCACCATCTTGGGCGTAAGCATCCCTGCGATTGCTTCCTTGATCTCGTTAACGGCATCGTAGATGACGGAATACAGGCGGATATCGATTTGCTCCTGCTCTGCCAGCCGGCGTGACTGTAGTGAAGGACGTACCTGGAAGGCCACGATGATGGCGTTGGACGCGGAAGCCAGCAGGATATCAGATTCAGTGACCTGTCCGACATCCTTATGAATGACATTAACCTGCACCTCTTTGGTGGAGCATTTCAGCAATTCATCCGTGAGGGCTTCTACGGAGCCGTCCACATCACCCTTGACGATGACATTGAGTTCTTTGAAGTCTCCGATGGCGATACGTCTTCCGATTTCATCCAGGGTGATATGCTTGCGTGTCCGCAGTCCCTGTTCCCGCTGTAATTGCTGGCGTTTCAGGGCGATGGATTTGGCTTCTTTTTCATCCGGCTTCACCATGAAGGTATCACCAGCCTGGGGAGCGCCTGCAAGACCAAGTACCAGCACTGGGCTGGCCGGCCCGGCCTCCTTGACAGGTTTGTTCCGTTCATTGTACATGGCTTTAACACGCCCGTAATGCGATCCTGCCAGGACGACATCACCGACACGCATCGTTCCGTTCTGTACCAGCATCTTGGCAACAAAACCCCTTCCCTTGTCCAGGGAAGATTCGATCACTGTTCCCACGGCCGGACGATTGGGATTGGCTTTCAGATCAAGCAACTCAGCTTCCAGCAACACTTTTTCCAAAAGCAGGTCGATATTGAGGCCTGCTTTGGCTGAGATTTCCTGGACCTGGTATTTACCGCCCCAGTCTTCCACGAGGATATTGATGTTTGCGAGCTGTTCCCTGATCTTCTCAGGGTTAGCGTTGGCTTTATCAATTTTGTTAATCGCGATCACGATGCTGACGCCGGCTGCTTTGGCATGGTTGATGGCCTCAATCGTCTGGGGCATCACCGCATCATCTGCTGCCACAATGATGATGGCGACGTCCGTAACCTTGGCACCGCGGGCACGCATGGCAGTAAAGGCCTGGTGACCAGGTGTGTCGAGGAATGTGATCTTGCGTCCATCTTCCAGCTGGAACTCATAGGCACCGATATGCTGGGTAATACCTCCCGCTTCACCTGCCACCACATTAGCATGCCGGATATGGTCAAGGAGTTTGGTTTTCCCGTGGTCGACATGCCCCATGACCGTTACAATCGGATGCCTTGGCATCAGATCTGCAGGGTCATCCACTACGTCCTCAAAGGATTCGGCTTCATCAGGTTTCAGGAACTCCACCTCATAGCCAAACTCATCCGCTACCACCTGGATGGTTTCAGCATCCAGACGCTGGTTGATAGAAACAAACAGTCCCATCTCCATGCACTTCGCGATGACATCGGTGGGTGAAACATCCATCATGGCAGCCAATTCACTCACCGAAACAAACTCAGTGACCTGTATTTTCTGACCCATATTGCCCTCCATTCCTTCAGCATCCACTTCCTCTGCCTTGCGTTTCTTGTGGCGCATGGCTTTGGGTTTCCCCTTGGAGGTCAGGTTAGCCAGGGTTTCCTTGATCTGGCGCTGGATTTCTTCATCCGTCAGCTCCGGTCGGCGTTCATCCTTGCGGGGTGCATGTTTGCGGTCACGTGCCGGTGCTTTTTTATCCTTATCCTTTGCTTTGGCCTCTGCCGGTTTCTCCGTTTCAGCCGTGGCTGGCTTCTTGATACGCTTGCGCTTCTTTTTGGCTTTCAGTTTATCATCTGATGATGAGGCGACGGGCTTACGCTCCTTCTTTGCCAGCTCTTCCAGGTTCATTGTACCCAGAATTGTGGGCCCACTGAGGCTGACGTATTCAGTTTTCAGGAAGTTTTCCGCTTCCGCAGGCAATTGAGGTTTTACCTCTTCGGGCAAAACAGGGATTTCCGGTTCAATGGGAGCAGGTGCTTCTTCTGCTGTCGGTTCCGGATCCTTTTCCTGTTCAATTGCTGGAATATCAGGTGATTCAGCAAGGGGTACCTCTACATGCTCAGGCTTGCTTTCTTCTCTGGCTTCTACTGTCTCCTCCGGAACATCGGCAGGAGGTAGGGTTTCTGAAGCTTCCTTCGCAGGCTGATCCTCCTTGCCCCTGGCAGCCGGTTTCTTTTTGCCACCTTTCTTACGCCCTGATTCCAGGGAACCAACATCAATGGTACCCAATACCTTGACACCCAGGTCAGCAAGGCCTTTTTCGGCTGGTGTTGCCTCGGCAACAGGTTCTTCAGCATGATGGTCAGGAGCTGTCTCTGCGCTTACTTCTTCCTGCGCAGGTGCCTGATGCTCTATGACAGGCTCCGGTGCCGGTATTTCAACCGGTTCGGGTGCTGCAGGTGCCGGCGCCGGTGCCTCAGCCTTCACGGCTTCTTCTGCTTTCGGCTGGGGAGGCGGTGTCTCCTTTTCCTTCCGGACTTTGCGCTTGTCCGTGTCCATGCCACCGAGGCTGACCTGCTTAATAATCAGATCTTCCTGATCTTCATCTTCATCCAGGAGCTTACGCGGACGGCTGTCTTCAATCGTCAGGGTCTCATGTTGTGTGTAGCTCAGCCCTTTCTTCTTGGCTTCCTCCTTGACCTTCTGGTCAGAGTGAAAAGCTTCCACAAGGAGGTCATATACCTCCGGGGGCAGCTTGGTATTCGGGCTGCTTTCTATCTGGACCCCTTTCTTGTGAAGAAACTCCACAATGGTATTGATCCCGACATTAAAGTCCCGGGCTGCCTTGCTTAACCTGACAATTTCATTTTTCTTTTTCAACAATGACATACAATCAAGGATCAGTCCTAATTCCGCTAAAAGCGGGCTAAAAGTACGATAAATAATCAAGTCTGCTCCCCTGCGCTGCGGCCAGGAAGAGACCCTATGCTATTCAAATTCTGCCTTCAAGATACGAATGACGTGGCGGACGGTCTCTTCTTCCAGGTCTGTGCGGTTTACCAGCTCATTGAAGTCGTGTTCCAGCACGCTTTTGGCTGTATCACAACCGATGTTGCGGAACTGCTCCAGGATCCATTCGTCAATCTCATCCTTGAATTCCATGAGATCCACATCCTCCATGTCAGTATCTGTGTCACGGTAAACATCAATTTCATAACCGGTTAATTTCCCTGCCAGTTTGATATTGAAGCCGCCTTTCCCGATGGCCAGGCTCACCTGGTCGGGTTTCATATACACCTCTGCCCGCTTGTTCGTGTCATCCAGGTTGATGCTGGAAATCTTGGCAGGGCTCAGGGCCCTGGTGATATACAAGGCCGGATTAGAGGTGAAGTTGATCACATCGATATTCTCATTCTTCAGCTCCCTTACGATCCCGTGGATACGTGAACCCTTCATCCCGACGCAGGCGCCCACCGGGTCGATGCGGTCGTCATAAGACTCAACAGCCACTTTGGCCCTTTCACCAGGGACGCGAACGATGTTGCGGATGGTGATCAGACCATCATACACTTCCGGCACTTCGGCCTCAAAGAGGCGCTCCAGGAAGGCCGGCGAAGTGCGTGAGATGATGATAACCGGGGTATTGTTACGCATATCGACCTTAGAGACCACCGCCCGGATGGTATCTCCCTTGCGGTAATAGTCAGAGGGGATCTGTTCCGATTTGGGCAGGATAAGCTCGATGCCTTCATCATCAAGTACCAGCATTTCTTTTTTCCACACCTGGTATACCTCCCCATGCACGATTTCGCCGACACGGTCCTTGTACTTGCGGTAAACACTGTCTTTTTCGTATTCCTGCACTTTCGATATCAGGTTCTGGCGAATAGTAAGAATCTCGCGTCTTCCGAAATCCACCATGCGGATCTCTTCCGAGACCTCCTCTCCCACCTCAAAATCAGGCTCGATCTTAATGGCTTCAGAGTAAGGGATCTGGAGGTTATCATCCTCCAGCTCATCGTCCTCAACGATCTCCCGGTTTCTCCATATCTCAAGGTCTCCCTTGTCGATGTTGACAATGATATCAAAATGATCAGCGCTGCCATATTTTTTTGTCAGCATATGCCGGAATACATCTTCCAGTATCCGCATCATTGTTTCCCTGTCGATATTCTTGAATTCCTTAAATTCAGAGAAGGTTTCAACAAGATTATTGATTTCCATGTTGGTTTGGCGTTAATCGTGATATAATCAGGAGAAAGTTACAAGCCGCCTGACTTCCCTGACATCAGCAATGGCGATTGTCAGCGGATTGACTGTTTCCTGTGGTGTTTTCTTCTTATTTTGTTTAGACTGTGATGGTTCAATGATATAATGAGTTTCTGATGCTTCTTTCAAGATGCCGGTTTGTTTTTTTCCATCTTTTAAACGGATTTCCACTTGTTTGCCCAGGGCTTTGACAAACTGCCGGGGATGGCGCAAGGGCCTGTCCATGCCGGCAGAAGACACATTCAATTCAAAGTCCTGCGTCTCGCGATCGAGGCGGTGTTCGAGGAACCGGCTGAGGCTGACACAGTCATCAATGGTAACACCGGCTTCGCCATCGATGAAGACCATGATGCGGTCACCCGGAAGCAGGTCCAGTTCCACCAGGAAAAACCCTTTCCCTTCCAGCCATTCCGCGATAATACCTTCAATGATCTCTTTCGTCATTCGTGGTTCTGTTTAGTAAAAGAGGGGACACCAGTCCCCTCCCTTTCATCCCCTTACATCCGTAACTTGTCTTTCGGATGAAACCTCTCTCCTGCAGGAGAGATTCTTTCGTTGTCCGACTAGGGCTCGAACCTAGAGTCTTCTGAACCAAAATCAGACGTGTTGCCAGTTACACTATCGGACATCAGCTCCTGTAAGGGGCTGCAAAGTTAATAACTTTTTACAACACACAACATATATCAACATTCAATAATTCAAAGCCAGCTTGATACCCTGCGAAGAATAAGCCATTTTTCGTATTTTCGCCGCGTAACAAGCTGCTGTATTCAAAGATAGGATGCATATCCGGATCGGTCAGGCGGCAGACAAACCGTTTCTCACATGAAACAATTCCGATGGATCAATGATGGTTTGGGATGGCTGGTGTTTTTCATCGCCACCACTGTGTATTTCCTCACACTGGAACCCACTGCCAGCTGGTGGGATTGCGGGGAATATATCGCAACCGCCTACAAATTGCAGGTTGGCCACCCCCCTGGAGCACCCTTCTTTCAGATGGTAGGCCGTTTCTTCAGCCTGTTTGCTTTCGGAGATACGAGCAAAGTGGCGATGATGATCAACGCCATGTCGGCCATCTCCTCCAGTTTGACCATCATGTTCCTTTTCTGGACCATCACCCTGCTGGGCAGGAAACTGCTACCCTCAGAGGATAAGATGTCCACGGGCCAGAAAATCGGTTTGTTTGGGAGTGCATTGGTGGGATCTTTGGCATATACCTTCAGCGATACCTTCTGGTTCAGCGCAGTGGAAGGAGAAGTCTATGCCATGTCCAGCTTCTTTACCGCCTTGGTGTTCTGGGCTATCCTTAAATGGGAAAGAGTCGCCGACCAGCCCCATTCCAACCGCTGGCTGGTATTGATCGCCTTCATCATCGGACTGACCATCGGTGTTCACCTTCTGAACCTCCTGGCCCTGCCCGCTGTGGCTTTCGTCTATTTCTTCAAAAAATATCCCTTCTCCTGGAAAGGGGCCTTTGTAACCGCACTCATATCCGTGGTCCTGCTCTTCCTGACGCTATACGGCATCATTCCCTGGATTGTCGACCTCAGTGCCCGCTTTGAGCTGTTCTTTATCAACGTCATCGGCCTTCCTTTCAATACCGGCACCCTGATCTATTTCGCCCTGCTGATTGGCCTGATTACATACGGAATCCACTACACAAGAAAGAAAGGGAAACCCCTTACGCAAACGGCCATCCTGGCATTTGCTTTCATCCTGATCGGTTACTCCTCTTTCCTGATGCTGATCATCCGCTCCAACGCCAACACCCCCATCGACGAAAACAATCCGGAGGATGCCATCAGCCTGCTGTCTTACCTGAACCGCGAACAATACGGGACCTATCCCATCTTCTACGGCCATTATTACAATGCTCCCCTGGATCCCAGGGAGCCATACAAGGATGGGAGAGCGGTCTATATCAAGGATCGTGAGACCGGTAAATATATCGTTGCAGACGACCGGAAAGGGAATATCCCCAATTACGATTCCCGGTTTGAGAGCATCTTCCCTCGTATGTGGAGCAATCAGAAAAGTATTCATATTCAGGAATATGAGCGCTGGGGAGGAACCGGAGGTATCCCTATCCAGGTCAGAAGGGGCAGTGGAGAGACAGAAACACTCTACCGTCCCAATTTCACACAAAACCTGCGGTATTTCTTCCGTTACCAGATCGGCCATATGTATTTCCGCTATTTCATGTGGAATTTTGCGGGAAGACAAAATGATGTACAGGGTCACGGAAGCTTGCATGAAGGCAACTGGATCAGCGGGATAGGGTTCCTGGATGAAATGCGGCTTGGCAACCTCAAGGAATATCCCGAGATCTGGCGGAACAATGTGGCCCACAATAAATTTTATATGTTGCCCCTCCTGCTTGGGCTGATCGGACTGTTCTTCCATATCCGCAAACACGGGAAAGGTGCTTTATTGGTGGCTTTGCTGTTCTTTATGACCGGATTGGCCATTATCATATACCTGAATCAGTATCCTTACCAGCCCAGGGAAAGGGATTATGCCTATGCCGGCTCTTTCTATGCCTTCAGCATCTGGATCGGATTGGGTGTTCTGGCCCTGCACGAATCATTGAAGAAATACATCAAATCCATTCCTGCCGCTGCCGTAAGTACTGCTGCTGCCCTTGTCCTTGTTCCCGGAATCATGGCCACCGAAGGATGGGATGATCATGACCGTTCAGGAAAGACGGCCGCCAGGGACTTTGCCGAGGTGTACCTGAGATCCTGTGCGCCCAATGCCGTTTTGCTCACCAACGGCGACAATGACACCTTCCCACTATGGTACGCCCAGGAAGTGGAAGGGGTACGGACCGATGTCCGTGTCGTCAATTATATGCTGGCTTCAGGCTCCTGGTATGTGCATCAGCTTGCTACCAAAGTATATGATTCAGAACCACTTCCATTGTCATTAACCAAGGCGCAATACGAACGGGGTACCAACGACTATGTGCCCTACGTCGGCAGGGAAGGCGTTGACCGGGTCGATGTACAGGAAATCATACGTTTCATTGCCAGTGACAACTCCACAACCCAGGTGCAGGCCAGTAGTGGAAAGCGGCTCAATTTCTTCCCCACCAAGAAATTCAGGCTGAAAGTGGATTCAGCGGCCTGCGTCGACAACGGCATCGTTCCCAGGGAGCTGGCCGATCAGATCGTCCCGTACATTGAATGGGATGTCAAGAAGAATCATTTTTTCAAGAATGACCTGATGCTGATGGACTTCCTGGCCAACTTCAACTGGAGTCGTCCCCTTTACCTGGCCAGTCCGGCCGCCATTGAAGACGTGTTCGATGTATCGCAATACTGTCACCTCGAGGGCTTTGTGTACCGTTTCATGCCTGTGCGTGCCAACAATTATATGAGAAGAATGGGCGGGTTAACCACCACCGATATCTGCAAGGATGCCCTGATGCAACAGGAGCGCTGGGGTAACCTTCACCGCGATGATGTTTCGGTGGATCGCGAAAGCTATCGTAATACTGCCATTCCTCGCAACAACTTCCTGCAGTTGGCCCAGGCTCTGATCAGGGAAAACCGGAATGAAGAAGCCATTGTGGTCATGGACAGGGTCATGGAGAAGTTCCCGGATCATAAGGTCATGTTCGATATGTACATGCTCGGCTACATCGACCTGTATTTCCAGGCCAAGGCCTTTGATAAAGGCGCCGTTGTGGCCCGCAGGATCGCGGATAACTACACCCAGATGCTCAGGTATTATGACTCGCTCAAACCCGATCATGCCAAGCTGTTTGCCAGCGACCGGCAGCAAGCCCTGAGTGTGATCAACAATATCGTCTCCATCGCAAGGGAATACCAGCAGGAGGAATTGCGCAACGAGGCCAGCCAGATCCTGCAGACCTATATGCCCGGGACAGAAGTCCAGTAGCCTGGTTCTCACATTGTGCCTGAAGTGGGCAAAGTTAGGGAGAGGGAGAGGGAGAGGAAGAGGAAGAGGGAGAGGAAGAGGAAGAGGAAGAGGAAGAGGAAGAGGAAGAGGAAGAGGAAGAGGAAGAGGGAGAGGGAGAACAACGCTGTGCAACTTCTTTTAACTCGGTTTAACTCTGTGGTTAAACAACCCAGCCTTTACAATAGGTTGACAAATGGCTTAGGAGGTGAGGCGGACACCCGAATAGGGAGCATGTGCTTCTGTCTGAGGCATCATTAAACCACAGAGTCGCACGGATAAAGTAACTGATTTTCACGGAGTTGTTAGTCTTCGGATCAGAGTCAGCAGGCAAATCCTACAGATAACAGGGTCATCCCGGAGTAAAACGAACACAATACGCTCATTCCGGAAATCCATCATAGCGATCTTTGCGTGAAACCAATGTCAGTCCCTTGATTAACAGTATCATTTTCTCGCGGAGGACGCAGAGGGGGCTGCTGGTAATTAATCTTACGATCTATGCGGGAAAAAATTTACAACTTCCAGTAGATGCGCAAAATATAGCGATTCATTTGCATTCATCTCTTATTTCAATACTTGGCTGATCTTGTCAGCCTTTTCTCCATCCGTTCACCACAGCAGCCTTGCAGCTTTTGCAGCGTGGAGCGGTTCGGGGAATATGGACAGGGAGAGGGAGAGGGAAAAGTCTGCGCCCGGCTGAGTCAATTTTTTATTGGATCAACATATTTCTGTAAAAACATATATTTGTAGTATTCAAAATCGCAGCAACATGGAAAAGATAGAAGCATTGGGATATATCCTTAAAAAGGAAACCCTGGCAACCCTGCATTATCCTTCTGAACTCAGTGATCTGGTGCTGGAAGACATGGCTCCCTACCCCGGCTATTACGACCTGTTCAATATTCCCCGCACTGAGAAGGAACTGCTGCCCCAGAGCATTTTCTTTGTTGTGCGTTCCTACCAGCAAAAAGAAGAAGATGACATGATACGCGTCACGCAGCGTATCAAAGCTGCAAACCCTGATTATGTCTTTGATGCTGTGTTCGGCAATCTGACCGTCCTGAACGAGCCGGCCAACTGTATCCGCTTGTATCTGAAGGATCTGGATCTTATCCCCAAGCTGCTGGACGCCTACCGCTCGGCCGGCGCCATCTTCGCCCGCCACCGTCAAATCCCCAACTTCACCAGCCTCATCAAACTGCGTAAGTTCTTCGAAATGGAAGCCCTGGACCAGGGACTTTATAAAGACAAGGACCAACCCGATACGTATTATTTGGAGATGCCGGTGCCTTCGGATTGGGATACTTTCTACGAAGTGTACCAGAATATCAAGCATAGCTTCGAATTTAAATATTACGATGCCGCCATCGGTTCCTTCTATCGTAAATGTGGTCTCATCGACTTCATTCGCCTTTATTCCCCGGATGCTTCCCTTTCGCAACTGAGCATGCTGCGCGATAAGTTCCGGTCAGAACTGGTTCGCCGTAATCCATCCTGATCTTCACGGGCCTTATAGTCCATCCCGATGGAATACTGATCCGGATCCATTGATTCTCCAGCCACACTATCCATGAATGCCGAAGAATTCATGCGCCTTCCCCAACGTGACCAGTTGGGTTATACCCTGGAAGTCGGGCGTGAACTGATGCATCGTATATATTTGTATTATATCGTCAAACTTTATTTGGTCGAAGATTTCTATATCGAACTTTGGTACCGGATGAACCAAAATCTCATCGATAAAATTCTTGTGGTGGATCTCGACGATGTCATACATCTTTATGAGAAGGAGATAGATATTTCAGACCTCTTTGGGAATGGTCGGATGGGAAAATGAATATGATGGATGCATGGGACTTACCCGCTGCGGGTTTTCATTATGATCTTCCTCCGGAAAAGATCGCCTTACACCCCCTGGCACAAAGGGATGCATCCCGGCTGTTGATCAGCAACGGAATGGGTATTCAGGAGGATGTGTTCTCCTCTCTTCCCTCCCTATTGCCAAACAATTGCCTGCTGGTGATCAATGATACGCGGGTGGTACACGCCAGGCTGGCATTCCGGAAGGACAGCGGTGCCCGTATCGAGCTGTTCTGCCTGGAACCGGTGGATCCTTTCACGGAAATACAACAAGCATTCGGAGCTGCATCGGGTGTCGTCTGGAAATGCCTGGTAGGCAACGCCAGGAGATGGAAATCGGGCTCGCTGGCATTAAAGGGTGAGGGATTCAGCCTGTATGCCAGCCTGGAATCGAAGCTGCCAAAAGAAGCGCTGATTCGTTTCAGTTGGGAGCCATCCGCGTGGCCCTTTGGTAAAATACTCGAATACGCCGGACAGGTGCCCTTGCCTCCCTATATTCAGCGTGACCCTATCCCTGAAGATGATCAGCGATACCAAACGACCTATGCCGCAGCCGACGGCAGCGTTGCAGCACCTACTGCCGGACTGCACTTTACAGAGGCGGTATTCAGGGAGTTGCATGCCAGGAAGGTAGATGTCGCAAGGCTCACACTACATGTGGGAGCCGGAACCTTCCGCCCTGTCACATCAGATACAGTCCGCGACCACAGTATGCACCGGGAACAACTGCTTGTGACCATCGACAGTATACGCCACATCCTGGAACACCCCGGAAACGTAATTGCCGTTGGCACTACCTCGGTCCGGGTACTGGAAAGTCTTTACTGGTATGGATTATCACTCCTGCAGGATCCGGACCGTCCCTTTCATATTGATCAATGGGAGCCATATCGACAGGATAAGGACGCATGCACACGCCCTGAGGCGCTCCATGCGGTTGTTAAATATATGGAGCGCAAGGGCATCACGGTTTTGCAGGGGAGCACCCAGCTGATGATCATACCTGGCTATACCTGGCGCACCATCGATGGTATGATCACCAATTTTCACCAGCCCGGCAGCACCTTGCTGATGCTGGTGGCCGCTTTTATCGGGGATTATTGGAAAGAGGTATACAGATACGCACTGGATCATGGTTTTCGCTTTCTCAGCTATGGGGATGCCTGTTTGTTTCTCCCTACTGCCAAAACACAGCTTACATGACCGGAAAGCCTGCTATCGGTGGTATCGTCCTGGCTGGTGGCAAGAGCTGTCGCATGGGAGCAGACAAAGGCAGTATCCAATTGGACGGCTGCGCCCTGGTTGAGCTTGCAGCACGTAAGCTGGGCGAATGGTGTACCGAAGTCGTCATCAGTGCGAATGATCCCACCTATGCTCGCTATGGATACCGGCTTGTTCAGGATATTTACCCCTCACATGGGCCTATGTCCGGTCTATACAGTGCCCTGCTGGAGCTGGATTACCAGCATAGCGTGGTACTGGCTGCAGATATGCCTTTGTTTCCATCGGCCTGGCTGGGTTATCTGATATCCGAATCAAACGGACATGAGATCGTCTTACCCATCGGACCGGGCGGTTTTCCTGAGCCTTTGTCGGGTGTTTACCCCCGCATTGTTTTGCCAGAGATAGCCTATTGCCTGGAAAATGGTTTGCTTGCCATGCAGGCTTTGCTGCAGCGTTTTCCGGTACGCTGTGTCAGGGTTCCTTCAGGAGAGAATATATCACAGGAGGATGTCTTTCTGAATGTCAACACGCCTAAAGAGCTTGAGAAACTGGCTTCACGGGGTTACCACACAAGATTCGAAAACCGTGAAGGAGGGGAATGAGCAGATATGGCTGAAGGCAGCCGTCGCGGGAAGCATCTGGGCTTCAGTGGAGATCATCGCCGGCAGTGCACTTCACAATATGCGGGTTCCCTTTTCCGGGTCGCTGCTGGCGGCCATGGGGGTGATTCTACTGACGGCCTTTGCCATGCGCTGGCGCACGACGGGGATGTTCTGGAGGGCAGGATTGATCTGTGCCCTGATGAAGTCGGTCTCTCCCAGCGCAGTCATTCTGGGCCCAATGACAGGGATCCTGCTCGAGGCAGTCCTGCTGGAGCTGGGATTCCGGATCTTCCGGTTTGGCCTGGCCGGCGCTGTCCTCGGAGGTATCATGGCCGTGTCGAGTGCGCTGCTGCACAAGATCATCAGCCTTACTATCCTATATGGAAGCGATATCCTGACCATTTACGTGAACATATTTCATTATGCCGCAAAACAGGTCAGGGTGGCCGATGCCGGTGTGACGGACCTGCTGCTGATCCTCATTGCCGGATATGCATTGCTCGGTAGTGGGGCAGGGTACCTGGGATACCTCGCCGGAAAGAAGCAGGGCCTGCAGTCTACGGCTTCAGATAAAACCGCAGGATGGCCAGAGCGCAAAACCGGTCCTGCTCTCGGCCTGCCGCAACATCTGGCCTGGTTTTTTCTTCATCTGGTGGTCTTGCCATTGGGACTGGTGGCCATCAGTATGTGGCCGATGGAAGTATACCTCCCCTTGACGGGGCTCTATCTGGTTATGGTACTGTTCAGATACCGGGGTCTTTTTCAACGTCTTGCCAACAAATCTTTTTGGATACAACTGTTGATTGTGGCGGTATTGAGTTCCCTGTTTTTCCGCAATCCGGCAGATGACTGGACATGGATCAACCGGCCCGGTCTGATTGTCGGCTTGGAGATGATGCTTCGGGCTGTCTTTGTCGTGATCACCTTCAGGGCATTGAGTTTCGAGCTCCGTCATCCCGCCATACGTCAGTTTTTACAGCGCATCGGATTCCGGAAGACATCCGAGATGCTGGAAGTGGCGTTCGGTATGTTACCCGCTGTCGTACAAGGATTTCCACCTGTAAGGCAGTTGTTTCTGCATCCCGTCCGGTCGCTGGGTTCCCTGGTGGTCCTGGGTGATCGATTACTCGAAGAAGTGAAATACGGTAATGTTGAAGGCGATGCCTAGCATCCGCCTTCGGTGACCGATTGCTTTTTTCGTTTTACCGGGGCAAGCTTTTCAGGCTGAGGTGCAGCGACATCTCGTGCTATTGACGGTGCCAGCCCGCTTTCATCACGTACACGGGTCATGATGGCCTCATAATCATAGCGGGGAAGTTCGCTGAAACTGTCCGGAGAAGGAGGTGCCAGGGTGTCGCGGTTCAGCCAGGCCCTGTAACCACCCTGGAGGACGTACACCCTTTGCAATCCAAGCTGTTGCAGCAGCATCCATGGCCCAACGGCATCCTGCTGGTCTTCACCATAGAGGACAATATCCGTACCTTCCTTGTCCAGGTCGCGTAACATCTGTAAGCCTTTCTTGTCAAGCAATACATGTACCGGAATATTCAGGGCGCCGCTAAGATGTTGTTTATCAAATTCATATCCGGGGCGGATATCCACAAGCAGAACGCCGGAAGCTGCAGGATCATCCATCGCCTGAAGGGTATTGGCCGCATACAGCAGCGGATGCTGCCTGGTCTTGCTCAAAGCGCCTGTCAAATCATCTGTATACTGAAGGGAAGGCCTGTCCACGCTCAGCAGTCCGACAAGGATCACGATCATGAAGGCAAGCACCAGCAACAGGAGTCGGTTCAATTCATTTGGCTTTTTCATGGTCTAACAGTATTTAGCATCCTCCTTCCAATTTGGTTTGCTTCTTTCGTGGGGTAAGCGGCAGGCTTTGCTGCTGGGTGACAGGTTCCCCGGGGCTCAGGGCCGGGCTCCCGGCGCCAGTGAAGAACTGGCGGGCCCCCAGGCGGGAAAGATAGCGGTCATGCTCACTGCCTGCGTCTGATGGTGAAGGCTGACGAGGTTCCAGAATCGTCTCCACCCATTGGTCCAGTCCTCCTTTCATGATATGTATATGATTCATCTTCATTCTCTTGCACAACATCCATGCCTGTTCTGCCAGCATACCATCGGCGGAGATAAAGACAATACTGCGGGTGCCATCGGCAAGTACATCCAGGAAATCAGGTTGCAGTAAGGAGTCGATCGGAATATTGATACTCCCGGGCAGGCTGAAGCGGGCGAACTCGGATCCAGGCCGTACATCAGCCAACAGGAGCAGGGGATCGCTGTCGATGATCATCTTCGCCACCTGGTCGGTTGTGTAGTATCTTGTCTGGTCTTTGATTTCATCCAGCAGCTGATCCGGGGGTATTTCAGCAACATTGACCCGCATGGGGAGCAGCCACAGCATGAGTCCGGCCACCACGGCCAGTGCAGCAATCAGGAGATAGCGTGTATTCATAGCGGGTGGGGGTTAGTATTCGACTTTACGGACACGTTTTTGAATCAGCGCGGTTACATAGAACGCCATCAGCGCCATGACGATCAGGAGTAAGGCAAATAATCCGGCAGGAATATGGAGGGATTCATATACCCGGACACCGCCCAGGGAGTTCTTTTCGAACAGTGTCTGCAGCATTGGGAAGGCTTCGGAGAATATCAGGATCCCCAGAAACATCCCGCCGGTAAACACCAGGGCGTCGATCTTGCCGATCGCCAATCCGCATATACTGGTCCCCGGACAAAAACCACCCAGGATGAAGCCCAGACCCATCACCACACCCCCCACGATGGCAGCCTGGATGTAATATGGGTTTACATATAACATATTGTAATCCAGCCACCCGGCATGGTTAAAGAAGAGTAGTCCACTCATCGCGGTAATGGCTGCGGTGAAGAATACGCGCAAAACGGTGAAGTCATATCCATAGAAAACACCGGCCAGCACCCGGGAGGAGGAAAATCCGGAGGACTCCAGGACAAACCCAAAAGCGATGCCTATCAGCAGGGCGATCAGGTTGTTCCAGTTTCCATCTATCAATTGGTTCGGAATAAGAGGTCCCATGGCATGTATGATTAGATCCAAAGTTTTCTGAAGAAATAGGCAAAGATGTATCCAGAGCCGAAGATAGCGAGCATGGTCACGAAGCCGGCGGTGCTCAGGACGGCCATCCCACTGAGGGCGGCTCCGCTGGTACAGCCACGTCCCAGCTGTGAGCCGAAGCCGAACAGCATGCCACCGGCAGCAGCTGCCAGCAAGCGCACCCGCGAAGTGATGCGGGGAGCGTGTTCCACTTTGAACTTCAGCCGGCCTGCCAGTAGTCCGGACAGAAAAGCACCAGCCAGGACGCCGAGTACTTCAAAGACCAGCCAGTTGTTGAGCGGATGTTCATCATCGCTCAGAAACTGACTATAATAGGCTGATTCTCTTGCATGATCCGGAGCAACAACATCCACTGTCGTCACAACGGCGCTTTTGACCGCTCCGCTGGCGCCCAGTCCCCGGCCAGTAATGAAAAAGGTGGCCAGCAAAATCAGGCCCAGGAGAAACCCGCCAAGGTAGGGGTTCAGATAGGGTTTTTTTTGATCTGATATCATGATATTCAATGTTTTATCTTAACAATCAATAGAGATAACGGGTAAGTTGACCTGCCTCCACCATGATAAACCGGAACACCAGCCCCCCAAACAAAATCAAAAGAGAGGGGATGGCAACAGGCACATGGTAACCCCGGATCTCCAGTATTTCGAGGATAGCAGGAAATATCAGCCCCAGGACGACGACAAAGCCCCAGAATGAAACAGTAAAGGGACCGCCCAGGAAAAGATTTGCGGCTTCGATCTGGACAGCCGAGCTTGCCAGAAAACCCATAAAGAGGTGGACGATGAAAAACAATTCAATCCCGATCAGTATAATGTCGATGCGGCTTAGCAGCCGTCGCTCTGCAGGATTTTTGGACATCCACATGGTTGCTGCGACACCTGTCGATAATCCGGACACCAGAAAGAGGGGGCCCAGTAGTGAGGTGTTCCACAAAGGGCGGGCGTTGAAGGCCGAGAGCAGGATACCGGTATAGATGCCCAGGATGATGGACAGGATGATCAGGGCCCAGGCCAGGGGTTTTCTGTTCCGGATCACCAATCCTTCAAAACGCTCCAACCACGCCCAGCGCCAGCGCCAGGATGGAATGGCTTCTTTCAGGTAGCTGGCGGCCCAGAGGAAGGACAGTGGGGTGATGATCATCAGTACCCAGGCTCCCCATGACATGGGTGACTCCAGACGGATCGTCATGTACAGGCGCCAGAAGTACAGCTCGTGTTTTAAATCCAGGAACAAAGCCAGCAAGCCTAGCACAAGGGCTCCCGGAACCAGAAACGGGGCCCATTTGACCACAGTCGGCATTTCCTTTTCTTTTCCGAGAATGGTATACAGGGCCGCAAAGAACAATATGCCGGCTGCCAGACCTCCCAGAAACAGATAGACCGGGATATGCCAGTGCCATAGGTTCAGGTATGGGTCGATACCCGGGTTCATTCGTCCACTTATCAGGATCTCTTCTTTCATCGCTGAAAAAGTTATGCTTACATTAAAAAGAACAACTGGGGTTTGGTACCTGCTTCCGGCGCCAGCACCTTATACTTACGGTTTCGCAAGGCCAGGCTTACCTCACTGTTGGGATCATCCAGATCGCCGAAATACATACATTTCGTAGGACAGACCTCAACACAGGCAGGCTTCTGCCCTTTGCGTATGCGGTGTATGCAGAATGTGCATTTATCGACATAGCCTTCCGGGTGGGAATACCTGGCATCGTAGGGGCAGGACTGGATACAGGCACCACAGCCGATGCATTCCTTTGCAGTGACGAGGACAACGCCCCCTTCCACGATGTGGCTGGCACCGGTCGGGCAGCAGCGGACACAAGGGGCATTATCACAATGATTGCAGCGCTCAGAACGCAGTTCCAGCTCCACATTTGGATAGGTTCCATCGACCGTCTCAGCGATCCAGTCACGGCAATAGCCGATGGGAACATTGTTTTCGGTCTGGCAGGCAACGACGCAATCGCTGCATCCGACGCATTTACGCGTGTCAATGGCCATGGCGTACCTCATGCTTCTACCTCCTTTCCGGGATTCTCAGTGACAAATGTGACGAAATTGCCCCGCATGCCGGTGCCGCCCATGAGGGGATCCAGCATGACACGGGTGATGAGTTCCGAATCATTGATGCCTTTGCCGAAGGCCCGTGTAAGCCATTTGTTGGAATGTCCGAACCCATGGACGATGTAAACCGAATCCCAGCGGATCCTTTCCGTTATCCTCACCTTCACGGGAAACGAGGAAATGACCTCATCCTGGTTCTTGAGCCATACATACTGACCATTTTGGATATCCCAGACTTTGGCCACCTTGGGATTGACCCAGAGGTTGTTTTCCTCCATCAGATCGGTGAGGTTGGGGTTATTGGCGGTACGGCTGAAGGTATGCATCGGAGCGCGGCCATAGTTGAGGCGGTAAAAACCTTCAGGTGGTTCAGGATGTGGGGTATATACCGGCATCGGATCAAAACCTGTGGCAGCAAGCTCTGCTGAATACAGTTCGATTTTCCCGCTATCTGTGGGAAACTCATAATCCTCACCCTTTTCCAGATAAAGGCTGCGTGCCTGGCGGTCCATCTTTTTAACTCCCAGCCGTTGCATTTCTTCCAGTGAGGAACCCAGTTCTTTCAATTGCCAGTCAAGTACTTCCGTATAATCCTCGTAATCAAAGAAATCGCTTAAACCGAGCCGGTGACCAAGTTCTCTGGCCATCCACCAGGCCGGTTTTGTATCGTAGAGTGGCGCCACTGCCGGCATGCGCAGCGCGATCCAGGGATCACGCTGGGGAGAATCGCGCAATTCATCATAGCGCTCCAGGTAGGTGCATTCAGGGAAGATGACATCGGCATAGCCGGTGATCTCCATGGGCATCGTATCCACCACCAGCATGAAGTCGAGGGCTTCCATGGCTGTGCTCCATTGTTTCTTATCGGGCATGGTCAGCGGCAGGTTGGTGCCTGCCACGATCCATGCATGGATGCGGTGGGTGTTTTCCGGTGAAGGTATTGATGCTTCGATCAGGGCATTGGCAACGGCAAGCCCTGCAAACGGAAAGCGTCCGTTATGCGTATCACGCCAGGTCCAGGATGGCTGGGGATAAGGAGGATGCGGAAAATCAGGAACGGAAACATTGTCCTTGAAGTAGATACCTCCCCTTCGCCCATAGCTTCCGAGTAGGGCATTCAGGATGGCGATGGCCCGTGAACGCTGGGTATCATCACCATACCAGGTCACATGACGGCCTGGGTGGATGATCACGGAAGGGGCGGCATCGGCCATGGTGCGGGCTGTCTCCCGGATCAGATGGGGTTCAATGGTTGTGATACCGTAGGCCCACTCAGGTGTAAAGGGTTGTACATGACGTTTCAGTTCTTCTAACCCGCTGGCGTAGCGGGAAATGTACTCTTTGTCGTACCATTCCTCATTGATAAGCACATGCATCCATGCCAGTAACAAAGCCATATCTGTAGCAGGCTTTATCGGCAACCAGTAACGCGACTTGCTTGCAACAGTGGAGAAGCGGGGGTCCACGGTGATGAGCTGAATACCTTTGTCGATGGCGTCCGACATCTCCTGTACCTGACTGTTGTGCATGTTTTCACCCAGGTGGGAGCCGATCAGTACCATACAGCGGGCATCCCGGATATCCAGTGGTTCGGGTGAACCCAGTCCGGATCCGAAGGTGAGGGCGAAACCTACCTCACGTGGGCCGCGGCACTGGGCAAAGGAAGGGGCGACGATATTTGCAGAACCCATGGCTTTGAGGAGATGCGAGAAATGCGTCCCGGCGGATCCGTGGTTGAAGAGTGCGATGCTTTCCGGCCCATGGCGATCAGCAATCTCCCGCAGTCTTTGCGTCACAAGATCGAGTGCTTCCTCCCAGCTGGCTTCGCGGAAGGTCTGCTTCCCATTGTCTTCCACCCTGATAAGTGGCCGTTTCAGGCGGTCTCTGTCATGAAACATCCCGACGCCACCAGTTCCACGCGGGCATAAGCGTCCGTTGCAATGCGGGTCTTCCGGATGGCCAATCACCTTTTTGATGTCCCCAGACCCGTCGGTATAAGCCCATCCTGCACATTTCCAGAAACATACTTCGCAATAGGTCGGCGTGCGGCTGAGGGTATCCCTGTCCATGGCAGTAAGCCGTGTTGCCAGGGAAGATCCTTTGGCCCAACGCAGGGTCCCGGCCCCAATAGCCAGACCTCCTAAACCCAGTGCTGAAATCCTGATGAATTCTCTTCTTGAGCTCTTCATATTTGATAATTAATCCTTTACGCTGATTTAAAGCATACAATAGATGCAAATAATTATCTATATGTATTCTGATTCAAAATTAGGGACTTATCTTAAACCAGACCTCAAACGAAACAAGCATTGACAATATATTGATGTATTTGATTAACAAGTCAATATTGATAAACGCATTCGAAGTGGATGATTTCTTATCTACATAATTATCAGCTTTACAACACGATACGTCTCTCTTTAGAATCTATATAAATTGTAACTGAATGGGTCATTCTGCGGATTCAGGAACCGTGTGAAGCGCCCCCGGGTGTTCGAGTGCCTAAAATTGTACCTTAGTAAGCCGCATAACAGCAAGGGAAGTGATGAAATCCAGGATGGCAGGATGGCGGTTGGACCGCCGTAATTTTCTCAGGATGACAGGGTACCTGTTGTTTCTGCCGTTGCTCTACCTTACCGGACGCGCCTTGAAACAAAAGGAGGCGCTGCAGGGAGCGCGTGATTGGCAACTGCCCATGCCTGCTCCGGGTGAAGTGGGGTTTCATGGCCCTGTGATTTTGATCAATGAGGGTAGTGACAAACCTGTCCGGGCCTATGCTTCAGCATGCACCCATCTGGGTTGCAGGATTGAGCGTCTTGAAAACAATCTGCTCGTCTGCCCATGCCATGGCTCGCGTTACGACCTGGAAGGCAAGCCGGTTCAGGGTCCGGCCGTGAAATCATTGCAAAGCCTACCCATGGAAGTAATGGAAGACACGCTCACCGTTAACGTCACTGTCTGAGCCATGAAGCAGGTCGACCACCCCGCATACAAGCCTTGGCGCTTCCTCTCCATATCATTGGGCACATGGAGCATTGCTGCCTTTCTGATTTGCGTTCTGAGTGGCATCATCCTCGCGCTTCCTTTTGACATTAATAACGCCTATGCCAGCATCAGCCGCCTGATGATCCTGAATCCGGCTGCAGCCTTTTTCCGTAACCTGCATTACTGGAGCGCACAGGTCTTTCTCATTATCACCCTCTTACATTTCATTGACTACCTGCTCCGTTATCCTTTGGGCAGTATTACTTATGGGATATGGGCCCGCCTGGTATTCTCCCTGCTGGTGGTGTTCTTTGTCATGTTGTCGGGATTCATGCTTAAATCAGACCATGACAGTTTACAGGCCTACCGCATTTTGGACGCCTTGTTTGATGCCCTGCCCTTTGCCGGGCCACCCCTGGGCGATTTCCTCCTGGGTAAGGAGGCAGATATGCAGATCGTTTATGTGCACCACATTGCTACGGCCACATTGATCCTGCTTATCATCATTTTTGAACATACGCGCAGGTTATGGGGCAACTGGAAAGCCTGGACACTCAGCCTGGTTGCGCTCTCTTCTTTGTCGCTTTTTCTCAGTGCTCCTTTACACGACAACCTGGAACCCCTGGTACGGGGGCCCTGGTATTTCCTGGGCTTGCAGGAATTACTGCATTGGCTGCATGAGGGGGTCTGGGCCTGGTGGCTGTTATTCCTGCTCTTGGCCGGCCTGCTGGTCCTGCCCCTGCTAAAGGTGCCGTCTTACCGTTGGATGCGTAATGCCTTGCTTATGTCAGGCATGATATATGCTATCATCACCCTGGAGGCCTTTCTTTTCCGGGCCGAAGCCTGGTCTTTCTCGCTTCCCTGGAATGAGCCCCGCGCCATGCAAAGGCTCTTTCCCATGAGGGCCGGCGGTCTGGGATGGATGGCACAGGACACAGCGCTTGCCAGCCAATCCTGGCATACGAAGGATGGGCGGCATGAATCCTGTATGAACTGCCATACCGGCATGACGGGCTTCTCTCCTTCCCA
>OFEK01000929.1_pt1 | contig 23238 bp, 20 predicted proteins | sample 1521131 | NCBI WGS metagenome assembly OFEK01 (sample SAMN05720209, study PRJEB24109) | activated sludge metagenome | isolation source: Anaerobic digester | place: China | collected 2015-12-16
CTATCTCAAGCACCGCGACAAAGAGAACCTGATGGCGGTTGCCAAAGCGAAGTTCGGCGACGAAACCGCCTACCGTGGCGTTTTCATCGCACCGGCCAGAGGCAAGGTTCAGGGCCTCGAAGACCTCAGCGGCAATATCATCGGCTTCGTCGATCCCGAATCGGCAAGCGGCTACATCTACCCCAACTACCTGCTGAAAACCCTTAAAATCAGGCTGAACAAAAAGACCCGGGTCGCCTTTCTCAAAAACCACGACAATGTGCTGCTGGCGGTTTTAAAAGGCAAAATCGATGCCGGCGCCTGCCTCGAAAAGACTGTCAGCGCCTCCAAGATCAAAGATCTCGATAAAAGAATCATCGTTCTCGCAAAGACCGAAGAAATCCCCTCGGACGTCATCGTCTGCCGCCAGGACTGCCCGCTGAACCTGCGCGAAAAATTTCAGGAAGCCCTCATCAGCATCAAACCAGGTGAACTGCCCGGCAGCCCGCTGACTTTTCTGGTTGCCACCGACGATGAATTCGCACCGGTAGAAGCGGTAATGCGCTATCTCAAACTGCTTCCCTGAGAAAAGCCGGCAAAAGAGTTCGAGTTTTCCAGAGAGCCCTGTCTATTCAGGGCTCTTCTGCTTTTCTGGCCTGATTCAGCAACAGCCAGAACGCTAAAAGCCCAACCAGGCCGGTAATTACGTTGCTGAAAAGTATGCCCGGCAGAGTCGCAAAAACCATGGCAACTACCGGTCCAACCGGCCGCCGGTATTTGCGAAATTTAAAAACCATGACGATAAAAAAGATGAACAGGAAAAAACATAAAACTTCCTGCATGGCAAAAATCTGCCCAAGACCACGGCGCGTCGCTACCAGAATTCTGGATTCTGCAACCGGGCTGAGGGCTACCAGCAGATAAGCAGTCTGAAGACCGGCCCACAGACTTGCCCCGGCGGTCACTCCGGCCCAGAAACTGGCTTTCCAGTCACCGCTGCGTTTCAGAAACAGAATGGCGCCAGATATGGCAACCAGCAACTGCAGCAACAGAACCGGCCAGGGGCCATATCTGCCGGCAAAGCCTGCCAATGCCCTTTGAACCGGATTCATACCTCTGAGATTCATTGGGTCAGGGTCGAAAGCATCGATGGTTTTCTGCCAAACCTTTGCATCGATGCCATTCTTCTGGCAGTTATCGATAAAATAAGCGCGCAGAGACTCCTCGGTAACGCTCTCCTCGCCAGAAGGCACAACCAGTCTTTCCATGAACCCGTGGGCAGCACAATAAATATCATAACCACCGGCGTTCTGCCCTTTTTCGTTAAGAGCCCAGGGTGCTACCGCGTATCGGCAGCGGGGAAACACCAGCTTATGATAGTCGACATCTTTGATCAGGGACTGCTCAACCAGTGCTGCCAGAGGTATTTCGCCGGTTACAGGATCGACACGAAATTCTGGTGGCGGAAATTCGCTACCGCCAACTTTCAAGGTTTCAGCGTAAGTGCTCAATTCAGATAGAAGGTTCTGGCAGAGCCGGTATTCGGTCTTGCGGATGGTTAAGGCTTCGACGTTGCTCTGCAGCAGAATCAGCATCAGAAATGCCACAGCCAGTGCTCTTTGTATGGTTTTCATCGAAAATCTCCGGTTTGCTTATTTATTGCCGACGGCTGCCGCTGAATCAATGATCTTCAGAATACGCAGATAGCGCATTTTCTCGGCCGCACTTCGTGGCGTCACTCCATTTTTGTCAGGCTTATGCGGGTCAGCGTTCCATTTCATAAGAGTTTCGACCAACCCGGGCTCATTGAGTTCGACCGCGAAGTGCAGAGGCGTTTTCCCCTCGTTGTCTGGCTGGTTGATCACCATTGGAACAAACTCAGCATAGTGATAAAAACGCGAAGATCTTTCGCTGACGAAGTTAGCAAGCATAAGATGCATAAAGCTTTTGCCATCTTTGTCAACGGCTGTACACTCGACGCCGTTGGCCTGCAGAATTTTAAATACCGCCGGGTCACGGGCGAACAAAGACAGATAAAACAGGTTTTCGCCGCTGTTCACAGGAAATCTGGCGCCGAGATCGAGCAGTTCCTTTATCAATTCAGAAACCGGTTCGAATCTGCTGCTCAATGCCGCAGCAATTAAAGATGTTCCATCTGCCTTAACCGGCTGATTGAGGTCTGCGCCATAACTTGCCAGCATTCTTATGTAGGGAAGCGATTTTTTGCCGTTACTGTGCAACCCGACAGCCAGGCCGAGTGCCGTTTGATCAGGGTTCTCAGACAGCCAGAGGTTTGGGTTGGCGCCAGCTTTAAGAAGCATTTCAGTTATCTGAAGACTTCCATAGCCGCGAATCGCCCACCACAGGGGTCGATATCTGTGATTTCCTGCCGGCTTGTTCAAATCTGGTTTCTGCGTCAACAGCCATTCTACCAGACTGGCCTGATGTTCATCGACAGCCCGGCACAGGGCATTTTCGAGCGGATTTTCAGAGATCTCGTTCCTGACCCCTTCAAGCAGGGGTGCAAAGCGGTCGACTCTGCCATTTTTTGCGGCTCTGATCAGCGCATCCATATAACTGCCGGCAGTGAACGGCAAAGAGGCGGTCAACAATATGCCAAGAAAAATTGTCAAAAATGCGGTTCTACCCGGGCTCAGTTCTGAAGTTTCAGAAGAGAATTGTTTCGCGATCCGGTTTGCCCAGAAAAAGAACCAGAGACCGAACAGCAGCCAGTATGGCCCAAGAAAAGGCAGGTTGCCGACATAATCCCTCACCATACCCGGAGTGATTCTCAGAACAAAAAGCGAGAGAACCATAATAAAGACCCAGAGAACGTAACTGCCCGGCAGCCATTCGGCCTGTTCCTGTTTTGCCCTTTCAAAATTGAGCAGGGCAACCGGAAGCCAGAACAGCGCCAGCAGCACCCCGGTAAGACGAACCCAGAAAAACGAGACCTGGGCAAATTCGAGACAGGCGAACCCAGCGATTATTGCGCCAACCACCCGGGCCTGAAAAGGAAAACGCCAGCTTCTTACCGGCACGGCTTCATCTGTATGATCATTCATCCGTCTTTTTACCTGCCTTCAATCCTGACTCTCTTATAAAACGGGCGGTGCCGGCATGCAGATAACCTTCCGGAATGCCATTCAGCATTGTTTCAGGTTTTATATCATGCGCCCGCTCGTGGATAGTCTTCAGATAGTCGAGCTCTGCGAACAACGTGGCGACAAGACGGTTGCCAAGCTCTTCTGAAAGTCTGGTAGTGGTAACGAGCATCGCCATCAACGCGGGCACTTTGACTTCCTCGTTGACGCCACCGTAAGTCAGGGCCGGAATCTTAACACCGGAAAGATACGGCAAAGTTTCAGAAATGCTTGCCAGATCGGCATCTGAAAAATTCATTATGCGCACCGGCATGCGTCTGGCCAGCTCGTCGACCATCTTTGTCGGAATACCAGCAATGATGATCGCGGCATCACATTCACCGCGTTCCATAGCCTGTATCGATTCGTCGTAACCCAGATAAAGCGGCTGGTAATGCCCTTCTCTGACGCCCATCGCCGAAAGCAGTTCGACCGAAGTCATCGCATTGCCGCTGCCACGGGCCCCGACCACAATACGTTTGCCACGCAGCTGCCCGACGCTGGTGATCGTGGTTGAAGCAGGCGTCAGCACCTGCACCACTTCGGGATACAGTGCCAGCAACACCCGCAACCCGTTTACCGGCGAGCCGGCGAACTGGCCGGTGCCATTGATTGCGGCAAGAACCATGTCGCTCTGAGCCACTGCCAGGTCGAGTTCGAGGTTTTGCATCAAATTGATGTTGTCGAGCGACCCGCGCGTCGAATGTGCCAGCACGCTCAGTTTTTCTGATCGTGTTGTCCAGGCATTCGCAAAGGCATTACCAAGCGGAAAATAGGTGCCGGTCATCGAACCGGTACCGAGGGCGAGAAAGTCGACGAGTTTGCTGACCTGTACAGGGTCATTCTGACCTGTGGCCGCAACGCAAATACTTATCAGCAGTAAAAAGACCGCAATAATGTGCTTTCTGGCTTTCATTTTTCCGATACCACCCCCATCTGCTCCGAATAAATCGACGACTGGTTGCGCCCTTTTTTCTTGCATTCATAAAGGGCCGTGTCGGCCTTGCGGATCAGTTCGAGCGCTTCGTTCGAATGCAGCGGATATTCAGCCAGGCCAATGCTGATCGTAACCTTGAGCGGACTGGTATGACCGGTAAATTCATGCGCCTCTATCGCCTGTCGCAGGCGTTCGGCAACTACCAGACCGCCTCTTGCATCGGTTTCAGGCAGCAGCGCAATCATTTCTTCGCCGCCATAGCGGGCCGCCATGTCGATATCTTCACGCAGATTGCCACGAAAAATGGTTGCAACTTGCTTTAGCACTTCATCACCGATCTGATGCCCGTAAGTGTCGTTGAATTTTTTGAAATGATCGATATCAAAAAACAGAATCGAAAAGATCTTGCCGTAACGGCGGGCACGCTTGATTTCTTCGTTGAGACGGTTTTTAAAATGCCTTACCAGATTGAGTCCGGTCAGCCCGTCAGTGATCGCCAGCTTGAAAAGCTTGGTATTGTCGAGCACCAGGGCCGCCTGATTCGCCATTGTCTGCAGCAGGTCGGTATCGGCACGGCTAAAGCCCTGACCATCCTTGCGGTTAACAATATTGATAACGCCGAAGGTCACGTTCTTAACCTTCAGCGGCACACAGACCAGCTGATTTACCCGGTTTTTCTCATTGTCATACTGCTTAAAGTCCTGATGCGAATCGGGGTCGTTGATTGTCGCCATTTCGCCGCTCTGCAGAACTTTGCCAGCAATCCCCTCACCGACTCTGATATTGATATTGCGGGCAAAATTATGCACCGCAACCGTCTGGCCGGCTTCGGCATCCCAGATGCGCACACGCTGCAGTTCGAGAACTTCCTGGTTTTCGTCGATCAGCATCAGTGAGCCACGGGTGGCGCAGGCAGCCTCGATAGCCTTGTCGATAATTACATCGAGCAGCTTTTCGAGATCGAGTCCGACTTCGACCATGGTGCGACCAATTTTGTAAAGAACCCCGACTTCGAAAACCTTGCGGTCAAGCTCGATATTCTTCTGTTCGATCGTGTCGGCGCGCAGTTTAAGCTCTTCGTAGGCAGCTTTCAGTTCGCGCATCTTATCGGCCAGACTGTCGGCCATGAAATTAAAATTGTTCGCCAGCTGCCCGACCTCATCGGTGTTGTTAACGCTGATGCGCACATCGTAGCGGCCGGCGGCCAGCTCGTTTGTACCCCTGGTTACCTGCAGAATCGGCAGCGCTATGTTCTGAGAAATCATCAATGCAATGACTACCGCAACCAGAATCGTGAAAAGAAGAATCCAGTAAAGATTACGCTGAAAAGCTTCGACCAGAGCATAGACTTCCTGCTGGTCCTGCAGCAGCACCACCCGCCAGCCCAGGCCGACCACCGTCAGTATCGAGGCAAGAACCGGCTTTTTCAGACTTTTTGCAGTGGCAGAAAAAACACCATTCGAAAAGCTTCTGATCTGCTCGCCAAACAGATGCAGATCATCGGCGGCAGAAGCCTCAGGCACCGACATGACCGGTGCACCACCGGCATCGATGAGAAAAGCCCGGGTACTGTTACCCACAAGATTTTCGCTGATGATACTGGTCACCAGAAAACGATTCAGCTCTATCACCAGCAGGCCATAAGTGTTATTGCTGCGATCGTTGAGAGCCAGAGCCAGCATTGGCCCACCGCCGGCTTTAGCATCGAGCAGAACGTATTCACGAATTTTCGTTTCTGCCAGAATTCTCTCTGCATGGGGCAACTCGCCGGCAATCGAAGCGGCAGAGCCACACAGCAGCCTGCCTGCAGAATCGTAAATTCCGATTTTTTCTATGGCAAAGTAGCGCCGATCGTGTTCCTGTGCCAGCACCGCCAGCTTCTCAAGGTCGCGGTCAAGCGCCGGGTCACTGTTAACAAGCAGTTGCGCAATTTCCTGCTGATGGTTGACGAACCGCTTCAGATCGATCGCCGTTTTTCGTGCATGCGCCAGCGAATTGCTGACAATTACATTAAGAAGGCCATTTGAAGCATTCTGCAGCATCACATAACTGATATAAATCAACGGCGTCAGCGTAATGATGAGAAAGCTCACGACAAGTTTGGTTTTGATGCTGTTAATATAGGCGTGTACCCTGTTGATCAGAGTTTTTCCGCCGTTCTGGTCGGGCATATGGGTTTGTTCCTGACTTGCGACTTTGCAAAGAGTTTTATCTGATTCAGGTAGTCTACATCATGCCCGCAAACCATGCAACGCACAATCAGGCAACCCGCGGCAACCCGGCAATAAACCAGCCGGGCATCATCAGGCCAGCGATTCGCGCAAAAGACGAACGCCGATTTCTGTCAGTTCCACCAGTTTAAGATCGGGAAAAGGCTGAAGCGGGTGCCAGTCACATCGATCGGTCGAGCCCGACAGTTCGTGCCGCAGATCGCCGCCGATTATATCGGCGTGATAAATAATTCTGATGCCCTGAAAGTCTTCGTAGTCACGGTTAACTACAATAGAGTCAATACCGGCAACATTTTTTACCTTAATTTTCAGGCCGGTCTCTTCTTCGACCTCGCGAATTACAGCCTCTTCAGGGCTTTCACCAAACTCAAGTCCGCCGCCCGGCAAAGTCCAGCAGCCTTCCCATTCTGGCAGTTCCTTCGACAACCGGCAGAGCAGAACCCGCCCATTATCGTGCAGCAGAGCATAAGCAGCTATTCTTAAACGCTGTGTTTTCATAAGACTTTATAACCTCTTTCCAAAGACCAGAACACGCTCCAGACTGAATTAGCCGCAGCAGAACAGAGCAACCCGGCCGCAATAATACCAGCATGAAAATCAAACCACAAGCTGGTAAAATCGCCGCAGGCATTAAGAACCGGGGTGACAGATTTCTTACCCGGCAGCGGCAACGGGCAAACATACCAGGTTTTTCAATTATGCCCGCCAGTTACAAATTTTGATTGAATGGTTTATTATGTCCTGCTAAAATACAGAAAAATAATGCTATGAAAGACCAGCACAGGATCAAGGACAATGCTTTCCCCCGCCACAATCGCCAATAGGTGCCGACTGAAGGCTGTCTGTGCCTTCTTTTTATTACTGTTGGCATTTAACTGCGTCGTAGACGCAGCGCCTGCAGGATCTGCCGGCCTGCCGGTCATCAACATGCAGCTGAAATGGAAACACCAGTTTCAGTTTGCCGGTTATTACGCTGCGGTCGAAAAAGGCTTTTATCGAGAAGAGGGCTTCGAAGTAAATCTCTTAGAGGCTCCCGAGGCTGGCGAACCGGCCATGGAGGTCATCAACGGCCGCACTGAATTCGGTACAACCGGCCCTGACATACTGCTGCAGCGTGCCAATGGGCACCCGGTTGTCGCTCTGGCAGTCTTTTTTCAGCATTCGCCGATGGTTCTTCTCGCGCGCAAAGAGTCTGGCATCAACAGCATTCACGACCTGGCCGGCAAAAAAGTCATGGTCGAGCACGCATCCGCCGAACTTGAGGCATATTTTCAGGTTGAGCGCCTCACTCCCGATAAATACACACGCCTCGCCCACACTCACGCCCCTGACGATTTCATATCTGGCAGGGTCGACGCCATCTCGGCATACAGCAGCGACGAGCCGTTCCTGATCAGCGAATCTGGCTGTGAATACATAACCCTGAGCCCAAGGTCGGCAGGCATCGACTTTTACGGCGACCTGCTCTTTACCACGCAGCAGCAGATAGACAATAACCCCGACCGGGTAAAAGCCTTTATCAGAGCCTCAAAGCGCGGTTGGGAATACGCTCTGCAACACCCGGAAGAGATTATCGATCTGATTCTGGCAAAATATTCAAAGCGCCACAGCCGCGAACATCTGCTTTTCGAAGCACGCGAAACCCAGCGCCTCGTTTTTGCCGAAATCGTCGAAGTCGGTTACATGAACCCCGGCCGCTGGCGCTTTATCGCCGACACCTATGCCTCGCTCGGCATGATGCCCAAAGATTATTCTTTCAACGGTTTTCTCTACAACCCCGACCCGACCATTGATCTGCGGCGCGTTTACAATATCGCCATCACCCTGTTTGTTTTAATGATTCTGGGTTTCAATTTCGCGCTGTCGCACCTGGTCAAAAAGCGCACCCAGCAGCTGTCGATCGCCAAGGAAAACGCCGAAGCCGCCAACCGCGCCAAATCGCAGTTTCTCGCCAACATGAGCCATGAGCTGCGCACACCTCTTAACGGCGTTATCGGCTTCACAGAACTTCTCGTCAGTTCACCGCTCGATGCCGTGCAGCGACAATATGCCCAGAATGCCAACATTTCGGCCCATGCTCTGCTTGGAATCATCAACAATATTCTCGATTTTTCGAAAATAGAGGCGGGCAGAATCGACCTTGAAACCATCAAAACCGACCTGATAAGACTGATGGAACAGACAATCTCCATAATCAGATGTCAGGCCGAAAAAAAGAGCCTCGAACTCCTGCTCAACATCCCACCAGAAACCCCCAGATTCATTTTTTCCGACCCGGTTCGACTGGGGCAGGTTCTCATCAATCTGCTTGGCAACGCTGCCAAATTCACAGAAAAAGGCGAAATCGAGCTGCGGGTTGAATTCAAACCCGAGAATAACACCACCGGCTATTTTAACTTTTTCGTGCGCGATACCGGTATCGGTATCGAAAAGCACGACCGCGAAAACATTTTCAAGGAATTCACCCAGGCAGACAGCTCGGCCACTCGCAGATTCGGTGGCACCGGCCTCGGTCTGGCCATTTCCCGCACGCTGATTGAAAAAATGGGCGGTAAAATCGACTTTACCTCTGAACCCGGCAAGGGAAGCATGTTTTTCTTTTCGCTGAAATGCCGCTTTGAGCATGGTGAGCCCCTGGCAACGAAAGATATTGAAGGCATCAAAAAGATTCTACTCGTAGATGACAGCAAAGACAATCTGACAATACTGCGGCGCACTCTGGAGAACTGGCAGATAAGCGCTCAAACCTGCAACAGCGGGAAAGAGGCGCTCAAAAAGCTTGAAAGCGGTGAAAACTTTGATGTAATCATCATCGATTACATGATGCCTGAAATGAATGGTATCGAAACCATCAGGCAGATACGGCAGAAATATGCCGAAACCGGCAGCAGGCAGCCTTTCATTCTTCTCTACAGTTCAATCGACAATTCCATGGTTTCTGAAGAATGCAAAAGCCTCAATGTTCAGCTCAAGCTGGTGAAGCCTGTCAGAGCCGACGATCTTTTTGCCTGTCTCAGTCAGATTTCACAAACACCGACTCAAGCAGCGCAGGTGACCGCCCGCCCCGAATCTCTCACTAATGTCAAAAAATGTCCGCACGTCCTGATCGTTGAAGACGTAGCCATGAACAGGATTCTGGTCTGTGAACTCGTAAAAAAGCTTATCTCCGACGCAGTAGTTATCGAAGCCACAAATGGACGTGAAGCCATCGACCGCTTTCAACGCGATAAATTCGACCTGATTTTCATGGACATACAAATGCCGGTGCTTGACGGTTATTCGGCAAGCTGCGAAATCAGAAGAATTGAAGCTGCTTCCGCGGCGGCGAGAACTCCGATTGTCGCCCTTACCGCCAGCGCCGTCAAAGGTGAATACGAGAAATGCATTGCCGCCGGCATGGATGAATTCATCACTAAACCCGTTGACCCGCATCATTTTACCAGAATTTTCCAGACTTACCTCAAGATGTAAAAGAAAAGAACCTCCCCACAACTCAATGTTGCGGGGCGGTTTTATTTTGATTCAGATCTTATCGCAGAAAATCAGAGGCTGCCATGAACCTGCAGGAACTTAACTCTTTCGTTGAGAGAGATTTCTACCTGATAACCAAGGTCTCTGTAAGTGCCCTGACTGGCTTTGTATGATTCAACGACGGCGCGGGCGGCTTCGACTTCTTTGGCGGTTTCGATGCTGCTGATTTCGGTGGTGATGGTTTTCCAGGCTTCACCAAGGCGCTTGTTCATTTCGCCGAACATCGGGTTGGTCCAGGGCTTGGGCATACCGGGGTGCATCAGATGATTGAGATATTCACCGGCATAAGCTGCAGTATCCATGGCTTTCGACAAATTGCTGGTATTCAGAGCAAAAACCGGCAGAGTCATTACCACGAGCAGAGCCACAAGCACGAGACGCATAATTTTATTCATTTTCTTTCTCCTGATGTTTTTAGTTGGTGACCGCAGTAAAGCAAAAGCCATGCCAACCGGACAACAAGCATCAGAAAAGGGTTTTTCAGGTTGTACCCCAAAACTATGTTAATTTTTTAACAAGCCAGCCGCCGAAAACCCGTCAATCAATCACCCCCCCCAGACGGCGACCCGCACCCACAAAGCTGACACTCTAGATGCTGACCCGCAATATTTAAGTGAATTTGCCATGTGCAGACTATGCCCATCCCCGGCATTGCAACTGCCCTCGCAAATAAATCTCCACCTCACAGCTGCTCCAGACGATTCAGCCAGGACTCTGCCGCGGTCGCTACGGATCATAAACACAGAAATGCGGAGTAACCAATAATTTCAAATACAGCATACCGTTATGAAGAAACTAATAGATAACTTCAAAAAAACTTGCGTTTTTATAGATTTTTATTTAATATATCTATAAATAAACCGATATTGTTAATGTAAATCTAAAAGGAGCCAGATTATGAAAACCCGCGACGACCTTTTCGACCTGCCGGTCGAAACTCTTAAACAGGGCTTCAACGAACACACTCACCACCTCGAATGCCTGGCCTGCGGCCGTGAAATCGAAAAGGGCCTGGTCTACCGCGACGGCGAGACTCTCTATGAAGCGCACCGCTTCATGCAGCTGCATATCAGCCGCTCGCATGGCTCGGTCTTCGATTTTCTGCTCGGGCTCGACAAAAAAAGCACCGGCCTGTCTGGGCATCAGACCGAGCTGCTGAAACGCTTTTATAAAGGACTTTCCGACCAGCAGATTCAACAGGAAATGCAGATAGGCAGTATTTCAACCATCCGCAACCACCGCTTCTCACTCAAAGAAAAAGAAAGGCAGGCTAAAATGTTTCTAACCCTGATGACACTCCTGCGCGAGCGCGAAAACGAAAAACCCCGCTACATTCAACCGCACGAAACCGCGACCATGGTCGATGACCGCTACAAAGTCACCGAAGATGAAAGCGAAAAGCTGCTGAAAAAGTATTTTCCCGATGGTTTGAACGGGCCGCTCAAAACCTTCGTGCTGAAAGAAAAATGCAAACTCGTTGTTCTGAGGCACATTGCGCAGCGCTTCGAGCTAAACCGCATCTACAATGAAAAAGAAGTGAACGCCATTCTTCAGGAAGTCTACAGCGACTACGTGACCATCCGTCGCTACCTGATCGAATACGGTTTTATGGACCGCAAACCCGACTGCAGCGCTTACTGGCGCAAAAGCTGACCAGACAATCGTCGACAGTCTGCAAAACAGCCTGGCCGGAAAACCGGCCAGACTTTCTTTTCAGATGCGGGCGACGGCAAGAAATACCGCGTGCAGTGAGGTTATTAAAACGACGAACACGGCCCGCGCTTTTTCTTTGCCCAGCAACGGCAGACGGTAACCGATCTGGCCGCTGTGACAAGCCGAAACGCAGTCGCCACAGAGCGTACACGACCACCCGACCTGCCGTTTCAGAATATTATCGCGTTCGAGAGCCGAATAACGGCAGACACGTCGGCACTGCATACAGGCTGTGCAGCCGGCATCGATACGCATGCGCCAGAGTGAAAGGCGACCCAGCCAGTTACCGACCAGACCAACCGGGCAGAATGCCGTACAATGTGCCATCAGACCCAGCCGCCGCGAAACCGCCAGCATGACCCCAACCCCGACCAGACCGAAAATTGCTGCCAGTAGAAGCGCCGTCGGCCAGCCAACCGCAAAATAGCGCAACATGGCGGCACAGACGACAACCAGCAATAAAATGGCATGGCGGGCCCGCGACCACCAGCCGGGCAATTCGGCCGGTTCTTGACGGGCACGGCTGCAAAAGTCATCCCAGGCGCCGATATAACAAAGATGACTGCACCAGGCAGTGCCGACCAGCAATGCCGTTATCGTAAACAGAATCGGCATGAAAAAGTCGCTGCCACGGTAAATCGGCCCGGCAACTATCAGAGCCGGCACCGGCAGATGCAGTTTGCCGGTCATCAGCAGTTTCTCAATACCAGCAAGCCCAAGAAAAAGCTGTAGAAAAAATACCAGTGAAAACAGCAGCCAGATGCGCGGTCGGAGCCGCCGCGCTGTCATTGGGTCAGCCATACGGCCGGCAAGCAGACCGGCATAAATAGACATGGCCATGATCTGCGCCCAGCCGGCGCCGGTGTAAAAGCGTTCAGCCAACAACAGCGGCAGTTTCGGAAAAACCTGCACCGGCACCAGCAGCAGCACTGTGAGAACAGATGCGGCCGGCCCGATCAGCCGGGGGCTCATGCGGTGGCTGGCTCTGCCTGCTGCTTTCCGGCCAGATAGTAGCCACCACCAAGCACAAGAGCGCCGCCAAGAAGGTTACCCAGGCCAACGACGCCCAGATTATAAAAATATCCGGCCATGGTGACTTCGGGGCCAGGGGCCGCCAGCAGACCGATAGTAAGAACCGTCATGTTGGCGATACTGTGTTCAAAACCGCTGGTAATGAAGGCAAACAAACACCACCAGATCATAATCAGCTTTGCCGTTTCTTCTTTGAGCTTCAGACTACAGAGAACCGCAAGGCAGACGAGAATATTGCACAGAAAGCCCTGAAAAAACAGACTCATAAATGGCGCCGACATTTTTGCCGCCGAAACCATACCGGCAAAGGCCCCGGTCGAACCGGCAGCGCGGCCGCCAAGATAAAACAATACCGAAACGAGAATCGCGCCGGCCCAGTTGCCGAACCACGACCAGACCCAGATACGCAGACTGTCACTCCAGGGCACTTTACCGTCGAGACTGGCCGCAGTCATTATCATATTGTTGCCGGTAAACAGTTCTGAACCGGCCATAATCACCAGACTCAGGGCAATGCCGAAGCTTACACCCATAAGAGTCTTCGTCAACGGGTCAGCACCCATCTGACCGCCAATGGTAAGAATCAGAATGATCCCAAGACCGACATAGAGACCTGCCAGCATTGACACGATAAAATATCTGAGCCTGCTGCCGTTGAGCAGCTGAACTTTGGCGAGGGCCATTGCTACCATCTTCTGAAGGGTTTCCTGATACATGCGACTCCTTATTATTACTTAAATTTTTGCGCTATCTGCCTGTGCATCATGCACGCAAACCTTTATCCATGCACCATCCCCGCGCTTGTCCCAGGAGAGAACAAGCGTGGATTTAAAGCCATCTTGATAAGATTCCCGCTTCGCGGGAACGACAAATAATCGACCTATTTGGGCGCTTTCAGATTTGCATCGTTGAGCGTGTTGTAGCCCGGCCACTGAATCGTCTTTGCCAGGCGCGCTTCAGGGTTTAGAACCACTCCCTGCAGCACTTCATCGCGAAAGACGTTGAAACCGGTGCGGTCAACGATGTAGCCGATGTGTTCCTTCGGCAGGCAGCGCAAAATGTAGCGATCGACATAGGCCATGGTATTGGCAATGACCTTCGTCACCGCTTCTTCGTTTACCCGGTCGAGAAACGGCATCGCCAAACGCGGGTTCTTCTTGCCGGTGCGGCCCATAACCAGCAGACGGTAGTATTTGCCGGGTTTGCGGGTCCAGGCTGAGGTCGGGCACGCGAGCACACACTCGCCGCAGCCGATACAGCGACGCTCATCGCGCACCACCTTGCTGCCACTCATTTCAATCGCGCCGGTAACCTTGCGCTGGCAGGCCTTTGCACAGGCTTCGCAGCCAATGCACTGGTCGTAGTCGTATTCCGGAATACAAATTGCGATAATGCCGAAATCCTGCATGTGCGCCTTGATACAATCATTCGGGCAACCGGTAATTGCAATCTTGGTATGAAAATCATGCGGGTAGACAACCGCTTCGATACGTTGCGCCAGCCCCGTCGTATCAGTGTTGGCAAACGGGCAGGTGCGGTTGCCGATACAGGCAGAAATATTGCGCATGCCGGCCGCCGGGTAACCCGCCGCCGGGTTGTCGATCTTAACGCCATGTTCGAGTTCAAGCTCTTCAATCAAAGGTCTGAGAGCTGCATTGACTTCGGCCATCTTCTCAAACGGGATGTTCGGAATCTCAAAGCCCTGGCGAGTCGTGATATGCAGGTTACCATCACCGAACTGTTCGGCGATTTTGGCAATCCGGGCAATCTGCGAGGCATTGAGATGCCCGCCCGGCACCCTGATTCTGATCGCCGTATGATTGCGGCGCTTGGTGATTCTGAAGGCGTTTTTGGTAACGGTTTTTCGGTTCAGATCGAGTGACATGGTTTACCTCTCAGTCGATAAGTGTCGCAGCGTGCGACAGGTTCATTACCGGGCCATCAACACAGATATAAGTCGAATCGATCTTGCAGTGCCCGCATTTACCAAGCCCGCATGACATCAGGCGCTCGAACGAAACCCAGACGTTGTCGACCGGTACACCCAGCAGTCTGAATTCGGCAGTAGCAAACTTCATCATCACCGGCGGCCCAACAACGATAACCTGATAATTATCAGGCAAATCCAGCTTCAGCCGGCGAATATGTTCGGTCACCAGACCGGTATCACCGGTCCAGCCTTCCTGGGGTTTATCGATCGTCAGAGTCATGTCGCATTTCTGTTTCCAGGCCTGAATATCTTCGGTAAACAATATGCTTTCTTTTGATTTGAAGCCGGTAATCAGCTTCAGTGACTTAACCGGCAGCGTGCCGGCAACGATCTGGCTGATCAGCGGCCGCACCGGCGCCACGCCGGAGCCACCCGCAACGATTATCAGGTCGCTGTTGGCCAGCTTCTCGACCGGAAACCCGTGCCCGTAAGGTCCTCGAATAAACAGATTCTCGCCAACCCTGAGGTTCTGGATCGCTCCGGTCAGACGCCCGACCGCGCGAATTGTGAACTGCAGCCAGTTTTTGCCATAATTACTGATCGAAATCGGCGCTTCGCCAATCTTCGGCAGTGACACCTGAAAAAACTGCCCCGGTACCATGTCGAGACTCGCATCGACCGTCATCGTGAATTCAACGTCGCTTTCACTGACAATCTTCGTGATTTTCACCGGAAAAGGCTGATAGGGATTACCGCTCATTTGTCGCTGCCCCCTTTGAGAGTTCGGCTGAGCTTGTTTATGCAGCTCGAAAACGAGATATATTCTGGGCAGACGTCGTCGCAGCGACCGCAGCCGACGCACATGTCGAACCCGAAGCGCTTTCTGAAATCATAAATCTTGTGAAAAGTCTTGAAACGCATGCGTTCGCCCTTGTTCTTGCGAAACGAGTGCCCGCCGGCCATGTCGGAAAAGCCATCGAGGTGACAGCCATCCCAGACGCGCCGCCGCTCACCGCACTGCCGACTGTCGGCATAAAAAAGATCGACGGTGCTGAAGCAGCTGCAGGTCACACACGAAGTGTTGCAGCGCCCGCAGGCAATACAGCGGCTGTCGTATTCTTCCCACATTTTGTGATTGAACATTTCGGCCGGCATCGTCTCGACGGTCGGCAGTTCGACCTGCTTGTCATTACCGCTGACAAATTCAGGGGAAAAGCTGCCGGCGCGGCCCTTCTGCCCGAACAGACCTGCGTAGCGATGATCTTTGACCTGCGCCGCAACCCGGTCGCCGGCAAAGCGCAGCGCCACTTCGTAGTTGTCGGTAGTGTTCGATTTCATGCTGACGCAGAAACAATTCTCGAATGATTCACGACATTCGATCATGAAAAAATGCAGACGCTGGCGCCGCCGCTGGTAATAAGGGTCAGCCTGGTCCCCGTTTTCGAGAAACATTTTGTCGAGGCGGGCAATGCCGTTGATATCACATGGCCGCAGCAGCACGATGATTTCGCCGTTCTCTTTAAGCTGCGGCTGACTGAATTCGTGATCGTTAAAATGAAAAATCGTTTCATCGGCCGGAAAAACCAGCGATTTTGGCGACAGGCTGCTCTTCTCGGCCAGCTCGAGCTCGTCCAATGACGCCAGTGGCGCATATCTGATCAGGTCGGTATCAGAAAAACGCCCGCGCCCGGCGAATCGCTTCGGGCCATAAATCTGATAAGTCTTCTGCAGCTCGGCAAAGACGGCGGCAAATTCTTTCCGCGAATAATCGTATGCTGACATCTGCTGCTCCCTTAACGGTTTCTGGCGCGCCAGGCAGTCAGAGCATCGCTCAGTGCCTTGAAATGACCGACTTCTTCACCAATCAGGCGGTCAAGATCGGGTACCGATTTTTCGTTCAAAAGGCTGTATTTCACCGAGGTGTAGAAAAACACCGAATTTTTCTCGATCAGCATGGCTTTTTCGAGTATTTCGGGGTAGGTATCGCCTTCTTCGATCTGGCATTCAGTCGATATGATACGGTCTGACGTCAGGGCCTGCAGGTAGGCGTCTGACTCTTCGTCAACTTCTGGCTGCCGCTCGTCGGAGCCCTTTTCGAATTCGGCAAGAATGTCGCTGAAATGCTTCGCATGACCAGCTTCCATTTCGGCCAGCTGTGTCAGCAGGTTCATTTCGCTGCCTGATGCCATTTTGGCAGCATCTGCATAGAATCTGGCGCCGCGCATTTCAAGCTTAACAGCCGCCATCAACACGTCAAAGGTATTCAGTTTAATCTGCATTCCTTACCCCCCGTTGTGAATCTCTTCACTATTATGACACCCTTTTAGTATTCTTTCAACAATTAAATTTAAAAAACTATTTTTAAAAAGTTGCAGTATAATTTGCATATTCAGAAGGAGAAATTCCATGAAAAAACTTGCACTTATGTTTTTAATAGTATTTTTGGGCTCCTGCTTTTCTCTTCTGGCAGCTACACCGTTCACAGAAGACGCGGTGAAACCAGATGATTCAACCAACGTCGCCACCGGTGACAAAAGCACCAAAGTCGACGACAAATTCCCGGTTGCCGGTACAATCGAAGCCGGCAGTCGCCTGCGCCTGCGCTCCTGGCCATGGGGCGTCGTTCTTGGCCTCTTCGAACCCGGCAGCTCAGTAACCGTTACCGGCGTTTCCGGTGAATTTTACCAGGTCGAAATCAATGGGCAGAAGGGCTACATGCACAAGAACTATATCTCGATCCCCGGCGCCCCCGCCTCCCAGGCAGAACCATACTACCCCGGCGACACCCGCAATGGCGGCCACCTGTCAATGAACGAAGGCAAAACTGCCTCCGAAGAAGGTGCAAAAAATAAATCCAGCTCAAGCTCAAGCTCAAGCAACTCTTCGAGCTCAAGCTCAGCCGCTGACACCGGTGCCATCTCAGCCTACAAGGGTGGCAAACTTTCACCCGCAGAATTCTCAAGAGTCTTCGGCCCGGTCGCCCGCGAAAATATGCGCAGAACCGGCGTGCCCGCTTCCGTAACCCTGGCTCAGGCAGCCCTCGAAACCGGCTGGGGCTCTTCAAGCATCGGCGATGCAAAAAACATGTTCGGTATCAAGGGCACTGGCCCCGCCGGTTCGATCAGAGTTTCGACGCAGGAATTCGTTAACGGCCGCATGATCACCATTCAGGATAATTTCCGCAAATACCACAGCTGGCAGGAATCGTTCGACGACCACGCCAAGCTGCTGCAGAACTCGCGCTATGGCTATGCACTGCAGTATAAGAACAACCCCGACCGCTACGCTCAGGAAATCCATAAGGCCGGCTATGCCACCGACCCGAACTACGCTTCAAAGCTGATTGGCATCATGAAAGCCAACAACTTCTACCAGTGGGATGTTAAATAACGAGGTAAATCAATGAAACGCATACTTCTCTCTTCTCTTTTCGCAGCCGCCATGATGTACACCGCACCGGTGTTTGCCGACCTCGAAGTGCCCGGCGAAACCAACCCGGTTCTTTCTGAAAACTCAATCGTTCTCAACGAAGCCAAACTCAGCGTGATCAAACGCATCGACCAGGGAACCGTCACCCTGAAAGTGCTCGGCGTCGACGGCAAAGAAATGTGGGCCTCGCTGCCCCTCGGCGAACAGGAAAAACTGTTCATCATCGACGGCGCTGCCAGCCCGCTCAGTGTCAAAGACCTGACCGGTGACGGCGTGCCCGAAATCATTACTGCCGCCATGACCGGCCCCGAAACCAGCGCTCTCTACGTATTCAAATACGATGCCGCAGGCAAAAAGTTCGTCGGCATGAATTTTAAATACGAAAAAGAACAGCTGAGCCGCGATTTCATGGTTTCAGACATGTATCAGAAAAACGGCGAAGATATCGTCTTCATGCCAGAAAATCAGATTCGCGCCCTCGGCAAAATCTTTAATGAAGACGCTGGCCCGACCGCTGGCTTCTACTTCTTCAAGCTGACCGGCGACGAATTCGTCTGCTCAGAAATCACCCCGGTTCCGACCGATGCCCCGGCCGACGCGCAATCTGAAGACGCTGGCGCTACTGCCTCCGCCACGACCGAAACCCCTGCTCCGTCCGCAACTGAATCCCCCGCAACCGGGAACTGATAAAAAAACGGCCCGCGCCTTTTGCCATAAAGGCCGGGCCGGCCGAACGGTTATAAAGTATTGTAAACCATCCCCAAGGCACGGGGAGAAGTCGGGATTGCTTTTTCGTAAGCTTGTGACGAACGAAGTGAGGAATCGCTGGAGAAAAAGCAACCCGACTGATAGACCGGGCCGGCCGAACCGGTTATAAACTTAAAGCAAAAATACAAGTAAATTAAAAGCCCCCACTGGGTTGAACCAGTCGGGGGCTTTTAATTTATTGCGTTCGGATTTACGGCTTATTCAGGAATCGCTACGACAATGCCGTTCTGTTCGACGATTTTGAAACCGGCAACAGTTTCGGCCGAGTATTTGCCGTTTTCGCCGCTGACTTTAACGGCCCAGCGGTAGCGGTGATCTTTTTTCAGGTAACCTTCATCAAAACCGATATGACCGTTGATGGTGGCAACTCTTTCCCAGACGGTTTTCTGTTCGGTGAGGTCGAAAAGAGTGACGGCAGCGTAATGACTGTCGGTTTTCCATGTGAAAATCGGTTTCAAAGTCGCGCCGACTTCAGAGAGGGCGAGAGCGGTCGGTGCTTCGGGCTTCTGAACCGAAGGCACATCACCGATCTTGAGCTCAACCTTGAGGTTGCCGGCCATCGGCACTTCGGGGTGTTTCGGCAGCCTGACCTTAACATAGTAGAAGGTCGGAGTCAGCATTTCGCTTTCAATAACCAGTTTGCCCATGCGCAGATCGAGGTTACGGGCGACAAAGATCTTGCCCTGCATGGCGGCGGTTTCCGGCAGGTCGATGCGGTGTTCCCAGCTCTGAGCTGCTTCACCAATCTTCAGCTGATGAAAAAAGTTCTGCTCGATGGTCTGAGCCTGAGCTGCAAAAGCAACAAGAGACATGAAAAGAACCGCAATCAGCAAACTAATTTTTCGCATTTAAAGCCCCCTCTTGTATAAAAAACTACCATATAAGTTTACGTCTGCACGCGGTGACGCAGAAAGGTATTTTTAATACAAATCTCCGGCAAGGGTGAGCGCCGGGCAACAAAAATTCTGCACCCAATCAAGGTTACATTTTTTATGTAACGCCCGTTATTCGACCTCAGGGCGCATGCTGACGTCGGCGGGTTTTTCCTGGAGGTATTCGGCGGGGCTGCCGGGCAGGGCAAAGTTGAGAACTATGGCTGTCAGACCGCCCGAAATGATTCCTGAACTCAGCATTCCATGCAGAGATTGTGGCAGTGCCTTTACCAGCGCCGGCTCAAAACTGACACCCAGACCTGCTGCCATTGAAACAGCCAGAATGAGCGTACCGCGTCTGTCGATATGCTGCGTTGCGATGATTCTGATGCCAGAAGCGGCAACGGTGCCAAACATAAGAAAAGTTGCACCACCGAGCACAGGCGCCGGCATCAGGGTAGCCAGCCCCGAAAAATACGGAATCAGACCAAGAATTGTAAGAAAACCAGCGACAAAATAGCCGACATGGCGGCTGGCAACGCCGGTCAGCTGAATAATGCCATTATTCTGGCTGAAAGTCGTGTTCGGAAAAGTATTGAACACCGCTGCCAGCAACGAGTTGAAGCCATCCGCAAAGACACCACCGGTGACCCTTTCCAGATAAACATCGCCTTCAAGCGGTTCACCCGAAACCAGCGAAGTTGCCGTAATATCACCGATGGTTTCGACCAGAGTCACGAGATACAGCAGCGCAATGCCGAGAAATACCGAAATATCAAAGCTGAAGCCGTATTTAAAAGGTACCGGCAGCATCACCCAGTCTGAAACCGGTATAGCGCTGAGATCGACCTTGCCGCCGATTGCAGCGATAGCATAGCCAAAAACCAGACCGACAAATATCGAGCTCATGCGAATCCAGCGGTTGTTGAGGCTGTTGAAAATCAGAATCGTCGCGACAACGATAAAGGCCAGCAGCAGGTTGTTTTGAATTACCGAAGCCGGAACACTGCCATTCAGAAAACCGTCAATGGCCGGCTGCCCACCGGCACAGCTCTTTACCGCTGAGCTGATGAGAGTCATACCGATAAGCGTCACGACAATGCCACACACCAGAGGCGTGATAAGAAGACGCAGGGGTTTGATAAAGCGACTGCAGATCATTTCAATGAATGAACCAACGAAACACAAACCGAATAACAGCGGCAGTGCCGACTCTGGCGAATTGCCGGCACCGATGTGGCTTTTTCCGGCGGCGATGAGAACGCCGATAAATGCAAAACTGGTACCCTGAATGCTTAACAAGCCCGATCCGACGAAGCCGATTTTCTTAACCTGAATGAAGGTGGCAACCCCCGAAACCAGCAGCGACATGCTGACAATATAGCTGGTGTCTGCGGCATTGATGCCGAGTACGCTGCAGATAATCAGGGCCGGTGTCATTATCGAGACGACAATCGCCATCAGATGCTGTAATGCCGCGAAAATAGCCTCTCCAAGCGGCGGCCGGTCGTGCAGACCATAAATCAGACTAGCCTTGATCGCTTCACGGTTCTGACTGCTCATATTATTTCCTGTTTCATGTAAAATTCTCTTAACTCAGAAGAAGATTTTACCATGTCAGCCGATCACCGGCCGCAGAAATCTTTCGAATCGTGCTGTGACTAGAAATTTTCGTTACCAGTGGCCGAATTTCTTTTTATATGAATCAGAATCCTCGCAAATCTGGCAGCCCAGTAGCCTCAAAACGCGCTCTATAAGGGGCAAATCACAACCAATAGTTCATAATCTGAAATACGGGTGCCCAGACCCTTAAAAACCTGCATCATGACTTGACAAAAAAAAAAATCGCGGTTATGATTTATTTGTTCTGCAAACCAGCCTGGTTTGTGGCTGTAAACCGGTTTCTCTGGTGGTTTTTCCGGTTTGTGGCCAGTTCGCGAAACCACCCCGGACATCACGCCTTTAAGGATTTTTCTGAATGAACATTTACGTTGGTAACCTGCCCTACAGTGCAACCGAAGAACAGCTCAAAAACATGTTTGGTCAGTACGGTGAAGTAACGAGCGCGAGCATCATCAAAGATCGCGATACCGGCAGATCAAAAGGTTTCGGGTTTGTTGAAATGCCTGACAATTCAGCCGCTGAAGCAGCCATCCAGGCTCTGAATGAAGCAGACATGAACGGTCGCAACCTCAAAATCAACCAGGCTCGCCCCAAAGAAGCCCGCAGCGACAGCAGACCCCGCGGTGGCGATCGCGGCGGTTATCGCAGCGACAACAGAGGCGACAGAGGTGGTCGCGGTGGTTACAACGATCGCGATGATTATGACGATAAAGGCGACCGCGGCTATCGCGGTGGCAGAGATCGCTATTAGTCCAGCTCAAACTGGCCGCCCCGCCGCAAGGCAGGGCGGTTTTTTTATTTTAACACATATACCATTTCGCGGTGCACAATCCCGGCTTCGATAAATTCATCACCAAACGCCACGAAACCCATTGCCGCATACCAGTCTTCAACCTGCCTTTGGGCATGAATGAGTATCTGTCGGCAGCCGGACTTGCTCTGCGCCTGCCGCAGCAGCTCTGCCACGATCACGTTGCCCAGCCCGAGGCCACGAAACTCTTTTAAAACCGCAACTCGCCCAAGTCGCATTGTCGCCTGCTCCTTCGGGTCAGGGAAAATGCGCCCGGTACCCGCAGGTTTGCCGTCAATCTGCAACAACACATGCGTGGCAACCGCGTCAAACTCATCACGTTCGAGCTCGACCGGCACCCGCTGTTCTTCAACAAAAACCGCGGTACGAATCTGCATGGCCTGCGAAAATTCTGATGCCAGGCCGAAGAAACTCGCAATGGCAATTTCAGATTGCTTCATTTTCAGACTCCATTCTCAAGATGCCGCAACCTTTCAATCGCGGGCATCTTCATGCACTGCCGGTTCCATGGTAATGCCGGTGTAACCGTAAACAATCGAAATGACCGGATTGGTCAGATTCAGAAAGGCATACGGCAGATAGGCGAAGGGGTGAATACCCAGCGCTGTTGCCATGAAAGCGCCGCAGGTGTTCCAGGGAACCAGTGGCGAGGTCAGGGTACCGAAATCTTCCAGACAACGCGACAGATTCTTTGGCGCCAACCCCTTTTCTGCAAAGGCATCTTTATAAATACGCCCCGGTATGACAATCGAAAGATACTGATCGCCCGCAGCCAGATTGCAGAACACGCAGGTAAAAAAGGTCGCAACCACCATCGAACCGGTCGAACGGGCATAGGTTAAAATTCGCAAAGCGATAGAATGCAACATGCCCGAACTTTCCATGACCCCGCCAAGGGAAAGGGCGATCATGATCAGCGAAATCGTGCCCATCATACTTTCGAGACCGCCGCGGGTGAGCAACTTATCGACAGCCTCGATCCCGGTTTCTGAGACAAAACCGGAGTGTGCGGCCTTGATGATTGCTGCCATACCGGCGTTCTGAAAAACTGCCGCGAACAAACCGCCGAGCACTACCCCGCCGAACAACCCGGGCAGAGCCGGTGTGCGCATGACCACCATTCCGATGACCAGCAACGGCGGAATCAGCAGCCAGATATTGATCGTAAAACTTTTTGCCAGCGTATCGAGAATCGTGTTGATGCCGGTAACATCAAGTTCCTTGCCCGCGAAGCTCATG
>OFEK01000934.1_pt1 | contig 23141 bp, 23 predicted proteins | sample 1521131 | NCBI WGS metagenome assembly OFEK01 (sample SAMN05720209, study PRJEB24109) | activated sludge metagenome | isolation source: Anaerobic digester | place: China | collected 2015-12-16
CGGGCTCGGAATTGAAAAACACGCAGCCAACAGTGCCTGCCAGCTTTTCGCTGAGGCGGTTCATTGCGTAGACCGACTTGTCACGGGCGCCGGAAATTGAGACCATTCGGCCATTCTTCAGCAGCATGACGACTTTGTAGTTCCACCAGGTATGAATGCGGGCGCGGTTGCGGATTCCTGACGTGGCGAAGGCGCTGATATCACTGAATGAAGCATATCGCACCCGGTAACTCAGCGAAAAAACATTGATTCTGAACCAAAGGGTGCGAGTATTACCGTCGAAATCGTAATGTGAGCTCAGGCCAAACATAAGAGCAACGAGCGTCGGGAGTGACAGCAAAGAGATCAGCAACAGGGCGATGCCGAAGCCACGCAGATCCTCCGGGGCGGCGTAGAGATTAACACCGCCTAAAATGACACCCAGCAGCGCAACGAACGCTGCCGGGAAGAGGAATTTCTCGAAAGTTGTGCGGTATTCGACCGAGACGACGCCCGAAAGCGGGCTCAGGTTATGCATCAGTCACCCGCAGGGGCCTGAACACTCTGCAGCCAGGTCTGTAGAACTTCTTCACCGACATTCAGAATCTGTTTATAGCCATCGGTGGTGATAATGCGGCCATCGGGGGCGACAACGATCAAAGCCGGAATCTCGGAAACACTGAAGCGTTCTTTCAGAGCCAGTCTTACCGGGCTTTCCCAGTCGACGGCCGGCCAGAGCATGGCGTATTTTTTCATGTAGTTATACATATCGTCGGCGCTGTTATCGAAGCCAACGAGAACGACTTCGAACCGGTCACTGTTCGCATTGCGCATTTTTACCAGAGTTGGCGAAAAGGCGGCACAGCCACGGCACCAGCTGGCCGAAAAATAAAGAGCAAATACTTTGTTTTCGAGCACGACCGGGTCAACATACTGCTTGTCGGCATCAAGAAGCCCTTCGGGAAAAAAGTCTTCGAGAACCGGCTTCGCAGGCATCGCTGGCGCTTCAGATGCTTCGATCTGAGCGGCGAAAGAAGTGGCGGTGGCAAAAATCATCAGCGCCAGCAGAAAAAATCTGATGGTTTTAAAAGTCATTTTTATACCTCATTGAATTTTATCGGTATTAAATTGTAACACATTTTTTCTATTTTCGCCATACTGCCCTGCGCCATATCGGGGCCTACTCTTCTTCTTCGTATTCCTCGTCGTCCTCGTATTCTTCTTCGTCTTCGAGGAGCTCTTCGGGGATTGCAAAAAGATCGAGTTCGGGGTGATTGGCGATCAGGCGCAGCGCCTTTTCTTCGTCTTCGATGCGCACGAGCACCTTCGGAAAGCTTCGTTCAAGCGGGTTCCCGCCACCGCCAAATATGCTGCCAAGGTGATTTGGCTGCTCAACTGGCGGTCTGAAGCAAAAGCTGATTTTAGCGCCGTTGAGGATTTCCTGTACTTTGGTCAGCAAGCCGATATCCTGAGATTCGAGAATAACGACGCCGTCTTCATCAGTAATTTCAACGAAATATTCAAACTGATTGCAGGCGCCTTCGGGTTCTTCGGGGGCGTATTCTTCGCTCGGCTCTTCGAGAAAGACGTAGGTGTCATCCTGCAGAATGGCGCGCACGAGTTTGAGGCCGCAGCCCGGGCAATGATCGAGCTCGAATTCATGAAATTCGCGCTCACATCTGTGACACAAGAGAAACTCACCCTTGATTTTTTCGGTAATGTTGTTAAGATCGGCAACCAGATTAACCTGGCAACCGGCACATTCGGTAAAGCCTTCGCGGAATTCGCCTTTACAAACCGGGCAATACATGTAACACCTCGTGTAAAATGAATTTTTTAGATTTTATCATAAATGCCCTGCATACGGCAGTCCCCTGCTGCTTCAAAATTAAAGGGTACGCTGAAAATTCCGCAGTATTTCTGCCGGATTTCTGGCAGAAGTGACGCCTGACCATTAAAAACATCGTTGGCAGTGCGTTTTGTGACCTGGCATGAACGTTGCTTTGAATTGGCCAGAAATTTTAACGGAGGAACAGAATGAAAAAGGTTTTTGCTCTCGCTCTTGGCGTAATGCTTTTCGCATCTTTCTCAACCGCTACTTTTGCAGCAGTTGATTCTGGCAACTATACAATCAAGGCTACCGATATCCCTTATATTCCTGATGACAACGACGGTGGCCCCTACACTGACCCCGAACCGACCCCGGATCCGGGCCCCGATTCGACCGATTCAGGCGACAGCTGGGACAGCGGCTCGAATGGCGGCGGCTATGACGGCTGCGGTGGCGGCTGCGGTGGCGGCAACGACGGCGGCGTTCTTTTCTGATCTGAAATTAAAGGACCGACGGTTCCGTAAATCCGTCTGATAAGTTTTAAAATCGGCGATAGCGAAAGGTTATCGCTGATTTTTTTATGACCTGAGATTGTTGAGATAATGCCAGATGCCACAGAGAATGTCGGTTCCGGAAGAATGGCCGTAATTGAGTATTTTGACAACATCTTTCGTTTTGATATCTTCAAGAAGCAACCGGTATAAAAATTCTTCGAAGCGCAGCGACATGCGCCCGTCGGCGGCAAAAAGCAGCTGCTGCACTGCTTGAACCGTAGTTTTCTTTTTGGCCACGCTGGCGAAATTTTCAGGCACAGCAATCTGGTTCGCCCCGATCCAGCGGTCGGCGAGCAGCATGCCGCTGAGAAAATCATCGAATGCCGGGGTAAGCCCCTCCCCCACCCCGACAAAGCGAAACAGAGCCGAAAGATCGGGCGGAAAAGCAAAAATTATCGCTTCGGCTCCCGAAAGAATATTTTTTTCGGTATTGCATCCGAGAATAAGATCGAGAACGATTGAATTGCGCCCAAAAAGTTTCAGGCTGGTCAGAGCGGCCGCGAGGTTCTGGCGCAGTCTGTCGGGGTCGGGGCAAACGGGCAAAGTCTTCACTTTAACCGGCTCACAGGCCATTAAACGCTGTTCTCTGCCATTAATATCGAGAAACAAAATTTCTGCAGCGGCCACAAGAATAGATGTTTCCGGCTGAATCAGGTCACACATCGAAGCTGGCACGAGAAATGCCAACGGGTGCAGTGAGAGCGCCTCTGTGGCAAAATAGAAAAGTCTCTCTTCACACCTGGCATCGAAGCCGTGGTTGAAAACCTCGCTTACCTGGAGTTGCAGAGGGCTGGCAGACGGTATTATAAAATCACAACGTCTGGTGAAATAAGGCCATTCGATGCGGCCATCAGGATTGATCATCGGCAAAAAAATAGTCGATGAACTGCATTACTGCCGCAATTTGCGTGCCGCAGGCCGTTTCATCAGAGAGAACGAAGCCGGCAAATCGAGCCTGAATGGCATCGTAGAGCTGTACGATTTCGGCGCGAGAAGGGTTTGGCAGCGCGACCATCGAGCCAAGCACTTCGCCGGCGAGCAGACAGGGGTTTTTCAGGCCGGGCAGAGCTTTAACAAAATCGGCCTGCCAGGCGCCGAGTTTGCGCAGACCAGCTTCAGCACCAAGATCACCACGACACAGCCAGAATTCGTCAAAAACAGCGTCGATGGCAGCGAGGTGTGAAAAGGCGGCACGCTGCTCGATCTTGGCGATCAGCCGATGTGAAATACCGACAAGAGGTCGAAACAAACGGCTTTCAGAGCCGTCGGCGACAAATGAAACAGCATAGTCGAGATCTGCAATTTCTTTGCTCATGGCGATTGCCGACGCGTCATGCTCAGTGACCCTGGCCATTTCGAAAACGCGATCTGGTGAATTCAAGCCCTTACCGCTGCTCAAGGGGCCATTTTTCTCGACGGCAGCCTGCAGGCGCCCCCCTGCCCTGCCCGTTACCCGCAGAATCACCCGCCGGTCATTTAGCAGCAGGCAATCGCCGGGTTCGGTTTTTTCAAACACGCTCTGCGTTGGCACCGGAATCATACCCGGCACATCAGACACCTCGCCATAAAAGAGTTCGACGGTTTCTGGCAGGTGGGTAACTTCAGGCAATCTGCCGATGCGCACCTTGGCCCCCTGCAGATCAAGAACTATGCGAAATCCGAGGTTTTCGCGGCGGCGCAGCTCGACCAGACGGTCAAGCCACTGCTGCAACTTTTCGGTCGTCATGTGGGCAATATTGAGGCGCAAAGCGTCAGCCCGACGCGCAATCAGAGAGAGGGTCGCAGCAGCTTCCGAGGCCGGCCCGCAGGTGAAAACTCTGTTCATGATTTATCAGAGGAGCTTTTTGATTTCAGAGCAAGAAAGGTAAAATCATCCTGAAAGCGCACCTTACCCATAAAAGCATGCATTTCCTGCATAATCGAAGCAGCAAGACAATTGGCAGAACGGCATTGCAGCCTATTAAGCATCTCAAGCAGGCGGTCTTCTCCGAACAGCTGCCCGCGGGCATCGGCGCACTCGATCAGGCCGTCGGTATAGAGGAGCAGGCTTTTTCCGCCAGAGAGATCAACCGAAACCTCTGGCCACGGAATCGGCAGCCCCAGGCCCAGCATCGGACCACTGCCCTCGACAAATTGCGGGTTTTCGCCCGGCTGCAGCAGCACCGGATTCGGGTGCCCTGAATTACAATAGGTGAATATCTGATTTTTAAGATCCAGGATTCCGTAAATAATGGTAAAGAAACTGTTGAAGCGCGAAAACGGGAACTCACGGTCGAGAGCCTTCATGACATCGGCCGGGCCGAGAGAATTCAGCTGCACCGACATCTGCAGAAACTGGGCAACCGAAACCGTTATCATCGCAGCGCGTGGCCCATGGCCGGCAACGTCGACAACCCAGGCAAACCAGCGGTCTTCATCGTAAGGAACCAGGCCGACGAGGTCACCGCCGACCTGATCACAGGGCAAGAACTCAAATGCCGCTTCAACCGATTCAGACCTGGGCACTGCCTGCGGCAGCAGGGTTTTTTGAATTCCGGCGGCGGCCTCCAGTTCATCGGTCATTGTCTTCTGGCGGGTTTTCAGCTCATCGTTCAGCACTTTCAGCTTTTTTTCGGCTTCGGCGTAGCGCAATACCAGATTTTTCAGCAATGAATTATTGAAATCGACCGACTTCTGGTCGGCCCAGACATCGAGAAGACAGCTGAGAATCTCGCGCTGACTGCCTTCTGAGGCTGCCAGCTGCCGAAGAGTTTCGATTGAAAAGATGTTTTCTTTCTTCATTTCATTCCTCGGGCGAAAACTGGTCGATACCAATGTCTTCGAGCCTTTCAAGCTCCTGCGTCAACAACTCGGCCGAAGGGCGGTCGATTATACTGCCATGCTGTGATGCAATCATGGTGTAAGGCAGTTTCTTCACTTTTGCAAGGGCGTAGCGAACCGCCTTCGATGACGGCATGATTTTTCGATGAAAATCGAGATAGCCCGGCAGACGGCATTCAACGCCTTTTTTTATGCAAGCCTGACAGCTGCCGTTTCCGGTGCAATCTTCAGAAAAACCGAAAAACAGCTGCCAGCTGTTTTCATAAGTCCCGAAAAGATCGCCAGAAAAGAGAATTTTGCTCGCTTCGTCGAAAACCACAAAGCTGCCGCGACTGTGGCAGTATGGAGTGGTTATGAACTGAAGCTGGCGACCGCTTTTGAATTTATAGCGATAATCGAGATCTGTTAATTTAACAAACTTTGATCTGCAGCCATAGTGACGAATAAAGGTATGGCTGAATCCGCTTGCAATCAGCTGAAGATCAGGATTATCGATCATGTCTTCCAAATTTGGGATACTGCCACAAAGATCAGGGTCGTAATGATCGTAGATGAGCGCCGAAATTTTTCTCGGGTCAAGACCAGTTTCGAGAATCTTCATCATGACTACCGGAAAATCAGGTCGACTGCCACCATCGATAAGAATTGCCTCGTCGCCGTCAATTATCAGGTAAGGGTTACAGCGCAGGCCTGACTCACGATCCTGAAATCCGACCCACCAGACGCCGTTACCTAGATCAACGGCCCGGTCGCAGTCGATTGTTTTATTTTTCCGGTTGAATTCAAGCATGTGCAACCCCTCTCAGACAAGCATTTTCAGCTGGCAAACATCGACTTTATACGACTGAAAATCCCGCCCTTTTCTTTTGCCTGCGGTTTTCCGAGAATCTCTTCGCAGAAAGCACGCATGTCTTTTGCGGCTTCACAGCCGGCATCGATTTCCCATACCGATGCGCCGCGCAGCTGGGCTTCACCAAGAGCGCGCTGACCATTGGCAACGGTCAGCCAGCGGTAAGGCATCAGTTTTCGGTAGTGATCGAGGTATTCGCCCTGATCAGCCGAAAATTTGTTGCAGACGCAGAGAAACTTCTCGGCCGGGTAGTTCAGGCGCTGCAGGGTTGACAACAACCGCTTCAGGCGCGACATTGCCGACAGGTTTCCCTCGGTTACGAAAACCATCAGATCCGCGAGGTCCCACATCATTATCGAGATATCGTCGATATGACTGGGCACATCTAGAATCAGGTAATCGCAGTTGCGAACACATTCCTGAATAACCTGATTGAGGGTCGAACGGGTGACGAATTCGGCTTCCTGTGGCTGCGGCGGGCTTGACAGCAGCAGAACTCCCTGCGCATTGAGAAAATATTTTCTGATATTTTCAAAAACCAGACGGGGCTCGTTCTGAATAAGCCTTGCCAGATGCGGCTGGTTGCTCATGCCGAAATGCACACAGGCATCGCCGAGCTGCAGATCGCCGTCAAGGTAAATCACGCGCTTGCCGGAGGTGGCGAGATGTCTGGCCAGATGCGTCGCTACGGTTGTTCGCCCTCTCCCGTCTTTAGGGGCAATAAAGGCGATGATCCGCGCGCTTTCCTGGGCCTGCGGCATGGCGATGGCTTCGCGAATGTTGCGGCTGATGCCGAGCAACAGCTTGGTACCGGCGGTCATAGATGCAGACATGATTTTCTGCAGACCTTCTTTGGTGAGTTCGAGAACCACCGACGGCTCGAGCGCCACCACTGTGTCTTCGTAGAACGATTCGTCGCCGAGCAGCGCGGTCTCACCGCAGAAGCCGCCGGGTTTAACGACGCCAAGCATGACGTCGTCAAGACCGTCTTTAGCCTTGCGGATCACAATTTTCAGGCTGCCGGTTTCGACAAAAAATGTCGAAGTGGCCTTCTGGCCCTTTTCGAACAACAAGGTACCACGCTCAATTTCGCGTCTGACAAGATGGCGAAGAATTACATCGAGATCACTGCCAGTTAAATCTTTGATAGCTAACATGATAACTCCTCGACTTTACTTGAGAGCAGCTTCAACACTGTCGGCGACGCCGATAAGCTTATCGAGACCAAGCAGCTGCAGAATCTTTTTCACAGAAGGATTACAACCCGCAACGAAAAGCTTGCCGCCTTTGCTCTGCAGGCTCATGTGGTGCTTCACCAGGGTAGTGATCGCAGAACTGCAGATCATTTCAACCCCGGTAAGGTCGATGATAACCTTCTTCTTGCCAGCATCTTCAGCTTCCTGAATCACCGCGTCAAAATCCTGAACCGCATCGAAAAAGATGCTGGAAGTAACCTTGACTACCTGCGCCTGATCAAGCGTTTCTTTGATAAAGGTCATAAAATTTTGCTCCCCTGATATTTTTTCTGCAGATAAATTCTAACATAAATTGCCGACAGATTTCACTTAACTTCAGCCGCTCCTGACGCCGGGGAAAAGTGCTCCCAGTGCAACCTCTCGGGTTTCCATTTGTCTTTTGGGCGATCAGTGCCGGTCGGTCGGCCAACCGGAATTACACACAAAGGCACGACATATTCGGGCAGCATTACAACTTCGTTAACAGCGGCAATGCGGTCGGCATAAGGAAAAGCCGCGGTCCAGACAGCGCCAAGGCCCATGCTTTCGGCCGCCAGAAGGATATTCTGCGTTGCTGCCGAGCAATCGAGCATCCACATGCTTTCGGTGTCGCCAGCGCGCGCAATTTCAAGATCGCCGCAGACAATAATGGCGGCACCGGCACTGGCAAGCATTTTGGCATAGGGCAGTTTTTCAGCCAGAGACAGCATGGCCGGCTTTTCGCTGATTACCACGAACTGCCAGGGCTGGCGGTTGCGGGCGGTCGGGGCCGCCATACCAGCCCTGACCAGCTCGGTCAGCATTTCGCGGCTGACGGGCTCGCCGGTAAAGCTGCGCACGCTTTTCCGCTCATAGATGGTTGTGAGAGTCGGATTCGTCGCCACAGAAGCTGCCTGACCGGCAGCTGGAACCACAGGAGAAACAGAAGCAGTCGAAGACCCTGACATTTTGTCGACCTCGCTTTTTGTCGGCTGAGTTGGCTTGAATTCGCCATTATTGCCAATTCGAGCCGGTGACATCAGCAGAATAATGATGGCAATCGCCAGAAGAACGTTTAGAACCGCATGAATTTTCATTTCGTGTGCCTCCCCGTCTGCAGGTTTCTCGTGATGGTCGGCGACACCGACCCGCAACATTTCGACAATCTGCCCGGAAGGACAGAAATAATTGCACCATGGCCTTCGGATGACCAGAGAAAGCGCCAGAAAAACGCCTGCCAGCACCAGCACCGCCTGCGAAGCTGAGGCAAGCATAAAAGCCGAAAACGGTTCGATACTGCTGAGACTGAAACTGACGCCGGTTATCAGCAGCATTGCGATCACGAAGAGAAAAGCCGGGCGCAAATATCTCAAGATTCTGGCGGCACGGCCGGTTGGTTCGATTTTTTTCGAGCAGGCGTGGCCGAGCAGTTCCTGGGCCGCGCCATAGGGGCAATACCAGGTGCAATACCATGATCGCCCCGACAACAAAGGTATGACGATCGCGAGAGCTACCAGAGCGACCATAAACAGATGGCTTGAGAATGGTATGCCGTTAATTGCCCAGTTATATAGTAATTCAACCGAGAAAAAGCGTCCAAGCAGGAAACCCGGCACCAGAATCGCGAAAAACAGATAGATTTTGCGATATTTTGCCAGACGGGCGGGGGCAAAGCAGCCGCAAAACGCTACCAGCAGAAATACCCAGGCGGTCACTTCAATGGCCAGGGCACGGTAATCAATCTGGCGCCTGATCTGCTCAACCTTGACATATTCAGCCAGACGCAGACGCAGGCTTTCGATAGTTGCCCTGCTCGTCATGGTCGCCCGCGAAACGGCATCAACCGGCAGATTAACCGCTTCACTGGCAGCCTGGCCGTTCCAGGAGGCGAAAAAGCCGAGCTTTTCGAGGCGCTTCACAAAACCAGGTGTCTCGTCGTTCTTCTGCAGCAGCAGACCGGTAATTTTGTCATCGGCATCGATGCCGATGATGATCGGAAGATATGAACCGTAGCCGATGATGTGCTTCGCAAGCGGCTGCGTGTGCAGCAGACGGCCGATTCTGCGATTGTTGCGATCGCGAACCACCGCCTCATCGGCTGAAAGGTGTTCGAGGGTTGTGGCGTCGGTGAGAAGCTGTTGTGCCTCTTCGACCGTAAAAGCCCTTGCTGCAGACTCTTCGGCTTTTTGAGCTTCAAAAGCAACCCCGAAAAAGCGGCCTGCATGCAGAGAAGCCAGAAAGAAAACCACAGCGAGAGCGAGAATAACGTAGATCTTACCAATCAAGTTGTTTTGTTGCACTTTATAATGACCCTGAATCAGTATTATTACATCTTACATCATTTTACACCTTTTGCGAAATCAGCAGTTCGCTAAAATTTTTAACCCTTAGAACTGTCTTTTGGGGGGCAAAAATAGACCTCTAAGCGCAAAAAACCTGCGTTTTTAGAGCAATTTTTCAGTATCGATCGGCATTTCCACTGGTCCGACCCCCCAAAATAAAATAAGGGCTGTTTCAACTGGTGAAACAGCCCCTGAGCGGAATCAGGTTACATTATTTTTTTGCCCGGCCAGTCGGTTTTGCAGCCTTTGCCGGCTTTTCGGCTTTAACAGACTTGGCAGGCTTTTCAGCTTTCGCAGCTTTGGCCGGTTTTGTGGCTTTAGCTGTGGCTTTTTTGCCTGAGCGGCTCTGCAGGGCTTTCCAGACGTTTTCCTGGCGAATTGGCATGTGGGTGAGAACCGCACCCGTGGCCTTTTCGATTGCGTTGCCGAGAGCGCCGCAGACGGCGATCATCGAATGTTCGCCGACGCCGCGGGCGCCGAACGGGCCATCGATCTGCGGTGTTTCAATCGCGATGCAGTCGATTTCTTCAGGGATATCGAGACTGGTCGGAATCTTGTTATCGGTGAACGAAGGATTCAGCAGCTGGCCCTTGTCGTTGTAGATATAGCCTTCGCACATGGCAGTGCCAAGACCCTGAATCATGCCACCAATCGCCTGGCCGCGCACAGAACCTTCATTGATTACCTGGCCGATGTCATAGGCCGAAGCGACTTTGATGATATTGAAAGCGCCGGTCTTTTCGCAGACTTCGACAATCAGGCCGTGGGCGCCGAAAGTCCAGTCGAGGGCCGGGTTGCCCTGGCCGGTTTCTTTATCGAGATTGGTCAAGCCCTGAGCGATGTAGCGACCAATGCCGATGATCGGGCCGCAGATGGCGTTGCCGTTCGGGTAGGCATAGCCAACCGCCATCTGTTTATAAGTTACATGGCTCTTTGGATGATGCCTGACAAAAACCTTTTCGGCATCGTGGTCGAGGTCGCACTTCTGGGCTCTGAGAGCCTGGGCAGCGACATCATAACACTTATCGAGCAGATCTTTCGCCGCAAGAATGGCGGCGTTGCCCGAAAGCAGCAGGCCTTTCGACGCAACCGTCTGCCAGTCATAGGGGTCGCGGTCGGTATCGTTTTCGATGGGCAGGCGAATACGTTCGATGGGCCAGCGCAGAACATCTGCAATCATCTGAGCCAGCGAGGTATAGGTGCCCATGCCGTAATCGGTCAGCGAATGGCTGCCGGTAACGCTGCCGTCTTCATTGAGTTTGAGAATCATGACGGTGCCGGTGAACGGCGGCATGGCTGGCGCTTTTTGCAGAGCCACGACTGATTTACCGATCTTCATGCCGGTTTTCTTTTCGCGGGCCAGTTCAGCAGCGGTCAGCTTGCCATAATTGATAGACTTAGCGACCGCATCCATGCACTTGGTAACGCTGCCGGTATTTGTAACGACTTCTTCCCCGGTCATGGTTTTCGAGCCGGGTCTGAGAGCGTTGATTTTGCGGAATTCAAGCGGGTCGATGCCAAGCGTGTCGGCAACATAGTTCATGTGGCGTTCCATGCCCCAGCTGAACTCAACGTGGCCGAAACCACGATAGGCAGTGCCGAACGGTTTGTTGGTATAAACGGTATAAGCATCGACCCAGGCGTTTTCGATTTCATAGGGGCCAGAGGCCGAGAAACCGGAAGCGCGGGTGACGTTAACGGCGTAATCAGCATAAGCGCCGGCATCCCAGTACATGGTCATCTTCTGGGCGACGATTTTGCCGTTCTTTTTGACGCCGGTTTTGATGTTGTAGATCAACCCCGAGCGGCACGGGAGCAGGCTGAATTCTTCCTCGCGGGTGGCCTGAATGCGCACCGGGCGACCGCCGGAGAGTTTAGACAGGCAGCAGCAGAGAGGTTCAAGGTGAATACCGGCTTTGCCGCCGAAACCACCGCCGAGATATGGCGTGATGACGCGGATATTGCAGTGCGGGATCTTGAAAGAATGTGCAAACAGGTTGCGCACGGTGAACGGCGACTGAGCCGAGGTGTGAATGGTAATACGATCGCCGGTGTCCCATTTGCCGACGGCAATGTGGGTTTCCATGGGCACGTGCTGCACGTTCGGATTGGTGTATTCGCGTTCGATAACATAATCGGCTTCTTTGAAGCCCTTTTCGACGTTACCTTTGCGCAGCTTGGTGTGGTTGGCGATATTGGTGCCCGGAACCGGGGTAAAAACCGCTTCGACATAGGAATAGCTGCCGAGATCGGGGTGGACAAGCGGCGCTTTTTTATCGAAAACCTGCTTCGGATCAAGGAAAGGCGTCAGAACTTCGTATTCGATTTCGATGAGGTCGAGCGCCTGCTGTGCAATGGCCGGTGTTTCGGCGGCAACGGCGGCGACCGCTTCGCCAAAGTGGCGGATGGTGTCACGGGCGAGAATGTATTTGTCGACGAGGTAGAGGCCAACGCGGTAGTCGAGGTCGTTGCCGGTAAGAACGGCATGCACACCGACGAGTTTTTTGGCTTTGCTGACATCGATTTTTTTGATGCGCGCCTTGGCGTGCGGGCTGCGCAGAACCTTACCGTGCAGCATGCCGGCGAATTCGAGATCGGCGGTATAGAGGGCCTGGCCGGTCAGTTTTTCGACGACATCGATGCGTTCAACGTCTTTACCGACGTATTTCAGGTCTTTTTTCGGGGTATTATCAAGCACGTTTGAGGCCCTCCTTCTTTTTCAGCTGGCCGGAAGCATCCTGGACCGCTTCGATGATCTGCTGATAGCCGGTGCAGCGGCAGAAATTGCCTTCGATCGCCTGTTTAATCTGTTCAACAGTCGGTTTCGGGTTGGCTTCGAGAAGAGCGCGGGTTGACATGATCATGCCGGGGGTGCAGAAGCCGCACTGAACCGCGTGATTTTTCTTGAAAGCCACCTGCAGTTTCGACAGTTTGCCGTTTTTAGCTTCGCCTTCGATGGTCTTGATATCGGTGCCGTCGGCTTCAACTGCCAGAATCAGGCAGGAATTGACGGTTTTGCCATTCATGATTACGGTGCAGGCACCACATTCGCCGGCGCCGCAGCCTTCTTTGGTGCCGGTCAGGCCGAGATCTTCGCGCAGGAAATGCAGAAGGTTTTTGGTTTCGGAAGCATCACGCTGATATTTTTTGCCGTTTACGGTCAGAGTTATTTTCATAGCTGGTTTCCTTTATCAGAAGAGTTCCGGGTAAATCTGGCCGACGAACTCTTTAACGATGAAGCGGCGGTATTCGGCACCGGCGCGCACATCGTCGATAGGGCAGATAACTTTTTCAGCAGCGGCAACGGCTTTTTCAAGAGTTGTCGATGCGGCGAGGTCGGCAGTTACAACCGGAGTCGGGGCGGCCGAGCCAACGCCAATGCGCATGACTTTGGCGGTTCTGGCCATGGCAACACTGGCGACGGCTATGTCGTGCCCCTTGATGCGCTTGAGTTTGCGCATGCCAAATTTCGCTCCGGCCATTTCAACCGGCACGATAATGCGCAGCAGCACTTCATGCTTTTTGATCTGGGTTTTCTTGGGGCCGGTGAAAAAATCTTTGAGCGGAATAACACGAACACCGTCGGCAGAGCCGAGTTCGACGCTGGCGCCAAGCGCGAGCAGCGAGCAACCCATATCGGCGCAAGGCGACGCAGTGCAAAGGTTTCCGGCGATGGTGGCGCGATTGCGCAGCTGCGGTGAACCGATATTGTGTGCGGCTTCGGCGAGCAGCGGGTAATGCTTTTTAACGTCTTTATTATTGATCAGATCGATGCACACAGTAGTAGCACCGATAGACAGCCCGGTTTTCGGGTTGAAGGTAATACCCTTGAGGTCGGGGATTTTTTTGATATCGATCAGGCTTTCGGGGGAAATCCAGTTATTATGCATGTTTACGAGCAGGTCAGTGCCGCCGGCAAGAATGGTAGCTTTGCCATTGCTCTTCTTCAGCAGTGCATAAAGGTCTTTAAGGGTTTCCGGAGCTTGATAACTGAAGTTCTGAAGCATCCTTTTCTCCTTGAAAATGATAAGACAATATATTTGGGCAACGAACAAGTTTAAAAGTACAGACAGGCTTTATGCAAGCCAAATTTGCATTTAGCAGGGCAAACAGAAACTTTTATTTTCAGAGGATTTTAAGGCCGTTCGATCTTTGCTGGCTCTGGTAAACGCTTTGTCTGATCTGCGCCTGCCGGAGAGCAAAAACCCGTGTCTGCTGAGGACTTTCAGACACGGGTTTTGTTATTTCGGTCAACGTTGATTCAGCGGCGCATGGCTTTCTGATAGACAGTTTTGGCTTCTTCGAGCACCTTTGCTTTTTCAGCTGCGGTGGCACTGTCATTGGCGGTTACCGCATCATAGTATTCTTTATAGGCTTTTTTATAGGCTGCTTCAGCTTCCATGACGCTGATAGAAGATTCTTCCTCATTGCTGACGGAATTTTTGCTCTGCTTAATCATCTGCTGCGCCATGCCAGCCGCATTGCTGTTATGGTATTTCGGTGCCTTGTTAAAAACGGCACGCCACTGGTCAACCGGATTTGCCTGAAAGAATATACCGGTAAGCGTCGCAAGACCGGCACCGGCCAAAGGGCCAAGAAGCAGGCCGGCGGCACCAAAAGAAGCAAAACCAACCGCGGCACCAACTGCGACCGCCCCGATGGTGAACCATTTAAGAAAAATTTCAGCGCCTGATTTTTCGCGGGTGGCTTCGGCCCCGAACACCGGCAAATTGCCGGGAAGCAACATAGTTACAAGAAAAACCAGCATCACTGCACTGGCAAAAAGCTTCGATCTGATCATGACGGGCTCCTTTTATAAGGTCCGGCGGCTAAAACCGCCCGATAAATCAGTCTTTGTAAAGGGCGATATGTTTTTTGCGGGCTTCGACATATTTGAGGGCGATATTGCCGGCTTTTGTCAGGGCCACTGCTTCGTTTCCGCCTCTTTTTACGAATACTTCGGCAACCTTGCGGGCGCGGGAAATATCACGAATCGAAGAGATTGCCGAAACTGCCGCGCGCAGATTTTTATCGGCGCGGTCTAGGCCGGCGCGGGCCGCATCGCCGACCACGCCCTTTGAATCAGTGTTTTCAAGAACGTCGATATGCTTTGCGGCTTCTTCGATGAGGCTGGCAAAAGCAGCGGCATTGAAAGTCGGCAGAGCCGAGAGAGCTTTTTCCCGGTCGCCGATGAGTTTGAGGGCTTTGTTTCCGGCCTTAACAAAAGCATCGGCTTCAGTGCCGCCGCGCTTTACCCAGGCAACGGCAATCTTTCTGGCTTTTGAAAAATCACGCACATCTGAAAGCCCCATTACCTGAGCCAGCAGCTTCTTTTCGGCGCCAGCAAGACCGGCACGGGCGCTGTCGCCCGACATGCCTGCCGAATCGGTATTGGCAAGCACATTATGGAACTTTACACATTCTTCAAGGCTGGCTTCGAAGGCATTCACGTTGAATGCGGCAAAAGCTGCAGCATTAATGGCGAACATACAAACCGTCAGAACCACAAACACCAGCATTTTCTTCATAAATTGTCTCCCGCAGGTATTCCATGTATTTTGGTAACACTTGATTATACTCATAACAGTTCGAATTTGGAACCCAATTCCGAAAAACAGCGTTGCTATGTTTCGGAAATGAGCAAACGATTGCCTGCCGCGATTATCTGGAACTACACTGTCAGTTCGACTTTCAGGCGTTCCGGGTCTTCGAAAAAGACCGCATAGGCGTTGACGGATATCCGCCGGAACATTAGACTGAAGGTCAGTTGGCCATCGCCTGCTTCAACCTGTAAAATCAAGGAGTCGATATGATCGAATCAAGATGTGGAATCGTGTGCAGTGCCTGTGAATATCGCGAAAAAATGAACTGTAAAGGCTGCGTCAAAATCACGAAACCTTTCTGGGGCGACCAGTGCCCGGTAAAAGCCTGCTGCGAAGGCAAAAAGCTTGAAAATTGCGGACTCTGCAGCAATTTTCCCTGCCAGCTGCTCAACAAATTCGCTTACGATAAAGAGCAGGGCGACAATGGCAAAAGAATCGAGCAGTGCCGCGCCTGGGCAAAACACTGAGATAAAACGGTGGGCATTTTCGCAATTTCGATCGCTTCTTCTGTTGCGGTTTAAAGCAAGATACAAAGCTGATCTGGAGAAAGCAATGCAATATACCTTTTGCTGTGTCGGCGACTCAGAAGAGCTGATGCTTAAAGCTGCCGGAATTCTAAAAGACGCTTTCATGGCGCTCGGAAACAGCCATTGGCCAGACCTGGAAGCCGCCCTGCTGGAAGTCAGAGAATGCGCCGCTTCACCGAACATCTGCATCGGCCTGTGTGACGGAAGCGAGCTGCTCGGCTGGGTCGGCCTGCGGCCAATGTATGAAAAAACCTGGGAACTGCACCCGATGGTTGTAAGCCTGGGCAGCCAGAGAAGTGGCGTCGGCAGAATGCTGATAGCAGAACTCGAAAAAAGGGCGCGAGAGCTCGGCATAATCGGAATCGCTCTCGGCACCGATGACGAACACGATCAGACAAGCCTTTCACAGGTTGATGTCGATTCTGAAAATATTTTCAGAGAGATTACAAACATCAGAAACCTTCGCCGGCACCCGTTCGAATTCTATAAGAAATGCGGTTACAGCATTGTCGGAATTATTCCAAATGCGAATGGCAGACACAAACCCGACATCTGGATGTGGAAAGATATCAGCGCCAGCGATGTGGCCAGCCCAGACTACAAAAGCGAAATCTGGCTGCCGGTAAGAAAGAAACAGTAACCTGTCGCGTGTGACCGCCCGGTTCGCGCGACGGTCACACGCTTAAATGACGGCGCATAAGCTGAAAAAAGCCTGACCGAAGCTTTACGGCAGATGCCATATCTGGTATAGATAAAAGACAAAGGCTTTTGCTGCGATTCTGGCTCTGGAGGCTGAAATGACTTTATCCGGCAGTTTTTCTTCGATCACCGGTGATGCTGTTTTCCTGCGCAAATTCGTCAGCAGCGACGCCCCGAAAGTTTTTCAGATGAGCCTCGAAAACGGCATGCGGCAGTGGATACCCGACCAGGTCTATGCTGACCTGCAGGAAGCTGAAAGCGTTCTGGATTTTCTGATGCAACAGTATGAATCGGGCAAAAGCCCGGCCGAAACGCCGATTGTCCTAGGCGTCTGCATAAAAGAAAGCGGCGAGCTGATCGGGCACGCGGGTTTGAGCCCGCTGAACGGCGCAGTCGAAATCGGCTACGCCATAGAAGACTGCCAGCAAAGAAAAGGCTACGCCACCGACGCCATCAAAGCGATAAGCAGCTGGGGCCTCTCGTTTTACCGCCTGCCAGAAATTCTCGCAGTCGTCGCCACCGCCAACACCGCCTCCTGCCGCGCCCTCGAAAAAGCCGGCTTCACGCTGTCAGAAGAAAAAGACCAGACTCTACACGGAAAAATGCGCCCGGTGCGCATCTACAGTTTCGCCACACTTAATTTTACTGCTAACAAATGCTTATGAAATTTCAAACAATCAATCTTGCATAATTATTTGGAAAAGTAGGGAAGAAAACAACCGAAAATTGTCTACACTATATTATTATTGGGCCAGAGGTCGATTGGAAATTCACTTAAGCTGTGATAGTCTGAAAGCGGTTTGAACAGATAGAACAAGGGTTCGCGAGGAAATAAATTTTGCAACACCCGAAAATTACCAGGGAAGAACTTGATCTCTTGATTGAAGAGGGCGAAGGCTATCAACTGGAGTTCAAGGAAAGTGTTAACTCAGATCTTGCAAAAGAGCTGACAGCCTTTGCAAATGCCTCGGGCGGGCGAATTCTTATTGGCGTGTCAGATAATGGACAGATTGTCGGTTGCGATTTATCAAACCGGACAATTTCCCAAATTCAGGATGCCGCAGAATCCTGTGACCCGCCTGTTTTAATAGAAATCGAAAAGATCAAAGCACAAAAAATCGTCGTAATAAAAGTCCCAGAGGGAGCAAATCGCCCACACCGCTGCAACAAGGGCTTCTACCTGCGCAATGGCGCCAATTCACAAAAAATGAGCACTGCTGATATAACCGCCTTTATTCAGGCAGAAGGCAAAATACGTTTTGACGAGCAGTTGCGACTCGACCTGGATTGGGCAGAAACGATAAGTAGCGAAAGGTTATCCAAATTCCTTGAGCTTTCAGGTATTTCTCCAAAATCAGATACACGGGTGCTACTGCAAAACCTTGGTGCCGGCGAAATCAAAGATAACAAATTTTACCTGAACCACACAGGCATTCTCTTCTTCGGAAAGAACCCAACCGATCACCTTTTCCATACAAGCGTTGTCTGCGCATTGTTTAAAGGGCTTAATAAATCATACATTCTCGACCGAAAAGAACTTTCCGGAAATCTGCTCGAAAATATTGAAGACGCTCTGCTGTTTTTGAGAAAACACTTGAATCTGCGCTGGGAAATTACCAGCGAAAGTGCTCAACGCAACGAAAATCTTGAGCTACCCGAGGTTGCCTTGCGTGAAGCAGTTGTTAATGCCATTTGTCACCGTGATTACCTCGAAAAAGGCGCTCAGGTGATGGTCGAAATATTCGATGATCGCGTTGAAATATATAATCCCGGCGGTTTGCCAAAAGGATTGCGGCCAGAAGACTTTGGCAAAAGAAGTGTTTGCCGCAACCCGCTAATTGCCAATCTTCTGTTACGCTGCAACTATATAGAAAAAATGGGCTCCGGAATTGAGCGGATCCGTTCCGCCCTTTTAAATGCAGAATGCCAGGAAGTTAAGATTGGGTTCGGTTCCTTCTTCAGTCTCGAATTTCCACGGCCAACATTCGCTGGAAACGCGGCAACCAAGACAGATTATCAAAATTTGCGGCCTGAGTTACGGCCTGAGTTACGGCCTGAGTTACGGCCTGAGTTACGGCCTGAGTTAAATCTGACAAAGCTGGCAATAGAACTGCTTTTCCGCCTCCAGAGCAACGAGCTCGGAAAAGCTGCTCTGGCCGAGAAAGTTGGCCATAAAAGCATTTCAGGCGAGCTCAAAAAGCAAATAAAATACCTTCTGAATAAGGGTTTGATAGAACTTACAATTCCGGCAAAGCCAACCAGCAAGTCACAAAAATACCGTTTAACTGTTGCTGGCAAAGGTTTTCTAAAACATGTTAATGGGTGATGCGCCCAAGAGCCCAAAGCCCCCCCCCTGCCTTAACGAGAAGATACTATAAGCTCCACATCTTAAGATGCCGCTGTCAACGCTGGGTGTTTTTGATCTGTTTCGGTGCTGACAATGCCTCTAATTTTTGAAAACATTTTAAGCCCCCGAATGTGTTCAGTAATTTAATTTTACTGCGAACAACTGATTGTGAAATTTAAAACATTCAATATTACATCATTATTTGGGGAATATGAAAGAAAATAATCAGGAGCTTAACAAAGCGGCGATGAGCATCATCAGGCTTCCGCAACGGCTTTCATTATGCCTGTAAGCCAGATCAGACGTTCCTGACTGGCGAGGTCTGGAGGTAACATTCCCGGAAGAGCGTTGATGAAATTTTTATTCTGAAGCCAGCTGGTGAAGTGGTTGGCAATATAGGCCTGAAGCTTTCTGTTGGAGGATTTTATTTCAGAAACGACTTCAGATCGCCCGTCCAGAACAGTTATTATGTCTTCCAGATCGGGACCGCCAAGAAAAACAACATGATCTTTTAACTGGGCTGGCAGATTGCTGGCGATGGTCAACAGCATCTGTTCATTTGCGGTAAGAGGCATCAATGAATCTCCAGCTGTTTTTGCAACTCCTTTGCCGCCAGATCGCGTTCGCGGGCTCTTCCGCCTCTGATTGCATCGACAAGAGATAAAAGTTCATACAGCCTCTGATCATTTTCAGCTGCTTTGGGCACCGATTTGTATAATGGCAGAAAAGCCTGACCGCGCACCTTTCCCTTTGGATCTGGCCATACGGGCGGCAGCTCTCCGTCGTCGAGCAGGTGTTTTTTTAATGGATCGGCAGCATGAGCGGTAGGAATACCTCTCGTAACTTCACCCCTTTCAGGAGGAAAAACGTAGCGCAGACCATGGGTGATAAATTCATACAATGCGCTGATATTGGGCTGTCTGGTATGCGGGTTGATTAAAGAGGCTTTCACTGCTCTCTGAAACCCGGCGTGCACCTCAGATGAACTCATACAAAGTTCTTTTGCCAGGGAAGCGAAGTTCCATGGCAGTTCGGCAGCATTTTTCGCAGCCAGCTTCAGAACGATAACAACATCTTGTGATTTCAGCATACCTAAATTATATTCGCTATTCGCGAATAGCGCAAATCATTATCTAATAAAAGTAACAGCCCAGCCCACAATAATCTTTTTCTGCCAGCGGGAATTCGCTGGCAAAAAAGTTAAAATCAGTTGAGTTTCAGTTTGCGGTAGCAGGCTGGAACATCGTCGCAATCGTAGGCGAGCGCGTATTTGGTGAGTGCTTCGAGCACCATGGCGACGGTGAAAGCCTGTGAGCGCCAGTGGGCGAGATCCCAGAACGAGGCGGCGAAAAACAGCCCCGAGAGCCAGGTGGCGCATTTATCGCCGGGGGTTTTGAATTTACCGACGGTTTCGGGGTTCTTCGGTTTGTCCCAGATGGCCTGGTTCAGCAGATACTGCACACCGCTGAAAACGGCTTGGTCGTATTCTTTGAGCAAACCCGCTTCGACGGCGTTCTGCCGACCGATATTGACCAGGGTGGTAACCGCAAGAGCCGAAGCGAGGTGGTCGCTCTTGTCATCGCCACCCGGAAAAGCACCGCGACGGGTCGGGTTCTTTTCGCCCCAGTCTTTCTGCGCGACGATCAGATCACGCATGATACGCTGCATGGCGGCTTTCATTTCCGGTTCGCGGGCACTGCCGTCACGGTAGGCACGTGAAGCAGTGTAAGGGAATATCATGTTCTGCGGATAATACAGACCGGCTTCGGGCCAGGCGTGCTTTTCGGCGGCTTTGAGAATCAGGTTGACGCAGTCCTGGTAGCCAGGCAGATCTTTGCGGCCGGTCAGGGCCATCGCGAAAAGAACGTTCGAATTGACAACCACATCGACGTTGTTGACTCCGAGCGGAACCACGCCGATTTCAGGGCGGTCGAAAACCGGCTGGCTTTCGTCTTTCATCCAGGTCAGGTAGGCGCCAGTCCCCTTGCCTTTCCAGCCATCGCGACCGTCTTCACGTTCACGGTCGACATCTCTGAACTGACTGATTTTTTCGAGGGCAGCAAAATCAGGTTTGACATCTGAGGCCGGAAAACGGGCATTGTACATCAGCTGGAACGAAACCGCAGTCGAGGTGTCATCAGCATCGTTGGGAATATTGAACAACGCATCAGCGCCGGTTTTATTCTCTTTCAGGTTCAGACAGCGTTCGAGCCAGTATTTCGGCGGCGTCTGCTGCCCGCGGGCCAGCAGCGCAAAAATCTTTTCGAACTTCGGATTCAGATAGGCGCCAGCAAGCATTTCAAGCTGGGTTACTTCGATATTGAATGGCCCGGTACGCGGCGCATCACTGCGGCAGCCCGGAAGCACCGCCCAGAAATTGTAGGCGTCTTCCCTTTTGAAGCTCTGAATATTTTTCATGGCCAGGTGGAGAATGCTGTTGATATGACGTTTCGGCTCAGGCAGCGCCGATTCGTCGAAAAGAAACAGCGGATAAGCGATAAAGGCGGTCATGAACAGGTTTGAATCCTGGACCGAGGCGGGGGCGCGGCCCTTGAAACCGAGTTTGTTGGGCATAAAATGAATATAGCTGGCCCATTCGCCGCTGCGGTTGTGGGCTTTGATTTTCTTCGGAGCCGGCAGGCCGAGATTTTCGCGGAACGGGATATTGAAACTGAGCAGGGTTTTGCAGCCGTCACCCTCATCGGAACTGTCGAATTCGCATGAGCGCTCGCCGGTTCGTGGGCGGACCTGGCGGTCTTCGAGATAAGCCAGAGCACCAAGAATCGTATTCGAAAGCTTCTTATCGGCAAGGCGGGCCTTGATAACCGCCCCGATTTCGGCGTCGGCAAGAGCAGAAGCCGGCATTGAACTCAGACAAAAAGCAGATACGGCCAGAAACATCGTGATCCGCAACAGTGCTCTATTCATTTACATCCTCCGAAAGCTCATGCTTATCTTTTGATTATACCCGATTTTTCCACAACCCCGGGCATTTTTTGCGTAACCAGCTCAAGTTAATGATTCCTCTGTCATTCAAAAAGATTTTTGCAATTTATGATATTATTAGATTGAGAGTTGAGCGTAATAAACAAGATTATTCAGGACGGAATTATGCGCGTATTCACTGCTGTTATTGAAAAATGTAAATCTACCGGCCTTTATGTTGGCTATATACCAGGCTTACCTGGCGCCCATTCACAGGGAGAAACCCTTGAAGAGCTCAATAGCAACCTGAAAGAAGTGGTTGAAATGTTGCTTGAGGATGGCGAACCCTCTGTTGACTCAGAGTTTGTCGGAACACAGTCAGTAAAAGTCGCTTAAGATGATTTTCGGGCCAATTTTAACAGCTAAAGATGTTATACGGATTCTGGGAAAACTTGGTTTTGTTGAAATCAGACAAAAGGGTTCCCATAAGCAGTTTCGCCACAATGATGGTCGACAGACAACAGTTCCATGCCATCAAGGGCGTGATATCTCTCCAATTTTGCTTCGTCAGATAGCCAAGGACATTGGCTTAACATTCAACGAATTCATTGGCGCTGACAAATGAGCAAATCAACTGTAAATCCGGAGATGAGCGGGCTGAATCTGCTTCAGAGCAGCAGATACAATAAGGGAACAGCGTTTTCGGAAGCTGAGCGGGCCGCGCTTGGCCTGCACGGGCTGCTGCCGCACCGTGTCGAAACCATTGAAGAGCAGAAAAAACGCGTCTGGCTGCAATACAGCAATCAGTCGACCGCAATAGCAAAAAACCTTTATCTCAATCAACTTGCCCGCACCAATACAACGCTGTTCTACGCCTTTGTCGAAGAGCACCTCGCCGAAATGCTGCCGATCACTTACACCCCGACCATTGGCGAAGCGGTGCAGAAGTTCAGCAGCAATTTCACGCAGCAACAGGGTCTGGTTCTCTCATACCCGGACATGGATAGAATCGACGGCATTTTAGCTGGTTTTGCCGGGCAGCCGTTCGACATCATCGTGGCAACCGACGGCGAGGGCGTGCTCGGCATCGGCGATCAGGGCATCGGCGGCCTCGACATTGCCATCGGCAAGCTTATGGTCTACACGCTCTGCGGTGGCATTAACCCATTCCGCACTCTGCCAGTGATGCTCGACGTCGGCACCAACAATCAGAAACTGCTCGATGACCCGCTCTATCTCGGCTGGCGACATGCACGTATCAGCGGCGATCAGTATGCCAAGTTTATCGAAAGCTTTACCAGAGCTTTTAAAAAGTATTTTCCGCGAACTCTCCTGCACTGGGAAGACTACGGCCGCGACAACGCCCGCGCCGTGCTCGACCGCTACCGGCTTTTTCACCCTTCTTTTATCGACGACATCCAGGGAACGGGTACCGTGGCTCTGGCCGCCG
>OFEK01000935.1_pt1 | contig 23133 bp, 17 predicted proteins | sample 1521131 | NCBI WGS metagenome assembly OFEK01 (sample SAMN05720209, study PRJEB24109) | activated sludge metagenome | isolation source: Anaerobic digester | place: China | collected 2015-12-16
GGTACCGGACTGGGGAATGGTATTCCGACATAACTGGGGAATCTTATTCCGACGCAAGTGGGGATTCTTACACCGACAGAAGTGGGGATTTTTATACCGACGTTGACATTGCCCGAGTGGATTATCGCCAATGGAGGCATTTTAGAATAATTTGATGCGTGCATTCATGCACTCCCCCAAACATGAAGGCACAAGTCCGGGTCCTCCCCGGACATTGTTTTACCTGAGGTTTGATGCGCGACACTGGGATAAATGAAACTTAAATTTGAACGGAGTGCACGAAAGTTGCACTCTCTATTCTGAAAGAGGCGGTGGAGAAGCAATCTTCCGCCCGTATTCGACGATCCGGGATCTCCTGCTATACTGTCCTCGTTCTGGAAGTGAAAGGAGATAGAGGTGCGTCCATTTCAAATAATATAAATTCTTAGGGATTCGTCAATCTCGAATGGAGTATTGACTGTTTATTCTCTTGTTGCCATTGGAGGATTGACAGAAATAATTGTGATTCTTTAAAATACTCCGGCTTATAACAATCGGCTAATCGCTCCTCGACTTTCAGGCGCATCTCTACAAAACCGCGACAGGAACGGATTTCTTTTTGAAATTCTTCATTCGAGATTTGACTTAGAAGTATTGTCAATATAGCAGTGATATCATGCCCCCGACAGATATTCCAGGTATCTTCGAGATGTTTCTGGCATTCGGGGCTGGTAAGCTTACTCAAATGCCCCTGTAGAGTATGATTATCAATTATCTTCTCATGACTATTCTGCCTCGACCTGTGTCCATTTGTTTGCGAAAGTAGTTCGTTCAAGAGTTCCGCAATATCTTTAGGTTCTAAGCAAAGTTCGTCTACGAATAACTTCTTATAATCAAGGCATACAGTTTCCAATTTTAACCCAATGTGTTTTTTGTTGTACCATGCTATGAGCCCAAGGATTCTAACTGAATCGAGTAACAATTCCCTACATGCTTTTTCTTTTTCTCCTTCAAGGGAAGAAAGTGCATCCAGGTCAAAGTACTTTCTAATAAAGGTTTCTAGGGCCGGCGTTGCTAATATCATTGTCTCGAGGTCATGTGTATCCGTTGAAAAGATATTTGGGAGGTCATAGTTTCTTTCATCAAACTCTTTAGTCTTATTAATTTTTTCAAAGTCGCTATCTACGATACCGATGACCCTGTTTCGATAGTTAATAGATTCATTTGCATATTTCACTACATCGATAACGGTAGACTTTCCCCCAACTTTTTCACGTTTACTTCTTGGCTTTATGAAAATTCGCTGACAGGATGAGTCGTCAAGCACATGCTTTGAAAAGAACTTCCAATCACTATCTCCTTCAACAACTAAGAATGGGCCTCTGTGTGCCCCACTTTCACGATACAGTCGGATTTCACCCCAATATCGCTCTTTTGTCAAATACGGCGTCATCGGGTCCGTCATGCTCACTCTTCCCCCGGCCCCAATGCTACTGTCCAATCCCAATGGTCATAAATAATATCGGGTGAATGCGTTGCAACAATCACGTCAAAGAGATAGTTATCCCTGATCTCTTTTATGCACTTTAAAAACTTATTCTGCCAAGAGATATGCAGTGATATTTCGGGTTCGTCAATGAGTATTAAAGAACTTTCTTGCGAATCTAATATGAGGTCGAAAATCATCAACAGTAGGTTTTGCTCTCCTGAAGAGAGTGCATTTAAGGGTATCGAGAACTCCTCTCTCTCGAGTATCAATCTATAGCCCGTGATGGCCTGCTTGAACTCTTTTGATTTAAGTTCCATGGTACCCTGTGTAAAGTCACACTCAAAATCGGGCATAAATCCAAACATCTTGATGAATTTATCAAAATCATCGAGTCTGGATTTCAAGTCTTCAAGAATATCCAATTCCTCATTGATATCATCAAGGACTAAACGCAGTTTTTTTGCCTCGTCAGGGTGTGAAAAATCTCTGTGAAAGATAACTTTCGGTTCAGGCAGTGGTTCTCCAATAAGACGTTCATACTCGGAGTATTCATACTCTGTCTCCACTATCACTTCTTCCATTCCAGTGTTCCCAGATAGCCAAATTAAACCTGGAAATTTAGTTCTAATCTCCCTTATATAATCCCAGTCAATGGCAAATTTACAGACGTTTCGATCTTGAGAGAGCAGATTTTTGATGCGATCATAAACTTTCCGGGCATCCGTTTCAAGGGTCTTTTTTGTAATATGCTGCGGTTTAAGAACCAAATCGTAGAATCTATCGTGATGTGTTGCCGAATGTTCTTCGTGGCATTTTTTTACTTCACTCACAAGTTCTTCTTTTGTTCTGTTAATAAGGGTCTTGAAACGATTATTTATGTTATAAGGATCATCCTTGACAGTATTTGACAGGTTTATTTGGAAAACGCGCTGTGACTCCAAGAATTTTGGAACCACTCCATTATTAATATCAAAGAGGAATTGAGGGTAGACGGTTTCTTCTAGAGATATGTCTTCAAAGTTTATGGTTTTTATCAATTCAGAGAAGAGATTTTCACCTAGGAAATTTGTATCAACAGATCTTATAGGATCAATCGCTGATAAATCAATGTCAGAGGAGATCTTCTTTTTCGAAGGTTCTTTATCTCTTTTTGTCTCCTGTAATTTTCTATTATACTCAGTATTTTGAATTTGCTCCTCCTTAATTTCAGAAAATATTCCTTCATACTCTTCTAGAATCGGGACTATTTGTTCGTATTTTACACTTTTGAACTTATCTACTAGGGTATCTAATCTAAGGTCATGGTTGCCGCACTTATCAAGATACATGGTTTTTGAGGTCTTGAGGTTATCGTCGATATACGTGAAGAACAACCTGTCATCCGTTAGAAAGTCAAGCGGAATCAGATCGATATAATCGTCGTTTATTTTTCGAAGGATCGATTTTAAGTGTCTATTCTCCTCTTTGGGGCATTTATGTATCAGCAGATTGTAGAGAGTTGAGAAAATACATATTTTTGTATTATCGTCGAAACAAAAATGCACGCCATTAAATGGTACACGATCAAAATCAGTATAATCCCCCGAAAAAAAACCATTAATCATTCTAAGTATTGTTGTTTTACCACAACCATTCAGTCCATGAAGAACAGTTACTCCATCTAACCGATTCAGCGGGATGTCGTAGTTCTTGCCTCCAAATAAGCCATAAATCATTATTCTACTTAACTTCTTGCTCATAGTATGCAGTAGTTTTTCTATAATATAAATACATGCCGTTGCATCTCTCAAATTCTAAAGTAAGATTTGGGCTTTTAACTCATCAACTCGCGCCATATTTTGCATCCACCCACTTTATTCTCCTAAAACTATCGTAGTACTCATATTCGAACAAGTGCAAGTAATTTAAAGTGAGTCAGGTAAGTTTTGAGTGATACATGTCGGGATAGAATGGCTACGATGTTTTGCATCGCAGAGCAAGCAACACCAAAATATTAGGGATCATAACTCGGTATTGAAGTGGTTCTTATACCGTAGAGATGCCGTACAACTTTGGGTAACCTCCCTTCCCGCAAGAATTTTGTCGTGACAGTCCAGACCCACCCATTCCCAAGGCTGCCGAACAGTACTCTTCTCGGCAGATGCTACATCCATTTCCATAAGCCCACTTACACATCACCCCCATAAGCCGCCGCACCGACGATCTCCATGCCCCTTTCAGGGAAGGAGTTGAAGAAACCGATGAAGATCGTCGACAAAGATCGATGTAGCCAGATTGCAGAGAACTGCCGGCAAATATCCGCCGGCGAGATCGAACCCCCCTCGTCACCCCTCCGCTCATCCGCAGAGATTGCCGAAACCTACGACCGGACCCTCACCGAACAGGCCGGGGGATCGGCGAAGATCGCACGGAACATCGAGGCACTCTTCAAGTAAGGAGGCCTCATGACCTATCCTGCGACCGGCCCGGGGAGAGAGACGCGATGAACATCCTGCAGATGATGGGGCTGCCCACCAGCGCAGAGGTACGCCCGGACCTCCCCGGAGCGCCGGGTGTATCCTCGGCACAGAACACCGGCGAACAGGGAATAGACCCCGCTGAACTGGACGCGGAGATCCAGGAGACGTTGAAGAGCCTGGAAACCCTCTCCGGCGGCCAGACATACTACGTCTTCTACAGGAAAAGGATCTGCTCAGGCACAGTTGACGAGGTCTACGATGAACTCAGGACAATCCGGAACGACTGTGACGGGCGGTTCAACGTGATCCTCTTCTCCGGCGGAGGGGACATCGAGGCAGCGTTCAACCTCGCCTGCCTCTTCCGCTCGATCGGGCACGAGTCGCTCAACATCATCGTTCCCCGGTGGGCGAAGAGCGCTGCAACGCTCATCGCCTGCGCCGCCGACACGATCTCCATGACGCCGGTGACCGAGCTCGGGCCCCTGGACCCGCAGATCATGGATACTCCAAATACTGAGGACAGCCGGCGGCTCTCGTGCCTCAGCATCATCGAGACCTTCCGGCTGATCCGGAATGAGTTCCGCTACGGCAACGAGTACTTCGCTGCCGGCCTGCTCGAACGCCTTCAGTTCCCTCTGGCCCTGGGAAGTATCATCAGCTCCCCCAAAGTCTCGGAGGAGTACCTGGCTCGCGCTCTCCGGCTGCAAAAAGCCGAACGCACTCCAGAGGAAGTGAGCGCGATTGCGGAGAAGCTCGTCTACGGGTATGTGGATCACAGGTTCTGCATTCACCACGACGAAGCACGCCGAATCGGCCTGCCCGTCAGACTGCTCGACGGTGAGATGCACGATCTGGTCTGGAAGATCCACCGCCTCTCGATGAGGAGGATGGAACTGTCAGAGAGGAGTGGAGGAGTCACATGGACCGCTCAGGTATAGAAACACATGGAGCACGCCCGGATTGCACTCAGACTGGCTCTCCCACCGGAGGTCCGGCATGAGGCCGATCAGCTCTTCGGTGACCCGGTGGAAGTTCAGGACATACCCCTCGCTGGCGCAGATGGTGCAGCACTGCGCCGGGCAGCCGGCGGGAGAGGGATTCCGGCAGTACACGGAGCAATACACCGAGGTTGCCGGCATCCTCATCGCGACAGAGGCAGGGGTGGTGCTCCGCAGCTACCTGGGGGAGGCACCGGGGGCCTGCCACGAGTACTTTGTTGCCCCATACCTCCCCGAACCGGAGATCGAACTTCTCGATTCGCCGGAGACCCCGCTCGCGGATGCAGAAGACGCCCTGCAGAAGAGAATGGATGACCTGAGCAGGTTCTGCAGGGAGAACGCTGTCATGGCGCTGTATATGCGTGACGCACAGGGCGCACTGGCCTTCCAGGGTATCTTTGCACAGAACGCCTGGGAGGAGTCGTACCTGCCACAGCGCAACGTCGCGATCAACGCGGTTGTCCCGGAAGCGCTCATCATGTCGTTCCTCCAGGCCGCCGGTGAGCAGCCCGGGTCTGCTTCAGCCCTCCAGGCAGCCATGTGGCGGGTCGTCCGGGAGACACGGGTCTGCAACCGTATAGAGAGCGGATCACCGCCGGCCGAACATCCGGCCCGGACACACGAGGCCTGACGTCCTCCCCTCTTTTCCCGGGAGCCGGAGATCCGGTTAGCCGATCTCCGGGCTCCTGTTTGCCGTCGTAAGAAGACCGGCGATGAACGACTGCATGCCCGGGTTATTCGTCAGGGTCTGCGAGATCTGCGCCTGCCGCGAGTGGGGCGGGACGACGATCGCGAGATCCAGGGTTTCACGCAGGAGAGAGTCTCGATCGGTGCTCTGGAACCGCCGGGTATCTTTGAGAATCCGGAGCAGGCTGAGAAGGTAAGGAGCCAGCACCTTCCGGGAGTCCGGCCGGACCCGCAGGAGCCCCTGGTGGTGGTAGAGCGGGGCGGGGGCTCCCTCATACAGTGCAATCTTCTCAAACAGGCCGTTCCGGAACGAGATGAGGATATCGCCCTTCGCAAGCTGCGCATCGTCAGGCGTGGCAGGGTCGATCGTCTCCCGGCGGATGGAGGAAGAGATAATCTTCCCGTCAGGCTCGATATCGCTCACGTGAACCACCTGCACCCGCTTCCCGGTCACCGAGCCGGTGCTGACACCCCATGCAGCATCCAGGACGAGATCCCGGAGCGCTACACACGCATAGCCGGATCCATCCTCGCCGGGAACATAGCGTTCCGGGTCGAGTGAGTTTGCGCTGGCACGGATCTCCTCGATCGACACCCGCCGGCTGAAATGCTCCCGCTCGATCGAACGCTCATATGTCGAGAGGATCCGGTCGATACCCGTCAACCTCCGCAACGGCGATCCATCGTCCCGGCCGTCGTGCAGCGCCTGTGCGTTGATGAAGAGGATCTCTCCCGGATCATGCGGGCCGGCTGCCGACCGCCGGCCCTTCCGCAGGAGAAGAATCGCGCACTGGTCGTTACAGGTCTGGAACTGCGTCTTTGTACAGATCCGCTCCGGAAGGAGAATGACGCAGTCGATCAGGTTATCCTCGATGATGGCGGCACGAATCTTCTCGTCCTCACCCTCCCGGTTCAGCGCGGACCGGTCGACGACCACGCCCAGGCGCCCCTGTTCCCCCGCCAGCGAGATGGCGACCTGCACGAACGCCCAGTCCGCGCTTCTCCCCGACGGGACGCCCCAGGAGAACCGCCGCCACCAGGCATCCGTCTTTTTCAGGCGCTCTTTCCCGTAACCGCCCAGGTTCCAGGGCGGGACCGAGATCACGCAGTCGAACGCCGGCTCCTGAAGATCGGTCAGGTCCCGGAACGGCGTGGCGAGCAGGGCATTCCCGGTCGTCACCCCAATACCCGGGGTGCTGCAGAGGATCAGACACGACGCGCAGAGCCTGTACCACAGCGATCGTGCCGGCGGCGCCTCCGGGTCGTGGACAAAGATCTGCCCGTAGAACAGCGAGGGGGCCGGGTTGTCCCCCTCCTGCTCCCACACATGCTGGCGGGCACGGAGCAGGGGGATACAGTCGCACCCGGCCGGATCGCAGACGCTCTCGCCGGGCCGGGGGTCGACCAGCCGGACGAGGAGGTCCAGGAGTTCAGGGGATGCGTGCGGCAGGGCATCCCGGACAGTCGGGTAACAGGTGGCGTAGAAGTGCAGGAACAGGTCGAGGTCGAAATACCGATCGAGGTCGTACCTCCCGTTCGAGAGAAACTGGTTCACGAACGCCGGGAGGTTATCCTCCAGGAATGAATCCGGCGTGAAGTCACTCTCTTCCCGGCCGGCAAGCCGCTGGCTGATCCGGGAGCAGAACGCCTGGAGTTCTCCGTGACCCCAGGCCGAGCGGAAGACGGCGGGAAGCCCCGCCTTCACCGCTACATCGATCAGTTCCTCGAGCGGAGCGGCCGCACCCTCCAGGAGATCGAGGGCCGTAATGTCGACCTCGTAGCCGGAGCGCTCGACCATGTTCATGAGCTTCCCGACGGCGAGGAGGAGGAAGAAGTCATGGAGGTCCTCAAGCGTCCTGACCCGGAACGCCGCCATCAGGTCGAGCGTCTCGGCCTGGTAGATGAGATCCCTGTCGGCGTCGCTGAGCCCGTCAAACTCGCCAACCGGTGCAGGCGGCTGTCTGCCTGCAGTTGAGGACGGTCGGATATGCCTGCGTTTCGGGCTCTCGCCGGGCGCTGTCCCGTACCTGATGGAGTCTGCTGCAGGAAGGAACCGGTAGAGCACCCGCCGCCCGTCGGCCGGGTCCTTCTCTTTCTCAATCAGGCCCGCCCTGTTCATCTCGGAGATGAAGACCCTCACAGTCCGGACATCCTCGCCGCCAAGTTCCTGAGCCGCATCCTGCGTTGAGAACGGCGAATTTCCGAATATCTCGTAGAGATGGAGATATCGTTCCCTGACCCAGGGGGATTCGTGCGGATTGCTTCCCATTGTGTTCCAGCTCACTCTTGTTTGCTACCCGGTTCTCCTGCGTTTGATATGCGTATTGTGTATAAGTGGACTTATGCATAAGCGTACTTATACATCACCGTTAATCCCGCCGTCCTCGAAGCGATCCATCCATGGAGACAGATGAGATCGTGAAACAGACGCCTGTGAAGTCCTGTGCTGACCCCCTCTTTCACCAGATTCAGCGTTTGCTCGCCCTGGCCCGCTCACGCCGCTTCCTTCCCGAAGCACGGTGGCCCGTGGAGAAGGAGATGGAACTGTACCGGCGGGTGAAACAGCGGATCGACAGGACGACGGCGCAGCATCCCCTCCGTGGAGCGGGGAGCGTCCTCCAGTACATGGCGGCGGTGGTACAGAGTGAAGGAGGGCGAGACCCCGACTGGGCCGCGACGGTGCTCGCTATCCTTGGGATCCTGGAGTCGATCGAGTATTCCGAGGCGGTCAGCCCGAAGTCGATGCTGTGGGCCGGTTCAAGCATCTACTCCAGGCAGTTCCGATCAGACCGGGACGACGAGGAACTGATCATTGCGATGGCTGAGGATAGCATGCAGTATCTCGACACGCCAGCCGGCGAGGAACAGCAGGAGTCCCTCGCCGAATATGCGATGGCATGCCTTCTCAGGAAGAAGTTACAGGAGTGCGAGGCCTGTTTCCCGACGTTCAAAGAGTTGCTCCTCTCACTTCCACCGGCGATGATACCCACCAGGGAGCCCCGGCCGGGCACGAACACACCAAACCTGGAGTGGATGAAGCGGGTGTATGCCCTGCTTCGCCGGCACTACATGCAGCACGGGTGCGTCCCGGAGTTCCCGGAGGTCATACGGGCCTTTGACCTCGACCTGGCCGGCTGCGAGTATCCCCTGTCTTTCTACATCTGGGTGAAGACGCGGGAGTTGTACGAGATGATAGCCCAAGCAAACCGGGAAGTCTCTGCTGGAGTTGAGACAGAAAGGGGATCGCCCCATGAGACTATTGGGTAATACATTAAACTGAGGATTCGTGAGTCTACCCTCGAAGCATTTGAGGTTTGCAAGGTGCAGAGGTTTGCAAGGTGCAGGAGTTCCCATGATCATCTCCGCAGCTACAAGCTACAATGCCCGGAGATTCGCCAGTGCAACCGAGACCAAGGAATGAAGAGCAATATGCCGGTCGACCGGAACTCCTCGCGGCATCCGAAACCACAGAGGTCATTCTGGTTCAACCCGATATTTTACAAGAAGCGCAGTGCCATTGAACGGTTCATCACCAGGATTGAAGTTTTAAGGATATAAATCCACGATAAGAGTGTTCGGATACCTCGTTCCCCGATCTGGTCCACCTAGCATGCGCCATTATGATCCGGAGAGTTATGGAATGAGTTCTACAGGAATCAGTTCGATTCTATAGTACCCACCTGCGCAGAGAGGAGGAGGTTCGTTTTAAATAATAATTAAGTAAGAAAATATTTCTGTTTGCTCTTCTCTGATAACTACTATGGATTATATTCTCAAACCGTTTGAGCACCAAAAAAAGCTTGCTGTCCTTATTGATGCAGATAACACGCCATCCTCAATAATTAAAGAGTTGCTTGACGAAGTTGCAAAATACGGCGTTGCGAGCGTCAAACGGATTTACGGAAACTGGACATCCCCACAGCTCCAAGGCTGGAAAGATACACTGCTGAGTTACTCTATCCAGCCAGTTCAGCAGTTCAACTACACATCAGGGAAGAATGCAACGGATAGTGCAATGATTATCGATGCAATGGATCTGCTCTATACTCACAAGTTTGACGGGTTCTGCCTTGTTTCAAGCGATAGCGACTTTACCCGGCTGGCGATGCGGATCCGTGAATCTGGCCTCACAGTCTACGGTTTCGGAAGAAACACCACTCCTAAACCATTTATTGAGGCTTGTGACAAATTCATATTTACAGAGATTATTCAATCCGAAATTACCGAATTGCCGAAACCTGATCAGCAAGCGGCCATCACAAAACCCCAGAAGGATATCCGCGAGGATAAAACACTCCGCAATCTGCTCCTTTCAACCGTTGAAGATTCATCCGACGACCAGGGCTGGGCGAGTCTATCTCTCGTTACTCAAAACATCCAGAAAAAATCGTCTGAATTCGACCCGCGGAACTACGGATATAAGAAGATGCTTGAACTCATTAAAGCGACAGAACTGTTTGAAATCGATCCGCGCCCAACCCCGGATTCTGGGGTCAAACTGATCTATATTAAAATAAAGAACCACTGAGAATAATTTTATCGCGCTCAGGGAGGTGCATAGGATGCATTCATTGATGCACTCTCCTCTTCAAACTGGAGGGCTGTCTTACCGGGGGAAGACATCCCACCACCAATTTCACTGTTAGCGAATTTTGCTCTAAACCATGCCTATTTCCTGAGTTCTTCACGCCTATCGCCCATTACATGCGAGATCGGCACTGTGCTCATCAGGGGCCGTATCAAACCACATCAAATCCATGTGGTCACGCACGGTGATGAGCACCACAGGGGTCTTGGATCACGGTTACTCGCTCAAAAGGTCTTCAAACAGACATCGGTCTCCGAAATCAAAGAATCCGGTGTACCGGGACTCAGTCTGTGACAGCAAAAGTTCGCATTCCATAGCCCGCTTCAAATCATCATCAGAATAAGCATCTGAAAGGAAAATGTACTCCTTGTCAGGGTCATCAGACCAAGTTCGGGGGTACCTATTCCGATGATTGTAGGGTCCTGCAATCAATATGTCGATTGACCCGATGAGCGTCTGAATTGAGACGTCTGTTGAGGTAAACAGGGCATCTTTACAATATCCAGAGAAGCAGACGATCGTCAGCTCAGACTCCCGGATTATGGAGGTAAACGTGCTGAGTGCGACTGCCTGTTGGAACGGCTCCCCACCGGTTATTGTGATGCCTTCGCACCCTGTTTTAACACATTTTTCGGAGATGGTCCGGGCAAAAACCACTGGATCGATGAGATGATGTGGCTCATGAGGCTGCAGGGGTGTGTTGAAACACCCAGGACACCCGATAGTGCACCCCTGAACCCAGATCACCACTCGTTTACCGGGACCGTTCGTGTAACTGCCGACTATAACGCCTGCAACGTTCAAAAGAACGCTCCGTTTTTCAGGCTCCATCACATCTCCCGTATGTCAAAGTCCAGATCCGTGGTTTCGGAGTTGTATGTCACGAAGATTGCCCTTCCCACTTTAAGGAATTGTTTATTCCTGAAGATATAGATCGAAAGAGGATTGATGAGGTCCCGCTCAACCGCATTCAGCAGGCCCCGGCCTCCATGTGACTTCTCGGCCCGTTTTTCAAAGACCGGATATAACTCATCGCTGATGATGAGATTGACTCCATATCTATCCTTAATGAGATCTTTCAGCGGAGCCAGTTTCCGCTTGATGATCTCTGACCTGAGTTGAGGATTGTCAACCGAATGGAATACGATAATATTGTCCCCGATACGGTTGAGGAGTTCCGGCCGTTTTAGAATAGAATTGAAATGCTCTTTTACTTTGGATCGATACTCGGCTTCAATCTCGTCAGAGCTCTTTTCCTTCTGATCAACTTCACTCGCTCCGATATTGCTCGTAAAAATAATGACCGATTCGGAAAAATATGCAGTGACTCCTTTCCCATCGGTGAGCCGTCCGTCCTCGAGAATCTGCAGGAACTTATCGAGAATCCGGGGATGTGCCTTTTCAATCTCATCAAAGAGCAGAACACTGAACGGGCGTTCCAGTACAGCATTAATCAACTGTCCACCTTCTTCGAACCCGACATATCCTGGGGGTGCGCCGATGAGCCGCTGATCAGACTCCTCGTGGCTGTATTCGCTCATATCGAACCGAATACAGGCGTTTTCATCGCCGAACAGGAATTCAGCAGTTGCTTTTGCAAGTTCGGTCTTTCCAACGCCGGTCGGGCCGACGAAGAAGAGAACACCTTTGGGTTTGCACATCTTGGCCGAGTGTTGTATTCCTGAAAAGCCGACTGCAGCTTTGATGATGGTAGTGGCGACGTGACGGACCGCGTGTTCCTGCCCGATCACTCGCCTCTTCAGTGTATCTTCTACATTACGCAACTTCTCATCGGAGAGATCTTCCCACGGCGATCTCCGTTCTCCGAAGCGATAGAGATTGAACAGTTTCTCGGGCGTCAATCCCCGTTCTTCTCTGGCAAGTTTCACCATCTGGATGAGATCAACTGTTTTCATCCCGTCACTCATGTCTGCGAGGAGATCGATGACCTCCGCTCGAGTTCTGTCCGGATGTCGCCCGATGTTGAGATCTTCGAGATGGGCTTCAAAGAAACGAACGCGTGTGCTCTTTTCTGGAGAGGCAAGACTGTAAAGTTTTATCCGCGCCTCAGGACGGTAGAGGGCCGGAGGGATACTGCCGAGGTTTGCTGTTATCAGGATTACTACCGCAGGCGGCTTGCTGAGGATCCTGCCCGGCGTTCCGGTGCCGTTTCTTCCAGTCAACAATTTTCCGAGTAACTCAAGATATTGCCGGTCTTCGGGGGCGAGAGGTGTCTGCACCGTTCCGAATTGGAAGTCGCTCCAGTCAAGGATGAAGGCGCAGGGACGGTCAGCTGACTCCAAAACCGCACCCAGAGCGCTGATGCACTGGTCGAATCCCCGAAATACTGATAGATCGATTTCGTTATGCCTTGCACTCCCTGCACCGATATCGTAGGTATCACCTTCGTTGTCAATGGACTCACACGATACAGTCGCATACCAGCGTGCGAAGGTCGCCTTCTCTCCGGGCTCTTCAAATGATAAGCCATACACGCGGTCCCACGTGCCGACGACTTCAAATCCGTTCTCTTTTAAACTTCGGTCGAGGTATTGTGGTAGCAGGACGTATTTCCCGTCACTGAAGAACTCATCGCGTGTATTTCCATACAGAATAATGCCTTTCTTTGTCTTTGCTTCGCGGATGAGGTTGGCGAACTGGCGTTCCATTTTTCTGACACCTCTGTCCTCTCACTTCATGTATCTCTTCTGCGTTTGACCATACGGCAAGTCTTTTGATCCCTTCTTGATTTTATCGGGGTTGTGCCAGACGAATTGCTCAACGCAGGTCTCAATCTGCCCTTCGGTCTCGAGCTTTGTAAGTATCGCATCCAGTTCGTCCTTACAAGCCGTTCCCTCATAATTTTCGAAATCAAAGTGGATTTTTGCATCACTGAAGATCTGGAGCAGTACCCCTTTACCCGAAGGCATCTTTGCCTGGAGGTGCACAATATCATCTCTGATTTTCGGCTGCCCCACAACGAATCCTCGTGTAGAAAGCAGATCCACAATGTGACGGACCGTTAGCTTCCGAACACTCTCCTGCTCATCGAGAGATGCGATGGCCTGTGCCGTTTCCTCGACATCCTGGATGAGGCTATGGAAGTCGGACGATTTCATCGCAGTAGTGCTTGCTTGCTCGAGATGATGCACCAGCTCCTCCATTTTTTTACGGTAGGCCGGAGATTCAAGCGTTATCGATCTGAGGCGGTCCAGCAGGAGGGATGCCTGCCGATGTATCTGTTCTCTCTCTTCAGACCAGCATCCTCTTTTTGAGTGGGCACTGGTGACCAGCTCTTGGACGCTTCCTGCGACCACCTGAAGTTGTTCCAGCGCATCGTCTGGTTTTGCAGCCGCGAGTGACCGGGCAGATGCGGCCTGCTCCTGAAGTGCACTAATGCCCCCAAGAAAAGTAGTTAATCCAGGATCTGACAACAAAACCTGAATTTTTTGTTCAACTGCCTGTGCCAACGCCATGCATTGTTGCTGCACTCTTCTGCGCCGTTCCGCCTCTTTCTGCTGGGCGATTAATTGTGCCTGCAAAATCCCATATGAACTCATGCTTCCTCCGATTGCTCGCTCGTCCTTGTGGGTCCCGGGCATTCGCTCGTCATCAGGGCATTGCTTTCAGGATTGAACATGTATTTCATTAGCCTTGCCTCAATCTGGTCTTTCATGCCGGGATGCTTCTGGATTGTATCCCGGTAGCGATCGTTTGTGAGAATCAATAGATTTCTGTCAATGGCAAACTGAATGATGAAATGGTCGTCATCAGTGCCTGCAGGTGCCTGGTTGAATATCGCTCTCCCGGTCTTTTTGCGGATCTTCTGGAAGTACCGTTCCATGCTCTTATACGCATCTTTAGCCACAGCATGGCGCAGGCCGGCCCCTACGAATATAAAGATTGGATCAAACCCCTGATCTCTTAAGTCGCGGTATGCCTGCATTAACTGGTCTGCGCTTGCATGCTTTCCATCCAGGCCATAATGTGCCACATTGCTCCCGTCAATTACGATTCCTCTGGGAAGCAGAACAGGCTGTTTGTCTAGATGCTCTTCCTGTTCGCTCTCCTGTTTCTCAATGAGATCGGAATACACACTCAGTAGTTCCAGATTTTTCCTCATTTTTTGCAATATTTTGACATCTAGAGAACGGAGAGTCGAGATGATCTCGGCATTTTCCACGGGGATAAACTGCACGCCCGTCTTCTGCTCGTGGGGTCTGACGGCTGCAAGGAGTTCGACCCATAAGTAGAGTTTTTCAGGCGTTCCTGCTTTGCGGAGGCGTTCGGATGCCTGTTGCACCACATCGGAGACCATCTGTGTGTCCAACGAAGGGATAAAACGATGTAAGCCGAACAAATTGCTGACCAGATTGACAATATCAGAGATTGTTTGCGGGCTCGCTGTCAACCCGGGAGGAACGAAATCTCTTCCGATCTCCCAAGAAGGGTTCAGAGATTTGCAGGTATTCACTACTTCTTGTACCTTTTTGCATAGCCCAGGATCGAACCAATTAAAGGCAAAAACGTGTAGCATCTCCTTTCCGACTTGCTCTACATGCTCAGGTTTTAAGACAAAGTCCATTGCTGATAGTTTAAGTAGTATCTGGAGTTTCTCGTTTCTCTGGAAGTTTGCGGCAATTACCCCTGCGAGAATTGACTGACCCAGTTTCGCCTTGATTTTTTCATCTGTAGTCTCTGAACACAGTGCAATGCCACGCTGAATATCCTCATAGGAACAAACCTCAACACTCTGATCGAATGTTCTAGCGATGGCTTCGAGATATGAATCCTTAAATTGCCGGACCACGTCGACATGCCCTCGAGTATACTTCTCCAGCCTGCTGATAACTGAAGAATAATTCTCAAGGAGCTGGTGGAGTTCGCCCCTCAATGACAGCAATGGGAGGGTATTATTCACTGCATCTATGTAGCAGGAAGGATATGCTTCAAAGACCGCGGGGTCAATCTCCAGCAAAGCGTTCCATGAGAGGGATTTTAGAATGCCAGCAGCGAATTCATGCTCGATTTGGCTGCAAGTCGGCTCCGACATCAGTTTTTTCAATGCCAGCAGACTTCGCAGCAATTCCAGGTTATCGCAGGCGGCGTATTCCCTGCTCTGTTTCAGTATTTTTAAGGTCTTGAGCACCTCGTCAAACGACGCTGCATTTGGATCAAGGTAGAATAGGGCAAGAGCTCGTTCGAGTTCCCTTCGGGCTCCAAGACAGCTGAAATCCACAAGACTTCTGCGAAGAGCACCGGTTACTTCATCCTGCGCTCGATGCTCTTCGACGCGGAACAGCGGAACCTCGACACGATCATCAATGACGGTCACAACTCGGACTGCCAGAGTGTCTGTTAAGTATGCATACTCGGGTAACATCCCTTCAATTTCAAAGTGGATGACATTTGGGATGAGTTTATCATCGTGCCCGCCAACCGTGCCAGAGCCCCTTGTTATGAGCAGGTAGGGAGGGGCTCCATCAGGAACTGCCGGCGGATCACTCCTATTAATTATTAAATACCGGGGGTTTTTTGCAATCAGATGTTCTATCAATCGATCTTCAGATGCAGAGGCAAATACAGTCGCATCGGTGAGTTCATAGGGCTGAACTCTCATAGTCGACGGGATATCCTTCGTAATATCACATATTTCGCCCAAATACTGTTTTAATCCGGAAGACCCGAGTATCTCCCCAGTTAAGGCGGCGGAAACTCTCTGCAGATTGTCTTCCCCAAATGGCTGAGCAACAGGACGTATTACGATACCATCGGACTTCAGCAGGAAATTTGTATTGATCTTAATCTGACAGGGAGATACGCCTACTATGCGATACTCAGCGATACTTTCACTCTTTTCGAGATCCCTCCGGATTCGTGCATGCTCTGTGACTATCTTCTCTGGGAGACCGATGCTTGATGCATCTACAATGGGTCTCGGCGTATCCCAGTCGGTGTAATTATCCTCTGAAGAAACGCTGTTTATGTCTCCGGTAAATCCATAGATCCATTCTTTTGCATTTGCCTGATAGTATATAGAAAGCGGAAACTGGCGGGGGTCGCTGATGACCTTCCCTTCCGCAAAGAATTTTCGTCCAATATCGGTAATCTGATAGGCATTTACGCCAGTTTGCCAAATCAGTCCCATGGTTTTCAGTTGTTCGGCAACAATGCTGAGAAAATCGACCAGTTCAATACCCAGCTCCCGTGCGATCTCCTCCAGTGACGGAGGGGGATCCAAGGTGGCAAGGGGCGCCAGTACAGCCCATTCGAGGAGTTGAATGTCCCTTTTTTTGATTGCAGTAGCCTGAACCAGAACCCTCTGTAAGGGGAGGGAGACTTCTGTCCGCTTTAACAAGAGGGGCAAACTCCCTCTTTTACTCGTAGACGCCATTGAGCTCATACCCCCGAACGTAGCTGCTTCCTCCAACACCGTCTTTCGCCGCCTCAAGCAGGAATCGATATGGCCTTTTCTCCACCGCAAGGTTTCCATAATTCACCTTGACAGGGACATCGCGGAAGACTTCAGCTGCCCCGACAACTACAAGCATAGATTGTGCCCGGGAAAATGCAACATTGATCCGCCGGAATTCACGTACGAATGAGGTTGGATTTCGTTTTCCGTTCCTCTTTTCCGGTGCAGAGACCAGACTTACGATGACGATTGGACGCTCCATCCCCTGGAACTGGTCGACGGTGCCAACGCGAAGATTGAGGTTATTCACCCTCCCGGTCTGTCTGAGAGTGTTCACCATCGCCCGTAACTTTCTCACCTGTCCCGCATAGAATGAGATAACTGCGATGTCTCTGCAGTTGTTTTCATTGCCGTCACACTGCCCGTTTAACGAACAGAGTATTCTCTCGATCACATCAACTTCGTGCGGGTTGTATCTTGAACTGTACTTCCCCTCTTCCCGGCCTTCGAAATTATCGACCAGCCTCTCATTAACAAGCTTCTGTGAGGTATCGATCCAGACTGCATGTGCATTCTGGGAGGTGAGATCCCTATTCTCTCCGATGAGGATGAATGGGTGCTGGCGTGCAACGTCTGGGTTGACTATGCCGCAAGTTAACTGATAATCAGGAGGATAAAATTGGTTGATGAGGTTCATAATGGTCGGATGCATCCGATACTGTTCAGTGAGCCGTGACTTTAACGAGTCATCCGCCTCGGTGAACATCTCTTCAAAATATGATGATGTGACGAGTTTTTCGAATTTTTGGAGTCGTTTTTTGGTTGCATCGTCATCATCGGTTTCAGAGAGTGGGAGTTCGTCCTGCCTAAGCCGGAAGATAGGGGGCAGTTGATGGTGATCCCCAACCAGAACAATCTGCTTTCCAAGGAGCATTGGCATGAGGAGTTCCGGGGGCGTGGCCTTTGAAACCTCATCCACGATGACAAGATCGAACTCCCTTCCCCTCCAGAAGCGGAACTTACCAGTCTCGGTGCAGGTCGCTCCCACGACATTTGCATAGCTTATATATGTATCCTTGATTGCCTCGTAGTCAGCTCGTGAGGATTTTTCGATTTTTTTGATCCATTCGGTCTGGAGTGCATGCCACCTCCCGGCTTTTGCCGAGACCGATGCGAAGCGCTCTTTCAGGTTGCCTAAGTCCTTTTTTCTGCCGTATATAAATGTTTCAAAAGATGTGCGTAGATGTTTTTCGAATGCAGACTCTGTATCCTCATCTGGTTGGGAAGCACTCAGCTCATACTTTGATCGGTACTGTTGCACTTTCTGGAACAGTCGCCGTATGTGATCGCGATGATCATCTCTCTGCCTGAATGTCTCAGTCAGATCATTCCCAAGTTTCTCCAAACGAGTATTCCGTTCCGCAAGTAGCCTCTGGAGTTCCTGAGTCCGATCCTGACAGGATCTTTTTGCGGAGAGAAGCTCTTCGGTTCTTCCCTGTAGTTGGCGCATTACCTCTTCATCCGCACCGAATAGGTCATCGTAACATCCCTGAGTAAATTCGAGGAGTCCCTGAATGACATCTTTATACCGGATATCTGGGACCAGTGATGTGCGGATTTCAGAGATCAGATGTCTTTCGCCATCTTTCAGTGTGTAGATGCGATCTGCACAGCGATTATACGTATCCAATACTGTATCAAATCCTGCGATCTGCTCCCTCCATTCTATGGCGAGCTGTCTTCTACCACTGTTGTTCAACTCATTGATCTCCCTATTCACCGACATCAGGTCCTGCGCGAGAGTCAGCATTGCTTCCTCTTCTGTCACCTGCCGCATTTCAGACTGGATCAATTCACGTTTTCGAAGAAGTGCCGCCTCTCTTTGCTCGTGCTCGATGTTTTGCTGTAATACTAACTCTAAAAGCCGGCTGAACCTATCCATCGATGGGTGTCGATTCTCATTAATCTGATAGAGGCTAGAATATAGATCAAGAAACTGCGAAGTTTCGCCGGTAACGATGCTCATGTGGTGCTGAGACACAAAGAGAGCAGCAATTCTCTGTCGCAGGGTATCCGATATCTCCGGGTAATGCTGCAAGAGGAATGGCAGATACGAAGGTTCGATCAGCCCTCCTTTCGCAATGATGTGTTCCATGGTTTCGAGGTCCCGCTCCGTTTCCGCCAGTTGCTTTTTGATTTCCTCCAGTGGGGCCGTTGTGGCTGCCACGTCAATTTGTGCTCTCGCAGTCTGCTCCTGCAGGTGCTCGCAACGTCCTCTGACCGTGCAGTATTGATTGTACTGCTGTTCCATCAACGAGATGACATCGTTAAACCCGCGTAAATCCTGCAGTATCTTTTCCTGCTCTCCAACGTTTTCTTCAAGTTTCACCTTCACCCCTTGAAACCAGCGCTGGATGACGTTATCCGCTAGAAAATCATTCCCTTCCTCAGTTGTCCGGGCTCCGAGGCGTATAGGCCGAATATGCTTCAGATTTGCAAGACGGCAGAGGGCATTATCGACTGCGAGGTTTGATTGGGATGAGATCAATACGTTTCCACCTCGGCGAGTGACCTGATTGCAGAGTTCTGCAATAACCGTGGTTTTTCCGGTTCCCGGAGGCCCCTGGATCAGACAGATGTCCGGTGCGTTGAGAGATTTCCTGACCGCATCTATCTGGTTTGAATTCAGCCTTTTCTCGACAAGGGAGTCTTTGTCTATATCCTCATTCCGGATTGGTATTTTAGCTTCGCGGATGTTAAAAACAAAGTCTTCAAGTCGAGGGTTCGCGGCGCTTTTCTCTTTCAACCGGGATATTGCCTTTCCCTGGAGTTTCAAGGGTAGTTCATCATAAAAGACTGAGTTTACCAGAAGGCCGGAGCTCGGCAGGCGCTCAAGAGGGTCTCGAAAAACGGGTTTTTGCTTCACGGAATTCGCTACTTCCCCGGGCTCGTTGAAGACCAAACTATCGACGAGATCAATGACAATTGAAAGCCATTCGCCTCTTTGGCCCCTCTTTTTACCGTTACCTGCCTCTTCCAAGAAGATGCCCTTTAGTCGAGAACCTTTGGAGACACTTCCGATCTGTAGGGGCTCATCGACATCCTCCCCTGGGCGCCAGTGCTTGTCTTCCGGGATCTCCCTAGGGAAAACTTGGACTTCTTCCTCCGGAAAAAAGGATTTTGCCGCATTATCTGAAAAATGCTCTGTGGAAATTTCCACTTCTGCTTGAGTTTGATTGAGGCGGCGAAGGCTTCTGTAAGCGACCCATCCGACTTTGTTCTTTACCGCTTTTCGAGATTCCTCCAGATATTCCTCCCATTCTTGGAGACGCTGTTTGAGGTTTTTCTGCCTCTCTGACAGGTGGAGTAGCCAGGTGAAATCGTCCTGACTGAAGAATGAGCCGGCACTCCCATCATCACTATCACAGATGACCTGGACATTTCCCTCAATAACTCCCTCTGTTTCATAGGGCCGACGTGAGACTGTATGCAAAAACACTCTAATGATCTTTAATCGTCCCTTTTTTCTGGTGCAATCAAGTGTGAGGGAGTATCCACTGTAACTGTAATCATCAAATAAGGGGTGCTGGGGATTGAGGCGAAACCGCCAGTATCCAAACTTATCCGATTCCTGATCCTTGATGGTCGTATTTTCGACAAGAAAACTGATTCTTTTCCCATGTAGCGTTTGAACCGTATTTTTAAACCACTGCTGTAAGGCAGCCTCATCATGCGCCTTATCTCCGGAACGGTTCAGTCCGATCTCTGATATAACATCGCCAGGCGGCCAAGACACCCTTATGTCATCATTTTCAATCACAAAAGGAACCACATTACAGCTTCTCGTCTTAATGCCATCGTAGTCATGTCCGCTATCTCCAAAATCGGTTGAACCAGGTGGCATTTTGATCACGCAAACCAGAAAGTGATTTACAGGCAAGTTATGATAAAGATATCCATTTTAACCCTCCCATTTAACGTTTCAAATCACCAGATGTCAGTATATATGAGGTGATCCTATAATTATAAGTCTTCTCAGATAAAATTGGAGATCATGGCGTTCCGGGAAATTGACGATGATCTCTGGGAGATCGTTCAGAAATACCTCCCATCAACAAAGCCGCACATCGGTCGACCTCGCTGTGACCCCCGCGGGCTGATCAACGGCATCCTGTATGTTCTGACCACCGGATGCTCCTGGCTTGATGTCCCGGCGAAATACGGCACCAAATCAACGGTTCACCGGTACCATCTCGAACTCTGCGAGAAGGGAGTGTACCAGGCGATCTTCCTCGACCTGCTCCGATCCGGGTACGAGATCAAAAAAATCGATCTCTCTCATTGTGCGACGGATACCAAGGATATCTCGGCGAAAAAAGGGGATCGACCGGCTATGATGGCTATAAAAAGGTAAAGGGGAACAAACTCAGTGCTCTGGTCGATCGGAACGGCCTCCCGCTTGCCTGTACGGTTGCACCGGCAAATACCCATGATTCCCGGCTCTACGAGCCAACCCTCGAAGGATTTGAGATTCCCGAGGTGCCAGTTCGTCCCACGATCATCTCCGCAGATGCGGCCTATGATGCCCGGGAGATTCGTCAGTATAACCGTAACCGGGGAATTAGGAGCAATATTCCGGTCAACCGGAGATCGCGGAAACACCCGAAACGAGGGAGGCCCGTAGGGTTTGATCCAGAACTCTACAAGAAGCGCAGTGCGGTAGAGCGGTTCTTCAGCTGGATTGAAGCGTTTAAGAAGATTGTTCCGCGATATGAGCGATATGAGCACTCATTCATGGGACTGATTCACCTGGCATGTAGCGTCATGATCGCGAGAGTATTGGGATGAGCTCTATGTGATGTTGGCAACTTATCGGATAAGAATACGAGAGAGCATCCATCGATGGAAGAATATCGACAATTCCTGTCTCGCCCCTATGATATGCTTAATTTGGATGGCCAGCGTTTCCAAGATATGTTGTAATAGTAGCCGGGAGTTGTGGATGACAGAGGAGAGATTACGCCAGATAATGGAGGAGACAGCCAGAGAGGTGGCAGAGGAGTGGAGCGGGCCAAAAAGAGGTCCCGAGAGGATTGATTCGATCCTGAGCAAACTCCGGGAGGTCTGGATGCGCGATACCGATATGCGCTTCGGGCAACTGGTCTATAACCTCTACTGGCTGATGCCGGAGACGAAAAAGATAGGAATGAATGGAATCGATATGTTCAACGTCGAAGATGATGTATTTGAACGTTTTCTGGATAGAACAGTAAAAGAAGGGTGGCAATCAGCAGAAGATCCCCAGGCATAGACGACCTCGCCGAGGACGGCATCCCGGATCCGGGGCTTCAGGGTATCGGCGATGACGGGGTATTTCTCCGGGTCACCAGGGGAGACCAGGCTCGGTTACTCACGCCACCGATTTCGATCCCCGAATAGTCCGGGATGCATAACTGAAAAGAGCAGTTTCCACATCAGCCGGCAGCCATATGCCTTCCTCCCGAAGCGCCAGCGGACGATAATATTGTGGCGGGTGTGGACAGGCAATCCCGTCCCCGTTCAGGGTTTGGGCAATGTGGTTGAGGATCTCGACCCACGTACCATACTCTCGTGGCCAGCCCTCCTGAGTTGAGGGAATTGTCCAGTGTGAATTCTGTTGAGCGGCATACAGGTTCAGGAGTTGATAGTGGTTCACACACAGTCCGTCGCCATTGCCAAAGACCCTGACGAGCCGAGTATCAAGGGCTCCGAAGACCCGAGGTACGGCAAAGTGAAGAACTTTGCTGCAGTATGTGGGTCCGAAGCCGCGGATCTGGCATCCGAGGATGCAGATGGCGTTCTCCGGCTCCCTCATCAACCAGCAGGCCGGCGTGCCGTCGAGGTAGAGCGTTATCCTGATGGGGTCGGGACATGAGATGCGCTTTGGATTGGGGAGATCTCCCCACGCCGCCACATCCAGCAGGTGGTTCCGGTTGAGTGAGTACTCCCTGGCCGCACGCGAGAGTGCCTGTTCAAGGCGAAGGAGGTCCGGAAACCCTCTCTCCCAGGTATCCCCCTTCCACTGGTATGCCCGGTAGAGCCCGGGCATATCCTGTTCCAATAGGAATCGGTCGATAGTAACCAAGTGGGAAGGGGAGAGGGGCATGAAGATCGTCCTGAACTGTGTTTTAGCGGTATAAGAATAAAAGGCTGGCATTTTGGCGTCGATATGCTAGCGGGTCATCGTCACCCACTGATTACACCAGACGGCCCAAAAACTCTGGCAATACCTGTTACACCAGAATCCCGGCAACGCCGCTCAGATCCCCCGTCTGGCCGGAATGAAGTCCCGATGCGAAAGAACCTAAATACATGCACATACACATACACAGCCATGGGAACCAGGACGATCAGCATCAGCGACGACGCATACGAGAGGCTCTCGCGGCTAAAAGGCCCCTCGAACATGAGTTTTTCCGACGTGATCCTGAAGTATACCCCGCCGAAGAAGAAACTCTCCGAGATCCTCAAGGAGTTCG